>Ga0207419_1001002_pt1 | contig 22872 bp, 16 predicted proteins | sample ElkSloMetagenome_4_FD_184723 | JGI IMG/M metagenome (GOLD analysis project Ga0207419, IMG submission 184723) | Hot spring microbial communities from Elkhorn Slough, Monterey Bay, USA - MD2A (version 2) | ecosystem: Environmental > Aquatic > Marine > Intertidal zone > Estuary: Microbial mat ... | reverse complement strand
ATTTCCGGCTAAGTCTTCTGAGTCTACAATATGCTGGAATAACTCCTGCATGGAGGGTAAGCTGCGCCAATCTTTACCATCGGCGATGAGATTGTCTATCTCCTCAGCCTCCCCAGTTGCACCTGTGACGCGGAAAATGATGTCGTTGTAATCTTGGTCTGTCCAACCATCGACTCGTCGGTCTTCCATGACGAAGGTATTGCCGTCTCCGGTAACATCGGCGATTTGGCCGACGTGGAAGGCATCTTCGGGGTTGGCGGTGGCAAGGGAGAAGAGGGGACGAATTGAGCCGCCGATTTCGGGGTTATTGGCAATTTGCTCGACTTTACCGTTGGGGACGAGCATCACGGCGAAGGTGTCTCCGGGGCGCATGGTGAAGCTTTTATCGCTGATGTGTGCGCCGGAGTTGAAGTCGTTTTCCCAAGCCGTCCTGCCGCTAAAACGTGCGCCTTCGGTTGCGTCGTCGATGACGATATGACCGAGGTCGGAGTTGCTGAGGGCGCGGTTGGCGGCTTCTTGGATAAATTCGGGGGAGTCGAGGTCGAAGTTTTCCATGCCGTCGAGACTGAAGATGGCGAGTTGGCCTTTGTAGAAACCGCCACCGTCGTAGAGGAAGTCGATGCTGACTTCGCCGGAGTCGCCGACGGTGAATACGCCGGAGTCGATGTCGGCGATGGTGAGGGGGGTGTTAGCGAAGGGGATGATGTCTACGTCGTCGAGGTTGTCTAGGGTGATGTCGTCGAGGACGGGGAAGTCGCTGTCTATGCCGTCGAGGTCTGGGGTATCGTCACCAGGGCCATCGATGATGCCGGAGGGGGTGAGGATGGGTTCGAGGATAAAGGTTTGGAAGGAGAGGGAGTTGGGATGTTCTTGTGATTTGGTTTTCCGTGAGAAAAAATCAAAGAAAAGCATGGCTTGTTTTGTTTTTGAGTAAGTTGTCAGTGATGCTGTTTTTTGACAGCAAAGATGTTGGATGGGCTGGCATCTTGCCAGTTTTTGAGGCTTCCCTCTTGTTTAGGGGCAGAAATTGTAAAGTTATGAATTTTGGTAGGATTCAGAATTTACAGACTGCTGTAGTTCAGAATTTCTGCGGTGTTCTGGCTTTAAAAAAGCTGGGAGTTTACTGAATGAAGTTGCGGAGCAAGCTGGGAAGGGCTTACTACGAACGACTGTTTCCTTACTGATTACTACTCTGGCCAAACTTGCGAGTTTTACACATTCGTAAAGTAAACTTTTGTAAACACTTAAGTAAAAACCCTAGGCTTTTGCCGAGATGTTAATAAGAGTACAAGAGCAAAAACTGATGGATGAGCGTCTCAAGTACATTTCGGCAGTGCAGCAGTCCCCGTTGGGCAGCTTGCAACGACAACAGGCTTTAGAAAACTTAACGGAAGTGGTTTTAAGGTCGCGGTCGATGTTTCGTTTTGAGGGAGGAGGGGCGATCGCGCCGATTTATCGTGAGGGGTTACAGGCGTTGCGAACCGAAACTCTGGGTCTTCTCGATCGCGAAATTAACAACTATAATGGCAAACCTCAGTGGTTGACTGAGGTGCGATCGCGAGCTTTGAGTCGGGTTTTAACCCAAGATTATCTCCAACAATTGGCTTTAGTCGCTCAACAATACGAACCTCCAACCCCGCAATGGCAATACGCGATGCAAGAACTGGTTAACGGTATTATGCGATCGCGAAAATTACGCGGTCGAGGGAAATTTTCCCAAGACGTTTATCAAGAAGCGATTAACACAATGTGCTTATGGTTGTACCGCAAAATCAATACTTACGATGCGACTAAAGGTAGTTTTATGACTTGGATTAATACCCGTTTATCCTATATTCTGCTCGAAACCCGTCAAGAATGCCACGACCCCCTCGTTCAACAATTAAACGGCAAAATTATTAGAACCAAATATCAACTAACTGCGATCGTTCGTGAAGGCTTGGTCATCGATCTAAATTTTTGGTTAAAATCAGTATTAAGACTCTCAAACCCCGGTCAAAACTTCCCGAACCCAATACTATTTTTACAAATTATTGTGTTGATTTTGGTGCAAATGTATCAAGTCAACCCCCAACAAACAGAAATCATTTTATTTGAACTGGCTCAACAAACTCTCTCATTATCATCAAAATTAGTATCTATCGAAAGTGAAACTCGCTCCATCGAGACAATCGCTCAATCCCCAAGCAATCCTTCCCTATCCGAACAGATTCGGCATTATCTCGAAAGCGATCCCCAGGGTCTTTGTCAAGTTCACTGTCGCGCTAACCCCCAAGCCACCTTTCAAGCGATCGCCCTGAAACGTCTCGATGGCGAAAGTTGGCAACAAATCTCAGATTGTTTTAACATTCGCGTTACTGCTTTGAGTAACTGCTTTCAACGCACTTTACAGAGATTAATTCCTCATATCCGCAGCTATATCCAGGGAGAACTGGATTAAAAAAGGATGATTTCCCATGATGTTCTCTAACCCAGACCCCTTTACTTTTACTGTGAAACTAACCACCACAGCCCACCAACAAGCAGAACGCCTTTGTCAAGTACAACAGACGCTCATCCAAGCTGAAACAATCTATCTCAACACCCTAGCCGTTTACGCGGTGAATTATTACCTGCAATGTATGGGCGTTGAGACCCATCTCGCGGCCAGTCATAGTCAAGACGAGATTTGGCAGCTTTTCGATGAGGGTGCAGATTTAGAAATTGCCAACGTCGGCAAGTTGGAATGTTGTCCGGTGTTACCTGGAAGTCTGGCTTTCGATATCCCGGTGGAAACTCTTTCAGAACGCATGGGCTATGTAGCCGTCGAACTGAATGGAACTCTAACCGAAGCCAAACTCCTCGGATTTACCCCCAAAGCCGAGCCGATTCCTTTTCCCATCGCACAACTGCAACCCATCGCAGAATTACCCCTCTACCTCCAGCAGTTTTGCCCTAAACTGCGTTTGACCCAATGGCTAGGGGATGAGGTCGTTAATGGTGATTGGCAGGGGTTAGAGGCTGTTTTCGGTGGTTCTGGTCGCTTTCTCGAACCGGCCGTAAGAAGTCAAGATCGACCCCAAGCCCGAAGGGTAAAAAAACTGGATTTTGGCTTGCGACTCAACGGCGAAACGGTGGCTTTAGTCATTACAGTCGATCCCGAAATAGAGACGAATGTGAATGTTTTAGTACAAGTTATACCTTTGGGCGATCGCGAGTTTTTACCGATGGGTTTAAAGTTAACGATCGCACTCGAATCCGATCGTGCTGAGGCGATCGCGCGGGAAGCAGATAATTTGATTCAATTGGAGTTTAGCGAATCTCTAGGCAGTCCAGTGACGCTGAAAGTTGAGTTAGAAGGAACGGTTTTTACTGAAGAATTTGTGGTTTGATTTGTTTAATTGAAATTCGATTGATTCAGACAAAAAATCAGGAAAATTGCACGGTAAAAAATGGAAAAATTAATACGGTTGACACCGGAAAACGGTGATTTTCAACAGGGTTTTCGGGGTGTAAAACTACAAATTCGTTCTCAGCAAGATACCGTGACGGCGATCGCGCAACTCCCGCCGGCCAAAGATATTCCAGTGCTATATCGACGCTGGCAAAAACAATACCAAATTCTTTTAAATTCGCCGATCCTCAAAGTTCCCAGAGGTTTTAAAAAAGCGCAGATCACCAATATTTCTCTCCAGGATTTCGAGAGTTGTCGCGCAGATTTACAGCGACGGTTGAATGAGTGGTTGAATGCAGAGGAATTTTTGGGGGTTTTTCAGCAAATTTGTCAACAGTTTGAATTAAACTCTCGCGATCGCGTTTGTTGTATTATCCAAACCCACCGGATTCGCTCAACCCCAGTACAAGCCCTTTGGCAACAATTACCTTGGCATTGGTGGGAGTATTGGCAACAATTTGACAAGGTAGAGTTTGCCTTGAGTTTTAGAGAGATCGCTTTACCCACGCCACTTTTACCGCGAGGGAAACGATTGCGACGAACCCGCATTTTAAGTATTTTAGGAAATAGTCAAAATATTAATATTACGTTCGATCGTCAAGCGATTGAAAATTTGCGCGATCGCGGTGCATCTCCAGTCTTTTTAAATCAACCTCAGCGCTCAGAATTTACGCAATTGTGGGATGAACCTTGGGATATTTTATGTTTTTCTGGTCACAGCGAAATGCACGACACTGGACAAGGGGGTTGGTTAGGAATTAATAACAATGAGCGAATTGAAATTGACCAACTCAAAAAGGCGTTAAGAGCCGCTTGCGATCGCGGTTTACAAATTGCCATTTTCAATTCTTGTGACGGTTTGGGTTTAGCCAGAGCGATCGCCGATTTGCCCCTTCCGGTTCTCATTGTTTGGCAATCTGCTGTCCCAGACAATCTCGCGCAGCAATTTTTACTGTACTTTTTCCAATCTTTTAGCAACCACAACTCCCTTTACAGTGCAATCCGAGAAGCCCGCGAAAAACTGGAATTAGCCTGGGGCGATCGCGACTTATGCCAACTGCCCCTTATTATTCAGAATACCGATACCTTGCCTTTAACGTGGCCACAAATGCGACATTCTCAAGCCGCGATCGCTCCTCCACCCCAAATCAGCGAAAACCGCCACATTCTCCTTGATAAAGTCCAGAGTAACTGGATTAAGCCCCTACTCTACAATTCCCTACAGCAGCGTTTGCGAATCGAACTCAACCTCGAAGAACACCTCAACGCCATCGATCTCCCTTGTAAAATCGCTTGGGAAACCTCCCAACAGCAACAACGCTCTCTCCTTCCTGGAACGAGAGCGATCGACAAATTTGACGAACTCGGCCTCGGACGCACCCTCCTCCTCCTCGGACAACCTGGTTCGGGCAAAACCACCCTTTTGCTAGAAATGGCGCAAGAATTAATTGCAGACGCTCGACAAGACGGGACTTTACCCATTCCCGTTATTTTTAATCTTTCCACATGGGGCGATCGCCTCAGCCATAAAACCCTCACCGCTTGGCTTATTTCCGAACTCCAACAGCGCTACCAAGTCCCTAAAGCCCAAAGTAAAACCTGGATCGAACAACAGAAACTCCTGCTGCTTTTAGACGGATTAGACGAAGTAAAAGCCGAGCGACGATTGGCTTGTCTCAACGCCATTAATCGCTTCCGTCAACACCACGGACGCACTGAAATCATAGTGTGCAGTCGCATCAACGACTACAACGCCCTTCCCCAAAAACTACAATTTCAAGGGGCGATTTATCTCAAACCCCTGACAACATCACAAATTGAACAGTATTTTCAACAAAACGGCGAATCTTTAGCTATTCTCAAAAATACTTGGGAACTCGATGCAACATTACAAGAGTTAGCGCAAACGCCCTTAATGCTTAATATTATGACTGTTGCGTATCAAGGATTATCTGTCGAACAAATTCCCTTGATAAATTCTCTTCCCGAACGTCGTCAGCACCTTTTTGATGCTTATTTGAAACGAATGTTTGCGCGACGCAATCTCAGCCATCTTTATCCCCAAGACAAGGCTTTACAGTGGTTAGTTTGGCTGGCTCAACGCCTGGTGAGTCATTCTCAAACTCTTTTTTTCATCGAACGAATGCAACCCACTTGGCTTTCCCAAGGGCAACAAAGACAGTATTATTACCTCGGCGTAAAGTTGCTTTTCGGCCTCATTGCTGGCTTTTTTGCGGGGTTTCATTTTGGTTCGCAGACGATCGAAGACGAACCCTGGAAGTTAATGGCTTTTGCCGGTGTTAGTGCTGTTGCAGGTGCGATCGCGGGGGGTGTTTCAACTCGTTTTCCGGGGTTTATTTCGGGTGTATTGTGTGGTATTATCTATGTTTTAATTGTTACGCGAATTGTCTTCTTCTTCTCACTTTGGAATACAGAATATATACCCAAAGATTTTTTATGGGCTTTATTGATTGATGGCATTGTAATCGGTTTATTGTTAGGGTTTATTCGTCGCTCGATTGGTATTGTCGATACGGTTCGTTGGTCTTGGTCGCGAGCTTTTCGCTATTTGGGGATTGGCACTACGTTTTGCGTAATTTATATTACACTCCGCATTGTTCTGGGTAATCCTTATGCTAGTTATGGCAGTTGCGAATATTGGATTTGTATAATCCAAGAATTAAGCGCTTTTATGATAATTTTTGGGCTTATTGGAGGCTTGGCTAAAGGAAAAGAAATCGAAAAAACTAGCGTCCCTAATCAAGGAATTTGGCGCTCTTTAAGAAACTCTTTACTATTCTTTGCGATTCTCACGCCCATTGGCGTTATGCTCAGTTTTGGGCGTTATACTGACAATATTTATGAAATCATTGGCATTAGTTCAACCGTCGGCATTTTAGCGGCTTTGGGGGGAGGACAGCGATCGGGAATTGTTTTAATTCAACACTTTATGCTGCGACTTTTTTTGTGGTTTAATCGCAATACCCCGTGGAACTATGCCCGCTTTCTCGACTATGCCAGCGATCGCATTATCTTACAAAAAGTGGGTGGGGGTTATATTTTTGTCCATCGATTACTCTTAGAGCATTTAGCGCGATCGCCCCTCATTTAAATATAGTACTTCGCGGTGGTTTGTTTGAAAGGATAGAGAGGGGGGAGAAAAGAACTGTGCTTAATTTCAAATTGGTTATAGCAACTGCCAAAACAGTTAGGACATTACATCCATTCTGAGAAAACAAGCCCCTCCTCCCGTGGGAGAGGGGTTGGGGTGAGGGCAGACTGGCAAATCAAACGTCCTAACTGTCAGGCTTACTGCTATATCACGTTGTAACGATGTCAGCGCGTATGACTATAGTCCTTCTCAATCAGAACCCGCAGTAAAAAACGAGGTTCTGTGTTTGCTGCGATCGCGTCGTCAAAATAGCAACCGCTTTGGGAGGGAACGTTGCTGTGACAGGGCGTGTTTTGGTTATAAGAACGGAGAGGGAGGGATTCGAACCCTCGGTACGTCAATTAGACGTACAATGGATTAGCAATCCACCGCTTTCGACCACTCAGCCACCTCTCCTCTCGACGTGACAAGTATTGATTGTATCAGAAATTTTGCCATTTGGGTCAAGAATTTTTTAACGTTTGAGAAATTTGCGGCGCAGGCGATCGCTCATCAAGTCAAACTCCGGTAAATCAAGGCGAGAGGCGATCGCGGCAAACACAGCCAAAGCCATAAAACTAGCTAAACCCACTTGCAACACTTGTAAAAGTAGGTTGCTGGCCCCCATCCACATTTCCCACCCCTGACTCACACCCCAAGACACACATCCCGCGATCGCGCTGGCGAAAACAATACCGAGGAGCGATCGCCCCCATTGAGCCAGAGGTAAGCCATTCAGCCGACGATTCAACAAGCCCAACAGCAACGCCATCGAGGTAATATTTACCCCCACCGTGGCCAAAACTAACCCCGGCGTTGCCAAAGCTTGGACAAGAAAATAATCGAGAATGCCATTCAGAAAAATATTGGCAATACTAATGCGAAACGGCGTTTCCCCGTCCCCCAGAGCATAAAACACCCGTACCAACACATCTCGACCCAAATAGAAAAACATCCCCAACCCATAAGCCATCAACACCGGGGCCACCAACGCCGCCGCTTCCGAGTCAAAGGCATAACGCTGATACACCAAACGCACAATCGGCCCGGATAACGCGATGAAAATCGCCGTGAGGGGCAACATCGACAACGCCGTGAGCAGTAAACCCTGACGAATACGAATCTTGAGGTCATCCCAATTTTCCGGGGCGGCTAATCGGGCAAATACGGGCAGGAATGGCACCAGCAGCATATTAGAAATGACCCCCAAGGGAGTCAAAACAATAAAGTTGGCATAACGCATTGCTGCCGCCGCCCCACTAATAGTAGAGGCAAAATACAAGTCCGTGTAGACGTTAATATGTAGCATCCCCGAAGATAAAGTCGCCGGGGCCATCACCTTCATCACCTCTTTGACCCCCGGAATGCGCCAATCCCAGCGCAACCGCAACGACCCCATCCCGGTTTTCCACTGAGCGATGAGTTGAGCAACCCACTGCAACACCGCCCCGGCTAATGTACCTCCCGCGAGGACTAACCCCCCTAAACGCACATATTGGGGGGCTTGGATTTGATCGCCCAGTTGCAGAAATAACACACCAACCCCACCGAGTACAGCCAAACTGGAGAAAAGGGGGCTGACGCTGGGTAGCCAATATTGATCGGCGGCGTTGAGACTGCCGAAACCAATGCCAATTAAGCCCGCGAGGACGGCGAGGGGGGACATGATTTGGAGTTGTTGAATCGCGATCGCCCTGGCGGTAGGGTCTAAACCAGGGGCGAGGATATCAATAAACAAACCCGCAAAGATAAACAAAATTACCGCGATTCCCAGTAAAGCCACGCTAACGAGGGTGGTTACAGTTTCGACGAGGGGGGCGGCTTCGGCTTTGTCTCGCTTGGCCAATACACTCACTAAGGCGCTGTGAAAGGGGCCGTTAATACCCCCTAGGAGGATAAGCAGAAAGCCGGGAATGACGTAAGCATAGGCATAAGCATCGACAACAGGGCCGACTCCAAAGGCTGCCGCGATCGCTTGTTCGCGCAATAAACCAAAGATTTTACTAATCAGGGTGGCCGCGGCCACAATTCCTGCAATACCGGCAAGGGAACGTTTTTTCATTGTTTGTTGTTCGTTGTTTGTTGTTTGTTGTTTGTTGTTTGGTATTGCTGTTGTTGTCGAAAGAAGAATAAGCTGTTTCCCAAACCTTGAGAGAGTAAGACGTTCTTTACTCTGTTCCAAGGTTCCTGGGTTTGGGAGAAAAGTACACTAAAGACAAATAATCAATAACCAATAACCAACAACCAACAACTAACAAAGTGTAAAGTAGAATGTCGATCCTTGGTTGGGTTGTGATTCGACCCAAATGCGACCGCCGTGATTTTCGACGATTTTTTTGCAAATGGCAAGGCCAATGCCGGAACCCAAGGATTCATGGGAGGTTTGCAGGCGTTCAAAAAGTTGAAAAATGCGGTCTTGGTTTTGGGGGGCAATACCGATACCATTGTCTTGGACGGCGAAGCGGTAGAGTTGTCCTTGGTTTTCGGTGGTAATAGTGATGATGGGATCGCGATCGCGAGAACAGTATTTGATGGCGTTGGCGATCAGGTTTTGAAATAGTTGCAGCAGTTGCGATCGCGAGCCGTGGATGGTAGGTAAGTTGTGGTAGGTAATGGTGGCGTTGTGGGTTGAAATCAAAACTTCGAGGTTGGCGATCGCGTCTTCGACAATTTGCTCACAATCACAGGCTTGAAAGGATTGGGGGTCTTGGTCGAGACGGGCATACTTCAACAAGTCTTCGATCAGTCTTTGCATCCGTTGGGTACTGCGGACGATACCATTCAGCATGGTGTCGGCGCGATCGCCCAGTTGGTTTTGATATTGGCTTTGCAATAACTTAGCATAGCCAGAAATCACGGTTAATGGGGATTGCAAATCGTGGGAAGCGACATAGGCAAATTGTTCGAGTTCGGCATTAGAACGGGCGAGTTCTTGACGCTGGAGGGCTTCGGCGGTAATGTCTTCAGCAATGCCAACGGTTCGCAGGGGTTGGCCGTTTTCGTCCAAAATGACCTGAACGCGGGCGCGAATGAATCTAATTTCGCCGCCATCGCCAATAATGCGGTATTCTCGGTCAGTCGATTGTCCTTTTTTTTGTTTTTTGAGGGAAGACAAGACCAAATCCCGGTCTTCGGGATGGACAAGTTCAAGCCATGACTGGGGGTCAGCATACAGGCTTTGGCGCGATCGCTGCCAGATTGTTTCGTAACCGGGACTAATGTAGAAATATTGACCCGTCTGGCAACAACGCACAAAAAAGAATTGATCTAAAGTGGCGGCTATTTCTTGGAATCGTTCTTCACTGAGGCGCAAGGCTTCTTGAGCGAGTTTATGGTCGTGGATATCTTCGACGACTCCTAAAACAGATTGGGGTTGGTTGGCTTCGTCATAAATCGTTGAAACAGTGACCTTTGCCCAACGCACTTGATGATTTTTGTGGATATAACGCTTTTCATAAATAAGGTTGTTGAGTTCCCCCCTCCTCAAGCGTTGCGAACAATCTGCGTCTAGGCGCAAGTCATTGGGATGGGTAATATCTTGAAACGATCGGTTCAGTAATTCTGTCTCGGAATAACCCAAAAAATCGCACAAACGCTGATTGACCCGGATAAATTGACCTGATAAGTTGAACTCAGCCATGCCTACCCCCACCTGTTCAAATATGGTGCGAAATCGTCGTTCGCTGGTTTTAAGGGATTTTTGGGCGATCGCGCGATCGCTCACATCCTGCATTGTCCCGTTGATTTGAATCGCCTCACCCTGAGAATTTAAAATGGCTTCGACCGTAATATCGACATAGCGCAAAGTCCGATCTGGACGAATAATGCGGAGTTCTAAGGCTTGAATTTGTCCCGTGGCGATCGCCTCAGCACTAGCCTTTTTCAGTTTCTCCCAATCATTTTCATCAAAAAAATGATGATGGCTGTCTACCGGGGGAATCGGTTGAGTCGGGTCACACCCTAAAATCCGAAATAACTCCTCTGACCAAGTACAGGTACGATGAATCATGTCATACTCCCAACTGCCCAAATGGGCTAGGCGTTGGGCTTTGGTGAGTTGGGCGACGGCTTGCTCGCGATCGCTCACATCTTGTACCAAAGACAAAATCGACACCAAGCGACCTTGCTCATCGAGTAAGGCGGAGTTGTACCACTCACAATGCAAAATCACTCCTGCTTTGGTGTAATTGCGATTGCAGCAAACATTCCGGGCGATGCAACCCGATTGCAGTTCTTGAGTAATGGTAGTAACTTTTTCTACGTCTTCTGGATAAATAAAGTCCAAGTCTAGCCAATATTTATTTTCTACCTCTGAAGCTGACCAGCCTAAAATTTCTTCAGCCCGCTTTGACCAATGCCGAACCCGAAAATCTGCATCCCACTCAATACAAGCTAAAGGAGAGTTATCTAGATAAAGTGCTAACTTTTGGTTGTAATTTTCCCAAGCTGATTGAGACTCTGAGGTATTAAAAGGGTTTACAGACATGATATTCAAGGCAAATAAGCGTTGATCGAACTAAAAGATGGCAATCATTACCAGATCGCTCATACTTATGGGATCATACAGTTTTCTCGGCAGGGAATGGAGTGGAAAAAGTGGGATTGTTAAGCATTTTTATAACTTTCGATAGATGACGGGTCAGCAAATTGTTAGCGCTAACCCTGATTTCCTGTCTAAAAAGTTGGGATTGTTGGGTTATTGGAACTTGATACTATTTCTCATTTTTAATCTTGATTGTTTGCGTCCGTTGACTCAGCCCTATTTAGGCACAATTCCCCAGTTTTTAGGCGCTGCGATTATTAACAAGCTCAAGTCTATATAAGTCATAAAAATTTATATTTACTGAAGCATTGACTACAAATATATTCTCAAATTGATGCGATTAGGGACAGTTTTGGCGCGATCGCGGCATTGTGAAAGTAGAAGGACTCAAGGAAAATCCCTTAAAGATTATGGACGCACAAGAACTACTCAGTCGTTATGCCGCAGGAGAGCGAGACTTCTCTAACATTAATTTGATGGGGGCAAATCTCGAACGCGCTAAACTCTCCGGCATTAATCTCGCAGGCGCTTATTTAGGAGCCGTTAATTTCAAACGAGCGCAGTTAGTAGGAGCTAACTTAACCGGAGCTTTTTTATTCCGTGCGAATTTAAGTTTTGCCAAAGTCAATGCAGCCCGACTTCGCAATGCTGACTTAACCAAAGCTGATTTAACCGGGGCTTACTTGGTCAAATCGATCTTAGTTGGCGTGAAACTCAGTGGTGCTAAACTCAACGATGTTAATCTACGCCAAGCCAATCTTGAAGGCATTAATCTATGTGGTGCTAATTTAGAGCGTATTAATTTTCGTAATGCTAACCTCAGAAATGCTAATCTGAGTTGGACAAAACTTACAGAAGCCCGTCTGAGTGGGGCAAGTTTTAAAAATGCGATTCTCAACGGCACTCGTCTTCAAGCGGCTTATATGAATGGTGTCGATTTGCAAGGCATTGATTTAGAAGGGATTGATTTGAGCGAAGCTAAACTTAGCGGTGCAAACCTCTCAGAAGTCAATCTCAATACAGCGAATTTAAGCAATACTCAACTGCGAACGACATTTATGGCCAGAAGTCATCTACACGCGGCTAACTTGACGGCTGCTGTGGTAACAAAAGCCGATTTAGCTGAAGCCGATTTGAGTAAAGCCGATTTGAGTGATGTTAACTTGAGCAAAGCCGATTTAACCGGGGCAAATCTCAATCAAGCAAATCTAGAGCGAGCGAAACTCAATCACGCTTGTTTACGGGATGCTTATTTGTGGGGCGCACATCTCGAAAATACAGATTTGGCTCAAGCCAATTTAACTGGGGCTAATTTGCGGGGAGCAAGGGTAGTGGATACGGTTTGGCAAAATGCGGTTTTAGCGGCAACCGTTTTACCGAATGGAGAAGTTGAAAATAATGGCTAGGGGCTGGTTTTTGCCGGGGTGAGTTGGGGAGTTGGTTCTCACTTCCCCAACTGCCTCAAACTATGTGCTTAACGGCGATTCTCCAAGGGAATTGATAAGTCTAAACGTTCTACGGCGGGGTCTTGTTCTTGCTCGATTTCTACGCTGTTTTCGTTGATTTCGACTTGGGTTTCCGGTTGGGGTTGTTCGTAGAGTTCGAGGTTCAGTTGTTCCCCATCGGTAGATAACTGGGGTTGAACTTCGGTGCGATCGCGGTCTAAATCGACTTGTAAGGTATCGTTGATTTCAAATTCCAGGGCTTGGGCTTCGGAAGTGGGAAATATGACCAAGCTTGCAGGAAAAGCTAAACTGATCACAGCAATTTTTTGTAAAATATTCATAAAAAATTATTAAAATTCTATCTCAATTCCATCATGACAAAATAGAGGTCACTTGACCTCCGGCAAAAGTGGTATTTTTAACTTTCGAGGGGGTTTGGGGGAGCTATAAGTCCCACGCTGTACCTGTACTCAGGTCAGCGTTGGGATACATGGACTCCCCCTTTGTAAATTTTATCCGGTCAACCAGGCTTGACAACTCCCCTCTCCTTAAGGACGGGGCTTTAGACCCAAAACTCTTGGTAAAATTCACAAAATACTCTTATTGAAAAGTGCATACAATGATAAGAGGAGGGAAAAGCAATGCAACATCAAGCCGTCAAAATCAGACTGTATCCAACAATTGAACAACAAAAGATATTGTCTCAGCACTTTGGCTGCGCTCGTTGGTGGTGGAATCATGCGCTCAATTTGTGCATAGAAACTTACAAAGCAACGGGAAAAGGCTTGAGTCAATCTGCGTTGAACTCATTTCTCCCCAAACTCAAGAAACAAGAAGAAACCCAATGGTTATCTGAATGCTACTCTCAAGTCTTGCAGGCGACTACGCTCAACTTGGTAACTGCCTACAAAAATTTCTTTGAGCGCAGAGCTAAATACCCTCGGTTCAAAGCTAAAAAGAACAAGCAGTCAATCCAGTACCCGCAATCAGTCAAAATTACTGAAAGTTCTCTCAAATTCCCCGGTCGTGTTGGTTTGGTCAAAGCCAAAATCCATCGACCAATTGAAGGAAAAATTAAAACTGTAACAGTTAGTATGACCTCATCGGGTAAGTATTATGCCTCTATCTTGATTGAAACAGAAGGGGATAATCCTACACCAAGTACAGAGGGCAAAGTAGCAGGTATTGACTTAGGATTGAAGGATTTTGCCATCGTCTCAGATGGCATCAAGACCTCTAAGTTTGCCAATCCAAAGCACTTAGCCAAGCATGAGCGTAATCTCCAAAGAAAACAACGAAAGTTAGCGAGAAAGGAGAAAGGTAGTAAATCAAGAGAAAAGTCCAGAAAATTAGTGGCTAGGGTTCACGAACGAGTTAGTAATACTCGCCAAGACTTTTTACACAAGCTTTCTCGGAAGCTCGTTGACGACAACCAAGTCATCGTAGTCGAAAGTCTTCATGTCAAAGGCATGGTTCGTAACCACAAATTAGCTAAAGCAATATCTGATGTAGGCTGGGGAATGTTTGTCAATTTCTTGCAATACAAGTTAGACCGTGAAGGCAAGGTATTAGTAGAAATTGACCGTTGGTTTCCTAGTTCTAAACTCTGCTCAAATTGCCATTATCAAATTGGTGAGATGTCGCTAGAGGTAAGGTCTTGGACTTGCCCTAGTTGCGGGACTCATCACGATAGAGACGGCAACGCCGCAACAAATATCAGAGCAGAAGGAATCAGAGTGCTATCAGTCTTGGGAACCAGGACTGCTGCTGATGGAGGGGAAGTAAGTCCAAAGCTCGGACGCAAGTCTAAGTTGAGGCATTCCCCTGTGAAGTCAGAAGCCCACGCTATACCGAAGGTTAGCGATGGGTAGTTCACGAGTTTAGCGCTGTACTAAGCTACAAATTAAATCGCCTAGACCGTGGTTTTGAAAAGCAAGGCGATCGCCCTGGGAAGAAATACGAACGCGATCGCGACAGTTGTAAATTTCGCGGGGACGAGTTTGGCCATCGACTTCTAAAGTGACGCGATACTGCCAATAATATTTCGCACTGCGGCGAATATCCACAATACACACCTGTTGCTCTCCAAGCTGACGACAGATCGCCCCTTGAGCCGGGGAAGCCTTCAGGCTGAATGAGAGCAGAAGGGCAATAAAACAGGCGATCGCGGGTAAGTATTTCATCAGTTATCGCCTCATCAGTTTTTGGGCAATGGGCTTTCTTGGGCAGTCGGCAATCGGCAATCGGCAATCGTTATGTAGGGGCGGGGTTTCCCCGCCCAATAACCAATAACCAATAACCAACAACACATTACAACCCAATCCAAGACCAGAAAGATTGTCCCGTTATCACTTCAAGTAACAACAACAGCACAAAACCAATCATGGCAAAGCGACCGTTAATTTTCTCAGCATAGGCATTCCAACCAAAAGCGGGTTGTTCAGAAGGAGGGGCGGTTTCTTCGATCTCGGTTGGGGTTTCTGAGGCGGTAGGGGCGTTTTTAGCTTCACTCATGGGTTATTGAGAGGATTGGTTATCTAGATTTTGGACAGATTCAATGAGCGATCGCACCTCGGATGTACCTTGGGAGGGTTCAAAGAACATGGGGAATTTACCGCGAGTAAGCATTCGCAATCCCAAAGGTGCAATTTCGAGGAGTCCGCGCAGATCGCGGAAATAATCGCCCATCACCATCAAACCAAACTTGCGTTCGTCGATCCACCCCCCGTCTTTGACTAAATCGATCAAGACTTTACGATGGCGTACCGATCGGCTATCATGGGCGGGTTTGCGATCGAGCAGGTCTTGTTTGATTTCACCAATGCGGTCCATCGGGGCGACACCCATCGGACAAACGGCGTTACACAAATAACAACGAGTACAGCCCCAAGTGCCTTGGATGCCTTCGTGATATTTTTCTAAACGGGCTTCGGTTTCGGTGTCGCGATCGTCGTTAACGAGGCGTTGGGCTTTGGCAAGGGCGTGGGGGCCGACAAAGTTGGGGTTAACTTCGCGAGCGTTACATTCAGAATAACAAGCACCACATAAGATACAATTGCCGCTTTTTTCCAGTTGCGATCGCGCTTCAGGAGTTTGCAGAAATTCTTTTTCGGGAATCTTACGGCCTTTTGTACTGACATAAGGATCGACCGCTTCTAAGTTATCCCAAAAGCTGGTCATGTCTACGACCAAATCTTTGACCACAGGCATATTTCCCATCGGCGCGATCGTGATTTCTGGAATGCCCGTACCAGAATCTGTCGGAAAACGCTCGATCTCTTGACCGACATTTTCTTTACAAGCTAAGGCAGAACGGTGGTTGATTTTCATGCCACAACTGCCACAAATTGTATTACGGCAATTTTTCCGGAAAGCCAGCGTTCCGTCTAATTCCCATTTGATGCGATTGAGACATTCAAGAATGGTATTTCCCGGTTCTACATCTAATAAATAGGTAGCGATCCGGGGTGCTTCTTGGGGTTGTTGTCGGTAAACCTTAAAACTTACTTTCATTTTTTACTCGATTTCGAGATTCTGGTATGGCGATCGCCCAGGGGCGAATCAGATTATGTCTTCTTTATTATTGTACCGATCGACCGAGGGGCTGTTGCCAAATGGTAGTCATTCTGCTTTTCGTCGCCAAGAGCAGACAGAAGACGATTATGACTTTTCAAAAAACTTACATTGCCCATCGATCCCCCCCTCCCCCATTAGAGAGGATCGCTTCCTCTCGATTTTGATTACTCATTTCTCTGGCGAGATTTCGGGGTAAGAAAAAGTTATCAGTCAAAAAATAAGAAACTGACTCAGGGGATTTGATAAATTTTTGAGGCAATTGCTCAACTTTTTGAAAAATGAAGTGCAATTTAGGGTTATATTTTCTATATAATAGCGATTGTAGATCGGTGTCTAACAACAATAGCCACCTCGAAGGAGGACATTAGTTCAATAGATGCTAAAGTCGAAAATAGAAAATAGAGGAATGATTGAGGTATAATTTTTTTCAACCTTCTTCATTCAGATGGCCGTCCTCCCTTTAGGGTTTATTTGGACGCTCTACCGATTACAAATCGAAACAACCTAAAATTCATAACATTATGAGTGACAACGCAACAAGCCCTTTGACGGGTAAAGCACTGCTTCAAAAAGTAAAAGAGCTAAACCACTTACCGCGACGGGAAACAGCGAAACGCTGCGGCTATTACACGGTCACAAAAAACGACCAAACCCGCGTCAATTTGACTGACTTTTATGACGCACTGCTCGCGGCCAAAGGGGTTCCCCTCGATCCAGACGGTGTAAAAGATGGTCGCGGTCGCGAACCGACTTATCGCGTTAGCGTCCACAAAAATGGTCAAATTGTAATCGGTTCGACCTATACTCAAGCGATGGGTTTACAACCCGGAGATGAGTTTGAAATCAAGCTCGGCTACAAGCATATCCACCTAAAACAGTTAGATATGGATAGAGAAGACGCTGCCGAACTCGAAGAAGCAACAGCATAATCCCACAACCAGAATTCAGTCCGAAAAGGCGATCGCTGGTCATTAAGTTCTGAATTCTGGTTCAGTGGGGCTTTTATCGTTCCTAAGCTAAAAATCGGTGTACCGTTGACACCGAGATTCTACTGAGAAAATGACTTAAAACTGCCACCAAAGGGTCATGGATATTGGTGAAAATCCTTTAATTTACCAAAGTATAATTCAATGGGCCAATGGGGGCGCGATCGCCCGGCTTTTCCTATTTGGGATCGGTTGGATTGGGGTTTGGCTACCCCTTGCTTTACCCCTAGCGAAGTGGCTGAAATGGGATTTTAGAAGCTTTCCCAACGAAACCCAAAAAATACCCTTAATCCTATCTCTTTACGGACTTGCCCCTTTGGTTTTATGGGGAATGACCCGGATTGAACCCGCAACATTTGCTCAATATGGTTTTAAAATCGAGGGGCAACTTTGGCGATCGCTCGGCTTGGGTTTCGGGATTGCCCTTGGTGGTTTAGCCATCGTTTTTGCCCTAGAGACCGCTTGGGGATGGATTGCTTGGAAACGCGATCGCATCTCGTCCCTAATCTCTTTACTTTTGCCGATTTTCGCCGTCGCGATCGCCATTGGTGGTATCGAAGAACTCATCTTTCGCGGCTTTATGTTCAGCGAACTAAAGCTTGATTACTCTATCACCATCGCAGCTATTATATCTAGCACAATTTTTGCTTTATTGCACCTGGTTTGGGAGCAAAAACAAACTTTACCCCAACTTCCCGGCTTATTTTTAATGGGTTTGGTTTTAGTCGTTGCTTACCAAGTAGACCACCAGAGCATCGGTTTAGCATGGGGGCTTCATGGGGGCTGGATTTGGGGCTTAACCTGCCTTAGTAACTCCGGCACGATCGCCTACACCGAAAAAGCCTCTCCCTGGATGATTGGTTGGTATCAGCAACCCTTAGCCGGACTAATGGGGATTCTTTGTTTACTCGCAACGGCGGCTTTGATTATGAATTTATAGCAACCGCCAAATCGGTCAGGACAACATCATCCATTCTTAGAAAACAAGCCCCTCTCGGAGTGGGAGAAGGGTTGGGGTGAGGGCGATTCTTGCGAGTCAAAACGTCCTAACTGTTTTGCTGGCTGCTACATAATTGATGAAACTTGAAGACAAAATAAAACCCCGGTTGTTCTCAAAAACCGGGGTTGCCCTATTACACGCATAACGCGCAGAAAGGAACGTTAGTCGCGGCCATTAATCGCAATCAGCAAACGCAGAATGAAAATAAACAAGTTAACGTAAGTCAAATACATCGACAAAGCCGCCGACAAGTATTGTTCATCTTTGTAGGTGCGGGGCAGAATATAGAAATCCACCACAGAAACCCCGGCGAACAACACCACACCCACGCCAGAAATTGCAATTTCTAACCAACTGGGGGTGTAAACGCCAAACACAGAAAACAGCAGTTGACCCACAAGAACCACCACCAAAGCAATTAAGCCCAGTTGGATAGTCTGCGTCAACGCCATACCATCTTCATCAGACAGGTTTGAGCCGATGCTGCGGGCGGCGATAAAGGTAACACCACAACCGAGTGCCGCGATGCCGACTCCCTGAATCCCCACTCCTTCAGTTCCCAGGGCGACGGCAATAATGCCACTGAGGGTATAACCGGAAATGAGACTGTAGACCGCTAGAAGGGGTAATGCGAGGCTGTTGTTTGCTTTTTCAGCAATGCCGCGCACCACAAAAAACAAGATAAAGTTACCAATGAGGGCAACCCAAAAACTGGTCATGAAAAGTTGTGGGTTGCTTTCGAGAACCCCCAAACCCCCATAAACCCCTAATGCGGTCAGCGCGAGACCACCACCGAGGAAGGGTAAGGCTTTCGGGATGACATTAGGGCCGACGAGAGAATTGCCTTTGACTTCGCGCATTGCATCGCGAAAATTACTGCTATTTGCCATAGAACTGTTACAAGTGTTGGAATACTAAAGGTTTTTACATTACTAGGATAATGCGATCGCCCCTTCGATGGATAGGACGGTTTTCTGCCCTTCATCCCCACCCAAATGAGCGCATGACTGGAGTCTGAACAAATCAGTCTAGCCCAAAGCCAGAACGAGATGGTTTGTATTTTGTTGTCAAAAGATTAGCTGTGACTCTCCCAAAAATTATAATTTCTTAAGAAATAGACAGGACATTATGTGTAGGGATTGGCCGGGGTAAGATTAGATAATAATAACTAAAAATTCGATAACGATATAAACCTTATCTTAACGGGGATCGCGGTAAAAAGCTTTAATATCGAGGCCAAAGGAACTTGACACTAGACGAAAAATTTTCCAGAATAGAGAGGCAGTGTAAAAAAAGTGTTTTTGTATAAATCTATCCTGAGAGGGATGCAATTTCAAATAAAAATACAAAGACTTTGTTTTTATATCCGCAATTCTCTGGCGAAACACAAACTTTCTCAGTGAAATTCCTTACTAAAATTTCAGATCGTTTGTAGTTTTGCTTCATAACAAACCGTCATAAACCAACCTAGACAAATTACATTTAAAAATGAGAAAGATCGAAAAAGTGCGTTGTCCGAACTGTGGTAGTATCGGCGAAAGACACTATATTGACAAGCATAAAATCGTGCAAACTCAATGTCCGAGTTGTGACTACTTAATGGTCAACTGCGCTCGTACCGGGAATGTTGTCGAAGCTTATGCCCCTGGTATCAGTATGAAATAAGTTTTTTAAGAGCAATCCTGCTGAATTAGCGTAAAATCAAATTAAAAACCCCGAATTTCTCCAGAAACCGGGGTTTTTCCATGAGGATAATTGTTCATTGTCTGGTTTTAAACTGAATCTTAATAGCTCAACATCTTGATTTGTGAAGGTTGTCCAACCTAAACTAAATATAAATCGTAAATTGTAAATTATTAATTGTAAAAAGCGCTATGAGTCAACGTCAAACCTGGGATTTTGGGCGATTTTTTCAAACCGTTACCTATTTTGAAATACTACCTGTTATTGGTAGTGTACCTTGGCTCAGACGCATGATATTAGGAGATAATCTCGGCATGACTCGACCCGCGATCGCGCCCACTCAAGCTAAAATTTTAGTCGCCAGTACAAACCCCCACTCTCGCCAAACCTTGATCGATCAACTCCGACAAAATCACTATCAAGTGCGAGTGGTATCTTCAAAGCAAGACAAAGACTTAGGAGGAGACGGTGTGGAATACAGCAACGCCGATCTTCACAATCCCCAGAGTTTAAATTTAAACTTATTTAAAGACATCAAAGCCGTTATTTATAGCAACACAGATGACAATCAAGCCAGCTTAGAAAAACTCATTCAATTGGCGAGTTTATCCCTCAAACAAGGCTATCCCCAGCGCTTATTATTTGATTTTCGTAACGCCTCGGAGGAGATCAAGCAGATGTGGGGGGCAGTGGATGATGTGGTAATGGGGGGAGTGAGTGAAAGTGGCTTGCGTTTGGGGGCAAATCAGGCAATCTTTACCGGAAATGTCTCAACCGCTAACTCTGGCGGATTTGCCTCGGTGCGAAATCGTAACTTTGACCCTCCCTTGGATTTATCCAAATATCAGGGGATTCAACTGCGGGTAAAAGGAGACGGGAAACGCTATAAATGTATTTTGCGCTGTGAAGGCAAATGGGACGGGATTAGCTACTGTCACTCGTTTGATACCGTTGCGAATACCTGGATAACGGTGCGTGTCCCATTTGCCGAATTGCGCCCTGTATTCCGGGCTAAAAGCGTCCCCGAAGCCGATCCTCTTGATGCTCGTCGCATTTACTCGATTCAGTTGATGTTGAGTAAATTTGAATACGACGGCGATCTCAATCCTCAATTTGAACCCGGCTTTTTTGCCTTAGAAATCGAGACAATTCAGGCGTATGGGGGTGAGTTGACTTCCCAGTTTATTGTCCTCAATCGCACTTCAAACCCCATCGACGAGACATTATTTCAAGACAAAGGCTTGCATTACACTCTTTTGAATTGTGGCGAAATCACAGAAAATGGCGCAAATCCGAGCTTGAAAGCGGGTTCGCCTGAAGAATTGTCCGGTTTGAGTGGGAATGAGGCAGTAAAAGCCTGTTTAGAAGCCCTGAAATAACCGGAAGCTCGCGATCGGGCGAAGCCTGCCACTTCGCGATCGCGTCATTGGTTTTTAGTCATTGGTTTTTAGTCATTGGTCTTTAGTCATTGGTCATTTGTGACAAGTAATGGTTTTGTACCTATCGTCAAATTCCCTGTAGGGACGGGGAAAAGAGCGCCTCTACGCAGGAATTGACAACAGGCACACAACGTTAAATACAAATGACAAAGGACGAATGACAAAGGACAATCAAACTTCGTGCTGTTGGTGGCGTTGACGACGGGAGAGGGCGCGATCGCGCACTTGTTGGAAACGCAACCATAGCCCCAAATCCACCTGCTTGAGCAACCAATACAACACCGTCAAGATAATAAAAGTAATGCCAATCACCAAAACCGGTTCTTTGTCCGACAAATTGCGAATCAAATTATAGACAATCGTATCGGGGTTTTTGACAATATCCCAACTATTGAAGCGCTGGAAACGCCCCATAAACACCCCAATCGCGCTCAAAACATGAATAAACAACTCCGTTGGCAAAATATAGCGACGCAACCCCACCCGCCGTAAATAATGCCCCACATTCATCACCGAGAGGGTGTAAGCCTGGAAGCCCAGAAAAATGGCCGACAGATGAACGGGAACAATAAATAAAGCAATGACAAAAGTAGAATAGTAACCCGCTTTCGTGGCGCGGATCAGGTGAATAATATCTGTAAGTAAATAAGGGGCATTGGGCAGAAACAGAATAAAAACGGCGACTAAACCCCACCACAGTAGCGATCGCGTTGTACTTTGACGGTGAAACAGCCAAAAGCTCAAAGCCAACGGGATAAACGCCAAAAATAAATTCCAGAGAATCCAACCACTGTGGATTCTCAATGCGTCATACATTTGCCAGAAAGTGTATTCCATTGGGTTTTATGCTGTCGTTACGGTCTTAGGGGTCTACAACGGCGGCGCAGTCACTTCCGTTTTTAGGGGGGGTGTATTCGCGATCGCGTCCATCTCCTTGAGTATAAACATTTGTTCTTTGTCCTTTGTCATTGGTCATTTGTCTTGGGTTAGTAGTAAGGGATGATCGCCCTTATCCGGGTTATTGGTTGTTGGTTATTGGTTATTGGTTGTTGGTAACTTCTTCCCACTCCTCCCCTACTGCCCACTCCCTACTGCCCACTCCCTACTGCCCCTTAGAAGCGGACGACTGAAGACGCAGAAATAAATTTTTTTCAAAAAAAATCACAGGGGGGGGTGACACCCCCCACCCCCTGTGTTATATTAAATATCAAGTAGATGCACCCTGATGATTGGGGGAGTCACCCAGGTGACTCTCTTTTTTTTTGCTTTTTTTTAAGTCTCGTTCCCAGAAGCGCCATTGAGCCGAGAATGCCTGGTATAATCTCCTGCCATAACCCTTGGATTCGCGAAGGACGACAAACTTATGGCAGATTGGCAAATGATTAGTGGCGGGATTACCGCACCACGAGGCTACAAAGCCGCAGGCATCACCGCCGGACTCAAACCCTCTGGAGCGCCGGATTTAGCCCTAATATTGTCTGAAACCGACGCGATCGCGGCAGGAGTCTTTACCACCACCGTTGTCCGGGCCGCTTGTGTGGATTACTGCCGCCAGCGCCTCCAGAAAAAAGCCAGCGCTCGCGCCATTCTTTGTAATGCCGGACAAGCCAACGCCG
>Ga0207419_1001001_pt1 | contig 22877 bp, 19 predicted proteins | sample ElkSloMetagenome_4_FD_184723 | JGI IMG/M metagenome (GOLD analysis project Ga0207419, IMG submission 184723) | Hot spring microbial communities from Elkhorn Slough, Monterey Bay, USA - MD2A (version 2) | ecosystem: Environmental > Aquatic > Marine > Intertidal zone > Estuary: Microbial mat ... | reverse complement strand
ATGCTGAAAATTAAAGCATTCTGGATAAAACCCCGGACGAGTGAGGTTGTTGCTCGCAAAGGCGCAGAGACGCAAAGAAATGACTTATTATGAGCATATTATTCAACCGTAAATTATAGCAGACTGCTAACTCGTAGCGTCATATGGCGAATGACGCTATGTTGGCAAATAGCAGGAGTGCTTCCTCCAATATTAAGATTCTCCAAAAACATTTCTCCTATCATTATCAGTCAAATAACGGTCGGCCATGCAGTATTTTCAGGCAATTGACCATTGATCGCGCAGAATGATAGCTTGCTTTCCAGTGCTGGCCTTTGAGCAGGGTATCTGCCTGGGGAACCTTATCCAGACCCCACGCATACCAGCCTCCATTCACAGTGTCAAGTTGGTAATCTAATGTATATTGCCACAGCTTTTCAAATGCTTGCCAGTATTTTTCTTCTTCAGGAAAGTATTGATGCATCATCAACAGCGCATTCAATCCCTCGGCAGTTACCCACCATGATTTGCCGGGGGTCAAAATTTCCATTTGATCATTTAAATAAATGCCTTCATAATAAAATCCGCCATTATCTTTATCCCAGCCTTGTGCTAAAGCATGATCTACCATTTTTTTGCCTAAATGTAAGGTGGTGCTGTCATTATGCATACCTAGTTCATGGGCGGCCTCCATCAGCAAAAATGCCGTTTCCACATCGTGACCAAAAGTGACATGATCGAGATGGTAATGCTGCCGGCGATAGGCTGGCAATGAATCTTTAAATGTAACAAGCTGCCAGTTGGGTTGAAAATACAGATGCAAATAACCATCACGATTAATCATGGTGTCGCGCACGATATAAAACATTTCTGCCAGCCGCTGCCTGACCAATTCATCATGACTTACTTTGTAAAGCTGACTAAATGCTTCCAGCAAATGAATGCTGCTGTTATAATCCTTTAAGCCTAAAGAGCCATTTTTTGGCTCAAATCCAACGTCAGATTTTATAGGTTCGCCATTTCGCCGCAGGTGCTGAAAGTAGCCACCATTTGTTTTGTCATGGCTATTTTCTTCCAGCCAATTGAAAGCATGCATGGCTAGCTGCAAGGCTGCTTTATTTTTTGAATATTCATAATAAGTAGCAGCCGCGTAAATACCAAAGGAATTGCCATAGGCAGTTTTACGACCGGCCATTAGGGTATCCACTAAATCTCCTTTACGGTCTACCAGATCAAAAAAACCACCATGTTTCTCGTCCCACATGGTATTTTGTAAGTTTTGAAAACCATGATTGGCAATAAACTTTAAGGTATCATTGTCTTGATAATGTAAGCCGACATATGCTGGGGTCCAGGCATGCCGGGTTTGGGCCACGATCATTTTATCATAAGGCGGTAAAGCTTTCCATTGGTAGTTCCAGGTGGGCAAAAAGCCGCCATGCAAAGAATCAACACACGATGGATACCATTTCGACAAAATATCGTTATTTAATACAGAGTCAATTTCAACCAGGTATCTTTGGTTGGGCGAACTACTGTTATTTTCTGGTTGTTTACATGAAAAAATTACAATCGGTAGTAGGATTATAAGCTTTTTGATTGGGTTCATATTTGAATTTTTATAATTTTAAGCCCTGGATTTGATATACTAATATAATTAAAATAATAATGAAGCAATTATTTGTAGCCATATTTCTTTTGCTCGCGGGAGTGCTTAATTTACAAGCCCAAATATTGGAACCTGCTCAATGGAATTTTGAAAAAAGTAGCCAGGATGTAAAAGTAGGTGAAACCATTGATTTGGTTTTTACTGCTACTATAGACCCAAAATGGTATTTATATTCTTCTGATTTTGACCCTGACCTGGGTCCCAAAGTAACTACCTTCGTATTTGATGAAAATGAAAGCTTCGAAATGGTGGGCGAGGTAGTACCTGTTAACCCCAAGCAAAAATATGATGAAATTTTTGAAGGGGATGTCACTTTTTTTAAAGGTACCGGCGAGTTTCGGCAAACCATATTAGTATTGCAGCCCACGGTAAGTATTAGTGGCTTGATCGATTACCAGGTATGTTCCGACATTGATGGCCGCTGCATTCCTTTCGAGCAGGATTTTATATTTAATTTTAAAGCCCGGCAAAAAACAAAAGCAAAAGAGGAAGTAACAACCAATGAAGAAGCAAATAAGATTGAAAAGAAGCAAGAGAGCGATGATGAAAAATTTATAAATGATAATAGTGAACCCGAAGAGGATACTGCCGCTAGCGCCGATACTAAACCTCTGGTGCCTGATGAGGATGAGGAAGAAGTTTTAAATGAAGATGAAAGTGGAATTGGCACTAAATTTTTAAGAAAAAATTCGGAAGATAATTTATCAATAATTGCTTTTATGATTTTTGCATTTATAGGTGGTATAGGTGCTGTTATGACTCCTTGTGTTTATCCCATGATTCCAATGACCGTGGCTTTTTTTAGTAAGAATAGTGAAAATAAGCTTAAGTCACGGATTCAGGCATTTTTTTATGGTTTTTCAATTATTTTTATATTTACTTTTATTGGCATAGCCATTACTTTAATTTTTGGGCCACAAGTATGGAATGAAATTGCTACTAACGCCATTGCCAATATTATTTTCTTTTTAATTTTCTTTGTGTTTGCTCTTTCATTCTTTGGTCTTTTTGATATCACACTTCCCAGTGGATTTGTAAATAAAATTGACAAACAAGCAGACAAAGGTGGTACCATTGGAACATTTTTTATGGCCTTAACATTAGTAGTGGTATCTTTTAGTTGTACAGCACCCATTGCCGGAACAATACTTATGCAATCAACACAAGGTTCCCTCATAAAACCTGCCTTAGGAATGTTTGCTTTTTCTTTGGCTTTTGCCATTCCGTTTACCTTATTTTCTATTTTTCCACAGTGGATTAATAATTTACCAAAATCTGGTGGTTGGCTTAATTCAGTAAAGGTCGTACTTGGCTTTATTGAATTGGCCCTCGGGTTAAAGTTTCTTAGCGTGGCAGATAATGTTTATCACTGGGGTTTTTTAGATAGAGATGTTTATCTAGTATTATGGATCGTAATATTTAGTTTAATGGGCTTTTATCTTTTGGGTAAAATCAAACTTCCTCATGATAGTGAATTAAAAAACATCAGTGTATTTAGATTAATACTTGCGATAATCACTTTCAGTTTTGTTGTTTATTTGATTCCAGGATTGGTTGGAGCCCCTCTTAAGCCTTTAGCCGGTTACATGCCTCCAATCTATACTCAAGATTTTAATCTTTATAAAACAGCGGTTGAAAATAATACTTGTTCTGAACCTAAATATGATGAATTTTTAGATTTTGCTTATCCGGTAAGTGGATATTTTGATTATGAACAAGCGCTGGATTGTGCTAAAGAGCAGAATAAACCCCTTTTTGTTGATTTTACCGGGCATGGATGCGTGAATTGTAGGGCAATGGAGGTAAATGTACTGTCTGATCCAAAAGTATTAGAAATTTTAAATGAAGACTATGTAGTAGTGGCTTTGTACGTTGATGAAAGACGTGAATTGCCAGAAGAGGATTGGATAGTTTCACAATACGATGGTAAGGTGAAAAAAACAATTGGTAAGCAAAATATTGATTTTCAGATGTACAGATACAACGCCAATGCACAACCGTATTACGTGCTATTAGATAATCAGGAGCGAGTATTGAACGATCCTATCGCGTATGATTTAGATGTTGCTAACTTTATACAATGGTTGCAGGCCGGCTTAGCAGAATTTGAAGACCATCAGGATAGCCCTTTGGCAAAGAATTAAGGTTTGTAAAATAAGCTTAGCATAACTTGTTGGAAAAAAGTTTATCACTTGAAGATCATCTAAAAGCAAGCTACAAATTAATTATTGAAGTTTCGCCTCCGTAAAAATTCTTTATAGCAGATGGTGGAAAAACCAGTTGGTGGAAAACAGAGAAAGATATCACGCATCTCTTGGACGACCTGCAGGAGGTTGATAATTCTGTTTTTCTTAGCTTGACAGCAATGCTGGTCCCAGTCTCATTGGTTGGTGTATTTACCCACCGAAACCAAAAACAGATTTCAACTTAGATTTGAATCTACTCCTCGCCACCGTTCTCATCTTTCTTGTTATCGTCGCCTTTATCATCCTTCTCTCTCAGCTTTTTATCATCTACATGTTTATTTAAAAATTCATTGATTTTGTCAATGTTGTAGTTTGTTTTTATTTCTCCAAAGGGATCGATATGCACGTCGAAGCCACTAAGCTCAGGGTTTACTTTCGGTTTATTACTTTTCTTTTTGCTATCTTTTTTTGGTTTTTTGCTCATACTTTAAGCTTTTACTTTATCATGTAACGAGTCAATCGCCTTTTCAATTCTTTCTACTACTTCTTTTTTACCCAATATTTCCAGTACGTCCATCAAATCAGGACCAGCACCACTGCCGGTGAGCGATAAACGCAATGCCTGCATTATTCTACCCATTTTTACATCTTGCTCAGCCAGTACTTCTTCCAAAGTAGTTTTTAAATTATCTTTTTGCCAATCTTGTATTTGTTTAAGCCTTTCTACATAAGCAGTCAGTACTTTTTCAGCTTCCCCGGTCCATTTTTTATTTACAATTTTCTCATCGTAGTTGTCGGGTTTGAAGAAAAAGAACCGGCTGTCATGCCAAATGTCAGCTATAAAAGTTATTCTTCCCTTCATAGCATCACAAATTTTGGTTGCTCTATCGGCAGGAAAATCTTCTATGCCATTTTCTTTCAATATCTCCACCAGCTGCGCAGCCATTACTATTGGTTCGGTTTTTTTCAGGTATTCTTGATTAAACCATTTGGCTTTTTCAATATCGAATTTAGCACCTGCTTTATTGATCCGCTCCAGGCTAAATTTTTCAATTAGCTGCTCCAATGAAAAGATTTCTTCTTCAGTACCCGGATTCCAGCCCAATAGTGCCAGGAAATTGATAAAAGCTTCCGGCTCGTAACCTTCTTCTTTAAAACCCATTAACTGTTCTCCTGAAGGAGGATCTTGCCATTGCATAGGAAAAATGGGGAATCCATGTTTTAGTGAATCACGCTTACTTAGTTTGCCATTGCCATCCGGCTTTAAGATAAGCGGCAGGTGTGCAAATTGTGGCATGCTATCTTCCCAACCAAGGTACCGGTATAGCAACACGTGCAAAGGTGCCGATGGTAACCACTCTTCTCCTCTTATCACGTGAGTCACTTTCATCAGGTGATCATCTACCACATTGGCCAGGTGGTAGGTGGGCATACCATCTGATTTTAAAAGAATTTTATCATCAATGGTGGTAGAAAGTACTACTACCCAATCCCTTATTAAGTCGTTGAATCGTACTTCTTCTTTTTTCGGTACTTTTAATCTTATTACGTACGGATCGCCATTTTCAATTTTATGTTGAACTTCTTCTTTACTCAAAGTGAGCGAATTGGTCATATTGGTACGGGTAATGGCATTGTATTGTGGGTTTGCCACCCTTGCTTCTTTCAGTCTTTCGCGCATAGCTTCCAATTCTTCCTGGGTATCAAAAGCGTAATAAGCCTTACCTTGTTCCACCAATTGATTGGCATATTTTCGATACATGGCTGAGCGCTCCGACTGCCGATATGGTTCATGGGCTCCTCCTGCTAATGGTCCTTCATCGATGGAAATACCTGCCCACTTTAATGATTTGTGAATGTATTTTTCAGCACCTTCTACATATCTATTTTGGTCGGTATCCTCTATTCTTAGTATCATGGTACCCCCATTTTTGCGGGCAAAAAGGTAATTGTAAAGCGCGGTGCGCAAACCTCCTATATGTAAAGGGCCGGTAGGGCTGGGTGCAAATCTTACTCTTATGTCTGACATTGGTAGTGTTATGAAAATTTGGCCGCAAAGTTACAAAAACTTCAAAGCCCTTGAAACTATCTTTCTTTTATTACTTTAATGAAAAGATTGCTCAGTAGTTTTGTTTGCATCTTAAGTTCCATAAACATAAGCCTTAGGAGCGGGTTAGATTTTCTAAAAAGCATTTTTTATGGAAAGAGATATTTTAAATAACAATCAGCATAGCTTTACAATAAGTGGTGACAACGGAAATAAAACAGTAGAAATAAAAACTTTAGAATCAGCCGATGATGCTAGTTTTCTCACCTACGATCAATCAATGGTGCTAAAAGTTTTAAAAGATGGTGAGCATGTAGTCAAAGAATTTATCTCTCATTTTCCGATCAAAGGACAGGAATCTAAAATTGCTGAGCTGAATCAAACTTTTAGTAATTTCAACGAATTAATTGTAGCTGTACATGCTGAAAATGAGTTGCTTAGCGGCGACATTAATTTCAACATAATTGTGAACTATGAATATAAATAGTTGAATCAGCATTAATTATGGGCTATTGAAAAAGTATTATATTTAGCCTTAATTTAAGTATTCATAATTATGACACCATACAAATTTTCTTCATTGGCTCGTCCTTTGGACTTTAAGTATCGTACTAATTTGGCGGTTGTATTAATTGTATTGACCACCATTTTTTCCTACAGCTTTTTTCACGATCAGGATGGCATTAACCTGGGCGATAGGTTCATCACCGGGTTAATTCTTGCTTTCAATCTATTTATCGGCTGGGCACTGGCTCGGGAGCTAGACCCCGATGAGCCTTATGCAGGATTTTTGGCAATGGCCTGTATTATTTGTGCCTATATTTTTGATCTTTATTCAGGCACTGCCTTTTTGCTTCTTTTATTATTATTAATGTTGATGCGAATTACCAATCGTGTTACCGGATTGCCGGCAAAGTGGATGGATACGATCTTTATCATAATCTTAGCTGGCTATCTATCTTTTATCATCAGTTGGATAGTGGGCTTAATAGCTGGCTTAGCTCTTTGGATCGATTTTAAATCTCCCAATCCTCATATCCGACATGGATGGGCTGCCATAGTAATTTTTATAGCTTCGATGGTAGCACTTGTACTTGACCCTATACCTACCTCATTTGAAATAGACAACGTGTATTTAGTTGTTGGCTCATTAATATTGTTTGTCCCTTACATAGTATCGTCGGTGCCGGTAGTAAGCTTGACCGATGCCACGGGTGAAAAATTATCAAATAAAAGAGTTCAACTAACTCAAATACTTTCGCTATTTACTTTAGTCATATTTATATTCTGGAAAGGTTTGGAAGGTTTCCTGTTTTTAATGCCACTTTGGGCCACCATGCTCGCGCTGTGCCTGTTCAGGGTATATCGGCTTATCAAAAATCTTGTTAAGTAATATTAATGCTTTCTGTTTCTTAACACTATGGCTGCTACAAGCATAAAAATACCACCCAAAAAGAAGTACCAAGGGTTTTTGCTTATAAGGCCATTATTTAAAACAGCTACAATGTAGAGTATATTTAGTACTATTCCTCCAGTAAAAAATGTAAGTATTAGTTTATCAATCAAAATTATCGTGTTAATTTTAAAAAAAAATTCAAATGAGTAGTTTAAAAAAGGTTATGTACTTTACTAACCGGAAAAGTGCCTATAGGTTATGTTAGAAAATTTGCCAACATATTCCAGAAGACAATTGGCTTTGCGAAATGGCCAGGACAAGGAAGAAATTTGGGTAGCCTATCAAGGCATTATCTATAACGTAACCAATTCGCGGCTTTGGCGCAATGGAAAACATTACGAGCATTGGGCAGGCCAGGATCTTACTCCTGAATTGGCTGATGCACCTCACACCGAAATAGTTTTTGATAAATTTGAAATGGTGGGAAGCTTGCAAAAAAAATGATCTGTTTAACTTATTTGCTTTAATTTAGTTATAAATAATCAAGTGATTTTTTCAACTTAAAATAATAAAGTTATGAAAATTAATACAAAAATCCTTTTACCTGTATTATTTGCTGTAATAGCCTCATCATGTGTGAGCAATAAAAAATTTAGTACAGTACAGCAACAACGTGATGAAATTGCAGAAGATCTGAACATGTGTCGCCAAAGAACCAATAATTTGGAGGCTAACTTGTCTGAGTTAAGATCGGAGGCTGCCGAAAATGAGCAACTGGTAAGACAACTGGCTTCTGCTAAAAACACCATAGCCGAACTTACCAATCAAGTAGCACAATGTGAAACAGAACTCACAGACGGAGTTGTATTTAAAGTTCAGATTGGCGCATTTAAACAACGAAATATTCCTGTGCAATTAGACCAATCGGTAAACCTGGATATTGAAAAAACTCAGGAAGGATTGGACAAAATGATGGTGGGCCAGTTTAGAGAATTTGAAAAAGCTGATGAACTTCAAAAGCATTTGCGAGCCATGGGAGTAAATAGTGCCTGGATTGTAGCTTATGAAAATGGCCAAAGAGTAGACCTGGAGGAAGTAACGGACGTGATATTTGAAACCAATCGCGAACAATAAAGTACGGTAAGTAAAATCAATGATAGAAAATTTACCTGTAGATATTTCATCGCTTCCTCAGATGGAAACGCTGGAATACCAAAAACACCCTAAACGTATAATTACATTTTTCTTGATTAACCGGACCATTGGAGCACTGTTTTTGCTCATTCCGGTTATCATTTTATATTTTACTAATAATCCATTTATAGCTGCCATAGGCTTCGGATTATGGATACTGTATTTAATATTAGTAATTATAAATATCTTTAAAGAATACAGCCGCCGAGGGTATGCTTTACGACAGCATGATATAGTGTATCGAAAAGGATGGATATTTTTTAGCAGTATTGTGATTCCCTTCGGAAGAATACAACATACCGAACTATCAGAAGGACCTCTCAACCGTATGTTTAAACTTACATCTCTTAAAATTTATACCGCAGGAGGCTCCACTTCCGACCTCACCATACCTGGTTTAGAGCATGAAGAAGCGCAAAGATTGCGTCAGTTTATCACTGAAAAATCAGCTAATGCATGAGTGAGTTTTCTCAGCCACAGCGGCAAAGTGCCATGGGTTTCGTTATCTATATTGGTAGAAATATTCGCACCATCATCAGTCTTTTACTTTCATTTTTTGCATTCGGTGCTTTGCAGTCTATTGCTTTTATTTTTATCGGACTGTTAGTAATACTGGGTGTAATCGTGGTTTTGATCTTTTCTTATTTGCAGTATGAGTTTTTTACTTTTCAAATAGAAAATGATGAGCTTATTGTTAATGAAGGTGTAGTTTTCAGAGAAAGAAAAGTGATTCCTTTTCATCGTATTCAAACGGTACACTTGCATCAAAACTTGCTTCAAAGAATTACTCAACTGGTAGGGGTGAAAGTAGATACTGCAGGCTCCAAAGGGAAAGAGCTTGAAATACCCGCTTTACGCAGAAAGAAAGCTGAAGCACTGCGTGATTTGTTGCGAGAAAAAAGTACGCAAACTATCACCGATGAGAAAATTGCTTTGGAGGGACAAGCATCAACTGCCGATGATCAAAATCAAGAGCAACAACAATTAGTAAAGTTGCATCTTGGCAATTTATTCGTTTTGGGAATTACAGAAAATCATTTGCGCAGCGGGTTTTTGGCCATGGCTTTTGTTTTTGGCTATTTTCAGCAATATGCTGATTTTGTACAAAAATATATACAACCCAAAGTGGAAGCATTCTTACCAGAAGGAAGTGAAGTAAATATACCTTTGATATTAGGTGCTATAATTGTATTTCTAATGGGCTCCATTTTAATTTCAATGATAAGAGTAATATTGAAATTTTATGGTTTTGAAGCTCGCCTAATCGAAAATTTCATCCAAATTCAAAGTGGACTTTTGCGCAGAAATCAATATAGAATTCCCAGTAAAAAGGTTCAATTTATTGAGCTTCACACCAATTTTATCAGGCGTAGGCTAGGTTTTGCAACAGCTAAAATATACCAGGCGCAAAGTGCCAGTAGTGATACTAATCAGTCGCTTGAAATTCCCGCTTGCTATGCGCATCATCAACAGGCCATTAAGCAGCATTTGTATTCGGGTATTATAGAGGCTCCTACCATAAATGTTAAAGCAGATGCTATTGCTTACCTGCGATTTGGCGCGCTGATGGGTTTACTTCCCATGCCATTTCTAATTTGGGCTGCAATCGATTTAAGCTTTTACTTATATATACCGGTAGCAATTTTTTATTTATACGTTTTGTATTCCTCTTGGCGCTACGGCAAAACGGTAACAGTATCTATTAATGAAGAGATGCTTATAATATCACGAGGATGGCTTTTTCCTTCAACTATCATAATCCCAATGTATAAAGCACAATCATTGGCAATAAGTCAAAATATTTTCTTAAAGAGGAGAAAGCTTGCACATTTTATAATTCATACAGCCTCTGGCAGAAGAAGCGTACGCTTTTTACCAGAGGCTATCGTTTATGAACTTATTAATTATCAATTGGCTAAAGTAGAATTATACCGCGGGGAATTGATGTAAAAGTATTACCTCTACTTTAGCTTATCGTCTTTTCCTACTTTTGGCTCTTTTTTGTTATTTTCAGTAAATGCATCCAGATTGCCTACCGCTACGGCAAAGCCAATTAAAATAACCACGATCCAAATAAACCAATTAGCTCCTGACTGGATAGGTGGATTAAAGATTTCTAATAATATGCTCAACATAGTTTTTTCAAATTTTTGGACAAAACTAAAAGTTAATTGTAAGCAAAACCAGAGAAAATTCAATTTTGTTAACCATATATAATTTTTATCTATTAAATTATCATCTACAATAGAGTAAATGCTTTATTACAAATTATATTCTTTGGCTGCTTCGTATCAAATTATCTATTTTTGTAAAAAAAAGCATGAGTTCTCGCTACCAACAAAGAGGCGTATCGGCCCAGAAAGAAGATGTACACAAAGCAATTAAGAATCTGGATAAAGGATTATTTCCTAAAGCTTTCTGTAAAGTAATACCTGACTTTTTGGGCAACGACCCTCAATGGTGTAACGTGATGCATGCCGATGGTGCCGGAACCAAATCTTCACTAGCTTACCTATACTGGCGCGAAACCGGCGATATGAGCGTGTGGAAAGGAATAGCCCAAGATGCGATCGTGATGAACATTGACGATTTGTTGTGTGTAGGTATTGCCGATAATTTTCTTCTCAGTTCATTAATCGGTCGAAACAAAAATTTAATTCCCGGTGAAGTGGTGGCTGCCCTGATTGAAGGTTCTCAGCAAATAATTGATATGTTCCTATCCTTTGGTATCAATATAATAAACACTGGTGGTGAAACGGCAGATGTTGGGGATTTAGCCCGGACTCTTGTGGTGGATAATGTAGTTACTGCCCGGGAAGCCAGGAATAATATTGTGGATAACGCCAACATAAAACCTGGCGACGTAATTGTAGGATTGGCTTCATCTGGACAGGCAAGTTACGAAAACGAATACAACAGTGGCATAGGCAGCAATGGCCTTACTTCGGCGCGTCACGATGTATTTCATAAAGAATATGCTACCAAATACCCAGAAAGCTTTGACCCGGCGGTTGACAAAGAATTGGTCTACAGCGGCAAGTACAGGTTGACGGATCAACCTGATAAATTACCGCTTACCATGGGTAAAATGGTGTTGTCGCCTACACGCACCTACGCGCCAATTGTGAAAGAGCTACTTGAAAAATTCAGACCACAAATACATGGCATGGTACACTGTACGGGAGGTGCACAAACTAAAATATTACATTTTGTGGACGATTTACATATCATAAAGGATAACTTGTTTGATACGCCACCACTATTTAAAATAATACAGGAACAAAGCCAAACGGAATGGCGTGAAATGTATCAAGTATTTAACATGGGCCATCGATTAGAATTGTACGTGCCTCAATCAATTGCTCATGAAATAATTGCGATTGCTGCTAATTATAATGTAGAAGGTAAAGTGATAGGTAAAGTAGCATCAGGTGATAAAAAACTTACGATCCAATCGGCTTATGGGCGATTTGAGTATCAATAGGAGAACGTTTATGAAAACCATGGGTTTGGCAATTGCCGGGGCCTTTGGTTCCCAATTTGATTTTTCCTCTAGGGGGGCTTTTTCGGTAAAGCAAATAGGTGATAGTTGGCTTTTGTACGATGGTCAGGATAATCCATTTTATTCGGTAGCACTCAATCACCTGGACCCGGCCAGCATGATGTACGATGAAAATCGAAACATCTGGCAGGAAAAATATGAAAACAATATAATAAAATGGCTTTCTGAAAAAGTGGCATTGGATATTAAAGATTTTGGATTTAACTCGGTGGGTTGGGTACAAGAGGTGGTAACCAGAGGCAAAACCAATCATAGGCACAGCCGCAATTTTACTTTACAGGAGTACCAGGCATTGGCTATGCCTTATTGTCATATGCTGCCATTTGCAGATTTTCATCAGTGGGAGGCAGAAACAATTTATCCGGATTTTTTCAGTGATGATTTTGCCGAGTGGTGCGATTACGTGGCTCGTGCTCATTGCACCAGATTGGCCAATGACCCGCATTTGGTTGGTTATTTTTATCTCGATTGCCCTACCTGGATCCATACCATAAAAGAAAGCGCCTGGAAAGGACCTTTGTTTGACCCGAAGCGACTTGCAACACCCAAAGGCAAAAAGGCGCTTTTTGATTTGGCCAGCCAATATTATAAAATTACCCATGATGCAATACGTCGGCACGATCCGCATCATTTGATACTTGGCGACCGGTACAACGGCCAAAGGCCCTGGGCAGAAGAAGTGATAAAAGCAGCGGCTCAATATGTGGATGTAATTTCGGTGCAGCATTTCGGACTGCCGGAGCAAATCAAAACTGACTTACAAAAGTTTCACCAGGTAAGTGGGGGCAAACCTGTGCTATTAGCTGATAGCGGAGTACCGGATGACAACACTTGGGAGCAAGGTTTCATCAGCAATGATTACCAGCGTTACGCGCGGCTTACCGCTATGCTAGAAAACCTGAAATTTTGTGTCGGATTTCATTTTTGCGGTGCCTATCAGCGCAACAAAATACGAAAATATGGATTATTGGCTCCGGATGAAACCTGCAACCAGGCAACACAGGAAGCAATAAAAAGCTTTAATGAAGAATTGATCAAGGCCAGATTGCAATCATCGGGGGCAACTAAATGAGTACCCTTACCATTAGATTTAATAATCAGCTGTGGGATTCGCTACCACCTTCATTTTGCTTTTCAAAGGAGGCTCATAAACTCTAATCGCAGTTATTGGTACAACTCCATTCTTGCTTTTTTTCAAGTTTAAGGTATGAGGTTTATTCCCAATATTTTGGACAATAGTGGTAACTCTCTCAATTGTTTGATCAACATTTTCGGGTGATTGATAGCGATCTACGAAAAGTGGCCTCGTTTTCCAATAAATTTTGAAACCTTCGGTCACCGGTATGCCCTTGTGTTCGTAATCCCTCTCCAGGTTCATCCACGCTTTGGGTTCAATTACTAACCTGCCTGAATTGGAAACAAATTTTTCCTGGCTGGAACCGGTGCCATCTAACCCTGTTTTGCTGCCTGCTACTTTAAAGGTAAAATCAGTATTGGCCTGATTTACTTTGGTAATTGTAAGCGTCCACTTTTCCAGCAGTGGCAAAGTTTGCGAAGTCATGTTTAAGATGGCTGGCCAGGAAACTCCTGGGCAACCACTGCTTCGGCCATGATAGTAGGTATTGATAAATTCAGAAGGTTTTTTCCCATCGATGAATACTTCCAATGTAGCAGTATTTTCCTTATCAGCAGCAATTAAATCTATCCGGTTGCCGGTAAACTCTAGTGTCAGTTGGCCCGCTTCAAATTTTACATCTTTGCCTATTAAGTATTCTCGCACCATATTTTGATATTTTGGTTTTGGTTGCTGATCAGCCAAATAAACCAACTCACGAGCCACCAGGGTACTCATTAGGTAGCAACCATGATCGTTGGGATGCACGCCATCTTTTAATAAATTTTGAGAGGTAAAATTATTGGTAAACAGGTATTGCTTCCAGGGTGTGGTGATATCTATGAGCTGTGCATCATATTCCTCTGCCACCAAAGGCACAAAAATATTTCGCTTAAATTCTTTCCATTCACCAGCACTGTGAAATTCCTTACCATCATATTCCTTACTGCCAAGGTGGTCGGTTACGATGGCAATTTCTGCAGTGGTACGTGAGCGGGCATTATGAATTATTTCCTGGTATTCTTGATGCCCGCCATACACATGAAATATGAGCAGATCAGGGTAAAATGGGTATAGATCAGCTTCCGCGCTTTGCACCAGGTATTGAGAAGAAAAACCTCCAATGGCCCGATTTTCATAAATGATATTAGCGTGTGGAAACCTTTTCTGTAAGTCGGCCACTACCGCATCGGTCCATTTTTTATTGGCCACTATACTTTGCCCATAAAAAAGAATTCGAACAGTATTATGTTTTTCTGGTGAGCTACTAGCCAGCAAATGCATAGTACGCTGAATATACTTTCCCTGATTGTCTATTTGTTGGATTGGAGCCGGTTCAGGATAGTCTTTTTCCCATTGAATATCTTTAACTTCTCGACCTTGCTGAGCAACCACGAAATTATAAAACGATAAAAGGCAAAACAGGTAAATGAGTATATTTATCTTTTTTATCATAATGGAGCAGCATTTACTATAATTCATAACAAAAAAATAGAAATGAAAACAAAACCCCGAGGCTTCATCATCTTATCACCGAAGGCTTCACCACCAAGTTGCTCTTATGTTCATTTACCAGTTTCTCAAGTTCTGCCAGTACTTCCGGATTTTCCTCGGCCAGGTTAAACATCTCCTGCGGATCTACATCCAGGTTATAAAGCAGTGGCGGATCATGCTCCTGAAAATCTACTTCTTTGGTGTACATATTTTCCACCGTGCGGTAGTGTGCTTTCCATTTTCCTTTGCGCACCGCGTAAAGCTCGCTGCCTTTATAGTAGAAAAAATGATCTCTCACACTTTCCTTTTCACCTTTTAACACCGGCAGCAAGCTAATGCCATCAACCACCCGGTCATCTGGCAGTGCAGCACCTCCAATATCCAAAGCGGTGGCATACAAATCCATTGTACAGCCAATATTGTAATTTACCTGTCCCGGCTCAATGGTTCCCGGCCACCAGGCAATTGACGGCTCGCGCATACCGCCTTCCCAGCAAGTACCTTTACCTTCTCTTAATAACCCCGCAGTACCACTCTCTTCTTTTTTCACCAGCCATGGGCCATTATCGCTGGTAAAAAACACGAGAGTATTTTCTGCCATTCCATTTTCTTTTAAGGCATTTAAAATTTCTCCTACACTCCAGTCTATTTCTTCTATTACATCACCGTACAACCCTCTAAGGCTTTTCCCTCTAAATTTATCGGAAGCAAATAAGGGCACATGCGGAAAGGTGTAGGGTACATAAAGGAAAAAAGGGTTTTCCTGGTTTTGATTAATAAAATCTACTGCACGTTGAGTGTAGCGTGGTGTCAAATTGGCTTGGTCCGGTTCTTCTTCAATAGTTTCAGTGCCCTCTATCAGTGGCAGCGGTGGAAATGTTTTGCCTCGTTGCGACCACATGTCATTAGAATAAGGTATACCCAAATATTCATCAAACCCGTTGTTAGTTGGTAAATAGGGTTCTCGATGCCCCAAGTGCCATTTACCATAACAGGCCGTGGCATAGCCTTGCTCTTTCAAAGCCTCTGCCATGGTAATTTCCTCTGCAGGGATTCCCAAAGAATCTTTTGGAAAATATACTCCCGTATGAATACCGGTGCGTACCGGGTAGCGGCCCGTCATTAAAGCGCCCCGGCTGGGTGAACAAATAGGGGCTGTAGAGTAAAATTGGGTAAGCTTCATTCCATCGTACGCCATTTGGTCGAGGTTGGGAGTTTTAATGGTCGGATTACCAAATACACCTAAATCGCCGTATCCCAAATCATCGGCAAAAAGAATGACAATATTGGGTTTTTGTCTCGATACTGATGCTTCATCATCATTTACAGTATTAGTTGCTTCATTTCCATTTTGGCAGGAAACGAAAGTTATTGCCAGTAAAAAAAGTAATACTTGATATAGTTTCTTCATAATTAATTAAGTTTTTATTGATTGGCCTAAAATTAAAAAAAGGAAAGCACTCTTTCCTGAATACTTTCCTTTTATTATTCGTATCTGCAAATTAAGCAACAGTAGTTTTTGTGGTATCAGCTTTTTGCTTCGCTGGTTTTCTATTTTTCAAATAAAAATAAAGGAATGTAAATGCTACAATTAAAATGGCAGGCAGCACTGTCATATTTCTTAAAGTAATTTGTGGACCGGCCGTTTCGATGGATTTTCCCATGATTGGTAAAATCATAGAAGTAGCAACAAATCCGGCGCCACCCAGGATAGACATTCCCAGCGCACCGCTTTTGGGTACATATTCTGAGGCCACACCTATCATGGTGGGCCAAAAATAACAAACACCAATAGCAAACACTGCAGCTGACATTAATGTGTATATTGGCCCAACTGCGATACTTAATAATAATAAACCGACGAATGATATAATTGCTGATCCTAATAATACGCCAATAGGGTTGAGCTTATGAACCAAGCCACCGGCAAAATATCGCCCTACCGCCATAATACCGGTTACTACGGCTAGAATGATCATCGGGTGAATTTCATTTTTAGACAGTAGTGCATTGATCCATTGCGTGGTGCCTAGTTCGGTGGAGGCGGTAAGAAGCATGCAGAAGAAAATTACAGGGAAAAGTAAAGTGATTTTATTAATCAATCGCCCTTCCATAATAATGAGTGCTGCTATAATGGCAACAATTACAATCGTAATGGTGGCATCACCAGTAACCGCGGCGGAAACTGATGGTATAGTGGCTACCATAATCATAAAAATAACTGCTAATGTAATGGTAATTGGCGCTCCCACATTACGCATCATTTCTTTATAAGTAACACCAGTGGTCACTCGCTCTGTTTCGGGTATTTTTTGTCCTAAAAAGAGGAATCCATAAATGGCTAATGGTATAAACAATAACCCAACCAGTACTTCCCATGGCATATTCATTTTATCCATAATTAAGGCTGCCAGCAAGCTGCCTATTACAATACCACCGGGAAACCAAACATGAAATCGGTTAAGCATCTTGGTTTTCTTGTCTGGAAAAATAGTAGCCACCAATGGATTACAAGCAGCTTCCACGCTACCATTGCCCAGGCCAATGAACACGTTGGAAATAAATAATGTGAAGTAATCTTTTGCCATAAGCAAAAGGATAATCCCGATCAGGTGTAAACCGAAAGCCAGCCAAACGATGGTTCTGGTTTTTACCAAATCGATAAAATATCCACCAACAAACATGGCCACGGCAAATCCCCAAAATGCTGGGGCAAATGCTCTACCTACTTGCTCGGATGTAAGGCCATACTCATCGGTAAAGACGCCTTCAATTTTTGCCCTAATAGCAAAGGTAATGGCTGTTACCAGCAATGCCAGGCAGCTTGCTACGAACAGTCGTTTTCTGTTAATATTTTCCATATTTAAGTTTGGGTTTTTAATGATAATTAATTTTAAAAATTACAGGATAAAAATAAGGAATATTTTGCGATGCTTGCAAATGAGATAATGAATTTTGTGTTCAATGCTAAAAATATTACATGAATCTGGCGGGTATTTCTAAATTACAAACCTTTCATATTAGCCTTATGGCTGATCAAAAACGGACTTTTTATATAATATAAATTAAAAAATAATTAGTGAAAGTAGATTTATATTGCATAATAATTTAATTTTATAGATTTATTCGTAATAATTTTTATAATCATGGAGGTTTCATTAAATTCTCAAGCAGCTACATTAGAAAGACCTATGGCTGCAACTTCTACTACCAATTTAGGTATTCCTGTATACATTTACGCTACAGCTCTTGCTTCATTAAGTATCATTGTAGGCTTAATTTGGGATATTTCCTGGCATACTAGTATAGGCCGTGATGGATTATTGTCGCCACCACATTTGGCTATTTATTTTGGCGCGGTAGTATCGGGTTTTTTCTCAGGCTACCAGGTGCTGAAAACAAGCTTTTGGGGTAGTACTTCTGAAAAGCAGAAGTCAGTTAAGTTTTGGGGTGTTTTTTATGGCTCACTGGGAGCATTGTTTTGTATTTGGGGTTGCTTTGCCATGCTTACCTCTGCCCCGTTTGATGATTGGTGGCACAATACCTATGGATTGGATGTAACCATCTTGTCCCCGCCACATTCTTTATTAGCATTAGGAATGATTATGGTACAATTTGGTGCAATGATCAGTGTATTGGCTTTACAAAATCAGCCTGATCCTGCCCATCTTTCGCAGGGTCAAAGGCAACTTAGAAAAAATATTTTACAAAGTATTTTCATTGTCACAGCTGGTTTTTTCCTGGTAATGCTGTTCACCATTACTTCTCAATATCAAAATAGAAACGATATGCATGGAGTAACTTTTTATGTAGTGGGTGCTTTACTTTATCCCCTATTCCTCTCCACGGTGGCTCGTGCATCTAAACTAAAGTGGGCAGCCACTTACACCGCGGCGGTTTACATGCTGGTACTCATGCTCATGGTGTGGATTTTACCACTTTTCCCGGCGGAGCCATTACTTGGGCCAATTAGAAACTTTATTACTCATTATCAAGCTTTTGAATTTCCACTTTTGCTTATAGTCCCAGCCTTTGCGATTGATTTTATCATGCAGCGCAAAGGGCACATCAATAACTGGTTGCTTGCTTTGATCATTGGGCCCTTGTTTGTACTACTGCACTTGGCAGTGCAGTGGCCCATGGGTGATTTTTTGATGACTCCTCTGGCCAGAACATGGTTTTTCGGACAAGAAAGTTGGTATTTTGGTTCTAACCCTAATTATGAATACCGTTTTGCATTTGCTGATTGGCAGGTGAGCACTGGTTGGTCTTTGATAAAAGGACTTTTAATTGCCATGGTGGTGGGCATTTTATTTACCCGGCTGGGGCTAAAATGGGGTAATTGGATGAAAAATGTAATGAGATAGAATTATGAAAGCATTAGTAAAGACATTATTTATAAGTTACCTGATACTGTATATCCATCCGGTCAATTCGCATGTGGGTAGCCCAGGCGTGATATTTGAAGGAGAAGCCGGAGATTATCAGATCATGGTAAATATAAATCCACCGGATGTAATACCGGGTACAGCCGATATTCAGGTTTATAGCACTACCGAAGGGATAAAGCAAATTTTTGTTAGGCCCATCTATTGGCATACCGGTGATGAAGGTTCGCCACGTGCAGATGAGGCATTTCCAGTGGAGAATTCACCCGGTCAATATCAAGGTGAAGTTTGGTTGATGGAAAATGGTGCTGCCAGCATTGAGGTAAAAGTGATCGGTACACAAGGTGAAGGTACAGCGCTGGTTCCGGTGATGGCTGTATCAACCGCTCAAAAAGAAATGGATGCTTCGCTGGGATGGATACTTGGAGGATTAGGTATATTTCTGGTTATTCTAATGATAACCATTATTGGTAATAGTGTAAGCGATGCTACGCAAGCACCCGGTGAAATAATGCCTGGTCAGAAGCGCAAAAAAATAATTGGTATGGCTGTAGCTACCGTAATTATAGCTTTAATACTATACGGTGGCATGTCGTGGTGGAATAGTTGGGCAGATAGTTACCGGCGATATATGTTTAAGCCTTTTCAAGCTAACTCAAGCGTAGAGCAGACGAAACATGGCAAGAAAATGACTTTCCAAATAGATTCCTCTTACCTCAAATACCGGCCCAGAACATTGTCATTTAATTACATGATACCTGATCATGGTAAGCTAATGCACATGTTTTTGATAAGGGAGGGTAGTTTAGATGCATTTGCTCATTTGCACCCGGTGCGAAAAGATTCTTTAACATTTGAGGTAGACCTGCCCCCGTTGCCAACGGGAAAATATTTTGTATTTGCCGATATTGTACGCGGACATGGATGGCATGAAACCATATCCGATACTTTGCTGATTTCAGAGCCTGGTATGAATGTTCAGCTTGCTTCTATGCAAAATGAAGGAAGTTGGCAGCCAAGCGATCCTGACGATACCTACATTATTAGTAATCCGGTACAACCCGAACAGGTAATGTTGGCAGCTAGTAATATTGTTACCTGCGGAAAACCAGGGATTAAAACTCCGTTACCCGATGGTTCCACCGCCATTTGGGAACATGATGGAGAAAGTTTGCAAACTAACAGACTTTATCCTATGACCTTCAGCATTTTCAACCCTGATGGTGAACCTGCAGAATTGGAACCTTACATGGGCATGATGGGACACGCGGTGGTAATGAAAACCGATGGTAGCGTGTACATTCACCTGCATCCGGTTGGCAATTATTCATCTGCCACGCAAGATTTAATCAAAAGAAGAATAGAAGATGAAAATCCAATTTTTGCTGGTTTTTCTCATGCCGAGCATTTTAGAGATAGCGTGGACCAGGTAGTAGCAAGCATAAAAGCGATGAGTGAAGAAGAGCGAAGTAATTACCTTATGCAATTGATGGGACATGAATTAAACTATGAAGGAGAAGGAGAGCATGAAGGACATTCCGTAGTTGTATTTCCATATTCATTCCCTGAACCAGGCAATTATCGTGTTTGGATTCAAATGAAACGCAACGGGAAAGTTTTAAATACCGCGTTTGATGCTGTAGTTACTGAATAGAAAAGGGGTATTTACTTTTTTGAAGTTAAAAATTTACCTGATTTTCCAGGATTATTTCCTTTTATAATGATAATACCTTCTACTAGGCAGCAATCAGCAACTTCATGATTCAGGTAACAAATCTGTTATCGTAGCCACTTACAATTTAAACCTAATATTCATTGGATTTAACAGGTTTCAATAAGCAAATAAAAATAAAAAAACCTATAGGATAGTAAGAATGTTAATCAGAGAATTTTTACTGCGGAAAAGAATATAAAAAGACTTAAATTTGCAACTTGAATTTCTCTGTATTTTATGAATAGAATAACTAAGCAGCTAATTGCGCTTTTTATAGCCGTTGTGGTATTATTTCTGGTTTTAAATTATAAATTTAGTTTTATAAGTTTTGAAAATAGCGAAGCAATACCTCAATCAGAAGCCTCCGGAAAGACAGAAATGAGCATTCCGGTTTCTACTATGGTAGTAAACCCTCAACTGCTAAATAATAAAATAAAAATAACCGGCACTTTAATCGCTAACGAATCTGTAGAGCTTAGCCCGGAAATGGCAGGAAAAATAACGGCTATATATTTTAATGAAGGAGATAAAGTCGTTAAAGGCGCGTTATTGGCTAATATCAATGCCCGAGATTTAAAGGCACAACTAGAAAAGGCTAAATTTAGTCTTAAATTATATCAGGATAATGAGAACAGGCAGCGGCAGTTATTGGAAAAAGAAGCCATAAGCCAGGAAGAGTATGATATTGCGATTACAGAATTGCGCACTTCCGAAGCAGAAATAAAAGTACTTCAAGCACAAATTGCAAAATCTCAGATAAGAGCGCCTTTTAATGGAACCATTGGATTACGTCAGGTAAGCGAAGGAAGCTACGTAACCCCCAATACTACCTTAGCCAGTCTGTATAGCATCAATCCCATCAAAATTGAATTTTCAGTTCCTGGCAAATACAGCAATAGAATAATGAAAGGGCAAAATCTTACTTTCACAATTGAATCTAGTGCCAAGGTGTACAATGGCAAAATATATGCTATTGAACCAAAAGTGGATCCAGATACGCGCACCTTGAAAGTAAGAGCAATTGCTGACAACAAGGATCGGAAACTTTTTCCTGGCCAATTTGCTAATGTTGAATTTACCCTGGAAACGATAGAAGATGCATTGCTGGTGCCTACCGTGGCCGTTATACCTGAGCTAAACGGGCATCGCCTATTCAAATATGAATCAGGCAAAGCTTTATCTATCCCGGTAAGCATCGGTACCCGTACCGATAGTGATGTACAAATAGTGAAAGGGATTACTCAACAAGACACCATTATTACCAGTGGCATTTTACAATTGCGTTCCGGGGTGCCAGTTACCATAAGTGAAATAAATTAATTATGGCCAGTTTATCATCTACAAGCGTAAAAAGGCCGGTGCTGGCCATAGTAATGTCAATAACGATTATCATATTTGGCATCATTGGATTTAATTATCTGGGAGTACGCGAATATCCCAGTGTAGACCCGCCAATTATATCGGTGTCTACGTCCTACACCGGCGCTAGTGCCGACATCATTGAAACTCAAATTACCGAACCGTTGGAGGAATCGATCAACGGCATTGCCGGGATTAAAAATTTAACTTCAGTAAGCCGTGACGGTCGCAGTACCATTACAGTGGAATTTGAGTTGGAAGTAGACTTGGAAGCTGCCGCCAACGATGTTCGCGATCGGGTTTCTCGTGCATTAAGTACCTTGCCCCCCGATGCGGACCCACCGGTAGTATCAAAAAGAGAGGCGGATAATTTTCCTATTGTTTTTCTGGGCATTGAAAGTAGCCAGCGCTCCTTACTTGACCTTACAGATATAGCAGATAATATGTTTAAAGAACGTCTGCAAACCATTCCCGGAGTAGCCCAAATTAATATTTGGGGTGATAAAACCTATTCTATGCGATTATGGATTGACCCTGATAAATTGGCAGCATTTAATCTAACCCCTCTTGACGTACGCAATGCCATCAATGCCAACAATGTTGAGCTTCCGTCAGGCAAGGTGGAGGGATTAAACACAGAATTAACAGTGCGCACAGTGGGTCGTATAAGTACTCCCGATGAATTTAATAACCTCATTATTAAAGAAGACAATGACCGGATAGTAAAATTTCAGGATATTGGCTATGCCGAACTGGGCCCGGAAAATGAACGAAC
>Ga0207419_1000999_pt1 | contig 22911 bp, 19 predicted proteins | sample ElkSloMetagenome_4_FD_184723 | JGI IMG/M metagenome (GOLD analysis project Ga0207419, IMG submission 184723) | Hot spring microbial communities from Elkhorn Slough, Monterey Bay, USA - MD2A (version 2) | ecosystem: Environmental > Aquatic > Marine > Intertidal zone > Estuary: Microbial mat ... | reverse complement strand
CAGGTTGCCGCCTCTGTCGATTACATGCTGGCTGCCGTTCAATAATCCATTGCGTCGATCTCACGCTGGAGGTCACTGAAGACTTCGAGGAAGGCGGCTTCGATCGCCGCCTCCCAACCATCGAGGCGACTCAGTCCGTCGGCGATCGGACTCGGTCGGCCGTGGCGGCGCTGGATGCCGTCGAAGATCAGCTGGAGCATCGCTCGATCGTCGTAGCGGGTCCAGAGCGAATGGCGGCGAGCCCAAGCGGCAAAGCGATTGAGGCGCTCAGGGAGCGCGCGGCGATGGACTTGCAGCATTCGATCGATGGTGCTGGCGAAGGCCGGTAGGGGCCGGGCAACGAAGTGATGCCAGTGGCGCGTCAGCATGGTGTCGAAGAGCACGTCCAGAACGATCGGTCCGTAGCGGCGCCAGTCCCCCTCCCAGGCGGCAGTCAGTTCCCGCACGCGCGGGTGCTGATCACAGCTGCGATCGACCCAGCGATGCAGCCGTACACCGTCGGCCCAGCGAGGGGGCAAGACCCGCAGCGCCTGCTGGCCTTTGATGTGATCACCTAGGAATGCACCCAGTCGCAGACCCTCATCGGATCCGGCCAGCACCAGGTGGGCGAGATGATTCACGCTGGCGCACGATCTGAAGTCATTACGGTATGATGGCCACCCCGTCGAAATGTGACAAGCTTTGGAGGGTGGTCAGGCGTGCTTGACCCCGATCATTTCCCTGACGAACTTCAGGAATTTCAGCTGACCGGGCCTGCGGGCTTGCTGGAATGCTTGAGCGATCGTCCCGAGCCCGCGGCGTGCGTCCCCGCAACGGCGGTTCTGTGTCATCCGCACCCGCTGCACGGCGGCACGATGCGCAACAAGGTCGTCACCATCATGGAACGCTCGCTCAGGGAATGCGGCCTTTGCACCGTCCGTTTCAACTACCGCGGCGTCGGTCAAAGCGAGGGCGAATACGATGACGGCAACGGCGAGACCGACGACCTGTTCGCCGTGGTCGACTGGGTGCGTCGCGTCCGTCCGGACGATGACCTCTGGCTAGGAGGTTTTTCCTTTGGCGCCTACATTACCCTGCGCGCCGCCCAGGATCTGCCGGTGCGCCAGCTTCTCAGTATCGCGCCGCCCGTCGAGCGCTACGAGTTCGAAACCCTGCCGCCCCCGAACTGCCCCTGGATGGTCGTCCAGGGCGACGAAGACGATGTGGTCTCCCCTGACGCCGTCATTCGCTGGACGGAAAAACTGGATCAGACTCCCGACCTGGTGATCATGGAGGGGGCCGGACATTTTTTTCATCGCCGCCTCATGGACCTGCGCGGGCTGATCAAGAACCACGTGCAGCCCAACCTGCCCTAACGCGAGCAGGCCTTGCTCGACGTCGAACCAGCCGGCCCGCTCGCGCGTTATCGGGCGCAGATCGATCAGGGTCAGCTGCTGCCTGATCCGGGTCAGCGAGCGCTGGCAGAGGTCCTGGAGCAGCGCTTCCAGGCTCTCCTTCGGTGCGCCAGGCCCTCCTGGCTGCCCTGGCGCCGCCAGCGATCGCGGATCCGCGGCATCTACCTCCATGGCAAGGTCGGACGAGGCAAGACGCTTCTGATGGATCTTCTGGCCACCAGCCTCGATGCGGCTGGCGTTCCCGTGCTTCGTACTCACTTTCACCGATTCATGGATTCGATCCATGAGGATCTGGCTCGATTCAAGGGCAAGCGCCAGCCTTTGACGCGGGTGGCGCGACGAATCGCCGGCCGGGCTCGGGTTCTCTGCCTCGACGAGTTCTCCGTCAACGATATCGGCGATGCGATGATTCTCGGGGAACTGCTCAAGCAGCTGGCCGAGCTCGATATCGTGCTTTTCACCACAAGCAACACTCGGCCCTCCGATCTCTACGCGGACGGCCTGCAGCGCGCGCGCTTTCTGCCTGCCATCGATTTGATCAAGGCCCGCTGCGAGGTGCTCAGCCTCGATGCCGACGAGGATTACCGCCTGCGCGAGCTAACCCGTCATCCGGTCTACTACTCGCCCGAATCGGCGCAGACCCTGTCCGCGATGGGGAATGAATTCAAGGCCCTGGCCCGGCTCGAGACGCATGCCGATACCACAGTGACCGTTCGCGGGCGCGAGATGGCGGTGGTCAAACGGGCCGGCTCGCTCGCTTGGTTCAGCTTCGAGACGCTTTGCCGGGGCCCCCGCGCGGCGGCCGACTATATCGACCTGGCAAAACGATTCAGCACGCTAATGATCAGCGGCATCCCCCAGCTCGACGATACGCAAAACGATGAAACCCGACGCTTCATCCATCTGATCGACGAATGCTACGACCGATCGGTCAAGCTGATTGTGGGGGCCGCGGCACCGCCCGAAAACCTTTATACGGGAAAGCGGCTGGTCGCCCCCTTCGAGCGCACGGCCTCGCGATTGATCGAAATGCAAAGCCGGGATTATCTCGCCCGCGCCCACCGACCCTGAGATTTTTCCGGTCAGCTAAAAGCTTGATCGACGGGCAGGCGCGCGACGGACTCGGCGGCGATGGGGTCCAGATCGACGAGGGTTTCGATCACGTGATCGACGTAGGCATCGAAGGCCGGCTCGTCTCTGTCGGCCACCAGGCCCTGGGCCTGCAGATGAAGATAGCCGACGTAGGATGAGTAGACCAGGGTGGCCCGATGTCGAGCCTCATCGGCTGCCAGGCCCAGTTCAGCGAAGGCCGCGGCAAGGTAGTTGATGCGTCGCGTCGTGACGCGTTTGATGACCGGTCCGACCTGACCGTCGTTCGGCATCGCGCACAGCGCCACGCAGATCCGATGCGTCAGCGTCTGACGGCTCGTGCGCCAGACAAACTGCGCCAGGCGCTCCGCCGGTCGGTCGTCGGCGATGAGGCTTTGCTCGAGATGGATGCGATCCTGCGTCTCCCAGCGCGCCAGGGCTCGCCCGAGAAGATCATCCCGTCCCGCGAAATGCCAGTAAAAACTTCCCTTCGTGATACCGAGTCGCCGCGCCAGAGGTTCGACGCCGAGCGCGCTCAGGCCCTGATCGGCAATCAGCTCGAGAGCCGCCTGCTCCCAGTCCTCCGGGGTCAGCGTGGCGCGGTCCGATACGGTGCTCTTGGCCGGGGTCGGTCTGCTCATGCCTTGCCATCATACTCCGTTGCAGCGCTCGGACTGGAGACTCGGTCGCGGAGCGGCCCGATTCGGGTCCCGATTCGAGCCGAAATTCTGACCTGAATTCGCGCCGGCGCAGCATTGACTCTGGTCCAGAGTAACCCCATACTCAGGCGTATGGAAGCAGTTCGTAAACTCAATGATGACGTTCGCAGGCGACAGATCTGGACCGACGATGGCGTCCGCCTAAGCCTGCGCTATTACGGGGATGATCGGGCTCCGGTGATCCTCATGGCTCATGGTTTCGGCCAGACGCAATTTGCCTGGGAAGACACGGGACGCCGGCTGGCGGCCGCCGGCTGGCAAGCGGTCAGTTACGACGCTCGCGGCCACGGCGAAAGTGATCGCGCGCCCAGCGGCGAGTACGACTTCGAGCAGTTCGTCGAGGATTTTCGTCGCGTCTGCGATTCGCTGCCCCAGACGCCGATCGTGATCGGGGCCTCCATGGGCGGTCTGGGTGCACTTCTGGCCCATTCCGAAAAGCCCAAGGTCGAGCTCAACTCGCTCGTGCTGGTTGACATCACACCGCGCTGGGACGAGCGCGGCGTCAGCGCGATCCTGGCCTTCATGCGCCAGAATCCCGATGGATTTGCCTCGCTGGAGGACGCCGCCGAATCGATCCGCAGCTACCTGCCGCACCGTCGGAAGAATGACGGCTCGAAAGCCGATCTGAGCGGCAGCCTCAAGCGCAACCTGCGTCAGGCCGACAACGGGCGCTGGTACTGGCACTGGGATCCCGCCATGTTGGCCCTGGCGGAGAAAAGCAGCAATCTGCAGTCACGCCTGCAGTCAGCGAGTCGGCGCCTGAAGCTGCCGACCCTGCTGGTGACCGGCGGCAACAGCGAGCTGATCGGTGGCGAACATGCCGAGGAGTTCCTCAAGCTGGCACCCCACGCCGAGCATATCGAAGTCAAGAACGCGGCCCACATGGTCGCCGGTGATTCGAACGATCAATTCTTGAGCGCCATCATGCCCTTCATCAGGCGGCGCGAAAAGAAAGGAGAAAGCAAATCATGATGACCCTTCTTTTTCTTGCCGTTCTGGCCGTCGCTGGCATGGCCTGTGCCTACTTCAAGACCGCCGTTCCCGTCTGGTCAGCCGTGATCGGGGCAACGCTGCTGGTCTTTTCGATTGCCGGCGAGCCCAGCGTCTGGCTGCTGGCTCTGAGCTGGATCGCCTTTGCCCTGGTCGCCGTCCCGTTGAACTACCTGCCGCTGCGCCAGCAGCTCATCACCGGGCCGATTCTCGACACCTTCAAAACCATGGTGCCCCAGATCACGGACACGGAGCAGGTCGCGCTTGATGCCGGCACCGTGGGCTTCGAAGGCGAGCTGTTCACGGGTCGTCCTCGCTGGTCGCGTTTCATCAAAAAGCCCCTGCATGAACTGACGACCGAAGAACAGGCCTTCATCGATGGGCCGGTCGAGGATCTGTGCGACATGGTCGATGAATGGGAGGTCTCCCACTACCGCGCCGGCCTGAGCGAGAACGCCTGGGAGCACCTCAAGTCCCACGGCTTTTTTGGGATGATCATCCCGAAGCAGTACGGCGGGCTCGGTTTTTCTGCCGTGGCTCACCGCGCCGTTCTGGAAAAGGTGTCGAGCATCAGTTCGACGGTGGGATCGGTTGTCGCCGTTCCAAACTCCCTCGGCCCGGCAGAGCTCCTGCTCCACTATGGCACCGAAGATCAGAAGAACCACTACCTGCCGCGCCTGGCAGACGGACGTGAAATTCCCTGCTTCGGCCTGACCTCAACGACCGCGGGATCCGATGCCACATCGATTTCTGACTACGGCGTTGTCTGCAAGGGTCAATGGGAGGGGAAAGAGGTTCTCGGCATCAGGCTGAGCTTCGAGAAACGCTATATCACTCTGGCTCCCGTTGCCACCGTGGTCGGGCTCGCTTTCCGCCTTTACGATCCCGAAGGGCATCTGGGCGAAGAGGAAGATATTGGTATCACGCTTGCGCTGCTGCCCCGCGACCTGCCGGGCATGGACATCGGTCGGCGCCACTTCCCGCTCAATAATCCGTTTCCGAATGGCCCGATCCGCGGCAAGGACCTCTTCGTGCCCCTCGACTTCCTCCTCGGCGGGGAAAAATACATCGGACAGGGCTGGCGCATGCTCGTCGAGTCCCTGTCTGTCGGCCGCGCCATCTCCCTGCCCTCGTCATCCACGGGCGGAGCCAAGATGGCGGCGCTGGCAACCGGCGCCTACGCCCGTATTCGCAAGCAGTTCAACCTGCCGATCGGCCGCTTCGAGGGCGTCGAGGAGGGCCTGGCACGCATCGCCGGCCATACCTATGCCATGTCGGCGCTCAGCCGCCAGACGGCCTCCGCCGTCGACGATGGCGAGAAGCCGGCCGTTCCTGGCGCCATCGCGAAATACCACGCGACGGAGATGAGCCGCGAGGTCATCAAGGATGCGATGGACATCCACGGCGGCAAGGGCATCATCCTGGGGCCGAAGAACTACCTTGGCCGCGGCTGGGAGGGTGCACCGATCTGGATCACCGTCGAGGGGGCCAATATCCTCACTCGCTCGCTGATGATCTTCGGCCAGGGTGCGATTCGCTGTCACCCCTACGTTCTCAAGGAACTTCAGGCCCTGCAGATCGAGGACGAGGACGAGCGCCTGGACCGCTTCGACCGGCTGCTGATTTCGCACGTCGGCCACAGCATCTCCTGCGCCGTGCGGTCCTTCGTCCTCGGGCTGAGCTTCGCGCGCTTTGCCGTCGTCCCCGGCGATCGGCGAACCCGCAAGTATTATCGCAAGCTCACACGCTACTCGTCGGCCTTCGCCCTTCTGGCTGACGTCGCCATGCTGACCTACGGCGGCAAGCTCAAGCAGAAGGAGAAGATTTCCGGCCGCCTGGCCGACGTTCTCAGCCAGCTCTACATCTGTTCGGCCATGTTGCGCCGCTTCGAGCACGAAGCGCGGCCGGCCGCCGATCAACCGATCCTGGCCTGGGCTTTTCACGATGCGATCTACAAGATCCAGCACGCGATGCGCGGCGTCATCGACAACTATCCAATCAGCTGGGCTCGTCCTCTGCTGCGCTTCATTATCTTCCCGCTGGGACGCCAGGAGCGCGCTCCGAACGACCGGCTCGGTCACAAGGTCGCGGCCCTGATGCTGTCGCCGTCCGACACTCGGACACGTCTGACGCGAGGCATCTACACCTCGGATCGCGCCGGCCATCCTGTCGGCGTCATGGAACGTCTGCTGCCGGACGTGATCGCCGCCGAGCCGCTGGAGCGCAAGCTGCTCAAGGCGCAGCGTGCCGGTGAGATCACGACCTACACCTTTGAAGACCAGATGGCGGAAGCCGTCGAAAACCAAGTGATCACCCAGGCTGAAGCGGATCTGCTCCGGCAGCTGCGTGTCCGCGTCCTCGACGTGATTTCCGTCGATGATTTCGACCTGGAGGACATCCAGGGCGGGCTGAGCCAGACCGCCGATGCGGCTCGGGAGGCCGGTCGCGAATCAGGCGATCAGGCCAAGGCCGACAAGAAGGCGGCCTGACGCCACCCGCGCTCCTCTTTCACACCCCACCCTACCGAGACGGCGGGGCATCCAAGCGGATGCCCCGCTTTTTTTCTGGTCCTCCGGGAGAGCGGTCGCTATACTCCACGACGCGGCGAGCGGCTAGATGCTCGCGGCAATCATCTGCAGGTGCCTCACGGTGGTATGGAGCATCCACCTCGAGGTGAAACGGGAAGCCGGTGAGAAACCGGCACTGCCCCCGCAACTGTAACCGAGGGCCGGCGCGCTCACCATGCGCGGGTCTGTTTGCTCGACACCACCCGGAATCGATCGGGGAAGGTGCGAACGCGGTGATCGATTCAAGGGAGCCCGACAGGGCCCTCGAGTCAGGGAAATCATCGTTCGGAAGTCAGGAGACCGGCCTGCAAGACAACCAACCACAGGTTGCGGCGGGCAATCCATGCGGTGATGTTCAGGGCGGCTCCTCGCTGGGCCGAGCTGGTGCATCCCTCATCGACTCCTCCCGGACCTGCCAACGCGCGGGTGAGCGCGAGGAACATACGCTATGTCTTCCAGACCCATTGAACGGTCCGCCTTGTTCGGATTCGCCTTGTTCTGCCTGCCGGCCCTGGGCCAGGATATGGCCCAGGACGCCCCCATTGAAGCCAGTAGTCCTATGGTTGTCACTGCCAACCGTTCGGAAACGCCGGTCGGCGATAGCCTGACCGCCACGAGCGTGATCGATCGCGACGCCATCGAACGCAGCCAGGCGCCCGATCTGCTTGAACTCCTGCGCCTGGAGGCAGGCGTCGACATTATTCGGGCCGGAGGACCGGGCGGACAGACCAGCGTGTTTCTTCGCGGCACGAACTCCAATCACACCCTCGTTCTCATCGACGGCGTACGCGTCTCGGCCGCCGGCACCGGGGCCTTCACCTGGGAGACCCTCGACCCGGCCCTGATCGATCGAATCGAGATCGTTCGCGGCCCGCGGGCCGCGCGGTGGGGGTCGGACGCCATCGGTGGAGTGATCCAGATCTTCACCCGCCAGGCCGACGGCCTCAGCGCACGAATCGCGGCCGGCAGCTACGGTGAACGTGGCTTGTCGGTCGCGGCCGGCAGCCGATCTTTCAGCCTGAGCGCCTCGCATCGCCAGGTCGATGGTTTCTCCGCTCAGAACCCCGACGGCTTCGCTTTTGATCCCGACGACGACGGCCTCGACCAGAGCAGCTTGGCCCTGCGCAGCGTCTTCGATCTCGGCGGCGGCGTGCTGACGATTCACGCACGCGGAAATCAGAGCGACATCGAATTCGATCAAGGCGAATCGGATCTGCTCAACGTTTCCGGCGGACTCGACTACCGGCTCGACAACTCTCAGGGCTGGAGCTGGACGGCGCAGCTCGTAGCGTTGCGCGACGACCTCGAATCGCGCACCCCATTCGGCGAGTCCAGACTGACCACGGACCGGATCCAGGCGGGCGTCCAGGGCGTACGTCAATTCGATTCGGGCCTTCGCTGGATGCTCGGCGTCGACGCCTGGGATGAGGCGGGCGAGAGCGTCGGCAGCTGGGATGATGACCGGCAGAATTTCGGCGCCTGGACCGGTATCGACGGTCGCTTCGATCTGCTGGATTTCGAGGCCAGCCTCCGCGTCGATCATGATTCGGAATACGGTGGCGAGATGACGGGCGATCTGGCCGCCGGCTGGAATCTGAGCGAGGCCTTGCGCGTTCACGGCTCCATTGGCCGAGGCTTTCGATCACCGACCTTCAACCAGCTTTTCTCGCCGGGCTTTTTCGGGTCCTTTGCCGGCAACCCGGAGCTCGAACCTGAAACATCGACGAGTCTAGAAGCGGGGCTGCAGTGGCGCGGCCAGTCCGGACATCGCGCCGCTTTGAATCTGTTCCGCAACCGCATCGAGGACTTGATCGATTTTGCCGGCGTTGATTTTCAGGCCGTCAACATTCGCCGCGCGGAAATCCTCGGCGCCGAGCTGACCCATCACTACCGCAGCGGGCCCTGGGTGGTGAATTCTCAGGCCACCTGGCAGGATACGGAAGATCGCGACACCGGCCTGGAGCTCCTGAGACGCGCCGAATTCAAGGCCAGCTCTCGAGTGGACTACCTGTTCAAGGGCGACGCCTGGCTGGGTGCCGAGCTCGTCTACGTGGGTCCGCGCCGGGACATCGGCCAGGCTGACCTGGACAGCTACGTTCTCCTCAACCTGAGCGCGGGCGTGGCTGTGGGCCAGCATTGGCGGCTCGAGGGGCGGATCGAGAATCTGAACGACCGAGATTACGAACCCCTGATCGGCTTCAACGCGGCAGAGCGATCCGCCTACCTGGCCCTGCGCTGGGCTCGGTAGCGCCCGGGCCGCCTCGCGGAGCGGATTTCCGAGCGCGAGGCGGTCGCTGACTCGCGCCATGGCGATCGTGGCGCTATCGGCATACACTCAGACTTTGCCCTGGCGCGCCGATGCGCCTCAAAAGCCTCCAGGACATCAAGCCTACCCCGATGCTGTGTACGCTTCTTGCCGCCCCCTTTGCCGCGTCGATGCTAGTCCCCAGCGTCGGGGCTTTGGCCTGATCGATGGGCGGCGGATCAGCGGCTTTGCCGGCATCGGCGCGCGCGCTCATCGCCCGCCTTGGCCTGTGGACGGGTCTGATTGCAAGACGGATGACCGCTTTGATCGCTGCTGTAACCTCCGTTCTTATCGTCGGCCTTTTGGCTGGTCTTGTTGCCTGCGCCGGGACCGACGACCCGCTCCGCGGGCGGTTCATGGCTTTTGGCACGGAGATCGAGGTGCGTCTACGAAGCTCGGACCGAGGCGAGGGCCACGCCGCGCTGCGCGATCTCGGGGTCTTGTTCCAGCGCCTGCACGTTGATTGGCACCCGTGGCAGGAGGGCGCGCTGAACGACCTGAATCAGGCTTTGGCCCGCGGGGACGAGGCGCAACCCGGGCCGGAATTGATTGCCATGATCCGACGAGCGCAGGACTTCGAGCGCCGCAGCCAGGGTCAGTTCAATGCGGCCATCGGCGGCCTGGTCAGGCTCTGGGGATTCCATACCTCCAACTATCCGATCGAAGCGCCACCGCCAGCGACGGAGCTGATCGACCGCTGGCTCAAGCACTCACCCAGCGCCATGGATATCGAAGTCCGCGGTCCCACTGTGGTCAGCCGGAATGCCTGGGCGCAGCTCGACTTCAGCGGGATGGCCAAGGGCGTGGCGGCTCGGATGGCCTGTGATCTGCTGGTCAACAGGGGTCTCGGCGATGCGCTGGTCAATCTAGGGGGAGACGTCATGATCTGCGCTCAGGGACGCCGGCCCTGGTCGATCGCGATCAGCGACGGCCGCGATGGCATCGCAGAGGTGGTTCAGCTCGAGGGCCCTCTCGCCGTATTTTCCTCGGGCACGGCGCAGCGTTGGGGCGAGTGGGCGGGTAAGCGCTACGCCCATCTCCTCGACCCAGGCACCGGGCGCGCGCTCGGTCACAGCATTCAGGCAACCGTCATCGACCGCGACCCCTTACTCGCTGATGCCGCAGCGACGGCCCTGGCTGTTGCCGGACCCGAGCGCTGGCAATCGACTGCCCAGACCCTGGGCGTCGATGAGGCGATCATCTTCGGAGCCTCCGGCCTGATTGGCCGTCTGGATCGAAGCCAAGGGCGCACCCAGCCGTAACAGAGCGCCGGAAATTCATCCCGATTGCACCGAGAGGCCGCCGCCGCTACAGTACACGGTGGCTTTTATTTTCACCCTGGGGGGTTCACAACGTGCCAGTGACGCATCCAAAACGACGCGGATGCCAACGATTTCTAGCCTCCTTCACCGCGGTCGCTTCGTCCCATGGCAGCGTTTCTGCGAGGCGCCTCCCCACCATGGATCGACTCGACCAAGACCAATCGAAAGCAAGCCCTCGCCTCATTCTCGCCCTGATGATCACGCTGTCGACCTTGGCGGGTACCACTGTCCATGACCTTAATGCACGGGAGGACTCGCTTGGCGCGCAGCTGGACCTGGCGCGAGAGCTCAATACTTCGGCTCATTGGCGGACTGGCCGGTCCATTCTCGAGCAGGTCGAGCCCCTGCTGGCACGCGCCAGCGCCAGCGAGCGCAATCGCTATGACCTGATCCTGGCCCACAACATGGCCTTGGGGGGCTCATCGGCCGCCGGCCTGGCGTTGATCGAGCAGGTGCTGAGGCGAAAACTCGAGCCGGCCTCGCGCCTCGACGCCCTTTGGAAAGCTTCTAATCTCGCCACCGCCGAGCGCAGCTATACGCGCGCATTCTCCTATATCAAGGAAGGCCTGCGCCTGCTGCCCGATGTCGAGGATGCCGGCGCGCGCGCCGGCCTGCTCGGCATGGCCGGTCGCCTTTATGCCGAGGCCGGAGAAGTGGCAAAGGGTGCGGAAATGGCGCGCCAGGCGCTCGATTATGCGACCCGAGCGGTGCCAGGGACTTCGGGCAGCAGCCCCTGCGTTGCCGGACAGCGATTAGCCGTGGCGCTTGGCGCAGGTGACGACCTCGATGCTCAGCTGGAAGCCGCGTCCTCGGCACTGGAGCAGTGCCTGCTCGAACAGTTTGGCCATTTTTCCGCGGCCCTCGAGAGCCTGATCGGCGAGCTCTACATGAAAAAGAGCGAATTCGATGCCTCCGAGCGCTGGCTGCTTCAGGGACTCGAGCGATCTACCGCTTCCGGTCACGTTACCGGCCAAATGCTGACTCGTCTCAGACTGCTGCAGCTCGAATTACTCCGCGGCGGACCCTCCCCGTCCCCTGAACTGATCGACCAGCTCGTCTCCCATTTTGCTGCCCGTCGCTTCTGGGAGCCCAAGGCCCGAACCCACCAGCTCGTCGCGCGTTTCGCCGAACGAGAGGGCGATTTCTCGACGGCGATCGAGCACCTGCAGCGCGAATCGGTCGCGCGCGAACGATTTGCAGCACTCCAGCGCTCGCTGCGCAGAGCCTACCTCGACGTTCAGTACGATATGGACTCGCGCCGCCGGCAGCTGAAGCTGCTCCAGGAGCGAGCTCGGTCCAATGCGCTGGAGGAAACGACCCGCCGCCAGCAGACAACCCTTCAACGAAGCGCACAGTGGGGCGGGGTCGTCCTCGTCACCCTGCTGGCGATGGGTCTCTACCGGGCTGCCCGCGAACGCCGCCACTTTCGGGAGCTGTCTTTCCGCGACGGCCTGACCGAGCTGCTTAACCACACGAATTTCTTCAACGCCGCTGACCGTGCCCTCTTCGACTGCATCGGCCAGGACCACCCTTTTGTTCTGGCGGTGGGGGATATCGATCATTTCAAACAGATCAATGATCGCCACGGTCATCTGGAAGGCGACGCGGTGCTCCAACGCGTCGCGAGCCGTATGCGGAGGAAATTCCCGAGCCCGGCGATTCTGGGCCGCGTGGGCGGTGAGGAGTTTGCCATGGCCCTGCCTGCGGTCGCGCTTTCAACCGCTCGTCAGCGTCTGAACGAGCTCAGGGCGAGCATCAACACAGCGCGTCGTGAGGACCAGGACCTGCAGGTCAGTATGAGCTTCGGCGTCGCTGAATTCGACGGCGCGGAAACCATCGAGCAACTCCGGGAGCGAGCCGATCAAGCCCTTTATCAAGCGAAGAGGGCGGGTCGAGATCGTGTGGTCACAGCGGATGATTAATGGCGCTCGAGGCCTGACTCCGAGCCGACGGCTTCAGGGAATCACGATCGTGCTGAGCTTGCTCTGCGCATCGACGGCGCTGGCTGACTTCGACCGCCGCATCCAACAGGCCCGACAGCTGAGTCTCACGGATCCTACGGGAACGGGGCTTGAACTGCTTCGCCAGCTCAGTGACCTGCGCCACCGAGCCAGCCCCTCGCAGCGTGCCGAAATCGAATTGATGGAAATTCGGGCGATCGGACTTCAGGGTCGGATGGCAGAAGCCATCGATCAAGCGCGGGCCCTGAGCGATCGGGCACCGACGGATGCCCAGCGTGCCGCCGCGATGCAGCTGGCGGCCCGCTTGGCCATCGATGCGGGCCACTACGAGCTGGCATTCAATCAGCTTCAGGGGCTGCTCGACAATCCCACGTGGGATGAGTCTCCAAGGAATCAGGTGCCCGTTTATGCCATGGTCAGCGCCTTCCATAGCCGATCGGCGGATACGCTTCTGGCCATGGATTACGCTGAAAAGGCCTTGATCAGCGCCCGAGCGCAGCAGGATGGTCACCTCGAATGTCTGGCCTTGAAAGCGCTGGGGCGAGCCCACGCTGCCATCGCCGACCTGGACACCGCGCAAGCGCTGGCCGCGCATGCGCTTGAGCTTTGCGAACAAGCCAGGGACACAATCAATAGGATCGCCTTACGCATCATGCTTGCGCGCTTCGCCCTCGAAGCGGGCCAGCTCGATCAAGCCGAGCGCCTCCTGAACGAGTCGAGCAGCGACCGCCCACGGCGCTTTCCCGCCCTCTGGACCGAAAGCGAGATCATTCGCGCCAGGATCGAGCTCGAGGCAGGCAACAACGCCGATGCCCTCGAGCGTTTCCAGGGCCTCGGCCAGGCACTGGGCTCCAGCCAGCGACGAGATCTGCTGGCGAGAGTCCTGGACGGTGCCGCCGATGCGGCCAATCGCTTAGACGATCTACCGAAGGCTCTCGCCTTCCACAAGTCAGGCCTGGCAGCTCGACGAGAGCACATCGATCGGATCAACTCTCTGCGCGTTGCCCAGCTCGCGATCGACTTTGACCGCGTCCTGGATAATCGAGAGATCGAGCTACTTCGAGAGCGAGAGCGCTATCGTGACCTCTCCGAGCAAAGCCGCTCCCAGAGGCGCCAGCTGGTCACTCTGGCAACCCTGGGCGGCTCGATTCTGGCTCTGCTTCTGATCGCCAGTCTCTTATACACCCTGCGCGAGCGACGCCACTATCGAAAGCTATCCGAGCGTGATAGCCTCACCGGGCTTTTCAACCATACGCGCTTTTTCAATCAGCTCGAGCGTGAAGTCGAAGAGCGAGGCCCCCGACCCCTCATTCTCATCCTCGCAGACGTCGATCATTTCAAGCAGGTCAATGACCGCTTCGGGCACCAGATCGGCGATGAGGTGCTGCGTCAGACGGCGCGAATCCTGAAAGAGATCTTTGGCGAAAACCAGCTCATCGGCCGCGTCGGCGGGGAAGAATTCGCGATCCGACTTCAGGGACAGAATCAGACCGAGGCCGTAGAAAGAATCGATCTGCTGCAAAAGCGCCTCGGAGGCAAGGCGCGCCGACCCACCGACCCACCGATCACGCTGAGCTTTGGCCTAGGCGTGCTGGCAGATGGCGAGACGCCGGAGCAGCTGCGTCAACGAACGGACATTGCCATGTACGAGGCGAAGGCCAAGGGTCGAAATCGCCTGGTCGTGTCAGACGGCCCGTCTGGCGACGACTGACCGGAGCGAAGGGATTGCGCTGAGGCGAAAATCATGATGCCTCTGCCGAAGCGGAACCGGCGATTTATAGCAGCCCGAGGTAGCAAACCAGGCGGCATTCCAAGCAGAAATCGAGGCCCAGCCCCAAAACCTCTCAGGATTTCAGCCGCGCCTCCCGGAACCAGTGGATACGGCACTCAAGCCCGCGCGGCGATTTCCCGACATAGACAAAATCAATGCCGGGCCAGACGGGCATCCTTCCCTTTTCTCCGAAGCGATCATTCTCGAGCTCCAGCAGCACGCCGATGCACGGCCAGTCATGCTCGCGCGCGTCATCCTCCAGCAGGGCTACGGCTTTTTTCAGCATCCGGAAAACGAGCAGCGTCTGCCGAAAGCGAGGCGCAATGAAGCTGCGATAAAAATAGATCGGCTGCCCCAACCGGGGCGGGTTCTGCGGGATGGCCGTGCAGACTCCAGCGACCCGTCCATCCTGGTCACGCGCAAACATGACGACCTGGGCGACCCGCTGCTGCGCCGCCTGACGCGCCGACAGCGCCTTTTCCTCAAGCCAGAAATCGACAACGTCCTGCTGATCCTGTCGGGACGCCTGGCCCCAGGCCGCGTGGTAGGTAAATTGGCCCATGGTTCAGTCCTCTCTCTCTTGCTCAAGCAGTGCCGTCCCCGACCCAAAGGAAACCGGGGACTGAGCTGCCAGCCAGGCAAACACGGCATAGGCCGCCGCGTTCTGACGAAGCGCCTCCCGGTCGATCTTATCGAGGGTGTCGTTCTCCGTATGGTGGTAATCGAAATAGCGTGTGCCGTCCTGAGACAGGTCCACCGCAGCCAGACCCAAGGGCAAGGCGGGAATGAAATCGGGGCCGCCGGCGGCTCGCCGGCTATCGGACAGCGCGATGCCCAGGGGCTCGAGTTCGGCCGCGATCGCCTCGATGACCGGGCGCGCGGATTCGACCACGCGCGCGCTCATCGAATAGATCGGCCCGGCACCGAAATCCGACTCGGCCGCCACGTGGATCTGCTCGATCGCGTCTTGACGCGCCTGGGCCCAGGCTCGACCGCCCCACAGGCCGATTTCCTCGGCGGCAAAGAGAATGACCTGGATCGAGCGATCCGGGCGCTGATCCAGCGCCAGGATCCGTCGAGCCGCTTCGGTCACGATGGCGACGCCCGCGCCATCGTCGAGCGCGCCCGTGCCGACGTCCCAGGAGTCGAGGTGCGCGCCCAAGGCAACGATCTGCTCCGGATTTCGGGCGCCGTCGATTTGAGCGATCACGTTGTGGCTGGTATAAGCCTGATTCGTCTGGGCGGCGATATTCATCCGCACGGTCACGGGCGCACCAAGATCGATCAGGCGCTCGAGCTGATCCGCGTCCGGGTTGGAGATTGCGGCGGCCGGCAAGCTGCGCACCGCCGTATCGAAGCGCATGCCACCGGTGTGCGCGAAGCGATTGGTCGAGGTTCCGATGGACCGTATCAGGAGCGCTTCGGCGCCCTTCTCCGCCGCCACCATCGCACCCCGCGCCCGCGCCTGCACCGCCGGGCCATAGCCGGACCCATCCCGCGCCCGCTCCATCCGATTACGGATGAACACGATGCGGCCACCGAGCGTGTCCGCTTCGGCTGCTTCCAGCGCCGCCAAATCATCGAACATCACCACCTCGGCCTCGATTCCCTCCGGCGGCGTTGCCGGCGAATAGCCAATGGCCAGCGCTTCGAAGTCTTGAGCAACGGGCGAGGTGACAGCAACCTCCTCGTGACCGCGCGACCAGGTGGGAAAGGTTGCCGGTTCCAGCCAGACCCGATCGAAACCCAGGTCTTCCAGCAGGGCCACAGCCCATTGAACCGCTTTAGCGTCCGCCTCCGAGCCCGCCAGGCGCGGTCCGATTCGCGTGGTCAGATCTTCAACGATTTCATAGCCGCCGGTGCCAGCCAGCGTTGTCGCGCGGAGCTCGCGCGCAGTCTCAAGATCGCCCTCATCGAAGGGGTCGGCGGAAAGGGGGCTCGCGACGAGGATCGCGGCCAGCAGGGAAGCTCTCATAGCTTGTCTCCAAGAAATTGCGCCGTTCCGTCGAGGAACATCTGCACGGCAATCGCGACGAGCAGCATGCCCATCAGTCGCTCAGTCGCGATCAGGCCTCGCTGACCGAGAAGACGTTTGAGCTGAGGTGCTGCGAGCAGAATCAAGGCGCTCGCAAACCAGGCGGCGATCAGCGCGAGGGACCAGATCCCGAGGCTTTCAGGTTCCTTCGTAACCAGCAACAGCAGCACGGCCATGGCGCTCGGCCCGGCCATGAGCGGCACGGCCAGGGGGACGAGAAACGGCTCGTCATGCTCATCGTCTTCATTGCCCCGCAGGGAGCGGGGCACGGGAAAAATCATCTTCACGGCAATCAGAAACAGAATGATGCCCCCGGCCACGCTTACCGAGGCCTGCTCGAGACCGAGAAATTCCAGAACGTATTGCCCGGCGAAAAGGAATCCGAAGAGAATGGCCAGGGCAATCAGCAGCTCGCGAACGAGCACCCGATAGCGCCGCTCTGGTGCCACCTTGTCCAGAACCGACAGAAAGATGGGCACGTTTCCCATGGGATCCATGACCACGAACAGCAGGACGGCAGCGTTGATGAAATCCAAGATCAGTGTCCTGAGTGAGGGCTCGCGATCAAGGCGAGGCCGCGGGAGAGGCCGCGGGCTTGGGAAGCAACGGCTCGAAATGCTGCAGGGCGCGAGTATAAACGCGTCGCTTGAACGCAATCACGTTGTCTGCCGGATACCAGAAATCGACCCAGCGAAATTCCTCGAACTCCGGGTCGGTCACCGCATCGAGCTGAACCTGTCGGTCATCGGCCAAGAACTGCAGGAGAAACCAGACCTGCTTCTGGCCGATGCAGACCGGTTTCTGATGGCGGCGACGATAGCGCCGCGGCAGACGGTAGCGCAGCCACCCAGGCGTGGAAGCGAGCACGCGCACGTGCTCCTTGCCAAGCCCCGTCTCTTCGGTCAGCTCGCGAAACATCGCCTCGATCGGCGTTTCATCGGTGCGCATCCCGCCCTGGGGAAACTGCCAGCCATCCTGACCCGCGCGGCGCGCCCAGAACACCCGGCCATCTTCCCTGGCGAGCACGATACCGACGTTCGGTCGGAACCCGTCAGGATCGATCATCTGCCTTGTGGCGGTAACGGCTATGCTACCGTTCCGCAAAATTATCAACTGCCTCGAATAGTAATCAATTCATGCGCTTCTTGCCAGGCGCAACGTCGTACTCTGCCCAGGGGTGCCACGTGAGCATGGCTATCGACCGATCGATGAGTTCAAAGAGCATTCCGCCTATGTCGATTCGCTTCCATCAAGCTCGCCGCTCGTGATCGCTTCTCCGAAGCGTCGACTCGGGCTCTACGCCGCGCTCGCCCTGCTCCTGCCGGCCAGCCTTCTCCTCGCGCTGAGCGTGGGCAGCAGCGGCTGGGTCTGGCCCGCCTCGGGCGATGCTGCGCTCCAGCGCATCCTCCTCGAGCTGCGCCTGCCGCGAGCCATCGCCGCCCTGATCGTGGGCAGCCTGCTGGCGACCGCCGGCTGCCTGATGCAGGTCCTTTTGCGCAACCCTCTGGCCGACCCCTATATCCTCGGCCTATCGGGTGGGGCCAGCGTTTTTGCTCTGGCCGGCATGAGCTTCGGTCTGACCTGGTTACCGACGCCCCTCCTCGCCTTCGGCGGCGCGCTCCTGACAACCGTGATGGTTTTCCTGCTGGCCCGCGGCGAGGGGGCCTGGACAAGCTCACGCGTCCTCCTGACGGGCGTCGTCATGGCATCGGGCTGGGGTGCATTGATCAGCCTGATTCTGGCGACGGGCAGCGATACGAGCCTGCGTGGCATGCTGTTCTGGCTGATGGGCGACTTGAGCAATTCGAGAGTTTCGGTGCTCTGGCTACTGCCAACCCTGCTTGCGCTTTTTCTGATCTGGCTGCGCGCTCGCAGCCTCAACGTGCTCAGCGCGGGGCCTGTTCAGGCCGAACTGCTGGGCGAGCCCATCCGAGTCCGGTTCTGGGAAATCTTTCTGGCGGCCTCTTTGCTGACGGGGATCGCCGTTGCCATGGCCGGAGCGATCGGCTTTGTCGGCCTGATCGTTCCCCATCTGATGCGCCTGCTGGTGGGGGCCGACCATCGCCGGCTGCTCCCCGCTGCCGCAGCCTTTGGCGCCAGCTTCCTGCTGATTGCCGACACGCTTGCCCGAACCCTGATCAGTCCGCGCCAGCTGCCCGTGGGCGTGCTGACGGCTCTGATCGGGGTCCCCCTCTTCCTTGTCCTCCTGCGCCGCGCCCGGGGAATTCGCTGACCATGGCACCCGTGCTGCTGAAAACCTGCGGGCTGACGGTCACGATCGGGGCCGCGCGCGTGGTCGAGGCCCTCGATCTAGCGCTTCAGCCGGGCCAGCGCCTGGGCGTTCTCGGCCCGAACGGGATCGGAAAGACCACCCTCCTCAAAACGCTCGCCGGACTCCGACCTGCGGATGCCGGATTGATCGAGATCAGCGAACAGGCGCTGAACCAGTGGCCGCGGCGCGCCCTGGCGCGGCAGCTGGGCCTGCTGGAGCAGCACAGTTCTCAGGCCTTCGATGCATCCTGTGAGGAGGTCGCGCTCATTGGTCGGCATCCGCATCTAGGGCCGCTTGAGCGCGAAAGCGAGCGGGATCGCCATCTCGCTCGTGCGGCGCTGGATGCGGTCGGCCTGCAGGCCTTCTACCAGCGCAGCTGTTTTTCCCTGTCCGGCGGCGAGTCGCGACGTCTCGCCCTCGCGCGCCTGCTCGTGCAGGACCCGCGAATCCTGTTACTCGATGAGCCCACCAACCACCTGGACCCGGCCCATCAGGTCAGCGTGCTCGACCTTCTTTTCAAGCGCGTGGCAGAGCAGCAGCGCTGCGCCGTCATGGCGCTGCACGATGCCAACTTGGCAGCCTGCTATTGCTCTCACGTTCTACTGCTGTTCGGCGAAGGCCGGTGGGCGCTCGGCCCGACCGAAGAGTTGCTCAACGAGGAGCAGCTCACTCGCCTCTACGGCTGCACCATACGCTGCGTTCGAGACGAGCAGCAAACCGTTTTTGCCGTGGGTCGGAACGGTTCCATCGGGTCTTTTTAAGCGCAGTTTCCCGCGGTCACTCGGCAGGCCGGTCACGAACGCGCTCAAAACCGGGGCGGTCAGTGCGTTACCCTGCTCCTCATGAATATCGATAATTATCAACCGAAAGACTTTTACGATGAGCTGATCGGTCAGGGTGGTCGGCCGCGTGCGGCATCGCGTGCGGTCTGGAAATACCTGAAGGGTTTGGACGAACACGAGCTCGGAGAACGGCGTGCTGCGTGCGATCTGGCTGCGCTGGTTGCCGGGATTACTTTCCGGGTCTACTTCGAAGAGACCGGTGTTGACCGAGCCATGCCCTTCGACCTGATCCCCCGCGTTATCGCCCTGAAGGAGTGGCAGGGCGTCGAAGCGGGACTCAAACAGCGGGTCAAGGCGCTCAACTGCTTTATCGAAGATCTCTACAACGATCAGGAGATCATTCGTGACGGCATCTTCCCCGCCGAACTGCTGGAGAATTCAGAGAACTTCCAGGAACAGTGTCGCGGGATCTCGCCGCCCTTGGGTATCTGGGCGCACGTTTGCGGCTCGGATCTGGTGCGCGACTCCGACGGCACCATGTACGTTCTGGAAGATAACCTGCGAATTCCTTCCGGCGTGTCCTACATGCTGGAAAACCGGCAGGTCATGAAGCGCGTCTTTCCCGAGCTTTTCGAGGATTCAGGGATCCAGCCCGTCGACGATTATCCCTCGCAGCTCTATGATGCGCTCGCATCGCTGGCGCCGAGCCCGGCGGATTATCCCAGCGTCGTGGTGCTTACGCCGGGCATCTACAACTCGGCCTACTTCGAGCACGCCTACTTGGCGCAGCAAATGGGCGCTTCGCTGGTCGAAGGACGCGATCTCGTGGTCGATCGCAGCGACCGCGTGTTCATGCGAACGATCAGCGGACTCGAGCCGGTCGATGTCATCTATCGTCGCGTCGACGATGCCTTCATCGATCCCGAAGCCTTTCGCGAGGATTCGATGCTCGGTGTTCCCGGCTTGATGCGCGCCTGGCGCGCGGGCAATGTGGCGCTGGCCAACGCCCCGGGTGCCGGCGTCGCCGACGACAAGGTGGTCTATGCCTTCGTGCCCGAGATCATTCGCTATTACCTGGACGAAGAGCCCAAGCTGGACAATGTGCCGACCTGGAAATGCCAGAATCCGGATGAAATGGCGTACGTGATCGACCATCTCGAGGAGCTGGTGGTCAAGCCCGCCAACGAGTCTGGCGGCTATGGGATGCTCATCGGCCCGCGCTCGACCAAGCGCGAGCGTGAAAAGTTCGCTCGGCTGATCAAGGCAGATCCACGCAACTACATCGCGCAGCCGACCCTGGCGCTATCGACCTGCCCGACCTTCATCCAGAACGGCGTGGCACCCCGACACATCGACCTTCGCCCATTCGTCTTATCGGGCCTGCAGACCTACGTCACCAACGGCGGCCTGACCCGAGTTGCCCTCAAGGCCGGATCACTGGTCGTTAACTCTTCCCAGGGCGGTGGCAGCAAGGACACCTGGATCGTGGACACGGAGGTGTCGTAATGCTTGCTCGACTCGCAGAAAATCTCTATTGGCACGGGCGCTATGTAGAGCGCGCCGAAGACCTCGCACGCCTGATCAACGTGACAGCCCACCTGAATCTTGACCTGCCCTCGGGCCTGAGCGCTGGATGGGAGCCTCTGATCAGGATTACCGGCAACGCGAGACTGTTTGCCGAGTCCGACCACCCGCTCAATGAACGCAATATCGTGCGCTTTCTGTTGCTGGAGGAAAGCAACCCAAGCTCCCTCAGAACCACGCTGGAGTCTGCGCGAGAAAACTTGCGCTCCGCGCGTGATCTCGCGCCTCGGGAAGTCTGGGAGCAGATGAATTCGCTCTACCTAAAAAGCACGGACGAACTCAACGGCAACCTCGGCAAGCGACGGCGTCAGGATTTTCTCGAGGAATTGATCCTGGATTGTCAGCAGATGGCCGGGACACTCCAGGGCACGATGAGTCATGACCATGCCTACGACTTCATCCTGATCGGACGCCACCTCGAGCGGGCCGATATGATCACGCGCATCCTCGAAGTGCGCGGCTACGACCTGCTGCCCGAGACCGCCGAAGAGCTCGGTCCCTTCGAATCGATCCAGTGGATGAGCGTTCTCAAGTCTTTGACCGCCTATCAGATGTATCGGCGACACGTTCGTTCAAGAGTCAGTGGCAGCGATGTCCTTCGCTTTTTGCTTCGAGACGGCCAGTTCCCTCGCTCCGTCATGTTCTGCCTCCTGGCGCTCGAAGACCTGATTGACGGCCTGCCGGGCGAGGACGACCGAAGCCTGCGAGGGGTCACACACCTCCAGCGCCTGCTCAACGAGACCCAGGCCCGGAATCTCCGCGGCAAGGAACTTGCCGGTTTCATGGACCGGCTCCAGATCGAACTGGCGGAAATCGACCTGAGTATTCGAAATACCTGGTTCGGGACCAAGCCTTGAAGCTGTTTCGGTGCCACTGCGGCAGCGTGGTCTACTTTGCCAACACCGAATGCCTGCAGTGCGGCAGAAAGCTTGGCTTTCTGCCCGATCAGCTGCGTCTGGCCGCTCTCGAGCCCGACGGCGAAGACCGCTGGATCAGTCTGCCGTCTCCCGGTGGCGACGACATCAGCCAGACCTATCGCTCGTGCATGAATGGCATCAGCCATGACGCCTGCAATTGGATGGTGCCCTACGACGAACCCGATCCCTTCTGCATGGCCTGCCGACTGAACGAGGTGATCCCGAATCTCGACCAACCCGGCAGCCGATCGCTCTGGATTCGGGTCGAAGCTCGAAAACGGCGATTGGTCTACGATCTGCGGCGCCTGAGATTGCCGGTCATCCCCAAATCAGCTGATCCCACTGGCGGTTTGGCGTTTGCCTTTCTGGAGGACCAGCCCGATAGCATCGAGTTTCTGGCGCAAAATGCCGATGGTCAGGTCATGACGGGTCACGCCAACGGGCTGATCACGATCAACATTGCCGAAGCCGACGATGTCGAGCGCGAGCGACGACGCCTTGAGCTCAACGAGCAGCAGCGGACGCTCCTCGGACATTTCCGCCATGAGAGCGGCCACTATTACTGGGACCGCCTCGTCGCCAACGGTCCTCTCATCGGACGAATCCGCGAGTGCTTCGGCGACGAGCGGGTGGACTACGGCGCTGCGCTGCAACGCTATTACAACGACGGTCCTGCCTCGAACTGGCAGGACACACACGTCAGCGCCTACGCCAGCTCGCACCCCTGGGAAGACTGGGCTGAATGCTGGGCTCACTGGCTACAGATTACCGATTCTCTGGAAATGGCCGTGGCGATCGGTCTGGCCGAAGAGAACGTGCTTGAGGGCGATGTCGACGACAAGGTGAGGCACTGGATCGACCTGGCGCTCAAGATCAATCTAATCATGCGCTCGATGGATCAGACCGATCCCTACCCCTTCATCCTGACTCCGGCGATCATCGACAAGATCAAGCTCGTTGATGAGGTCATCCAGAACAGCGGTTTCAGCCCCTAGGGGCGACCGCCTGGATCAGGAGGCTTCCCAATCAAAGCGCGGCAGCTCGAGGAACAGCTGGTCCAAGCCTTCCGACCAGGCGCGGCGTAGCTTCGAGAAATAAGGGTCATCGGCGTCGAAGCGCATTCGCTGGAAGCCATCGAGCTCTCCAGGACGAAACAGAAGCAGCTCGATCGGGGGGCCAACGGTCAGATTCGATCGCATCGAT
>Ga0207419_1000996_pt1 | contig 22924 bp, 14 predicted proteins | sample ElkSloMetagenome_4_FD_184723 | JGI IMG/M metagenome (GOLD analysis project Ga0207419, IMG submission 184723) | Hot spring microbial communities from Elkhorn Slough, Monterey Bay, USA - MD2A (version 2) | ecosystem: Environmental > Aquatic > Marine > Intertidal zone > Estuary: Microbial mat ... | reverse complement strand
AAGTGGGAATGGGACTCCCGCTTTGGCTTCCAAAGGGTGCTCAACTCAGAGAAAGACTGGAAAACTTCCTGAAAGCTGCACAAAAAAAAGCAGGATACGTTCCGGTTATGACACCACATATCGGAGGAAAAGAATTATACGAAACTTCCGGTCACTACGCGAAGTACGGCAAGGACTCCTTTCAACCCATACTCACGCCACACGAAGGTGAAGAATACCTGTTGAAACCGATGAATTGCCCTCATCATTGCGAGATTTATAAATCTGAACCGCGATCATACAAAGATTTGCCATTAAGGTTTGCAGAATTTGGAACTGTTTACCGATACGAGCAAAGCGGCGAGCTTCACGGTTTGACAAGGGTTAGAGGATTTACACAGGATGATGCTCACATTTTCTGCACGCCCAATCAGGTAAATGAAGAGTTTAAAAAGGTAATAGATATTGTGCTGTACATCTTTAAAACACTAGACTTTGAAGATTTCACGACTCAGGTCTCTCTTAGAGACCCAAAAGATCCTGACAAGTACATCGGTTCAAAAGAAAATTGGGATAAGGCTGAAAAGGCAATAATGGATGCAGTTGAAGATGCCGGATTAAATTACGTGGTTGAAGAAGGCGAAGCAGCATTCTACGGGCCAAAGCTGGATTTTATGGTGAGGGATGCCATTGGAAGAAAGTGGCAGCTAGGGACAATTCAGGTGGATTACACTCTACCGGAAAGATTCGAATTGGAATATGTTGGTAGCGATAATTCAAAGCACCGGCCTATAATGATCCACAGGGCACCCTTTGGAAGTATGGAGAGATTTGTTGCTGTACTAATTGAACATTGCGCAGGTAAGTTTCCATTGTGGCTCATGCCCGAGCAAGTAAAGATCTTACCGGTTAGCGACAAATACAATAAATACGCTGAATCGGTTTCAAAACAGTTAAATAATTCCGATATTCGCGCCCTCGTTGACGAGCGGAGCGAAAAGGTGGGTCGTAAGATCCGCGACGCAGAAGTTGAAAAAGTGCCCTACATGCTAATTGTAGGCGAAGATGAAGAAGCCAAGAACAGTGTATCTGTGAGAAAACAGGGTGAAGGTGATCAGGGTTCTTTTTCTATTGATAACTTTGCAGCGTTGATACAGAACGAAATAGATGCCCAATTGGGCGAATTATGAATAAAAAGGAGTAGCCATAGCTAAAAGATTTAAAAGAAGAAGAGGACCAGCGCGGGTCATTAAAGAAAATCCGCACAAAATCAACGGCGAGATTAGAGCGCAGGAAGTGAGAGTAGTCGCAGAAGATATTGAGTCTGAAGTGTATTCTGTCAGTGAAGCACTTAAGCTCGCTGAAGAACGAGGACTGGATCTGGTTGAAATTGCACCCAAGGCAAGGCCGCCTGTGTGCAAAATCATAGATTACTCTAAATTTTTATACGACCAGAAAAAGAAACAAAAAGAGCTTAAAAGCAAGCAGCAAAAAGTTGTTGTTAAAGAAATAAGGTTTGGACCCAATACGGACGACCACGATTTTGAGTTTAAGCTAAACCACGCCAAAAAATTTCTGGAAGAAGGAGCAAAGGTTAAGGCCTATGTTTTCTTTAAGGGTCGTACCATTGTTTTCAAGGAGCGTGGTGAATTATTGCTTTTGAAGTTCGCTAAAGAGTTGGCAGATTACGGCGGAGTTGAGCAGCTTCCGAAGTTAGAAGGTAAAAGGATGATTATGATGATCAATCCTAAAAAGAAATAAGGAATTAATACAAATAGATAGAGGCCATGCCAAAAATGAAGACTGTATCCAGTGCAAAAAAACGATTTAAGTTTACTGGAACGGGTAAAATCAAGAGAAAGCATGCGTTCAAAAGTCACATTTTGACCAAAAAAGGAACAAAACAGAAACGTAATCTTACGAAGTCTGGTTTGGTTCATACGGCAGACGAAGCGAACGTAAAAAACATGCTTTCAGTTAAGTAAATTAAAACAGGTTATTAATCCGGGAACTGAGTTCAAAGATCGCCCATATGCGACACTTATTTCCAAAATGTAAAAAGCAATGCCAAGATCAGTAAATGCAGTAGCATCGAGAGCACGAAGAAAGAAGGTGCTCAAGCAAACTAAAGGCTATTTCGGTAGAAGGAAAAATGTTTATACCGTTGCCAAAAATGCCCTTGAAAAAGGACTTCAGTACGCTTATCGCGACAGACGTCAGAAAAAGAGAAATTTCAGATCTCTTTGGATCCAAAGAATTAATGCAGGAGCTAGACTTAATGGGATGTCTTATTCCGTCTTTATGGGTAAACTAAAGGCTAAAGACATCCAATTGAATAGAAAGGTTCTTGCGGATTTGGCTATGAATCATCCCGAAGCATTTAAAGCTATCGTGAATTCGGTTAAATAAAACAGGCCAAAAAACTGTAGAAAGGGAGCTCATGAGCTCCCTTTTTTATTGATATAAAACTCTTTCTAGGCCTTTTGCGGCCAGATCGTGCTGCGGATCAATATCCAATACCTGTCTGTAAGTAGATTCTGCTTCACCTTTTCTTCCCAACTCTTCCGAGCAAAGCCCCTTATTGTAAAGGGCGTCTACATAAGCCGGCTTCACCATAAGCACAGAATCAAAATAGGCCTGAGCCATTTCGTATTCCAAGTACTCGGTCAGATAGATATAACCCATATTGTAATAACCCAAAAAGTTATTTGGATCTGTTTGCACCATACTTTGGTAAACATCAAGTGCCTGGTCAACCTCACCATTAGATTGTAAAAACATCCCTTTATTATAATATGCTTCAGCACTCTTCGGATTGATCTGAAGGGCTGTTTCAAAATAATCAATTGCCAGCGGGTCATTTTCATATGAGTAAAGACTGCCCAACTCCATAAAAGCTTCAAAATGGTCGGGGTTTACTTCAGTGGCAGTTTGAAATGACGACTTTGCCAGAACTGTATCGCCAAGTTCCTTGAAAATATAGCCTTTGAGAAAATACGCCTGTGCAAGCTGATCGTCTTCCCTTAATGCATCATTGATGTGCTTCAGAGCTTCTTCATATCTCCTCAGGTAAAAGTTTACCTCCCCTAACTTGACGAGTGCATCAGAATTTGTATCATCAAAACGAAGGGCATCTTCAAATGAGAGACGAGCGTTTCTCAATTCGCCTTTGGCGAAAAAAAAGTCACCTTTTACCGAATGGAAATATGAAACAGTGCTATCTATTGATAAGGCGCGATCCACATCTTTTAAGCCCAGATCCAGTAGATTTCGCTTTTTGTAGATTAATGCCCGTTTGATATATAGGTTGGGATTATTTGGACTTTCAACAATCTCGTCGCTCAAGTCTTCGAGCCGGTCTTTTTTTACTTGCTTTTTTGCTTCAATTTTATTGCTCGGCTCACCTCCTTCTTTACAAGAGAAAAGAATAAATAAGAGTGAAAAAAGAATTGCGAAATATTTCATATAGCTTACAAAGATCTTAGAATAGGTTGGATTGTAGGGGGTAAAATTAAAAAAGGCCGGAAATGAGTTCATTTCCGGCCGTTTTCAAAAACGATCTTTATTAATTCTTAGCGAGATTTTCTTTGATCTTACCTTCCAGTTCATCCATCAACTCAGGATTATCGGCAATAAGAGATTTTACTGCATCTCTCCCCTGTCCGAGTTTGGTGTCGCCATAGCTAAACCATGAACCGCTTTTCTTAATAATCCCCATTTCTACGGCCATATCAAGAATTTCTCCTGTTTTAGATATTCCTTTTCCATACATAATATCAAACTCAGCTTTAGCGAAAGGCGGAGCAACTTTGTTCTTTACTATCTTCACACGCGTTCTGTTTCCAATAACCGTATCTCCATCTTTAATTTGTGTAGCTCTCCTGATATCTATTCGTACGGATGAGTAAAATTTTAACGCGTTACCCCCTGTAGTGGTTTCCGGGTTTCCGAACATAACACCGATTTTCTCTCGAAGCTGGTTAATAAATATGCATGAGCATCCGGTCTTAGAAATAGCCCCTGTCAGCTTTCGCAAGGCTTTCGACATCAAACGGGCCTGAAGCCCGACCTGCGAATCGCCCATTTCACCTTCAATTTCAGCTCTTGGAGTTAAGGCGGCAACTGAGTCAATCACCAAAAGGTCTATAGCACCTGAACGTATCAAGTTCTCTGCAATTTCCAGAGCCTGTTCTCCATTATCAGGCTGAGATATAAATAGGTTTTCAGTATCTACTCCGAGATTCTCCGCATAAAATCTATCAAACGCATGTTCAGCGTCTATGATCGCAGCGATACCGCCGGCTTTCTGTACTTCGGCAATTGCATGAATTGCGAGGGTTGTTTTTCCAGATGATTCAGGACCGTAAATTTCAATAACTCTCCCTTTGGGGTAGCCTCCTATTCCCAGGGCTAAATCTAGACCAAGAGATCCAGTAGGGATGGAATCTATTTTTTCTACAGCATCATCACCTAGTTTCATAACAGCACCCTTTCCATAAGACTTTTCAATTCGGTCTATTGTAAGCTGCAGTGCCTTTAGCTTTTCTTTGTTTACATCTGTTGCCATGTTGATTGGTTTTATTCGTTCAGAGCTTCGAGCAATTGCTTCGTAGGCTCTTTGGTTTTTACTTTCTCAATGATCTTCTCAATTTTCCCTTCTTTGTCAATTACATAGGTTTTTCTGATGATTCCATCATATTCCTTACCCATAAATTTCTTCCTACCCCACGCATCATAAGCCTGAATAACTTCTTTTTCCGTATCGGCAATCAAAGTAAATGGCAGACTGTATTTGTCAATAAACTTTTGGTGAGACTTTTCATTATCAGCGCTCACTCCAATAACTTCAAATCCCTGACCCTGAAGAGACTGGTAGTTGTCTCGAAAGTCACAAGACTCTTTAGTGCATCCGGGGGTATTGTCTTTAGGGTAAAAATAAAGAATTACTTTTTTACCGCGGTAATCAGCTAGTGAAACATTCTCTCCACTTTGATCTTTAGCCGTAAATTCAGGTGCTTTATCGCCCTCTTTCAAATTTGACATAACGTTTTTTAGATTTTGCTGGAATGACAATCAAACCAACAATATTGTTTTGACTTAACAAAGAAAAGCAGATCACAACGTAATGTATTTACGTTGTAATAAAATTTCCTTGCCTAGATTTGTAAGGTATGGAATTTACGCCACTTGCCGAACGCTTACGACCGAAAAACCTGGATGAATACATCGGGCAGGAACACCTGGTCGGAAAAGACGCATCTTTCAGAAAAGCTCTTGAAAAAGGGCTTTTGCCTTCAATTATACTCTGGGGACCTCCCGGAGTAGGAAAAACAACACTTGCACAAATTATAGCCAATGCGCTTGAACGTCCCTTCTATACGCTGAGTGCAATAAATTCAGGCGTTAAAGATGTGCGTGATGTTATTGCCAAAGTTGAAAACTCAGGTCTGTTCGGGTCTGGAAATGCTATATTATTCATAGATGAAATACACCGGTTCAGTAAGTCACAACAAGATTCACTTTTAGGGGCTGTTGAAAAGGGTACCATTACGCTTATTGGTGCTACTACAGAGAATCCATCTTTTGAAGTAAATTCTGCACTCTTGTCAAGGTGCCAGGTACATGTGTTGCAACCAATGAGCAAGGAAAATCTTCTTGTTCTTTTACAAAGAGCCTTAAAAAATGATCCGGATCTCAAAACAAAAGCACTTGAATTACAGGAGTCAGAAGCTTTATTGAAGCTTTCAGGAGGAGATGCCAGGAGATTATTGAACACACTGGAAACAGTTGTTCAAACCATGGCTTCAACTGAAAAATCAATAACGAACCAAAGGGTAAGCCAAATTATTCAGGAAAACCCTTCCATGTATGATAAAGATGGCGAGCAACACTACGATATAATCTCTGCTTTTATTAAATCTATTCGCGGAAGTGATCCAAATGCTTCAATATACTGGCTGGCAAGGATGCTCAAAGGCGGAGAAGACCCCAAGTTCATTGCGAGAAGACTGATAATTCTGGCAAGTGAAGATATTGGCAATGCCAACCCCACGGCTCTGGTCATCGCAAATACATGCTTTGAAACTGTGCATAAAATCGGCATGCCCGAATCTAGAATAATACTAAGCCAATGCACAGTGTATCTTGCATCATCACCAAAAAGCAATGCTTCTTACGAAGCTATTGGTGCAGCATATCAGGAGGTAGAACGTTCTGGGAATCTGGCAGTCCCTTTGCACTTGCGCAATGCTCCAACTCAATTAATGAAAGATTTAGACTATGGAAAAGATTACAAATACTCTCATGCCTACAAAGGAAATTTTGAACTTCAAGAGTATTTGCCTGCAGAAATTAGTAGCCTAAAACTCTTTGAGCCGGGTTCGAATCCGCGAGAATCTGAAATGCGAAAAAGGCTAAAAAATCTCTGGCAGGGTAAATACAAGTACTAGGATTCTGGGTTCATGACCGTGTCTCGCCTTTTAGCCATATAATAAACAAATCCAACTATCGCACCCCCAAGGCCTTGTTCTATCATTTGCCAAAGAAAATCAACTACGATATGCTCAGTTCCGGTAGTTTTGAAAGAAATTCCCATAACAAAAGCTACCAGATAAAGGAAAAAACCGAGCAGAGCCCCGACTAACCAGGGCTTTATCCTAAAACTAAGATTGGCTTTCAGGAGATTGATGGCCAGGCATAGAATCAGACCGATAACCAAATAAAGTAAAACCCATAAGGAGAAGAATAATTCTTCAGGCTGGGGAATATTCCTTAAATCGTTGAGTAAAATTCCGTGCCACAGCAAGCTAGATATAATCATGACCGTGGTTGATAGTAAAAAAGCGACTAAGTATCTGATCCGAAACATCCTGTATGGCATCAAAGCTAAATAAAGCATGAACTTTCACAAAATTCAGCTCACTATTTCTAAGCTTCCAATAAAGATGATTATACATTATGATTCAAGGTGGCATAACATAGAGAATGACCTATATTAGCCGAATGCAAAGGGTTGTGGTATTCATTTTAGTGGTTCTCGTCTTAGGCTGCAAAAAAGAGCCTACTTCCTGGAATACTTCAAACAGTGCCCCTTTAATTAATACTTCATTAGGGGTTTATGACCTAATTGAAGACTCATTACTATCAACAGGTGATGATAATTTGGTTTCGCTTGTTTATTCTAACGAATTGATCAATTTTGGAGTTGACTCGCTTGTTGAAGTTGAAGAAGATACCATTTCAAATTCCTTTAACATTTTCCCGGTTTCAGAGCTGGAGGTAAATCCGGGCCAACAATTCTTCAATCAATCGGAAGTTATTGATTTTGAGCAAGTTGACGCAGCTCTTCGAAGAGCTGTTATTGCCGAAGGAAGCCTAAGCCTAAATGCTACAAGCGACATTGAAGGCGACATTCTATTCAAGGTATTCATTCCTAGAGCTACAAGAAATGGTATTTCTTTTGAGTACGAAGCAATTATCCCGGCAGGAAGCCTGAGTGCCCCTGGAGTTCTCAATGAATCTGCCAATTTAGAGGGTTATGATTTAGACCTAACTGGAATTTCAGGAACAGCTTTTAGCGAAATTGAGATTTTGTATTCATTAACCGTTCCGGAATATGAAGACAATGTCACGGTATTTTCATTTAACGAAGTATCTATGGAGATTACTTTTGACGGTCTAGAATTGAGTTTCGTTGAGGGTTTTTTAGGCTCTGAAGTAATAGAGTTTAATGAAAAAGCTTTTTTTGAGAGTATCCCTGAGCTTAATGAAGCAATTTTAAATTTAAGTGAGGCCAGTTTAGACCTTTCTATTTCGAATGGCTTTGGAATTGACCTTCAAACCACACTATTCAGTGTGAAGGCAGATAATTCAATTACTGGAAATCAAGTTGATTTGACTCACTCAATTATAGGAAGCTCAATTAATCTCAATCGAGCTGAGCTTCATGAACAAACTCCAACACCCAGTGAAAAGTCCTTTCTCATAGATCATACGAATTCCAATTTAATTGATTTCTTAGAGGTCATTCCGGATTCGCTGTCAATTCAAGGAAGGGTAGAATTGAATCCATTTGGAAATATTTCGAACTACAATGATTTCGCAAGTGCTCAGAGCTCATTTAAATGCACGGCAAATCTGGAAATTCCTCTACGGGCCAGTTTTTCCAATCTTTTGTTGAGAGATTCATCAAATGTAGACTGGGGCGAAGAAAATCAGATTCAAAAAACAACATTCTATTTATATTCCCGAAGCACCTTTCGAGCTGATGCCACTATAGATTTACGAGTAGTTGACGAATCTAATAATGTTCTAATTAATCTAACCGATTACATTTTAGATGACCTGCCGCCAGTCATACCCGGCGCTACAGGTTCAATGCAAGAAACAAACACGATAGCATTTGAATTAGGAGAAACTGAAATGGAAGCTCTGTCGCGAGCCAGTCAAATATTTACAGAGCTGCGGTTTGAAACTACAAACTATCCCGATCTGGTAGAGATTAGAAGTACAGATAGAATTGACATATTAATATCAGCTGAAGTTGACGCACAATTTGAATTTTGATGAGATTAGGCCTTATTCTTATACTCTTTTTTCTTGCGGATGCAGCCTGGTCGCAGAGTTTTTTTTTACAGGACGGAAGTCTCTCGTATGATTCGTCATCTACATCAGTAATAAATATAGAAGTTCAAAGAATAGACCAGAGCAATGCTATTAGCAGGGAAATGATCGGGAAATTCTTTTTTGGTGGCCATATTTCAGATAGTGAAAAAGGAAATGTTCGAGATCGCTTGGATGGAGAAAATTACTACGGTGGTGAACTAAGTCCCTCTATAAACTATACCTTCTTTCAACCGGGTAAGTCAAGTGGATGGAGTGTATCTTATCATTACAGAAATCTAAATACTCTAGCATTTGCAGATGATCTGTATACGCTCTTCTTTTATGGAAACAATGAATTTTTGGAAGAGCCTGCCTTTCTAAACGAAAATAGCTTGAGAATTTTTAACTACCAGTCCCTTTCTTTTGGTTGGGTGGATAAAAAAACCGGCTCTAATTTCAGAGTAGGAGTTTACGATAATAGGTCCTTTTCAGAAATAGATATCAATCAAACTACGCTTACAACTGGAATTAATAATTCTGGGCCCTATCCATTTGCTGACGAGATACTGCTGCAAGCCGGCACATATAGTTCGAGGCAATCAAGTTCTGGTGGAATCTTCAGTTCAGGGATAGGTTTTGGGTTGAGTGGAGAGTACACCTTCCAAATAGACCAAAGTCGGTTTATTCTAGGTGTGGATGATTTTGGGGCTATGCATCTGAACAATATGGAAGAGAGAGATACTTCAGGTGTTTTTGAATATCGTGGATTTGAGTGGGAAGTTGGAGAAGGATCTCCTTTAAATGACGTATTCAGTACTCTTGAAGATAGTTTATCGCCGAATGGAAGGGTTTTAAATACCTGGGTCTTTTTGCCTGCTCTTTTGAAGGCTTCGTACATCAGTCCTGATTTTGGTAAATTTTACCTGAGAGCAGATGGTAGCTACAGACTGAATATGGGTTTTAGACCTGAATTGGGTTTAGCTATAACCTACAGGCTTGAAAATTATAATGCTGTTTGGGTACGTCCAGTTGTAGGTGGCTTCAATGATTTTTCTGTTGGTCTTGGAGCACAGTTTGCCGTATTTAACAATACATTAGTTCGTGCTGGGTCTAATCATTTATTCGGAGTTGTAGACGGCGAAGGGACTGCAACCAGTCTTTTCTTGCAAATCGTTCAAAAGCTATGAAAAATCTCCTTATCATTTTCTTGTTTGCAAGTCTTCAATTAGACGCTCAGAATTTTTTTCAGAGAACCTATGGTGGAACTGGTAGTGAGTTTGGACGTGGAGTAGTTCAAACTTCAGACGGCGGCTATGCTTGTGTTGGAGCCACGAATAGCTATGGTGACGGGTCAAGCAATGTTTACCTAATTAAAGTAGATGACCTTGGCAACTATCTGTGGGGTAGAAATCTAGGGGGTTCGGGTACTATTGAGTGGGGTATGGATATCGTAGAAGACTCCGAAGGAAATTTGATTATAGCAGGGCATACAAATGAAACTCAAAATGGCGACTACAATGGTCTGGCGATTAAATTGACAGCTGAGGGTGAAACAATTTGGTACAGAACATTTGGAGCAGATGACTGGGACTTTTTTGAGACACTAGACATAGACGAAGAAAACTCAATTTATCTTGTAGGAAATACTTTTAGGGATAATAAGCAAAAGGGTTGGATACTGAAAATCACAAGCGAAGGAGAAGAAGTTTGGGAAGAAGTTTTAGATGGGTCTGGAAGCATTTATATTACTGGTATTTCTATTTGTAATAATGAGAATATTGGCTTCGTGGGTTTTTCGGAAAATCAGCTCAACCAAAACAAGAACTTTTTAAGCGGGTCTATTGATAGTTTAGGAAATTTATCCTGGGTATCAGCCAAACCGCAATGGGGAAATATTTCGACAGGGAAATGTGATTGCAATGAAAATGGGAGACTTGTAAGTGTTGGAACTTTTGATGACGATAATGATTTAGACCCTTACCTGGTAATTCAAGACATTGAATTTGGAGAATTACTTGTGAATATATTAATAGAAAACCCACTAAACCAATCCGCTTTTGGAGTTAATTATTTAGTTGATGGTACGATTGCCATTGTTGGATGGGGTGACTTTATCTATTTCGAAGGTATTGATGGCATTGGCTTTGTGAGAGGTGAAAATGGGGAATATACATCCGAAGACTTAGTTACCGGCTTTGGTTCGGTAGAAAGTGATATTATGTACGATTGTTTTAAATCAAACGATGGTGGATATATCGCTGTCGGAGAATCAAATAGTTATGGAAACAACTATCAATTGCTTCTTGCTAAAGTTGCTCCAAATGGCGACACAACACAAGAAAATGTAGATTTCACCGATCTCCCAACAAATACCACAATTAGAGAAAATGGCGGCCTTGAAATCTATCCCAACCCAACCACGGGAACTATTTCCCTTAAATCAGAACGCCCCATTTACTCCATCTCAATTTGTAATGCCCAGGGAGAAATATTAAGAAATATAGAAATGCAAAAAATTAACCCGGAGAGAATTGATCTGTCCGGGTTAGAAAATGGTCTGTATATTTTGCGTTTAGACTACCCTAATGGTAGCGCATCTACGCATAAAGTTATCAAGCATTAGAAGTCTATAATCTTTAATTCCGTTCTTCTATTTTTTGAACGGCCTTCGTCTGTTTCATTGCTCGCTATTGGATTGGCAGAGCCGTAACCTTTTGTTTTTATCCTATCCTCTCTTATTTGCTCTGTAAGTGTTAAATATCGCTTCGCTGCTTCAGCCCTTCTTTCTGATAAATCCAAATTATACTCCTCTTCTCCTTGAGTATCTGTATGGCCACCCAACTCTATAATTACGTCTGGATGTTCTCTTAAAAAATTTGCCAATTGAGATAATTCATGAGTTGAATTATCTTTTAATATGGCAGAATCCGTATCAAAATAAAGATTCTGAAGAACAACCGTCTTTCCAACGTCCAATGGTTCAAGCTCAATGTTTATATCGTATCCTTTGCCAGCAGGTGCTGAGTTGAGTGAAAAAGTTTGGCTATGGGGCAAATATCCAGCCGCTCTAACTGTAACGGCATACTTTCTATCAGCCGCTACAGCTACGATGAAATCACCTGTCTGCGGGTCTGAACTAAATGTTAGATTCTTCCTTCTCTCTTCTATGTCAGTAATTACAAAATCTGCAATTACTGGTTCCTTTGTATTGGCATCTACGACTTTACCTCTGGCAAAAGTGGTAGGTAGTGGCCTAACTTCTTCATGAAGTTCAAAACTGTAGAGGTCTAAATCACCGAAGCCCCCTTCTCTATCGCTGGCAAAATAAGCTAGCACCCCATCCGGAGATACAAGAATGGAGTTCTCATCATTATGAGTGTTAATTGGATAACCAAGGTTTACAGGCTTCTGCCATCTCCCACCATTATCCATTCTAGATACATATAAATCTAGACCACCCATACCAACATGTCCGTTTGAAGAAAAATAAAGTGTAGAACCGTCAGGGTGAATAAACACAGACTCTTCTTGCTCTGGCGTGTTCACACGTGGACTTACCTTAACAGGTATTGACCATTTTCCGCCTTCCTTTAAGCGGGTGTAATAGATATCCTGCTCTTTCGGTTTTCTGTCATCTCCAATTTTACCTCTGATAAAGAATATTGTTTTCCCATCAGCAGTGATAGATGGTTGTGTCTCCCAATATTGCGAGTTTACCGGACGACCAATATTCGTCGCAGGCTGCCATTCTCCCTCTACATTATACGAAATGAAAAGGTCGCATGAGCCGAAGCCTGTTCTTTCGGCGCCGTATTCACCGTGAAGCTCGCATGCAGTAAAAACCAGTGTTTTACCATCTCCAGAAATTGTTGGTGCTCCCTCATTAAACTCAGTATTCAGCCCTTTCAGCGGAACAGCCGGGAACCAGGTTTCTTGTCTTAAATTACTGGAGTATATATTCTCATTTTTCCCGCCAAAAGACCTTGAGTCTTCTATAAGTCTGGTATATACGAACTGGCTGCCATCAGCGGTTATTGATGGATAATACTCTGGATTTTCAGTATTGATAGCCTTCCCCATGTTTACCGGTTCGAAATCTACAGGTCTTTCCATAGCCCTGGCCGCAAAATTGCAATTGGCAATTTCTTTCGTAGCCTTTTCTACCATTTCAGGTCTTAAGTTCTTGTAAGTCATGAACTTTTCGAAATGGGGTTTGGCTTCTTCGTATTTTCCCTGTTGCATTTCCAGCAGGCCTAAAAAGTAATAGGCATTTCGGTAATAGTCTTCATTTTCTGAAACTGCGTTCTCCAAAGCTTCTTCAGCCTTTGGGTAGTCACCCATTTCTGAATAAACCTCGAATTTCATTAGGTACGCATCAACGAAGCCTCTGTCCTTATCTATAGCTTCATCTAAGTAGGCGATGGCCAGTTCATAATTGCGCAGATCAAATGATGAAATGGCACTTTCGTAAGCCGATATGGCTTTTTTATTCGTAGACATATAGTCTTGCGCGTTTACTCTGTAAGAAATCAGACTAACGACAAAAATTAAGAAGGTTACTCCTTGCTTAAGGTACATTGATGAATTTATGAGTTTGGAGCGAGATTCTCCAACGAGGGTTCGTTTTAACATAGTCTATAATTAATGGCAAAATTTTTTCTTGTTTACTCCATTCTGGCTGTAAAAATAACTGACAATCCTTACGAACTTTATGAGCGTGAGTTTCAGCCCATTGAAAATCGTGTTTATTGTAAATGACGATTTTTAATTCGTCCGCTTCAGGGTAAAATGGATCCAAAGCTCTTTTAAACTTCTTTGGTGAGAAGCAAATCCAATGCCAAACTCCAGATAACATGTAGGTACCAGATGTCTCAATATGGGTTCTGAGTCCGGCATTTTGCAATTCAGAAGTTAAATGGTTTAAGTCGTGCATGGCGGGTTCTCCGCCAGTAATCACAACAATTTCGGCACCTGAAGATCTGGCATTATCTACCAATTCTTTCACGGGAACTTTAGGATGACTATCCGGATCCCAGCTCTCCTTTACATCGCACCAAACACAGCCTACATCGCACCCTCCTAATCTAATGAAATAAGCGGCACTTCCAGTAAAGGCTCCTTCGCCTTGAATTGTAAGAAATTGCTCCATAACCGGTAAAGTAATCGAATGAGCTACCGGCGATTTTCTTGTTTGCATAAAATCTGGAGTGAATAAAGAAATCCCGTGCGAGAGTGTTGTTTAGAAAAACTCTAAACGACATGTATGGATCTGCCATTTAAACTCGGTAATCCTCCTCTTCGCTTGCGCGAAACCCAACGAGTGGGTTGAGGCTCGCCCTTATTTAAACGAGCTTGGAACCAATTTTTAATATTGTTAGTTTTTCAAACTTTTTCTCGCACGGGAGTACGTTTACATCCGTAGCGTAAAGGTAGGATTTTTAAGCATACTGGTAAAGAATTTTATCCCTTACTTGAAAAGTGATCGTCTTTATTTGCGAAGAGAACATTGAAGGTGGTAAGGGAGCCATAAATCCTACTGATGTATTGCTGTAAATGAACTTTGTCAGCGTCAGTTAACTTATCGTGGCTATTAATATTCTGCTCTAATACTCGCAATCGATCTCTCACCATCACTATTTTGTGAAAAAAGGTATCAATTGAAATTTCTTTCGACTGGAGTTCTTCGTCTCCCGGTTTAATGACTAGAACGCCTCCATCCCACTTTCCAGCCATTTCAATGGGGCTAGGTTTATCTATAAACTCCTGAATAACCTTCCTTATTGAATCTTCAACTGCCTCAATATCTAGGACTGCGTCAACCTCTGCAGGCGAATCAATAATTTCCAGCCCTTCATAACTTCGATCGATGGCTCTATCGCCTTCTGACTTAAAAAAAACCTGGACTGTAGACTGATCAATATCAACTACAATACCTTCACCAAACTTTGGATGCTCTACCCGGGCTCCAATGCCCAGGCCTTTTTGAGAAGATTCCATATTAATTGCTAACTACGAGTTTTTTAGTACGTGTTTTACCTTGGGAAGTTAATGATATTAGATAAATACCCGGTTCAAAATTGCAATTTACAATATTGGAAATACCTTGATCATCGAGCCATAAAATATCTTGATCTACAACCTTACCCGAAAGATCAAATACTGTCATCTCTATTACCTGCGATTTTATATCTCCTACTAAAAATTGAACTTGCTTTGTATAGGTTGGGTTTGGATAAACTACGAAATCTAATTCTTTACTGTGTAAAGCTGGTATTCTTTCTAAAGAAACAATATTAGGTGCGTAATCAAAGTCTCCATCAAAATCTACTTGCTTTAATCTGTAATAAACAATTCCTGCAGGCGCAGTGTGATCGGCAAAACTATAATACTGGATCACGGAGCTATTGCCTGCTCCGGATATTTGAGCAATTTCTGCCCAGTCACTGGCATTAATAGATCGCTCTAGAATAAAATAGTCATTATCTAGTTCGGTTGCAGTTGCCCAACTTAAAATATGATTGTCATTTTCCGTTTCACCTTCAAAATATAACCAACTTACAGGAAGCGGATTTATAGCATCTTCTGAACCTAGGGTTATTATCCTTTCAGAAAAAACCATGGGTATTTCAGAGTGGAAACTTCCGTTGGTAGCTGTTCCCGAGTGTCCATCTCCGCCAAAAGAATCCCAGGTATCTAAGCCTTCATTGTACGCTAGTACAACTAGTTTTGACTGGTCTCCGGGGAGAGCAGAAACAGCTGAGTTTTCCCCCCAGCTCAAACCGACATCTGCCGTCGTGCTAGACATCGATTTTGAGTCCACTTTCCAGTATTCCTGAATACTTACAGTTTTGATTGAAATTGGATCGCTGGGATCCATAGTTAGTACAGCAGGCTCAACTACTGCCAGGGTATCAAAATATTCAGCTCTCCAGGTTCTGGAACTTGATCGTCCGCTCAAAAGAGTTAGAGGCCTGTAGCGGTCGTTTTTACCGATAGGAAATACCCTGCTACCAATAGTACCCAGGGTCCACTCCATTGGTCCTTCCACAAATGATAAATTTGAAGTGGCCGGAAGAACAATATCCACTCCATCATTTGATAGGAAAATTAAACTATCTATACCCGTGTAGAGTTTACCTTCAACAAATTGCAATGTGTCCGTAACTTCTACATTGTCGTACAACTGGACACCTATTGGATTGGAAATTTCTAGGTTCCTGATTCGGTTATTAATTCCTGTAAAGGCACCTGAGATATATTGCGGCTGATCGCCATCCATAACAAGAGCCGCTCCTGATAGGCCTCCACTTATATCTCCTGAAGTTTTTATCACATTACCCTTTACAATCGTTCGTCTGCCCAAGCTACCCAAGTTGAATTCAGAGCCACCTAATAGCAAATCGCCTTCTACGATTGTTGTTCCATCATTACCGGAAGAGTAACTTGAACTACCACCGATGACTAAATCTTCTTCTGCAATGAAATCTCCTTGATCAGCTTCCAATGAGCCGCTATTGATAATAGACTGACCGTCTACTCTGAAAACTGAAGCTTTATTCAGTCTGAAAGTGGGGCCATCTAAGCTAAAATCTTCACAGATGGTTACATCGTTATTGGACATTCTCATAACGCCAGATCCGATTAAATCAACACTTCTGACAATTGGCAGGTTGGCAAGAATATCGTACTCATTCCCTGTAAAACCTTCGAAAATTAAGCTTCCACCCGTGCAAGTAAAAAAGGCATTATAGACACCCGATGGTAGGGTACCTGTTCCATTTAGCTTTATCGTTCCATCGCCCATTACAGTCCCTAATCGATGAAAGGTGGTTTGATCGATTTCTAAGGTAGCGTCTGTGGAAATATTTGTTTGATAAAAAGATATTCCGTCCACATTGAAATTCAGTATGTCAGATCCCACAATATTTACAATTGCACCATTAGGCGCTCCCCCACCCGGAACGGGAGGTGTATAAATGGCATCTTCAACATTACCTCCACCGAGATTATTTGTGGAATACACAGGAATAAGATCTGGTATGGCATTGTCAATTCCTGCAAAGTAATCTCCGGAAACAGCCGCTTCAGAAACATTATTAAAATCAAAGCTCAATAAATTCTCATTTGCGTCAATTGTTCCTCCATTTTTAAAAACGTCAGTATTAAAAACACGAGCTGTTATATAATCCTCTTCTGTTAAACTTGTTACCTGGACGTAATTCTCATCATATTGAAATTGTACCGTCATATCTAATCCAGAACCGATATTGTTTGCTTCCATGGAGAAATACATACCCAAAACATTCGATGTATTCGATGTTTGTATGATGGGATGTTCAGGAATATTAAGTTTGAATAAGTAGTCACTAGGCGTGTTTCCGCTGGAACCACCTTCTTCAAAATCCATAATTACAGGCATATATTCTGTTAAGCCTAGAGGAATAAATACTATTTGATCCTGGACATTGGCCGGGAAATATTTACGAACCCCAAAATTGGTGAAGGCTCCTCCCGTGCTGATCATATTTGAAGGACCAAAAGGATTTACTTGTTCTATCTCAGAATTTACTCCTAACTCCAACAAATTACCATTCAATTTGAGAACACCTTTATCCATTCGAAGCTTTTCATCAATTTGAAAAGTATAGTTTGATCCCGTATTCATCGCAACTCCCGAAGAATTATTAAGGGTTAATACGTCTATTTTCGCAACCCCTGAATTGGATTGATCTAAACCTTGCTCTTCACTACCAGAGAAAATTAAGCCTTGGCTCGATGCGTCGAAAACCAAATGACCATCTGTAAAAACATCTCCTTGAACCGTTAGATTATTCATCCCAAAGTCAATCGTTCCTTCATCATTTGTAAAGTCATTTAAAACGGTGAGATTCGCATCAACGGACGTAGTACCAGTAGCTCCACCTTGTCTTACTAAATCGTAAAGAGAGAAAACACCAGCTCCGGATACAGATCCGGTTGTGGGGTGATTTAAGAAAACAGAACCACTTGTATTGGATAAAAGCCCGTCGTTCTCTATATCACCATTCATCAGTAAATCGCGTGTACCCAGATTCATCTCGCTATTTAAGTCGATACTCAGAAGATCATTTATTTCAAGGTCTTCCACTTGAACCCGAACTTCGGGATCGTTACCTGAATCATTGTTTATTAGAAGTCTATTTAAGGCCACATTTGCCTGTATTCCAAAGTTTTGCAATTCACCTCCAGCAGGAGAAGTGACAGTACCAATAATTATCTCAGAATTACCAGAAACCGTGCTGGTTTGAGGCATAAGGATCAAGGATGGTGTAGATGAACTATTTACCCCTCTAACCAGAGTTAAAGTTCCACCCGTTTGATCAAAGCGACTTCCGGAGTTAATAATCTCAAAAACTCCTCTGTTTTGGACAGGAGCTGAAAACCTACCCACTTCAACAGATCCACCACTTTGTTGGAAATCTAAAATTCCCGCCGTATTTGTTAATCCGCGTCTTATTTGAGAACCTACCTGAAGCACGCCATTCGTCACCAGGAGTTTTGCTGTTCCATTTGATGAATATTCTATGTAGTTGTCTTCACCTAGCGCATTTCCGATTTCCAACAAACCGCCATTCAGTTCGAGCAAACCATCAAGGAGCATACCTGTATTGGCTCCATTCACTCGTAATGTTCCATCGTTGAGTTCTACACCCGCCGTTCCTGGAATTGTATAGTCGCCTCCACCTGAAGTAAGCGTAATATCTATAGCGCTATTATCAAAGATTAACAAACCGTTTCTAAGGTCTACTGGTTTATCTGCTTCGTTACTCGGGCCAAAAATGTTTACGTCAGTATTCCAGGAAAAGGAAGACGTAAGATCAAAGCCTTTATCTACGGTCATTTTCCATAAATCAGGAGCTGGTCCACCACTATTTACAAAACTGTGGTTTCCATTTCCGGTCAGAATCAAATTTACCGTTCTGAAGCTAGCTGGATTATAAAGATCTATCCCCCCAGATCCGGAGATATTCTGAACTATATCACCTTTAACTTCCAGAATGTGACTAGCTGTTACGTCCTGATCAGTTGAAGGCGGAGATACTGCATACGGGTGTCCATTTGGCAACTCGCCTTCAAGCCCCCATTTATGGGCCAAAAATCCCTCTAGTTTTTCGCGTTCATCTGTACTCAATGCTCTTTTTACCAGCAGTATCTCTGCTATATCTCCATCAAAAAATCGACCTGTACCTTCTTCAAAGGCTCCAATACTTGCATCGAAAGTATTTGATAGCACAGCATTTCCAACAGAGTTATCAGTACTCGTTCCGCCAGAAGAATTCCAAACCAACCCATTTGCACCCTGTCTTCTTACCCAGCCAATGTTAGGGTCTGAATTATTTCCGGTGCCGGTATTTGTACTGAAAGCTCCCCCATTGAAACGTACAGTATAATTGTTAGACCAATAATAGACTGTAAAGTCTGTGGAGTGCACCCCTCCTTTGGCATATATAGCGCGCGCCTGCTTGTCAAAAGGTGTAGTAACTGTAAAAATTTCGAAATCCTGATTAGCAGGAATATTCAAGGCATTTGTATGCGGTATACTTAAAAAATCATTGGTTCCATCAAACCGCAATGTGTTAAGGCCATTGAGGCCAGAAGTTTGGTATGCTGGTCTCAGTGAATTGTTTGTCTGACCTGCATTCAAGCTGGCTGAGCCTTTATTATTCCACTGCGAAACAACGCCACCAGATTCTGTAATTGTGGATGCATCATCTGCATCAAACCATAAAAATGGGGATAATTCACTTGGTGTCCACGGTGTCGGAGGAGGAGGAGTTGAGTTGAAACCAAAGATTTCTATTGATGCAGCGTTGTCAGTCAAGTACAAGTCTCCCTGTATAGAAAGAGATTTAGAAGTACCCAATTCAGGGTAGATTATTTGTGCTCCGGCAGTAGTGGATTGATATTGACCAGCTTTAAGATCGCCATTTACCGTTATGTTTCCCTGTGCACCGGAAGAAAGCCTCAAATTGGCATTACCTGCAATCTCTAAATTTCCTCGTATAACAATGTTTGAGCTTATAGATATTCCTCTATCGTCAGCACCATTATTACTGGAGGTTAGGAACAAATTTGGAATGTTTACCGGCAAATTGCTAATCCCCAAATTAGATGAACTACTTTGGATAACAATAATTGAAGAATCCTGTGCCAAAAAACCACCAATATCAGCTATTGACAGATCCACATCAGCTGTTAAGAGCAGAGCTCCTTCTCCTGATATTTCTCTGACTTCTCCTAACTGCGATGTATTGCTCAGCCTTAATGTAGGTCGCAAAAGGGCTATTTCATTAGCGTTTGATCCGTTGTATCTCCCTACCGGGTTTCCACCACTATCTTCCATTGGCGTGAAGCGAACTTCTGCAGCTTCAATTCCCGAAATGGGTGCAGCGTATGAATGCGGACGAAAATCTGGTGAATTTGGATCGTATCCTATGTATACAATACTTCCAGGCCCAGGGACTGTGGATGCTGATGGTCTTCCCGAACTGTGATTAACTCTTAAGTTGGGCAATGCAGGTTCGTATTCAGTCCAGCTGGATGTACTATTCCAGGACGCATTGGAGTTCGGGTTCTTTGAAAATAGAACTTGAGGGGCCCCATCAAATCTATTGGGGTTTCCTGCCGAATAACTCGCATTGGTCAAGGTAGTTCCATTACCAGAAGAGCTGGCAGATACGTCTGTACCATTATAGAAAATAAAACGAGATGAAACATCTACATGGTTCGTGGCCGGGCCACTTAAATCGTCTATTTGTCTGTCAAATGGTTCATCCGAAAGCACTCTTCCCGAAACGAGTGCGGAAGCAGTTCCTACTGTGTCAGTGTAATCAAATTGAAAACGATGACTAATAGCTGGTAAGTTATCAAAATCCCTATGGCTTACGCGCCAGTAAAAATTAAGATAAGGCTCTCCACCGTTTAGGTCTGTAGTAGGTAGTACCGTATCAACGGGAGTAATCTGAACGTATCCAGAATCTACGAACGATCCATTTACAACTGTAACTGCAGGGGTATATTTTGTTTCTGCGCCTGAAGCTACACCAAATGGAAAGGTGCTGTTCTGGCTGGCCGAGTGAAAGAAGATTTCTATTCCTCCGGCAGAAGGGTTACCGCTACAAGCGATGAAGTTAGATGCTCCTGTTCCCGAAAAAGGGCTTAGCGTAGTTTCCATTCGAAGTTTGTGATCTCCGATAAAAAATAATCCATCGTCAATTCTCAAGCGACGCTTAATTGTAACTCCGTCGTTCTCAAGACGAACGCCATCCGGGTTGTCTATGAGCAAACCGTGAAAAGTTCCGTCCTGTGATATTATTCTTTGCTCTCCATCTGAACCGTTCATGATTACATCGCCTGTGCTACTTGGACCATTTCCTAGCCTTGAGAAATTTGTGATGTTTCCACGGACATTGATGGATCTGTTGTTATTTTCAAGATAGCCCTGCTCTACACGTAAATTCGCTAAAATATCCATCGCCGTACTAGCACTGGAAGTTTGTATTTCAGCATATCTAGAATCAGTAGATTTTTCTATTAATACATTATAGAATGTGTGAGTAGTACCCTGGAAGCTTAGTAGACTATTGGAATTCCCTATGAAATGAGTTGTGTTAGAAAAATGTACATATTGACCGCCAGACTCAATAGTCATATTGCCTTCAACGAAAAGATCTTGTGAAGAAGCGGAAGACGGACCCATTTGAAGGATGGGATTATTTGAACCTGTAATGGTCAATGCATTTCTAACATGAAGTGGCAAATCAGGTAATGAACCTCCACCATTGTTGTCATTGAAATCACCCCCAGCTGTGTAAACCGGTCGGTTACTTCCTGAGCTGGCTGAGCGCAAAATCCTGAGATTCCAAAAAGGTGCCCGCGAAGTAATTTTGTATTCTCCGGATGTAGTTGAAACGTCAATATGTACCGTTCCTCCAGAAACGCTTGTCTGCGCAGGGTCAGAATTAATCCATATCAAACCCCTTCCATTGGCTCCTGTTATGTGTAAATTTCCGCCGCTCATTTGGAAGAGATTTCCTGTGTAACTCAAACTAAATACGTAATACGAACCTTCAGTCCCTCCGTTGTCAGAGCCATCGACATAAACATCTCCACCGTTTTGGATATATCCTCCAATATTTGAAGGTCCAAAAACAGAAGTTCTAATTTGGTTTGCATAGACAGTTCCTCCATCTACTTGCAGCAGCCCGTTACCTCTTAGCGTAAATCCACTTCGGGTATTTGCGTAAAGCTCTCCATCTGTTATTCTGACCTCACCGTAAATTACAATTGCTTGCGAATTACCTGGCCCAACCAGCGGTGCTCCTTTAGCAGCGCTTCCGCCATCAATCCACAGTGCTGCGGTGCGATTTATATTGTAGTTTGCACCGCTTCCAATTTGAAGTGGCAAGAAAATATTTTCTTTTGCTTGCAGTGTACCGTTAATTATGGCAACAGCGTTACTGTTTTGTGATTCTGTTTCATAATCGCTTGAGGCCCCACTATCAGTACACCGTCCTAAAACTCTGAATAGATCGGGTGCGTTGGCAGAGAGTTGAACTCGATACGTTTTGTCTATTCCCTTATTTACAACAAGACGCGAAACAAAGAAATTACCATTGGTATTCAAGGTTTGATTATCATCGGAGTTGGTAAATCTCAATTCGGCCCAGCCTTGATTTTCTGAATTAGAATAATCGGGAGCAGTTCTTTGTGTCAAACGCACATCCCCATCATTATCTATATTTCCTTCCACACGCCATTCGTGCTGTTCGTTGACCGCGCTGACCCTAATTCTCCCTGAAGGCCCAATGTAAACGTCTCCGAAACTAGTAAGTGTGCGTGATGATGTTGATCCGTTGTTAATTCTTAATGTTCCTGTGTTTATCTCAAGAAATCCGTTGTGGGCGAAGTCTGCTCCGAAAATCAACTCACGACCACTGGAGCTAAAGTTAATTTGAACATCGTTTAATTCTAGGTTTGTGGATTGAGTAATGTTTGAACCTGAACCATAGAACTCTACTCGTCCGCCGTTATTCTCGTCTGCGAAGGCATCAGTGTTTGCAATAGGAAAATTGCTCGTCGAACCGTTTCCAGCGCAGCGTATTGTTCCGTTCCCCGAAACTGGCCCAAACTGGGGCGCCTGTCTCGTTCCTACATCAAGAGTTCCCAAAAGTTGCAGTGCACCTTGATTAATTCCATCAATATCTAAAGTGACCGTCCTACCAGAGCCAATCATAATATTGTCATTAGGTGAAGGAATTTCTGATCCAGGGTTAACATACGCAGGTGCTGCGCTACCATC
>Ga0207419_1000995_pt1 | contig 22930 bp, 22 predicted proteins | sample ElkSloMetagenome_4_FD_184723 | JGI IMG/M metagenome (GOLD analysis project Ga0207419, IMG submission 184723) | Hot spring microbial communities from Elkhorn Slough, Monterey Bay, USA - MD2A (version 2) | ecosystem: Environmental > Aquatic > Marine > Intertidal zone > Estuary: Microbial mat ... | reverse complement strand
TATATCAACGTTTTGATATTTTTTGTTTAATTAATTTTAACATTGGTTAAACTTTATTTACGGAGGGGGGTTTCATAGTCATCAATCAATAAAAATCAATCTTATGCTACTCAACGAAGTACTTGTTATCCCAAAAGACGATCCAGTAGGTTTTACCTTTTTTACTGGATACATGGCCATGTTTGCCGCATCAATTTTCTTTTTCTTTGAAAGAGGAAGAGTCGACAACAAATGGAAATTATCATTATTGATTTCAGGATTAATTACTGGAATCGCTGCAGTTCATTATTACTACATGCGTGATTACTATCTCGCAACGGGTGAGAACCCAACCGCTCTTAGATACATTGACTGGACGCTTACTGTGCCGTTGATGTGTGTAGAGTTTTATCTATTAACCAAAGCGGCTGGCGCAAAAATTGGCTTGATGTGGAAACTCATCGTAGCTTCTGCTTTCATGCTCGTTACCGGTTATATTGGTGAAGCATTCACTGATGGATCGACTTCTCACTCAGTAACTTGGGGAGTACTTTCTACACTAGGTTATGTGTACATTCTTTACACCGCTTGGTTTGGTGAGGTGGCTCAGTTGTCTAAGAATAGCGACAATCCTAAAGTAAAAGAAGGAGTTAGAATTCTAGCTTGGTTCGTACTTGTTGGATGGGCGATCTATCCAATTGGATACATGTGTATGCCAGGTGGTTGGTTAAATGTAGCGTTTGGATGGGGTTCAGAAAATGTTGACCTCTTCTACAACATTGCTGATGCAATCAACAAAATTGGATTTGGTTTAGTGGTTTATTCTGTAGCAACTAGTTCTTCAGAAAAAACTCAAACTGCAGCTGCATAATACAGCAAAATGAGAAAAACGCTTTTTTATTTTATTAGCGTATTTTTTCTCAGTCTATCGTTGTTTCCTTTAGTGGATTCCCTTTCCACTGATCTCGTAGATCAAGTTTTAATTGCCGCGATCTTCATTTTGGGAATTCCTCACGGAGCAATAGACAACATATTAATGAAACGCAGAACCGGCTGGTCTTCCAGCCGGTTTTACGTTTTTTATATGAGTCTTATTGGATTGAATATTGGGCTTTGGTTCGTCTACCCTGCCGCATCGCTATTGCTTTTCTTATTTGTGTCTGCCTATCATTTTGGCCAAGCCCAGATGAGTCATTATTTCCAAAAGAAGAATCTAATACATACTCTCTTCTATTTCAGTTGGGGAAACCTCGTGCTTAACTTTTTCTTTCTTTTCAAACGAGTGGAGATCATTAGCTACTTTGAAGAGCTGGCGTCTTACCCGCAAATGGCCTTTATTTTCGACGAGCGCTTATTGTCGGGATTCTTGCTTGCTAACCTTTTGGTGCTTTTAACTTGTGCAATGATCTTAATTGTTCGAAAGCAATTCAGTCTGCTATCCTTCGCTATTGAAGGCTTGATCCTCTTGATGGTTGGCACGATCGCCTACCTTTATCACTTTGTTTTTGGCTTCGCGATATTTTTCATCTTGCTTCACGCAATGCCGGTATTGCTTGAGGAATATGCCGAGTTCTATTCAAAATTTAAATGGTCTTCCTTATTGAGCTTCCTCAAAATGCTTTCCCCTTTTACCCTACTTTCCCTGTTCGGAGTGTTCTTTCTTTTTGCCTTAAAAGACTTTGGGTATTTGGATTTCCCCTACCTGTTCTTAATCCTTCTTGCAGGCTCATCCATCACCCTTCCCCATGTGTGGGTAATGAAAAAGTTCTACCGCGAGTAGGCAATTAGCGCTTCTTAAACTCAAGATTATGGAAGTGAAAATCAGGATTGGGTAAATCTATTTTGAAGCCTACCACCTCTCCATCCGCATTACTTTCAAAGGTCACATAGCCCGGAGGTAGAAAATGATCTTTAAAGCTGACTTGGAAAGAATTTTGCTGCCAGTGGGTAAGTTTCGAGGTAAATTGCTCAGCAGCAGGCAATAAACTCAGTTGTAATTCTCCATCTATGCGCTCAACGGAAGCCTTTCCGTAATACCGATCCTCATATTCGCCCAACAGTTTATCGGCATCGATGTTGGTCTTAGCCTTCCCCCTTTTATTCTTTCGATCTTGTTCCTTCCCGGCCAAATAACGGGTATACCTTTTTTTATAATTCAAAAAGGTCGGGATCCATTCGTTTTCTTTTTCAGATCCCATGAAGCGATCAATAGCTGCATACATAAGGGCGTTAGGCATAGAAGACTCTCCGTTGGTCAAGATCACTCCTCCCAGCCCTTGCTCCGGAAGGAAAAATATCTTTGAAATGTATCCTGGAAGCCCTCCGCCATGATGGGCCACTTTATTCTCTCCGTAAGCCATCACAAACCATCCGAGGCCATATCCCTTAAAGCTGATTCCATGACTGTCATCAAAGCTTGAGGAGGCTATGGGAGTATGCAATTCGATCAACTTCTTCCAGGTGGATTTCTGCAACAAGGTATCTTGGCCATATATCCCTTCATTTAGCCACATTTGAAGCCAATGGACCAAATCTTTACTGTTGGAACTGATCGCTGCTGCGCCACCTGAATTATCATAATCGCGTAACCCTTCCATTTTTCCCTTCACATGGGGCAAAGCAATTTTGGCTTCTGCCTTGAAACCTTCAAAGGTGGCATTGGAATGAGGCATTTCTAAAGGCTCGAAAAACCGTTTTTCAATAAAACCTTCCCAACTTAAACCACTAATTTCTGAGACGATCTCTCCGGCAATGATGAACATGATGTTCTGATAACCATACTGGGTCCTGAAGTCGTAGCTTAATGGATAATGCTGAAATCGCTTGATGATCTCATCACGACTATAGGAAGTACCGTACCAAAGTAAATCACCATCAAAGGTTTTAAAGCCTGAACGGTGACACAAAAGGTCTTCGATCGTCATTTGACTTGCGACATACTGATCGCTCAGGCTAAACCCCGGCAGATGGGCTTGCACGCGATCGTTCCAGTTCAATTTACCCTCATCGACCAGCATCCCTATGGCAGCCGCGGTAAAGGCCTTACTTAAGGAGGCGATCGCAAAATTCGACTCGATTTCTACCTGGCTACCGCTTTCCTCATTGGCTAAACCGTAGGCATTTTGAAACGCCACTTCCCCATCGTGGATCAAAGAGATGGTCAGGCCGGGAATTTCAAAACTATCTAGATGAGTGGAGATCAATTGATCGAAATCCTCATGCCCTTCGATCACTTGAGCTTTCGACGGAGCAAGTATTGCCAATTCAAAGAGAAGAATGAAGGCAAGAGAAATTTTTGTGGTTTTCATAATGATGATGGTTTACGTATTAGGATTGATTTGTGCCCAAAAGAACTTAAGAAATCAGGTGCATGAAAAAAGAATCACAGGAATGTCTTCGCAGAAATACCTCACCCTTCATGTTTCGGTCGGTTCTGTTTGTGGCGTAAGTTTTAATTTTTGGATGGATTAAATTTTTAGATTCCTGATCTCATTCTGCCCATTTTCTAATATGCTCCCTGATACTTACGGATGAACCACTCCAGACTGATCAATCCCACTAATAAGAAAAATATCCACTTTAGATTAATGATATCCTTCACCTCTTCAGTGGTGTAACTAATTGAGGCCACATCTTTACGAGCGAGGAACGAATCGGCAAACACCTCCGCATCCAGATCGTAAAGTAGCGCTCCTCCGCTCTTTTCAGAGAGCTGAAACAGCAAATTGTGATCCGCTTTTAAGTTGGTGCTTTCCACTTTGATCTCTTGAATTCTAAACTCCCCTTTTTCTTCCAACTTTTGACCGCCAAGCTCTGCATAAGCCTTGTAGTTGTAAATTCCCTCTGATAGACCCTCAAGATCAAGATAGTATGCGCTTTCGCTCCGGTTAAATTGATACTTGAATTGATTTCCTTCCTCATCAGTAAACTCAAAAAAGGCATCTCGATCATTGATCGGCTCATAGGCTTTATTGAATAACTGCAGGTCAAACCTCAACTCTTCATTCTCAAAAGCCTCTTTTGCATGACTAATGCGGAGGTAACTTTTATCTGATTTAACGGAAAGGTATTGTACGATCTTGCTGATCAAGCGATCAAAGTGCTCGTGGTCGTTGAATCGGAGGTAATTGTCCAATCTCCATCTCCAGATCCCTTCACCAAGGAGTACACCGGTCTTTTGCGATTCATCAGTGATAAAAGTCAATAAAGGCGAGCGGGTAGGAACACTGCCTATCTTCTGAAGCAATAGGTCGTAGCTTCTTCCTCGGCTTTCGAGCTTAAGCTGGGGTACCTCAAGGGGCGGATACTTTGCGATGCTCTTTTGTTGCACCTCACTTAACTTAAAAAGCGGAAAGGCTTCCTCATAGATAGGAAATACTTCGTTGGTTTGAGGTATTGCTCCGCTCACCTTAAAAGGTAAATCGATCGAGTTGAGGAACGACCAATCAGAGCGCGCACTTAATAGATGCCAGACAGGTTTTGACTCTTCTTTGGCTGCGCTAAGCAAGTATTCTATTCCCTCATCTTTCTTCATCAGATCGTATAAGATGATCAGATCAAATTGATCTAGATCCGCCTTTCCCTCCCACTTTCTTGAGCTTAGTTGGTAGTTCTCGGATCTGCTTATACTCTGTTGGATCGCAGACAGATCCGGATGAGGTGAGCTGTAGAGCAATAAAATATTCTGCCGCCCGTCCAACACATCCACATAGACATTTCTTTGATTATTGTCTTTATTGATTTCTCCCTCCACAGGACGTATTTGCACCGTATATGTTTGCAGTCCAGGCTGCTTGGCCTCTACCAAGAAAGTCATCTCAATAAGTGCCTGGTTTGAGTTGAATTCAACCTTCTTGCTTTCAATTCGCTTTCCGCGATGGTAGAGATCCACAGTACTTTTCAGTCCGGAAGCCACCTCTGCACGGCAATTGACTTGAATGGGAAACGTATTGCCTAGAAAGGCGATCTTATTGCTGGTCAGTTTATCAACTAACAGATCTCTTCTTTGAGAGGTATCTCCCAGCCCAACTGTATAGATCGGATAGTTGCTATTTTGATTGCTGTAAAGCGGATTCAAACCTCGGTTATAGATCCCATCAGAGATCAAAAGCATGCCCGCCAAATTCCGATTTTCGTAGCGCAAGTCCACTTCGTTGAACAGTTGTTCAAAATTGCTGTAACGATCCGTAAAACCATCTTCATCCGATGCTTTTCTAAATTCCTCACCAAAGTAATAGCTTTGAAGTTTTACCTTTCCCGCTAAGCGAGATTCGATCGCTTTCAATTCCTCGGAAATATCGGTCCGGACTTCCGTGGAATCCTTTCCTTGCAGCACGGAAGTGGATCGATCAAAAGCAATTATCAGAAGAGGCTCTTCTACTTCCCTGCTCAAATACTTCACCAATGGAGAAAGCAGTAAGAGAGCGAGAAAAGTAGCGGTAATGAAGCGCAAAGACGCAAGAATCCCGATCAAGTTTTTACTAAACTCCGCTAAACGCTTATCTTTTCGATAAAGGAGGAAGGCATAAATCGCCCCAAGTAAAATACACAAGAGCACCAGCCAAGGAGAATATTGAAAGATGATATTCACTAAGTCGCCAAAAGCTTAATTTAAGTCAGCATTCCGCCGCACACATTGAGAGTTTGACCACTTACATAGGCCGAAAGATCAGAAGCCAGAAAAAGTACTGCATTGGCTACGTCTTCAGGACTTCCAGGCCGATTCAATGGAACCGCCTTCAGCCATTCTTGCATGACTTCTTCACCGAGTTCTCCGGTCATCTCTGTGGCAATAAATCCTGGAGCAATGGCATTACAACGTATGTTTCGACTGCCCAACTCTTTGGCGATCGATTTGGTGAATCCAATGATGCCAGCCTTAGAAGCCGCATAATTCGACTGACCGGCATTTCCATTCACCCCCACTACCGAGCTCATGTTAATGATCGAACCTGAACGCTGTTTTAACATGCTGCGTTGCACGTGTTTGGTGATATTAAAAACTGATTTGAGGTTGGTCTGCATGATTTCATCCCATTGCTCCTCACTCATGCGCATCAGTAGATTATCTCTGGTAATTCCTGCATTGTTCACTACTACGTCGATCTGCCCAAAATCATTCAGGATGTCGGCGATCAATTTCTCTGCCGCAGAATAATCGGCTGCATCTGATTGGTAACCTTTAGCATCTTGTCCGAGCGCCTTAAGCTCATCTTCTACGATCTTTGCCTTTTCTGCAGACGACATATATGTGAATGCTACTTTAGCGCCTGCTTCAGCTAACTTAAGCGCCACTCCTTTTCCAATTCCACGACTGCCCCCGGTCACAAGAGCAACTTTTCCTTCGACTAATTTCATGTGATCTGATCGATTAGAGATTAATGTATGCTTCAAAGATAGGAGGAAAGAATTACGAATTCGGTATTCGGAATTACGAATTCGGTATTTGGCCGTTCATCAATGCTTGACGCGCAATGGATTTAGGATTAGGTTTTCAAAAGCTCTTTCCGAAAGCAATGTTCATGCTCCAGCTGTCGTAGGCATCGATCCTATTGTTGTAGGTAAAACCGGGACTTAGATCCCACCCCTTTAAAAGAGGAATTTTATAAGCTAAAGTTGTAATAAAGAGGTCAAAGTTCTTTCTCGGTTCAAATTCCTTTCCATAACCCGCGCTGAAGACGAGGCCTTCGCTGAACTCTCTAATCAAAAGTAAAGAAGCAATAAAAGGATATTCCCGGCTTATGGTTTCTTCTTTTTCTGCTTCTACCAGATAGGTGAGCAGTTCCAATTCAAAATTAGCGGCAATGGCCCATTGACCGCCAACGAAATATTCAAATTCAAGTCCCCAAGCCGGGATCACCATCCGTTCATTACCCTTGAGAGTAGGCACGTACGAATTCAAGCTAGCCAAGGCAAGCCGAATTTGCTGCTGTTCCGTTTCGTGATGGGGCAAACTTTCTTGTCCTTTTAGGCAAGGGGCAATGCTCACCAAGAAAAAGAAAAGTAGAATTGGTTTATGCATCATCAGCCGGCCATCGCGATAAGATTGACACAGCTAAAACCATCTCCTCTATGATTGGAGATCTTAGGCCTGATCATAGGCCTTTCCCAACTGCGACCAATTGCCACCATTGTAAGCCTCTATGCCCTCTGCTTCCAGTTGCCTTTTTGCGGCACCCGATCGCGCTCCCGACATGCAACAGGTGATTATCGGAAGACCTTTCTGCTTCAAGGCGGGAATATGGCTTGTGATCTCGTCCAGTGGAATGTTTTTGGCTTGGGGATGATGTCCGGACATAAACTCTGCACTACTGCGAACATCCAAGATCATCGCCTTCCTTTTCTTTAAGTCGGCGTAATTTAACGCTGAACTAAGGCCCATGGCCTGCTTTATCAAATTAATCATCGGTTCTTTTTTGTCAAAATTAGCCGACTTAAATGGCCTGATAAGTGACTTAGGTTGCTTTGAGCTCGGACTACTTATTTCATCGCAAAATCCGCTGAAAAGTCTGAACCTGAGCGTATTTTTGTCGGAAAATCAATCGAGATGTTTGGAAACATGATGGGCAAGCTGCAAGAGATGCAGCAGAAAACGGAAGCAATTAAACAACGTTTGGATACCATAAGCGTGCAAGGAGAGGCAGAGGATGGCCTAGTGAAGGTCACAGCGACCGGAAACCGCAAGGTCACCGCCATTCAAATCAGTGAAGAATTGATGCAATCGAACGACAAAGAGCAAATTGAAGACCTTTGCATACTCGCCGTAAATCGCGCCCTTGAACAAGCAGAGAAGGTTTACGAAGCAGAGATGAAGGATGTAGCAAAAGGTATGTTACCGGGGATGTAGTTTGGGGACTGGCCCTTCGGCTGAGCCCAGAGACCAAGATTGGAGATTAGGTACTAGAGTCATCACTTTAAGTATTTCCCGCCTGCCGAAGCAAGGGCCTGAGCACGGCGGGCAGGCAAGTACTCTCAACGCTCACTGATGGATCCCGATCTTTAAGCCCACATTGTATCTGGGAAGTTCCGGCAGTCCACTTTTTTCGGTAAACAATTCAGACAAACGGTATCTGGCATAGAAGATAAACCGGTTGAAACCGATCCTCGCCATTACTCCATAATTGAAGTCTTCCGTATAGTCAAGGCCCAGGTTGACTACCCTCGTTTTCGAGGCGCCCGGAATTTGATCTCTTTCAACGGTTTGATGCTTGATTCGGTAATTATAAGCCATAAAACCACCCAGGTCGAGGAAGGTGCCGGTAGAATGATAGCGATTTCTGAATTTAAAACGCATGAAGGGGGCAATTTCAATACGGTTGAACACCAACTTTTCTCTTTTATGTAGCACGCGGTTTGGAACGATCTTGGCCGAGTCTTGCACCAGCTTGAAAGCACTGTACTGGTAGTCGATATCAAAGCCTAATTCATACCAACCACTTAGTCTCCATTTTGATAACCATCCAATGGTGAAGGTGGAAGAACTCAAGGGGATGATCGAGGCACTGTCTCCTTCAGAAGGTCCGAAAATAAACCCATATCCAATGAATAGGTGTCCGTAACGATCCAGATTAGGTCCCCTTTTCTTTAAGGTCAAATCATCCAGGTCTCTTCCATACTTATCGGTAACCTCTTTCGCTGTATCTTGGGCGAACACGTCCTTAGTGATGATAAGGATCAGAAATAGCAGTCCGGCAATCTGACGAATAGACTTATTTTTACGGGCTTCAGACATCGAAACGAAAATACAAAACTAAATCCATGAAGATCGATTTAAGAAGCGATACGGTAACCCAACCTACAGAAGCAATGAAGTCGTTCATGTTGCGCGCCAAGCTAGGTGATGATGTGCTTGGAGATGACCCCTCGGTAATCGAATTGGAGCAAAAAGCGGCGGAAAGATTTGGAAAAGAAGCGGCTCTTTTCTGCCCTTCCGGCACCATGACGAACCAAATTGCGATCAAAGTGCATACCTCGGCCCCCGGCGAAGTGATTTGCAGTGATCTGGCTCATATTTACTGGTATGAAGGTGGTGGAATTGCTTTTAATTCCGGACAATCAGTGCGTTTGATCAATGGAGAAGGTGGAAGATTCACCGCAGAAGATGTGAAGCATAGCATCAATGTCAATGATGTGCATTTTCCTAAAAGTCAGCTCGTGTCTATCGAAAATACCTGCAATAAAGGAGGAGGAAGTGTTTGGGATCAGGAAGAAGTAAGGCACATTGCCCACGTTTGCAATCAAAATGGTTTACCACTTCATCTGGATGGGGCCAGAATGTATAATGCCATCGTTGCCGGAGGCATGAACGAAAAAGAGTTTGCCGATCCTTATGATAGCATTTCCCTTTGTTTATCAAAAGGTTTGGGATGCCCGGTGGGTTCTTTGCTCATTGGGGAAGTCAACTTTATCGATAAAGCCAGGAGGATCCGTAAAGTATTCGGAGGAGGAATGCGCCAAGCCGGTATTCTAGCCGCGGCAGGAACCTATGCTTTGGACCACCATGTGGAACGCCTGGCAGTAGACCACGCCAATGCACAAGATATTGCGACTGCTCTAACAGCTAAGTCTATGGTTAAATCAATCTTTCCGGTTGAGACCAATATTGTGATCTTCGAATTGCAAGCTGATGTCGAGGCTGATGATTTTTTGCAAAAACTTAGCTCACATGACGTACATGCAGTGGATATGGGGCATCAAAAGATTCGTTTTGTAACCCATTTGGGGATCGGAGATGGGGAGATGGAAAAACTGATAGAGGTTTTGAATTCTGAGTTCTGAATTTAAAACTTTAGCGCACTTTAGCGCACTTCTATCTCCACCTCGTACCCTCCATACTTTCGAATATTGATCACTTTCCCCCCTTCCAGTAGCCAATATTGTCCTTTTACTCCCATTAATTTCCCTTCCAGCATCGGTTCTTTATCCAGGTTGTGACTTTTCACCTTGGTGGGGTACTCGATGACCGGATAATGCATTTCGTAGATCTCATCATCTGAACTGTCGAACTCATTGTATTTATTGTCCATCAGCTCTTGCATCTTGTTCTTGGTTTCCAAAACCTCAAGTTCATCGGCAAGCTCATTCTTTAGCATACGTTGCCAGGGCGTTCTGTCTGAAAAATATTGTTTAAGATCGGTCTCGATCAACCCGGCTTGATAACGGTTTGGTGTTTCAGCTAACTTCACGGCCTTCCAAGCTCCCTGATCAATCCAGCGACTAGGCACGTTGGTGGCCCTGGTCACTCCAACCTTGGGTACCGAGGATATCGCCAGATAGACCACATGCGGTTGATTGTGATGTTTCTCTTCCCAGTCGGGGTCTCTGCCCTCCCCTAGATGAGCGCGACATAGTTCAGGGCGGATGATACATTCTGCATTTTGGGGAGCATCGCGAAAGCACGGAAAGCAAAAGCCCTGGTTAAAGGATTTTGAAGTCTTGCGGCCGCAATTGATGCAAAAGATCTTACCCGTATGGCTGAGTTTGATCTGCTTACCGATCCAGTCATTGACCAAAACGGGCTCTTCTTCAAGTTTTAGAAAATAGTGCACCGGATCATCGTATTTGACCGGCATTTTCGACAGCGTTCCTTTCATTCTTTTAAAATTATCGGCTAATTAATGCGAGAAAGAGCGTGGACCCACCAATGAGCAGCAGATACAAAATCATCAACAAGAGGAATCTCCATAAGGTTCCAAAAATAGTCTCTTGAAAAACCTTTAGAAGGCCTTTTATCAAATAAGCCATCAAGAAGACCCCAAAAAGCACGATCAAAATACGATTCAAAAACAAGAGGTCGAATTGGGCAAAGGTCCACGAAATCAGCAAATAGATCGACCCTACGCTGAACAAGGTGGCATGAAAGTGCAAAGAGAATAGAAAGTGCACCAAGATCGAGCGATTTCTTTTCTTGAAAAAGAGAGCCAACAAAAAGGCAAATAAGGGGGAAAGTAAAAAGAACAATTTCGGCAACCAGGACTCGAAGAAGTTGTCCCAATATGCGTCAGCTTCAGACAGCTGGTCGGCCGGGGGCTTGTCGAGCAAACTCAAAAACAAAAAGAAAATAATCGAAGAGAAGATAAAAAGACGCAGAGGTGGAATGTATTTCACCCTTCTGCCCTCGAGGTATTCTAAGGTGAGCCAGCCGGGTTTTGTAAAAAGCGGGCCAATACTTCGAAAGATCTTAGAATCAAAAGTGAAGTAGTCTTTTAGGAATTGCTTAAAAAAAGTAAGTAGGTTTTCTCCCTCAACGGTAGCCTGACCGCAATGATGGCAATAAGAGGCTTGGTTTATCAGAATGGTCTCACAATTGCCACACTTTTTTTGTTGCCCCGGAGAGTCGTTTAAATTCAATTCTTTTAATTTGTTATGTGATCCGCTCATTTAAGCCACTCAAATATATCATTAGTCTGCTTAGCATACTTTTTTCGATGCTTCTCAGCCCGCAGCTCAGTGCGCAAAGCAAAGCGCCGGAAAAAAAGGCTAAGATGGTAGACCAAAACCTCAAACAGAGGCTCATTGAAAAAGACGAAAAGCCCCCCGAAGAAGTTACTTATGATACCGGGGAAACCCTTGGCTACTTGAGTAGTCGTGTGGCTTATCAATTGAAAAAAAGACTGCATCTTGCTGATGAGGAAGATGAGGAAGAAGAAAAAAGACAAAGAAAGAAGGCCTCAAAAGGAAAATTCACCGTTTTCGGTATCGTTGTAGAAAAGCATTAGCTTGAAAATTACCTTATCCCACATTCGGCATCAGCACATATTGCTACTCTTTGTGCTTTCGGGCTTCTTATTGTATGGCAACACCTTAGGTCATGATTTTGCCTTAGATGATGCCATCGTGATCCAAGACAACCAATTCACCAAAAAAGGCCTAAGAGGAATATGGGACCAGCTTCGCCACGATCAGTTCGTGGGCTTTTACGGAGAAAAGAAAGAGTTGGTATCTGGCGGACGATATCGTCCGTTATCCATGGTCATGTTCAATATTGAATATGCCTTGGTGGGTGAAAGTCCCTGGCTATATCACCTACTTAATATCATCCTCTACATTCTCAGCGGCTACTTACTATACCTGCTGCTTCAGCATCTCTTCAAGGGTCGCAGTGAAACTTGGTCATCTTTGGCCATACTGGCGGCCCTTTTATGGTTTTATCACCCCATTCATACTGAAGCAGTGGCCAACATCAAGGGGAGAGATGAGATCATGGCCTTTTTATTGGAGCTGGTCGCATTGAAATGTCTACTTCATTTTGTCGATCAAAAGGGAACTAAATGGTTAGTCCTGATGTCAGCGACTTATTTTCTTGCCTTATTGGCCAAAGAAAGTGCCATTACCTGGTTGGCCATTTTCCCACTGGGCATTTATTTCTTTCGCGAAAAAGTCTTGCAGCGGGCAGTTCTGCCCTTCTCTTTGCTGTTCGCCGTAGCAGCCGTTTGGTTTTATATTCGCTACCAGGTTGTAGGCGGTGGGATCGAGAATGTGGCCGACAACTTGATGAACGATCCCTTTTTAAATGCAAGCCGAACTGAAAAGTACGCCACCATAACCTACACCTTAGGAAAGTATCTGCAACTGCTGGTCTTTCCCCACCCACTGACTTATGATTACTACCCAAAGCACATTCCAATTCTGAGCTGGAGGGATCCTTTGGTGCTGCTAAGTTTAGTGGCCTACGCTGTCTTGATTTGGTTTGCCGTACAAGGCTTGATCAAAAGAAAGCTCTATGGTTTTGCCATCTTGATCTATTTCATCAGCTTAAGTATCGCATCCAATCTGATCTTCCCAATCGGCGCATTCATGAATGAACGCTTCGTCTACGTGTCTTCCTTGGGTTTCAGCTTGATGACCGGACAATTGCTTTTAATCGGTATCCCTGCTTCAATGGGCGGTTGGCAGAAAAACCGAGGGTGGATCAAGGGGTTAATGGCATTGATCTTTATCCTGTATTCCATCAAAACCATCGACAGAAACTCGGTCTGGAAAAACAACCTTAGTCTGGCACTGAACGATGCAAACATCTCTGTGAAAGGAGCCAAAAGCAACGTGATGGCCGGTGGATTGCTATCTGAAGAAGCTTTAAGGCTTGAGGACCCCAATGCAAGGAGGAAGATGCTTCTGGATGCTGAGTTTTATCTTCAAAGAGCCCTGCAAATCTATCCCGAATACATCGACGCTTTGATCCTAATGGGAAATGTGCAATGGGAACTTGAGCAGGATCTTTCCGCTGCACTGCCATATTATGAAAGGATCCTCATGATCAATAATCAACACCAACAAGCTTGGGAAAATCTCTTTGTTGTGCTGGAAGCCGATCAGGATGTAGATCAACGCATTGAAGCTTATCAGCGGTTGCTTTCTTACAATCACCGGCAAGCTCGTATATACCTTAACTTGGGAAGAGCCTTTGGAAGAGAAAAAGGTCAGTTAATAAGATCCATAGATCTACTAGAAAAGGGGTTGGCATTCGATCCAAACGATTTTCAGCTGCTTAGTAATCTGGGCACTGCTTATGGATTGATTAAAAACTATGATCAAGCGATCAGCGTGCTGGAGCGGGCACAAAAAATTGAACCCAATTCAGCAAAAGTTTACCTTGATTTAGGTTTGAGTTATTATTTTAGTGGGCAGGTAGAAAAGGCAAAAACAAGTTTTGAACAGGCCAAGCAATTGGATCCGTCGATCAATGACAATCAATTCCCACTTTAAATGAGCGATCACATCATCTTTCCCGAAGAGTTCCCTGAATTGAAATCAGAACGCATTCACCTTAGCTCCCTTGGACCGCAGGATGTGGATGCCTATTTTGACATGCGCTCTGATGTGGAGTTCATGAAGTATCTGGGTAGAGATCCCATGAAGAGCAAGTCGGAAGCGAGAGATCGCCTTTCTTCAATGATCGAAGATTTTAAACGCGGTGAGGGAATCAGCTGGAAGATCAGCTTGGCGCAAAATGATCAGCTGATCGGTTACATTGGCTTTTGGAGAATTGATTTTAAAAATCGTAGAGCGGAAATAGGTTTTGGACTTCAAGCCGCACACCAGAATCAGGGCTTCATGACCGAAGCCTTGAAGCGAATCGTTGAATTCGGCTTTCAAGAGATGAAGATTCATTCCATTATGGCCGATTCTGACCCACGAAATAAACCAACTCTTCACCTGCTAGAAAAAGTGGGCTTTAAAAAAGAAGCCTATCTCAGAGAGAACTATTTTTACAGTGGAGAGTTTCTTGATAGCGTCTACTACGGCGTACTTGTAAGCGATCTTAATTAAACCGAAAAAACGATGAAAAAAATATTGATGTACAGTCTGATCTTCTCTTTTTGCACTTTGGGGTTTTATGCCTGCAATGAAGACGACGAGGATGAACAAGTCACCCCTCAAAGCAATAGCCCTGCCCCAGGATCTGGCGGCGGTGCAGGTACCGGCGGTGGCACAGGAAGCGGAGGAATTCCTCCGAATTCCATGCGGGTAACCATCGACAACAATGTGGTGAATTTCGATTCCATTCAAGGAACTTCAAGCGGAAATGATGTGCAGATCATAGGCCGTTTAAATGCTTCCTATCCGCGACTCACCATACGCTTGACCGATACCTTAAGTTCAGATACCTTCTTTTTTCCCGGGCAGCCAGGAGAGGTGACGATCAACTATGAAAGTGACAGCAATACCTCTTATTTATCGAACAGTGGTTTTTTATTTTTAAGAACCATCGATAGCAGCAGAAATTTAGTCAATGGTAGGTTTGAAGCGCTCATGCGAAACACCAATAACGCTTCTGACACAGTGGTATTTACTTCGGGACAATTCAATAAATTCTACGAATGATTTAAAAGGCTTCAGTGACTCATTTGGGAATTAAAGAATGATGTGCTATTTTGTAAGACTTTAACAGTCAGCAATTTCAACCACTTAACCTTTACCTTATGAAGTCATTTAAATACCTATTGCCCTTAATCTTCTTTTCTGTTCTTCTTACAGCCTGCGAAGAAGACGATGATCTGCCTACAAGCGGAGACGTGATCAATGCAGTTACTGGAAACTCCCTGGAAGCAGAAGTAGACGGACAAAATATCTCTTTCACCCCCTACGTTCAGACTACCGGTGACACGATTCTATTCGGCGGTTTTGAGGGAAATACCTATCCTCAAATTACGCTACTTATGAGCGACACGATGAGTGCAAGAACCTACACCCTGAGCGCAAACCTTTTAAGCAAACCCACCATTCAATATTTCTATTCAGATACTAGTGTACATCTTACTGATAATGGAAGCCTGACCATTTCCGAGTTCAACAAATCGAACAAAACCATAAAGGGAACTTTTGAAGTCGTGCTAAAACCTTTCCTGCAGCCGGATTCTACAGTGATTCGAAACGGGGCGTTTACCTGCAACTATTAATCATTCGGATTCAGTTTCACTTTCCCTTAACAACTGCCAAGAATAAAGTAATTTTATAGTCAAATTCTTCAAGGCTTATCAGGATCTGATAGGCCTTCATTTTATACCCGAACTCGAACAGATGAAAAAATACTGGATTGGACTTTGGCTGCTACTTCTCACTGCTTCGAATCTAGAAGCCCAGCGCAAAGTAGAAAGTGCCGCAGAAATCTTTCACGAACTGCAAAAGCTGAAGGTTGTGGGCAACGTACTTTATTTTGCAGCCCATCCCGATGATGAAAATACGCGACTGATCACCTGGCTAGAAAATGAGAAGAAAGTGCGTACCGCTTACCTTTCTTTAACCAGAGGGGATGGTGGGCAGAATCTGATCGGCACCGAAAAAGGAGATGCCCTCGGGGTATTGAGAACCCAAGAGCTCTTGGAAGCCAGAAATGAAGATGGCGGAGAGCAATTCTTTAGTCGGGCAAAAGACTTCGGCTATTCTAAGACAGCTGAAGAGACTTTCGAAAAATGGAACAAAGAAGACGTCTTGTGGGATGCCGTCTGGGTAATTCGAAAATTTCAGCCCGATGTGATCATTACTCGCTTTCCGCCTGATTCAAGAGGCGGACACGGTCATCACACCGCTTCAGCGATCGTTGCTGAGGAAGCGTTTAAGCTGGCGGCAGACCCCAAGGTATTTCCCGACCAATTGAAGTATGTGGATGTGTGGGAGTCTAAGCGAATCCTTTGGAATACTTCAGTGTGGTGGGATCGCCAGCTGCCGGAAAAGGCCGCAAAAGCGGATGACTACGTGAAGATCGATATTGGGGAGTACAACCCTGTGCTGGGTCTCTCCTATTCAGAGATCGCATCGGATGCCCGCTCCCAGCATCGCAGTCAGGGTTTTGGCTCAGCCAGAAGTAGAGGCAGTCAGATCGAGTATCTGAAACATACTGCCGGTGATAAAGCAACTACAGACCTTTTTGAGGGCATCGACCTCAGTTGGGGGCGAATTAAAGATGGAAAACAGGTCGAAGAGCAGATCGATCGGATCATCGAAAATTTCCAAATTGAAGACCCCAGTGCGTCACTAGACGACTTGGTTGATTTGTATGATCTCATGCAAGATCTACCCACATCCAATTACAAAAATGAAAAGCTAAACGATCTGAGAACTGTCATACTGGCGGCAAGCGGAATTTACACCGAAGTATTGGCCGATGAATATTTGGTATCTAGAGAAGCGCTGAAGGCTTCCTTCAGGATCGTGACCAGAAACACTTCAAAGGTGAACTTAAAAGCGATCAACTATGCCGATCAGCAGTTAAAGGTGGACTCGATGCTTTATGAGAATCAGGTCTATTCAACCGACTTAAACTACGCTTCAACATATTTTACGGGACGATCTCATCCCTATTGGCTTTTTGAGGGAGGATACGAAGCAGCGGCCTACTTTTCTCCTACTGAAATCTTCGGCAGCCCTCAAGGTAACCGAAGAACTGTGAGCTATACCTTGCAGATCAGTGGCTCCGACATACAATTTGAAGAGCCACTCGATTACAAGTGGGTTGATCGTGCCAAGGGAGAGCTTCATCGCGACGTGATCATGAGTCCGGCCGTTACCCTAAGCTCAGTGGAGGAATCTCAACTTTTTGTATCCAATAAAAGCAAGGAGATCAGGCTGATCGCCGAAGCGCATAAAGATGATCAGGAAGTAAATATTCAAGCCATGGTTCCCCAGGGCTGGAAGGTTGAGCCTGAAAGTCAGCAGATCAAACTCGAAAAGAAAGGACAGCAAAAGAATATACTTTTCACGGTAATTCCACCAAAAGAAAGCTCCAGTGCAAATCTCAAATTCAAGATCGACGGAAACTCTTCTTATGCTATTCAGCGAATAGCCTACGATCATATTCGTCCGCAGATCATGTTCCCCGAGACCCAGATCAAAGTGGTGAAATTCGAGCTCGAAGAAAACAAGCCCAAGGTAGCTTATATCGAGGGTAGCGGTGACCTGGTAGATGAAAACCTTGAACAACTCGATTATGAGATCAAACGATTTACTGCAGAAGAAATACTCACTGCAGACCTCAGTGATTTTCAATCCATCCTAGTAGGTATTCGCGCTTACAACACAGAAGAAAAGATCAGCAGCGTAAATGAGCTTCTCAATCAGTTTGCTAAAAATGGCGGAACGGTAGTGGTGCAATACAATACTTCCAGAGGATTAAAGTCAGATGAGATTGGCCCCTACCCGCTTAGACTGTCGAGAGGCAGAGTGACTGATGAATTTGCTAAACCCACTTTCCTAAAGGCCGATCATCCAATATTGAATCAACCCAATCTACTTACTGAAAAAGATTTTGAAGATTGGGTACAAGAAAGAGGGTTGTATTTCGCCGGTGAATGGGACGAAGCTTACCAAGCGGTAATTTCCTGGAGCGATCCAGACGAAGAAGCCTTATCCGGAAGTTTATTAGTGGCCGACCATGGTGATGGTCATTTTATTTACACCGGAATTTCATTCTTTAGACAACTGCCTGCCGGTGTGCCTGGCGCATATCGCTTGCTGGCTAACCTATTGGCTTATGGACAAGATTAAAGAGGAAGAAGAATTCGGTAAACCACCTTTTTTCAGCAGTTGGAAAAAGTTATATGTCTTTGTGTTGCTTTTTGAAGTGGGTTTGATCCTAATCTTTTTCTTGATCACCAAGCAATTCAGTCTATGACAGAGCTCGGTTGGATCGATTGGACAGTTTTACTGGGCACGCTCTTTTTCATCGTGGCCTTTGGGGTGTGGAAAAGTCGCGGTAGTAAAGACATTAAGGGCTATCTTTTAGGAGACAAGTCATCAAACTGGTGGACCATTGGTCTTTCTGTGATGGCCACTCAGGCATCGGCAATCACCTTTCTCTCCACTCCAGGTCAGGCCTATATGGAAGGCATGGGCTTTGTACAGTTCTATTTTGGATTACCCTTGGCGATGGTGATCATTTCTACGGTATTCATACCGCTCTATTACAAGCTGAAGGTCTATACGGCTTATGAGTTTCTGGAAAAACGATTCGACAATAAAACCCGTTTGCTTACGGCCTCTTTATTCCTCTTACAAAGGGGTTTAGCTGCGGGGATCACCATTTATGCCCCTGCCATTATTCTTTCGCAGATCATTGGCTGGAGTTTGAACTTCACCATTCTTTTCATTGGAGTGCTAGTGATCATTTACACGGTTTCCGGAGGCACTAAAGCAGTGAGTCAGACCCATAAACAACAGATGGCGGTAATCTTTTTAGGAATGTTTATCGCCTGTGGATTCTTGATCAGCTTTCTCACCGACCAAATGGATTTTAGTCGGGGAGTTGATCTGGCTGGTGCCTTGGGAAAAATGGAAGTGATCGACTGGGAATTCAATCCTTCTAGTCGTTATAACATTTGGTCCGGACTCTTAGGCGGGTTGTTTTTACAACTATCCTATTTCGGCACCGATCAATCACAAGTTCAACGTTACTTAAGTGGAAGCTCAGTAAAGGAAAGTCGCTTGGGACTGATGTTCAATGCCTTGCTTAAGATCCCCATGCAGTTCTTCATACTATTTGTGGGCGTGCTGTTGTTTCTGTTCTACCAATTTGTGATGCCTCCCCTCCATTTCAACCAGGCCAATGTAGATCAGGTAAAAAGCTCTCAGTATGCAGATGAATATAGTAGCTTGGAGAAGCAACAAGATGAATTATTTTCCAAAAAGCAGCTGTTGCTCAACGAATTTAAAAGCGAATCTGAAGATCCCGGCTTGAGAAAAGAAATTAAAACGCTCAATGCCAAAGAATTTGAGCTGATGAGTGAGTCGAAAGCCTTGATCGAAAAAGCCAATCCGGCAGCTGAAACTCAGGATGATGATTACATCTTTATCACCTTTGTGATCAATTTTCTACCCATTGGAATCGTGGGATTGTTGCTTGCGGTGATCTTTTCTGCAGCCATGTCGTCGACCTCTGCAGAGCTTAATGCTTTAGCTTCTACTGCTACAGTAGATGTATACAAAAGGAATTTAAAAAAGAACGGCTCAGACAAACACTATCTCAACCGCTCCAAACTATTTACCCTGCTTTTTGGCCTATTTGCCATTGGCTTTGCCGCCCTGGCCAAGCTGTTCGACAATTTGATCGAGGCAGTCAATATATTGGGGAGCCTTTTCTATGGAACCATCTTAGGTGTTTTCCTCGTGGCATTCTTTGTCAAGTGGGTAAAGGGCAATGCCGTATTCATCGCCGCGCTGATCTCTCAGGCCATTATCATTGGCTTATACACGCTAAATCGCTTGGAAATAATCGATCTGGGCTATCTGTGGTATAATTTGATCGCTCCAGGTTTGGTGATCCTCCTGAGCTTATCAATACAGAGCATGATCAAAAAAGAACCTATTTAGTAGATTGAGCTGAATATTGGATCTCAGTATCTTTGGTACAAAGCGCTTTGATATCAGATTTGCTTTGATTCACCACTTTGGCTAGATAAAGAGTATGGTCGCCGGCATTAAACCCTTTTTCTACTTCACAATCAATTCTGCTTTCCAGACGCTCTAGATGCAAAAACCCTGCTTCTTTCGCAAAACTTAGGTCGTTTACTTTGCCATTTTCAAAGCTGGATTTGCTAGAAAAAGGTTTGATCAGCTCATTTTGACCTTCCTTTAAAAGATGAAGAGTAAATTTTCCGCTATAGTCAATGGTTTCGTTCAAGTCGCTCAATTGAGCTACAGCAATCATGACCATCGGTGGATCAAATGAAATTTGCGATACCCAATTAACGATTCCCGTAGCCAGATAATCCTTTTCTCTGGTTTTGAGTTCATCGCCCGACTTTAGGCTGGTTAAAATATAATGTCCGTATGTCAAATGGTTGATTGAATCTTTCATCTTAAAGTATTTACTAGTCTAGCAATATGAACCGAGAATTGTTCTGAAAATATTTTACTACTTTTACGTTACGTAATTTACGTTACGTATTATACATTATAAATGAAAGAGCTAAAAAACCCCTTTTTATTGGGCGGTTATCATTCTGCAGATTATTTCTGTGATCGGGAGAGCAAATTGGCTGCATTGAACAATCATTTGCACAATGGCAGAAATGTAGTGCTTTTTTCCTGGAGAAGAATGGGGAAGTCGGCCTTGATCAAGCGCTTTTTGATCGAAAAAGAGCGTTCCGGAAAGGTAGATGCCGTTTATGTGGACCTCTTGGCCAGTAGGAACATAGAACAAGCCATCGAGCTTATCGTAGAGGCGGTTTATCAACGATTTGGGAAAACCAGTGGAAAGAGCATAAGCGAGAGCTTCAGCAGCTTAATGCAGGCTTTAGGGCTCAGTGTTTCCTTTGATACAATTAGTGGCCATCCTAAATTTAGCATTGGTGTGAGTGGAAAGATCAGCGGAGAGCAAAGTCTCAGAAGCATTGGGGAATTTCTTCAGCAGCGGGATCAACAGATCATGATCGCCATCGATGAATTCCAGCAGGTGAGTCGCTATGCAGACCAAGATGGAGAAGCGGTCTTTCGCAGCTTTATGCAGGAGTTCCCCCAACTTCGATTCATCTACAGTGGCAGCCACCGCAAGTTAATGACCTCCATCTTTGCCGATAGCAATCGCCCCTTCTATAAAAGCTGCAGCATGATGGCCCTTGGTCCCATTCCAAAAAGATCTTATTTCCCATTTATTCAAAGGCATTTTGAAGAAGACGGAAGATCGATCAGTGAGGAGTTGTTAGAGAAGATCTACTCCTGGTCTGATGGTCAAACCTATGCCATACAGCTGATCTGCAATCGGTTATTCGGCTCTGGAAGGGATGTAAATCCAAATAGCTTGGATAAATTAATCGGGGAGATCCTGGAAGAGGAAAGTCCGGTCTTCTCGAACTACTTCCATCTGCTGCCCAAAATGCAATGGCAAGTGTTGAAAGCCGTTGCCAAAGAGCGAAAGGTGGAAAGTCCGCTTTCAAAGGATTTTTTGAGCGCACATGATCTGGGGGCAGCCAGCTCGGTGAGCACTGCCATTAAATCTCTAGAAGAGAAAGAAATGTTAGCCTGGGAAGAGGGTGAATACTTTGTGCATGATCTGATCTTTTCACGGTGGCTTGAAAGTAGGATCTAAGTCAGTTACAATAAGGCACTTCAAATCTCCCCTGCAACTCAATGGGCTCGCTGTTTTGGGTATTCACCGAAAAAGCATCCACAATACCTCGAATGCGATTATTCACGGTATCCACCTCTTCTACTTTTATAGCCACCCGCATCGGAAAATCAGTGCTGGGATCAGAAGTGATCGACGTACGGAAATCGGAACCAAAGTCGATCCCATTGCTACCATCGTATATTCCAGGGGTCAATTCCCTATTAAGACCATTGGTCGAGAAGGAGAATCTTGGGAAGGTATTATAGTCAAAATTGACGCAATTTGAATCTTTGGAACTAGAATAGAGGGCGAAGGAGGTTTCTTGCCAATTGGTATCAAAGGATGCGAATCCTCCCTGAAAGGTCCAACCTTGTCCATCGTAATGTCCGCTTAGAGGCTGATCTTTGAAAAAGTGCTTTTCACCTGTCCTGCAAAAATAACCTTCTACCCAACCTTCGATCACATTATAATCATAGTCTGAAGACTGTCCGGAGGAAAAAGGCAACCTAAGAGATAGATAGAATTTTACGTAATTATCGATCGTAGTATCGATTTTAGTCACCTCCAGGTATCCGTAGTTAAAATTGTTCACGTACACAAAATTCGACTGAGCTGTTGCTGACCTACCCGGATCTACGACGAAATTCCTGGTACCGTCGATGATCTCATACCTCCCTATTGCTAAAGGAAAATCATCTAGTGCCAAACGGGCAGTAGTTCCGGGATAGAAAAAATCATGACATGGATCGTAATCGGTTGAATCAAAAAGTTCAACTGACCAATTCTGCATTTCTCCTTGAATAAAGTTCAACTTCAAGCTCGCAGAATTATAATGCCAGTCTTGATTGTACAATTGTCCTTGGAGGTCCTGATTTTTTCTAAATTGAGGATCTCCACCCTGTTGACTATTCAAGGGATCGGAGGAATCATCTGACTCTTCTTTACAAGAAAACAAAAATAAAGTGCATAGGAATAATAACAACAAATGTTTCATAGCCAATAATTTAGCACTAATATAGCATTTCATAGGTCGTTAGCGAATTGCTGTAGTAGTTGATCTGCTTTGAGCATTGGCCGAAAAACCTAGACGTCTTCCTTTTGTTATTCTATTTAAACCTACCAATAGTCCGTTGACACAGATTGAAATAATCTCCATTTTTATTGTTATCTCATTTTCATATTATGGAATGAGCTGCTTAATCGACAACAGAATAAAGGTTGAATTTCACCGCTTTGGAATACCTCAGTATAGAAAATTGATTGGCTTTAGTCAATTGACCGCCGCTGTGCTTATGGCTGCAGGATACTTCTTTCCCATCCTTGCCTTAATTGCAGCAAGTGGCCTAGCGGTGCAAATGTTATTGGGGTTTATATTGAGGATAAGCATAAGGGACGGCCTTTTGCAGTCGT
>Ga0207419_1000993_pt1 | contig 22982 bp, 26 predicted proteins | sample ElkSloMetagenome_4_FD_184723 | JGI IMG/M metagenome (GOLD analysis project Ga0207419, IMG submission 184723) | Hot spring microbial communities from Elkhorn Slough, Monterey Bay, USA - MD2A (version 2) | ecosystem: Environmental > Aquatic > Marine > Intertidal zone > Estuary: Microbial mat ... | reverse complement strand
CAGCTATAGCTTTGGGTATCATAGCCTGTCCCGATCTTGCATCGGGAGTGAGTACGCCGAAGACGAGACGGAGGAGACCGGGTGGAATAGTTTTGAGGCAAGGATAGCCTGTGCCGATTCATCGGCATATGACAGTGGGGGTGATCCTGCTTTTAATTACTAATCACTAATATTAACTTGGTTGCAATTATGCGGCAATATTGATAATTTTGTATTTAGCTTATGTAAATATATGAAGCACCTAACTTATAGAATTTTATTAAACGAAGAGCCAGAAGGAGGATATACTGTTATAGTACCTGCACTACCGGGATGTATCACTTATGGAGACGATCTTAACCATGCCATGGAAATGGCCAAAGAAGCCATTGAAGGATACATTGATTTGCTCAAAGAACAAGGTGAACCCATTCCGGATGACAGCCGAACATTGGAATATTCCTTAACTATTGCTTCATAACCATGAGTAATTACCCTTCCGTTACTCCAAAAAAACTATGTAAAATATTAGAAGATAAAGGGTTTCAATTAAAAAGAATACGCGGAAGTCATCATTATTATCAACATCCCGAAAAAAAATTAATTACAGTAGTTCCAATACATAAAAAAGATTTACCTAAAGGAACTTTACTCGCTATTCTTAAACAAGCCGGAATCGATAAAAATGAGTTGTGATTTTTTTAAGGACGCTTAATTCAATGATATTAGCATTTTATACCTCATAAAAAGCGTTATCTTGAACAGTAATCAAAAACAAAAAATGACAGAAATTATTTTTCTAGTAGAGGAATCACCGGAAGGGGGATATGAAGCCATAGCTTTAGGCTATTCTATATTTAGTGATGGAGATACAATGGATGAATTAAAACATAATGTACGTGAAACTGTCCACTGTCAATTCCTGTGGCTTTAAACAATTCAATGATCTCAATATTTTCAAAATGGCGTAATCTTTAAAAACTTCAATCCCGCCTTTTGCAGTATTTCGATGATCTGATTTTTGATTATATTGTCGAGTTGGCTTTTGAAATTTACTGCTCGTATGGATTGATCAAGTTCAAACCATCAATATTTTTAAAATCGCTTATATTCCTGGAAAGCAGCGTGAGGTCATGAGTAATGGCTGTAGCAGCAATTATAGCATCTGGCAACTTTATTTTATGAGCTTTACGAATATCTGCGGTATTAAACTTAATCTCCTTTTCCAATTCAAAAACCAGTGCATCATCAATAAAATTATGGAGTATCTCCAAATCTTTTTTGGTAGGTGTCTTCCAGCAAAGCAGTTCAAGTTCGGTGATCACTGAAATTGAAGGCCCGGAATTTTTCACTTACCTAAAGGATCTCCCTGTTTCGGGTCTTCTTCAAGTGAATCAATTAAATCATTAAGGTCATTTTTAAGTGATCGATGCTTTTTTAAAATACGTTTGGCATATTTCTTAAAACTACTGGTTACAACTACCTCAAAGCTCATTTAAAAAATCTCTAGCCGACTGTAGTTTAATTTTTCCTTCCTGGTGCTGCTTTACTTCTTCAAAAGATTGTTGTAAATCATCCACGAATTCCTGCTGTTCTTTTGATATATGAGTTACCTTGCTTAAGCCAAGATTTTTTATCAACTCCATGAAGAAGTTAAATTTATTATCGGGAATGTCAATTACTATTCGTTGCATCGTTATTTTAACTTTTGTTACCCTGCTGAACTATTTTTTGGCTGACTTGAATTTAACATTTAGAAATTTAGCATAGTTCAAATATAATCAATATTTAATGTTTTGACGTTATTCCAATGTATTGTGAGATTAATTGGGCGCTACTTGCAGGGCAAGAATCTGGAGAATATCAAAAAACGATTAGTGGAATCTGATTAAAAGTAATTATAATGACTTCCTAAGAAAAGATTACCATACTATTATAAAAGAAGGTGATCCACGCTTAAACCACCGTACTTTGCGCCACCTTTCCGATCTTTGCGGTTAAACTAAACCCAAAAGATATAGTCCTCAATTACCATTACCCTATATTATTCACCTCAAGTGCTGTTCCTTCTGCATATTTTTCTAAATAGCCAAAAGCCAACTCAACACTTTTTTCCAGTTCATGTCTGTTATTGGCAAAGTCGTTGATCACCAGTAGTAATTTATTGGTTTCCATACTGATGGCCGTGCGAACATTATCGGAAGTGGGGGTTCCAATACCTGCTTTTTCATCCCGGTACACCGGCAAATTTTCTATGTTTAGCTGGCCTCTGCCTATACCTTCATAGGGTTCTTCCGGCCGGCCAATGCCCAGTGTAATTTTACCTTCCACCTTATCCTGGTCAAAGCCTCCAATGGAATAGCCAGTTTGCAGGGAAACCAGGTTAATGATATCTACCACAGTAGTGATTTGGTAAAGCTGGTTGCCCTTTACTATCCTGCGCCGCAGCGATTCTGCAGAGGGGCGATAACGATTAGGATCTTTTCCAAGCACTCGATAAGCGTCTTTGCATGCTTTGATATTGAATTGATTTTTAATTTGATCAAAATGACTTTCCTGCCTGATTGAGGTGCCAATGGATTCAATTTGTTGCCAGAGATTTTCGTTATAATCTGAATTTTTCACCTGGCAAGAAATTACCGCTAATTGTAATTTGGGGAGTTTAGATTTTATTTCTTCAGTAATGATAACCATAGAAGCAATTCAGCATTGATAAGATATTTTAAAAGTAAACACCAATCAGAAATTTAATGGATAGATACATCGGATGATCGATCGGAATTATCATTTATTATGCTTGCTCCACCGCTCACATTCACATCACTACCGCCAGAAGCTTCTATATTAACTTCTTCACTGGCATAAAGGTCAACATCAGATCCTCCACTCAGTCGTAAGGTTGCTTTTTCTACTTTAAAATTATTGGCATCAATGTCGCTGCCACCACTGGCTTGGTAGTAAGCTGCTTTACTACTACCTTTAAGTTCTGCATCAGAACCCCCGGATAAGTTGCATTCCAGGTAAAACACATTTAAATTCAGATCCAGATCGCTGCCACCACTGGCTTCTATAATTAATTCTTCCAGTTCCAATATGCCGCTATTCTCTATGTCACTGCCTCCACTTGCTTCAATCTTGCTAAGGTTGCCAAAGGGTACAGTAATGTCCACTCCGGAGTTTGAAAATGTACTTCCTTTTTTGCTCAAGTACAGTGTCTCTCCACGTACTTCAGTAATTACATCCTGCAGGTCAAAATTGCGAGCCGTAATTTTCAGGAGGTTGTCATCTGTATTTTGTACCAACTCCAGATTAACTCCTTTTTCTACTTTTATTTGGTTAAATCTACCTGTTTCGCGAGATTCTGTCTCAATTTTTTGAGCTATGGTGCAGCTGGTGAGTAAAAAAATTATCAGTGAAGATATTAATGTTTTCATAGGATTTAAATTTAATTTACAATTTTGTTATTACAATTTTCAAACTATCTCCTCCAAGCAACGAGATGGGTATTTTGTTGCTTCCGTTGTATTTTAAAGTTTTTTTATTTTGATTATTGATTACCTGCAATTTTTCTGAAGGGCTCACTGTAAACCATTCCTGAAATTGGTTGATCCTGGGGTAATCTTCGGGGATATTCAGATACACCTGGTGCCTTGGCTTGTCAAGGAACAGATGGCCGGTGTAATTTACCGGGCTGGTTATGGTCACCCGCAGAGTATCACCCTGGTTTTTGGCCGCGTAATACAAGTTTGCCCTCCAGGGGTGCACCGTTACTCCCTTAGTTTTCCAAAGTTGATACATAATGCTTGTACGGGCAAAGTTTCCATCGCCGTGCCAGCCTTCTATTATACCATTGGGTTGCTGCTTTTGCCACATCACCTTTATTTCACTGTCTATCCAGTTAGCTACTGATGGCTGGGGCAACCTGTTGTGCAAGTTGATAGCACTTTCAATGGCATCGGCATAGCCGTCACTGCTTTCACCCTCCCAGGGGTAATTGGTGTATTTTGAAATGTTGGCCAGCGTTTTTTCTACTGCCTGCTTGTAGCTTTCCTTATGGTCTATTTGATATAAGGTAAGATAAGCATTCAAAGTATAGCCCCAGGTATCGGCAAGGCCGCTATCTAATACCACCTGTTTTTCAAGGTCAATAGCATTGTAAAACATGCCATCTTCATTGCGTCCATAGGCAAGTATTTCATTCAAAAAATTATGTAATTGTTGCTGGTAGCGATTTTTCCTTTCCGGGTCTTTGTAACTAACAGTAAAGTACAATTCGCTTAAGCCAGAAATAAATTCACATCCATGGTCGCGCAGTCGGATATATTGCCTGGGTAAGTTATCTTTAAGCAAATAATGGTCGCCAATTTCAATGGCCCATTCATAAAACTGTTCTTCACCCGTCATCCAGTACATGCGGTTCAGCACTTGTAATAATTCGCCCTTTACTTCTTCTACGGGAGCTTTTCCCAGATTTTCACCTACTACCCGTTCAATTTTCTTCCTCAGTGGGTACAAGTTGCGCAATATTGCCAGCATCCTTTCGCTCCAGGGAGAAGTGCCGAGCCATTCAGTGAGGGGAAGCAATCCATCTTTCATGTACTCCGAAGCACCAAAGATGATTTGGCTAGTATCGATATCGGACAGCAAGAAATCGTTTTTAATGAAAGAATAAGTATCAGGCAATGAATTGAGGCGTGAGGTTAGTTCAATTTCGGTGGTCAGCATATCCTGCATCGTGGTGTTATAAATCACCGAATCAGTAATGGCTGCAGTCAAAACCATGAATGGATAATTATCTGCAGCGGCATCTTTGGCATTCCAGATATCTTTATCATCAAACAAATTACGTGGAATTAAACCGCTTTCTTCATCGGCTTTACTTAACCAGCCTTGCATGTAGGCAGATGCATTGCGTAAAGCCTGGTTGGCTGCTTTTGAATTCTCAAATGCCCTTTTAAAATCGGGATGGGAGAAATCAGTTTTTTCTGATTCACATCCGAAAAGCAGCCATAAAAATATCATTAGCCAGTGCTTTTTCATTTCAATGCCTGATCTTAAATTGATAATTGCCAGCCCCTACTTCAAAATGATAATACTCCTTTTCATCAGCTACAAACCTGATGGCTTCCATATCTTTATGATGTTTCCCATCCTTTACAAGTACTTCATCTCTTTCGATGATGGTAGGACGCGTTTTTGCTATTACCGGCAAATAAACCTGAGCCCTGGTATTGGCCGGTATGATTACATCTAAAAAAATATCATCACCAAACTTCCACCAATCTACCGCAATTTTCCCACGTATCGACTTGTAATGGCCTTTGGCCCACTGAAGACCACCTACCAATGCTGGTTTTATTACTATTTCTTCAAATGCTATACTTTCCTTAGTTTGGTCTATACCCAATATAGAGCGGTGAAACCATTCGCTAATAGAACCAAACATGGGGTGGTTTTTCGAGTCATTTTGTTTGAAGCCCCAATTTTCCCACAGGGTGGTGGCATCATTATCGATCATGTAGCCAAAGCCGGGAAATTCCTTCTGGCTCATCATATCGTAGGCTACCTCGTTCATGCCTTCGTCACTGAGCACGTTCAGCATCATTTTGGTGGCAAATATGCCGGTACTCAAGTGGCCGTTATGTTCAAGGTAGATTTCATCCATCAACACATCCAGTGCTTTTTGGCGCACAGCTTTATTGGGAAAAAGATCATAATAGAGAGCGAAAACCTGTGCTGCCTGGGTATGTGTATAAACTTCGCCTGTTTCCTGATTTACAAATTCTTCAATGAAGGCCTTTTTAATATCATTGGCCAATGCCTGGTATTTTTGCTGGTCATCGTTTTTACCTAACACGCCAGCCATCTCTGCCAGTATTTCAGCATGATGATAATAAAAGGCAGTACTGGTTACCGGCACCGGACGGTCATCCAAACTCACATGATCGCTGATTCCTACTTCAATTATGTGATCCGGTACATTCTGCTGGTAAAAGTCGACCAGTTCTTTCATGGGTTTATATTGCTCTTTTACAAGTTCCAGATTACCGTAATATTTGTAAAGTTTATCCAGTAAAAAAGGATGAGCCAGCGTCCAGCCCACGGGTCCAGTTCCAGGTTTTATACCCCGGCCGTTGATGCCAATATTGGGGGCGCATTCGGTCATGGCGCCACTAGGGAGCTGGTCATTGGTGAAATCGCGCACAGTTTTCACATAGAAATTGGCCATGTCGTAATTATAGATATAGGTTTCGCCGGCAGTTACCATATCGCCGCCATAGCCAAATTTTTCCCGTGCCGGGCAGTCAGATTCAATGCTGAATACATTGCTTAGCATGGTCCACTCGGCTACTTCCTGCACGGTATTGAATAAATTATTGCTACAAGAAAAAGATGCAGCATCAGGCAAATCGGAATTAAGCCGTATACCTTCAATATCATTGAGACCAGGCGCTTCCGGCAACCCGGTTATTTCCACAAACCGGAAACCATGAAAAGTAAAGCTTGGCTGAAATACTTCTATTCCTTCACCTTTACAAATGTAGCGATCCTCTTGCCAGGCAGTTTCAGGTGCTCCGGGACCACCTTGTATGCCCCCTTTTTTAATTTGGGTAGCGGCGGTGGTTCTGGTATCGATCGTGCCATCAGGATATAGCAATTCGGTATAGCGAAAAACGATTTCCGTGCCTTTGGGTGCTTGGGTGCTAAATCGGATAACACCGGCAAAGTTTTGGCCCATGTCCACTACAAAAGTATCTGGTTTAGGTTCTTCTATCGCGATAGGATAAACAGTGCGCGTATGCTTGATAGGGGGGATGTATTGCCATACCAGATCACCAGCGGGTGCATCAGCCTTTTGGGTTTTTTTCCACTGCCGGTCATTATAACCAGGTGATTTCCATCCTGGTTTTTCATCCCGCGCATCGTACCATTCACCAAGGTACACATTGTTTCTGATGATGGGGCCCGGCGCAGTTTTCCAATCAGTGTTACTGCCAACAACTTCTTTGCTGCCATCTTCAAATTCTATTTCCAAATGACTGATAAATTTTGGTTCGCCGGATGTTAAAATTTCTCGCAGATCTATTCTGCCAAAAACCCTTAACGGAAAAGGAGTGTACCAACCATTACCCAGTATCACACCTATCGCGTTTTCTCCTCGTTGCAATTGCTTGGTTACATCGTAAGCTGAATAATAAACAGTTTTTGCATATTGAGTCCACCCCGGATCGAGGAGGTGGTCCCCTACTTTTTCACCATTGAGATAGGCCTCGTAATAGCCCAATCCTGAAATGTAAAGGCGTGCTTTTTTAATGTTTTGGTCCAGGTTAAAGCTGTGGCGAAAAAGCGGAGCTGGCATTCTATCGTAATACTCTTCATCGCGCTCGGGTAAGGGAGTGTTGTCTTCAATCCAATCACCCTGCCATTCATTTTCATCAAAAATACCTGTTTCAAACCAAGCAGGTTCACTCCATCGCGATGCCTCATCCTGGCCATTCCAGGTCATCACTTTCCAGTAGTAGCGGGTCTTTGATTGCAGAGGTTTGCCCGTGTAAAGAATTTCATACGATTGATCTGATTTAATCTTTTCGGTATCCCAGATATCGCCTTGGTTTTGATGCAGTTTTTCGGCAGAAGAGCTTACGATTAGCCTATAGGCAGATTGTAAAGCGCCTCGTGATTTATCCCCCACTACCCAACTAAAGGAAGGAGATGGATTGTCAATGCCTAATGGCTTTTCGTGATAATCTACTGCCAAATTAAGTGCGCCATCAATGATCGCAAAGGATGATGCAGATATAAGAAATGATAATAAAAATGGTATGATCTTCTTCATAATTTTGGGCGAATTATTATTTTCAATGTATTTTCAATCTTTTACACGAAGTTAATGAAAGTTTTTAAATAGAATGTCTGCTCAGAATAATTTACATAAAGCGATTGTAGAATAACAAAATCAATTAATTTTGCTCTATGAAAAAGGAACTGGATTTTATTGAAAAAGATGGTGGATTTATCGCTCGATTAAAACCTAATGGTGTTAACTTTACCGCAGGGTTTTTTATCTTATTTTTTGTTTTAGCATTAGGTTTTACGATCTTTTCATTTTTATATTATTACCCTTCACCAGAAATCAGCCGGCAAGGTAATTTATTTTTTTTGGTAAGCTTAATATTGATTATCGTGATTTCTCTGGCAATGTTGATCATAGTAATTAACCTGGTAGGGCAAAGACAGGAAGTTTATTACCAAAATGATGAAATACTGTTTCTGAAAAAAAATCCTTTTTGGTTTACTACCCGTAAAAAGATAAACAGAAGTGAGATCGAGCGTATAAAAAGGGAGAAGCTGATTTTTTCAATTAAAAATATATGGTATGCTTTTTTATTTCATGATCATACTGCTTTTCATGACGATGCGGAAAAGTATTTGGTTCCACATTTATTCAATAATAGCCACTCTATAGCTTTTTTCGAATTTGCCGAAGATGAGAATAAGGATTTTATCGTAGAACAAATTCGCAAAAGACTTGATTAAAAACTCTTATATTGGTTGAATTTAAGTTAATCGATTGATTCCTACTGTTTGTCTATCTATATTTCTGTTTTATCTAATAATAATACCGATAAAATTACTTTTACCTATGTTTGAGTATTAATATTCAAAGAAAATATAGGAATATGCATAAAGTTTTACTTATAGACGACAACGAAGCTAATCAACTAATAGCCGAAAAAAACCTCTATACCATCGAGAAAGAAACAGAACTAATTTGTAGTTCTTCCTACGAAGAGGCCTTGAAGATAATTTCCAGAGACGGTAATCCCTCTGCCATTGTTGCTAATAACCATATTTGGTCATCTAGTAACAATATTTTCACATTTTTGAATGAATTGAAACGAGATGGCACTACTGCCTATATTCCAATATTTATCAGTGCACTTTCTATTAAGCAAAATATGCAGATAAATTTACTTAATTATGCCAATATGATTTGTGTATTGGATATGCCTATTTCATTAGTCGATGCTGCAATCGTGGTCAATCATCTACACCGAAAAAATCATGTAGATACCATGCTCTTTGCTAATTGACCTTTACCTATCATTCTCCCTACACAGGCTGGTTGTTTCGCCAATCTGTCAATTACAACCCGGATGTCACCACCAACCAGCACCCCCTGGTTGTGTGTCCCCACCAACCAGCGTGTGTCCCCACCAACCAGCAGAAAGTATTTATAATTATACTATTTAATTGCGATTAACATAAATTACCTGTAATCACTAATAAAAATCTTGAATAAACAAAGGTTAACCAAAGATGTTGAGCGATTAGAAGCTAAAGTTATTATATTGTATGAAAAAAATATTGTTTCCGCTCTTGCTCTTTATTTCTTTTGCTGCAGTCTATCAAATTAAAGTAGGAATAAAAGCTGGTTATAATTTGTCAACCATCATTAGCAATTTAGATAATACCCAATTAAGGTATGGTTTTCAAGCCGGCGGTATGCTCAAGTTCGATTTGGTTCCAAAAATAGCCTTACAATCAGAGCTTTTGTATTCATTACAGGGCACCTCATTCGATAGTCAGTTTGACGATGAAAATTACCCATTGAATCTACACTACCTACAGGTTCCTGTAATAGCCAAAATCTATATTACAGATAATTTGAATGTAATAGTAGGGCCTTCTTTTAATTTTCTGCTTAATGCCAGCAATAATGAGACACTAGATTTTTTAAATCCCTTTATTCAGGATTCATTTACTAATGCCGAAATAGCTGGTGCCTTGGGGCCTGGTTATGAACTTAGCCAATTTTCAATCGAGCTTCGTTACGACCTAAGTCTTACCAATATTAATGACATTGAATTTGATGATGAAAAATGGAGAAATCAATTTTTTTAATGTTGCCATAGGATATTATTTTACTGAACTATAAGCTAAAAATCTATTTTTATAAAAGGCACTTATGACTAGTGTCAAATTTTTTAATAAGGTAAACCAAATTTTTTAATCATTATAGCATGAATACTCAAGAAAAATTAAGGAATAAAGTAGTAGTAGTTGCCGGAGCTTCTGCAGGAGTGGGCAGAGCAGTGGCCAGAGAATTTGCAAAATATAACATGAAAGTTGCATTACTTGCCAGAGGCATGAAAGCTCTCAAAGCCACTGCTGCCGAAGTAGAAGCTGCCGGAAGTGAGGCATTAATAATATCAGTAGATTTAGCCGACAATGAAGCGGTGGAAAATGCCGCGCAGAAAATTCAAGATACCTGGAATGTAATTGATATCTGGGTAAATAATGCCATGGTAAGCGTTTTTGCTCCCTTCACCAAGGTTGAGCCTGAGGACTTTAAGCGAGTAACAGAATTAACATATTTGGGTCAGGTAAATGGAACACGTGCAGCGCTTAAGCGAATGATACCCAGAGATAAAGGTGAAATTATTTTAGTTGGGTCAGCACTTGCATTTCGCGGCATTCCTTTGCAATCGGCTTATTGTGGATCTAAACACGCCATTCAAGGTTTTTTCGATTCACTGAGAAGTGAACTAATACACGATGGTAGTAATATTAATCTAAGTATGGTGCAGCTCCCTGCCATGAATACGACTCAATTTGGATGGGTTAAAACGTTTTTTGACAGGAAGCCTCAACCCATGGGTAAAATTTACCAACCTGAAGTAGCTGCCAGGGCCATTACTTACTTGGCTACTAATAAAAGAAGGAGTGTTTGGGTGGGATTTTCTACTTTACAGACCATCCTTGGTAATAAGGTAGCACCGGGTTTTTTAGATCACTTTTTGGCCAAAGGTGGATATCAAGGTCAACTTACCGATAAGAAAGAGGATGCTAATAGGAAGCATAATTTATACGAGCCGGTAGACGAGGATAGGGGTGCCCATGGTGATTTTGACGACCGGGCGGCGGATACTAGTTCTCAATTGTGGCTAAGTAAAAATAAAAAAGAAATTGGCATTGCAGCGGGGGCATTACTATTAATTGCCGGGTTGTACAAAGCCTTAGAATAATTATTTGATCACATTTACATTTTTGAGGATAAAAACATAATCTTGATAATCACCATTTTTGGCTTCTTCAAAACATATCAGGAACTGGTTATCGATGCGTTTTCCATTGGCATCATTAAGAGGATATACTCTGGTGGCGTGGGCTGTTTGTAATGGATAAAATTTTTGATTGAGAAAATCTTCAGTGAAAGCTATGTGCGAGGGGCTATAAGTGAATAAACCAAACTCGGGTACTACCGGTTCGAAAACAGTATTACCGCTAACTAGTTCCGGATATGTGGTTTGATGCTGGTGATGATTTCCGGCAGCATCTAATTTACCAACTTCATAAAGCTTGGGCATAGTTTTATCGGTAGGCTTATAATAACCAAAGGGTAATTTAAAATCTGGAGAGAAGCGTGCAATGGGTAACATTTCTACCGGTTTTAATTGACTTGCTCTTGCAAAAATTGACGCCTCAATCTCATTTCCAAGTAGTTGGGGTTTTGTGTGATTTGCCAAATTGTCCCAGCCAATATTAATATTATAGTTTAAAAGTTTAAGAATTGTGGATAAAGCCGGTTCATTCTTGCCTTCTAAACCTTGTACGCTAAGTCCTTTAAGTTTTACTCGAGTAGGTGTATCTGACAGGGAAGAAGAAACCAGTAAATTTGCAGTAAAAATTCCGACGTGGTTAGATGAAGGCGTGAAAATGACTTTCAATGTAAAACTGTTGCCTCTCGATACGGATAAGTTACTCACTGGATCCGTAATTTTGAATACGCCGCCGGAGTCTTGTTCGATCCATGTTTTTTTAATTAGGCAATCTTGTTCAGAATAATTAAAAAACAAGATTGTTCGTTGGCTGCTTTTTGATCCTTTTACAGTAGTAAATACCTCAATTACATTTTCTGGTTGTACATTTTGTGCAATAGCAGCTGCTGAAAATAAAAATAAAGCAAGGGAAATAAAAAATTGATTCTTCATGGCATTTAAGATTTCGGGCAAATATAGTAAAATCAAATTAAATCACAAAAAAATACAAAAATATATTGTTTAGTTTATATAATAGTTCTCTTTTCAATATAATTTAAATCTTGTCAACGAGAAATGGCAAGATGCTATTGTTCTTATAGTTGATGTCTGTTCTAAGCATTAAACAATCACCTTTGAAACTATCTTATGAGGTATAACTTTAAAACGGCAAATTATTCAGTATTAAGATGGATAGAAGTACATTAGTGATAATAGTTAAGCGCATCTATGCGAAGGAAAATTTCTATTAATACAATCACGTTCCAAACTTAATAATTCAGCCTTTCAAATTATTAGTTAACAATTAAATGCCTATTTTTGCAGTTCTTTATGGATATGGAAAAAATTAGAAACTTTTGTATAATTGCTCACATCGACCACGGTAAAAGCACCCTGGCCGACAGGTTACTAGAATACACTCACACGGTTTCCGACCGGGAAATGATGTCGCAATTACTGGATAGTATGGACCTGGAAAGGGAAAGAGGGATAACCATTAAAAGTCATGCTATTCAAATGAATTACCCTTACAAGGATGAAGAATATACACTTAACCTGATAGATACTCCTGGTCATGTTGACTTTTCTTATGAAGTTTCTCGTTCAATAGCTGCTTGTGAAGGTGCCTTATTAATTGTAGATGCATCTCAAGGTATAGAAGCCCAAACCATCAGCAATCTCTACCTCGCGATGGAACACGACCTTGAAATCATTCCTGTTTTGAACAAAATTGATTTACCCGGGGCTAGGGTAGAAGAAGTTAAAGACGAAATATACGACCTGATTGGTATAGAGCACGATAAAATTTTATTGGCTAGTGCCAAAGAGGGAATTGGAATAGAAGACATTTTAAATGCCATTGTAGACAGGATACCACCACCTTCAGGTAATGCCGATGAGCCACTGCAAGCGATGATTTTTGATTCGGTATTTAATTCTTATCGTGGGGTTGAAGTTATTTTTCGCGTGTTTAACGGAACTATAAAAAAAGGCGATCAGGTAAAATTTGTCAATACCGGCAAAACATACGATGCCGAAGAGATAGGGATTTTAAAACTCAAACAAGATCCTAAAGAAAGCATTAGTGCAGGAAACGTGGGTTACTTGATCAGTGGCATAAAAGTAGCCAAAGAGGTAAAAGTAGGGGATACGATCACCCACGTAGAACGACCATGTAAAACTACAATAAAAGGTTTTGAAAATGTTAAACCCATGGTTTTTGCCGGTATTTATCCGGTAGAAACTTCAGAATTTGAAGAACTGCGAAACTCTATGGAGAAATTGCAGCTGAACGACGCTTCACTGGTATGGGAGCCTGAATCTTCCGCAGCGCTTGGCTTCGGGTTTAGATGCGGATTTTTAGGTATGTTGCACATGGAAATAGTGCAGGAGCGCCTGGAACGTGAGTTTGACATGACGGTGATTACAACCGTACCATCCGTGCAGTTTCATGCCGTAAAAAAAGATGAAGAAATAAAGAAAGTAAGTGCTCCATCAGAAATGCCTGACCCTACTACTATTTCTCATATTGAAGAACCATTTATAAAGGCTCAAATAATTACCAAAGCAGAATATATTGGGAATATAATTGGCCTGTGTATGGATAAACGGGGCATTATAAAAAATCAAATTTACCTTACTGCCGATAGGGTAGAGTTAAGCTTCGAATTACCATTAGCAGAAATAGTTTTTGACTTTTTTGATAAATTGAAAACACTGAGCCGTGGTTATGCTTCTTTAGATTATGAGCTTATCGGATACCGGGAATCTAAAGTTGTAAAATTAGATATCATGCTTAATGGTGAGCCGGTAGATGCGCTTTCGGCAATTGTACATAAGGATAAGGCTTACGAATGGGGCAAAAGGTTATGTGAAAAATTAAGAGAGTTGCTACCCAGGCAAATGTTTGAAATAGCCATTCAGGCAGCTATAGGTACAAAAATTATAGCCAGGGAAACGGTAAAAGCAATGCGAAAAAATGTATTGGCCAAATGCTATGGTGGTGACATAACGCGTAAGCGTAAGTTATTAGAAAAACAAAAGAAGGGAAAAAAACGCATGCGGCAGGTAGGTAACGTGGAGATTCCGCAAGAAGCCTTTATGGCCGTATTGAAATTGGAATAGTATGATATTGCTAGATGGTAAAAAAATAGCTGCAGCTATTAAATCTGAAATTGCAGAAAAAGTAGCAGCCAGAATAAAGGAAAAGAAAAAAGTACCGCATTTGGCTGCTTTTTTAATTGGCAACGATCCTGCCAGCGAATCTTATGTGAATTATAAAGTAAAGGATTGTAAAGAGGTAGGCTTCAAGTCTTCACTTTTTCAGTATGGTACTGATATAACCGAAGATTTTTTACTTCAAAAAATTAAAGAGGCCAATCAAAATCCGGATATAGATGGATTCATCGTGCAATTGCCATTGCCAAAACATATTGATCCGCAAAAAATTAACTTTGCCATTAATCCGGATAAGGATGTAGATGGTTTTCACCCGATAAATGTAGGCCGGATGGCTAAAGGATTGCCAGCTTATATATCGGCTACTCCCAATGGTATTTTAATGTTGCTCGAGCGTTTTCAGGTGCCTACCGAAGGAAAGCATTGTGTTGTAGTAGGTAGAAGCGACATTGTAGGGTCACCAATGAGTATTTTGATGGCTCGTAAATTATATCCTGGCAATGCCACGGTTACCATGTGCCATAGTCGCACTCCCGATATTAAATCGCATACTTTGCAAGCTGATATATTAATCGCGGCAATTGGCAAGCCAGGTTTTATAACCCCTGATATGGTAAAAGAAGGTGCGGTGGTAGTTGATGTGGGTACAACCAGAGTAAAAGATGAAAGTAAAAAAAGTGGTTTTAGCCTTAAAGGTGATGTCGAATTTGAATCAGTGGCAGCAAAGGCTAGTTACATTACGCCAGTGCCCGGGGGAGTAGGACCGCTGACCAGGGCGAGTCTGTTGTGGAACACGCTTTTGGCAGCTGAAGGAGAGATATATGGATGATGTAATGCATAAAATAGCAGATAAAAAACTGATAACAAATAACCGTAAAATCAACATTGCTTCTTTACCGCTAATGGAGCAATTTTATACCATTCAGGGTGAGGGCTACCATCAAGGAAAAGCTGCTTATTTTATTCGGTTGGGCGGATGTGATGTTGGTTGCGTTTGGTGCGACGTAAAGGAGTCGTGGGATGCGAGTACACACCCTCAGGTGGCAATTAACGAAATAGTAAATGCTGCGAGTGCTACTCCTGCAGAAATTTGCGTGATTACAGGTGGCGAACCATTAATGCATAACCTGGATGTACTAACGCTTAAACTAAAGAATGCAGGTAAGAAAACCAATATCGAAACTTCCGGTGCTCATCCATTAAGTGGTGAATGGGATTGGATTTGTTTTTCTCCTAAAAAATTTAAATCTCCATTGCCAGAAATATATGCCCACGCCGATGAACTTAAAGTGGTAGTATATAATAAATCAGATTTTGATTGGGCGGAATCTTTTGCTAAAAAAATGCAACCTGAATGTAAGCTCTTCTTACAACCAGAATGGTCAAAAGCAGAGCAAGTTACACCGCTTATTGTTGAATATGTAAAGGAAAACCCAGGTTGGCAAATCAGTTTACAATCGCACAAATATATGCAAGTACCATAAAAAAACCTGTTATTGGAAAATAACAGGCTACTGGTTTAATATTATTGCATCAAGTTGTTACGAGCGTTGATCCTTTTCAAAGAAACATTCTTGATCAAAACAATCCTGATGGTAAAAAACCGTATAAGTTTGCGAATCATCAGTTCCACGATTGAGATTATCTTGATTGCCATTAAATTTATCTACAACGTCTCTTTCAAATTCTTGACTTGGCATTTCGCCTTCAAATAATACCGGCAAATTTTTATAATTCTCAGTACTGATTCTGTCTGTTTTTACCGTATGCTTATCTTTATTTATTCGGGCCAGCCCTATAGGTACTATTAATCTAACGCCTTCTTTACCGCTTCTAATGGTATGAGGCTCTTCTGTTTCTTTAGCAGCATTTTTTGTGTCTACTGCGTCTTTATGTTCAGGAAATAATGACACCTCCAAGTACCTCACAGCCTCTGCGTCTATATCAACTAAGAAATTTTCTATTTTTCCTATGTTGTTATCATCAGCATCAGTGAGCGACCATCCTCTTACGTCTGGATTATCTTTGGCCACTTTAAAGTCTTTCAGATTATTTAGATATTTTAAATGATTGTTTTTGTTGTCATTCATAACGTTAATATTTTATGATTATACATTTTCTATTTCAGCAAATGCATCAGCTACTTCATCAAAGAAGTTTTGAATATCATTTGCCTGATTGGTAGCCAACTCTTTAGATTTTATAGACTCTGCAGCATCTTTTATGTCATCTGCTTCATCCTGCAACTCAGGAAAAGCAGAAGAGGGAAGATCTTGCATGAAACTGGCCGTGGCTAAAAATGCCATCCTGATTTTGTCGGCGTGCTGCTCCGAATAGGTATTATGTGTAATATTGGAGGCGGTCTGCTTAATGGTAGATATATGTTGATTACCATTCACAGATTAATGTTGATCATTCAAATAAGCCATTGCTTCAGCCAGATGTTGCAACCCATCTTGAGTATAGTTATGGCTCAGCGACACATCGCCATTGTTTTCATTAACAAATGCAATAAAGGAAGTAATTGGATTAGTGGCTTCAGTAATCGGTTGGGTTTGTGATTCTTCAGCCGGTTGCGTGTACTCGGTTTCTGCAGTTTCGTATTCTTCATCATTATCTACCCCTGTAAATAGCCATATTAAACCACCTATTAATAGGATAGCTATAATCCAGGGCCATACCGGTTTTTTTTGTTTCTTTTCTACATTAATTTCTGCCATAGTTCAAAAAATTTAGTTTTACATTCAAAACTTTAACAGACGATAGCGGGATAGGTTATCAGATATTTATAAATGATGTGTACTGAATTTTACTTTTAGCTGTGGATATTGTATATTTAAATTGTAATATAACCGATGTAAAGCGCCAGTAATGTGTACTTTGTTATGTTTTTATGGTATAAAATATTATTGCAAAAATAGCTATAAAAAAAGAGCCTGAATTTTTAAAAACAGGCTCTCAAATTGATTATTTTAAAATTATTTTATTCTTTATTTTCGCGTTTATTGTTCTTGCTATCAGAAGTTACATTGATTAATTCACCATCTTCAAGTCTTTTACTTACTGCAGAAAAAGGTCCTGAAATTACTTCTGTTCCCTTAGATATGCCGCTTATAATTTCAATATTTTCGTAATCGCTTATACCTGTATTTACTGGTACCATTTTTGCCTTTCCATTTTCGTTAACAAATACAACTTCAATTTGCTCATCATCTTCCTCGCTAGAACCATCTGATTGATTTTGGTCTTCAATTTCTGATTCGCTATCTTCTTCATCTTTTGCAGGCTCACGAGTTGTAACGGAGGCTAATGGAACAGTAATAATATTTTGTTTCTCTTCTGTTATTATTTCTACACTAGCTGTCATCCCCGGCCGGAAAGGCGACACCATATTTTTATCCTTTATTAAGTCGGCATATGATTCATTCAGTATTTTTATTCTTACTTCAAATTCCGTAACAGCATCAGGTGAAGCTTTTTCATTGGCTGTATTGGCTATTTGAGTTACCACTCCTTTAAATTCCTTGTCCAGATAAGTATAGCTGTCTACATCAATGGTTGCCGTATCGCCTAAAGCTACTCTGATAATATCATTTTCATTTACATCTACTCTTACTTCCATATTGGTAAGATCGGCAATTCGTAGCATTTCAGTACCTGCCATTTGACTGGTACCAACCACTCTTTCACCTTCTTCCACGCTTAGTTTTGAAACAATTCCGCCCATGGGTGCTCTTACATTAGTAAATCCCAGATTTTCTTTGGCTTCCCGAACTGATGCCACCGCGCTTCTCACGATATAGCGAGCCGCGTCTACATTTTTTGCTGCCGCGGTCAAATCATTTTTGGCTATTTCATAGTTGGCTTGAGCCAATTGCCAATCGGCTTCGGAAATTACATTGTCTTCAAACAATTGCTTATTTCTTTCATAATCCTGCTCAGCTCTTAATTTTTGTGCTTTTGCCGAAGCCAATGCCGCTTCTGATTGGGACAAGTTGGCTCTTTGTTGATTCAGTGCAGCTTGTGAACGCTCCAGTGCAGATTCCAGGTTGTCGGGCCTTAATTTTATAAGCATATCACCAATAGCTACCGAATCACCCTCTTCCATGAAAATGTCAATTATTTCTCCGGGCACGTCCGGACTGATGGTTACTTCAGTAACTGGCTGTACCATGCCAGAGGCACTTACTCTTTCTACTATTTTACCCGATTTAGCCTTGGCAACTTCAACTGAAATTTCCGGTGGGCGGCCAATCCATCCTGCCGATTTTGCTACCAATAGGAAAATAATTAATATAACTACAGCCCCTACCAGGAACCAAATAAGTTTATTAGAACTTTTTTTTCTTCTTTTTGCCATGATTATTAATTTTCAAAAGTTATAGGGTTACCTAAATAAAAATCCAATACTTTTATTCTGAATATAAAGTCATATTTTGCTCTTAATAATTGAGTGCGTGCCTGGAATAAATTATTAGATGCTAGTTGCAAGTCTACATAATTTACCGCCCCGGCATTGTATCTTTTCTCAATTGCCCGGAAAGTTTCCTCCAGGGCTTTAACTTGTAGTTGGGCTGATTGATAAGTTTCTGAAGCTGCCATGGCATCGTTGTAAGCACGCTCGATAGTTTGGCGTAACTGGTTGAGCGTACGCTCGTATACAATTCTGCTCCTGTCTTTTTGTATTTTTGCTCTTTGCACATTAGACCGAGCATTTAAATTGTTAAATATTGGAATATTTAAATTCAAAGAAACAGATTGACTCAGGTTGTCATCGTATTGCTCCCAAAAGGAATAGTCTGACAATGGGTTGGTTCTATCGATGGCTATGTCAGAATAATTGGTGAAAATATCTGCATTTATAGTTAAACTTGGATAATATCCTCCTTTAGCAACTTTAACACCGTAAGTTGCGCTTTCCTGATTCAATTCAGCACTTTTTACCACTGGTTGGTTTTGTTCGGCAGTTTCATATACCTGGCTTACTGTGTATTCTGAAATATTGTAATCTTCCACTTCAATATCAGGTTCCTTTACCGAAAACGCTTCACTGGCTGGTATTTGTAACAATTGTTTCAAAATTAATAACGCCAATTGATAATCGTTGCGTGCGGTAACTAAATTTACCTGATCACTGGCCAGTTGAGAAGCCACCTCATATTGATTGGCTATTGGCAATGCGCCTGCAACTACCTGCTTTTCAGTTAGTTCATATTGAGCCTGTGTTGTTTTTACCTGGCTTTCAGCATTCTCTACCAAAGCCTGATTAAAAATCACATCCATGTAAGCACTTACTATGTCAAGCTTAATATTATTCTGCATATCTTCCAGGGCATAGCGATCAGATTGAAGGTTGGCCTGGCTTTGTTTGATCGTGTTATTTATTTGGAAACCCTGAAATATTGGCATCGAACTACGGAAACTTAATCCATTACTGGAAATTCGCTCAGTAGTAAACTGGTTGGTTGTGGGATCAATTGATCTTCCCCAACGATTGATGTATTGGCCTCCTGCGTTTAATGAGGGATAACGTTGAAAGTTATCTTCTCGTAAATTTACGCGACTTGAATTTACCTGTAAAGCGCTTTCTTGTATGTCCAGGTTATTCTCCATAGCATAATCTATGCACTCCTCCAGTTTCCAGGTTTCTGTGTCCTGAGCCCAACCGAATTGGCAAATAATTATACCTGCCAAAAAAATGGTAATAGTTTTTACTTTCATATTTATAAATCAATATTTGGTATATAAATCACTTCATGTACCCATCGTAAGCTTTGCATGTATTCCAAACTGATGGGTTTTAAGTCTGAATCCATTTCAATTATTTGACATGCCTCATCATTTTTTGCTTTACGCGATACTGACATAGTCGCAATATTGCAGTCGTCGTGCGATAATATATCGGTGATGAACGCAATACTTCCTTTGGTATCATCTGCAGTAATGATCAATGTATGCAGGTTGGCATTGAAATTTGCTGTAAAGCCATTCACTTCTCTTATATTGATCATACCCCCACCCAGACTTTCACCTACCACCGTTACCTCTTTTTCACTGGCTTTAAGCTGAAGTTTAACGGTGTTGGGATGCATGGTAGATGCATTGGCTACTGCCTTAAATTCGAAAGATAAACCGTTGTTATCTGTAAAATCAAATGCATCTTTTATACGACGATCGTCAGTAGCAAAATCCATAAGTCCGGCCAATATGGCCCTATCGCTACCATGACCTTGATAGGTACGAGCAAAGCTATTGTAAAAAGTAATGGTAGCTATTTCTGGTTTTTTACCTAAAATGCGAATAGCCACCCTTCCAATTCTTACCACACCCGCGGTATGTGAACTGGATGGGCCTATCATTATCGGTCCTATCATATCGAAAATGCTACTTCTTTCTGCCATTCAATTTAAATTATGAGGTAATATTAGCTATAATTGCAATGGAGGTAAAATAAATGTTTATGAGTGGTAGAATAATTGTATGAAGGCTCTTTTTAACGACATGATAGTTGAAGAGTTATCCCTCACTTTGGACGATAGAGGATTGCAATATGGCGATGGGTTATTTGAAACCATTATCATAAAAGCGGGTAAAATTCAATTGCTTGATAAACATTTAAGCCGCTTGAAAAAAGGGATGCAAGTATTGCATATGGAAACACCTGCTTATTTCACAATCAATTATTTTACAGCATGCATAGCCCGGCTGGCTGAAATTAACCAGACCGAAACAATGGTTGCAAACGTAATGGTTTGGCGAAAGCCGGGGGGCTTGTATACACCATTGGAGCAAGCGGTAAATCTTTTGATAAAATGCCGCCCTTATCAAGAAAAAGCTAAAAAGTTGCATAAGGTAGGAATATGCAGATCTGTCAGCAATTATTATCAGTCATACACACCTTATAAAAGTAACAGCTTAAAGTATGTATTGGCAGCTATAGAAAAGAAGGAAAGTAAAATGGATGATCTGATAATTTTGGATGCATCCGGATATATTTCAGAAACAATTGATAAAAACATCTTTTGGATAAGCGATGAAACAATTTTCACGCCTGCTGTAAAAACCGGTTGTATTGCCGGGGTAATGCTTGATCACCTAATGGATACCTGGAATGTAGAAAGGAAAAATGTAGTGGCTGGTTTTTATGAGCTTAAATCATTAAAACAAGCAGAAAAGATTTTTGCTTGTAATGCCAGTGGCGTTTATGAAGTAGGAGAGGTGGTTGAGTGAAATCTTAGTGGCTGAAGCGCATAATTGGTAGAAACCTACCTTTCGGCTTGCTTTCATAATGATCGATTATAATGAAACCAAATTTTCTGTAAAAAGCTTTGGCATTAGGATCGGAAACAACTAAAATCGGCTTCTTTTTCTCTACTACATTTTCTAGTATATAAACTAATAGTTTTTTACCATAGCCATTACCCATGGCTTTAGGTTTAATCCAGAAATGATTTATTTCATATTCAAACAACTTTTCTTCTATGGCGCAAAAACCCAGAATTTCATCAATTTCACAAATCATAAAAATGCTTTGTATTTCAAAATCATTTGTGGTTAGCCTGAGTTCCTCTTTCCAACTTTCCATCCAACTGGCAGGGTAATTCCAATGTGATTTTGATGCTAAGCTGATTGCATTAAGCTTTGTTAAATCTTTTTTTGTGGCCTCTTTTATAAATATTTGCTTCAATTGATCATGGTTTTATCTTTACATCTTCCACGGTTACTTCTATCGATTCTTTATTGTCAAAAGTAAGTTGGAAGGTAAAATCGAAGTTATTCTCATTTTCGGGAGGGGTATTGAGAGTAACTAAAAGCTGTTGACTGCTAAGTTCTATTTCATTATCAAACAGATTAGATAAGGTGATCCCATTTTTTTGCAGGTTGGGGTGCCAAATGAAAAATTCATTCAGATTACTACCCGCTGCTTTACCGGCGTATTCTTTATTTGTAGTTATATGCCATTCCGCAAGTCGAGGAAAATATATAGCCGGAGAACAAGCATATGCTGCAAAGGAAAAGAAGGTCACTCGCGCAATATTTTTTACTTCATAATTGAGCAGTAACGCAATGCTGTCAAAGTCTATAACTTCATTGTTGGTATTTATTGCATATTTATAATATTCATCTTCAAAAACGCCTAATGTTTCAACATCAACGATCTTTGCTTTTTGAATTTTAAACTCGGAAGCCTCATAAATTATAGGACCATCTACACCACACGGATCGGAACATGACTGCCAAAAAATACTCAAGAGTGATCCGGATAAAATAAACAGCGCTGAGAGTATAAGTTTTTTCACTTGATTAATTAGGTTTTGAACGTTTGCTTTTTAATTAGAGCACCAAAGGAAAGAAAAGGTTGTAAAATTTTACCATGAATAAGAAAATAGCTTGTGAAGTGTGTTACTTTTTGAGCACAGCTTTACGAAATATCCGCAATAAATAACCGGTAAAAAAGATAAAGACGATAATTAGATAATATCGGAATTGATAAAAAATTCCAACGTCAGATGAATTAAAAGAAAAAATTAAGCCCACTAGCGATACTATCCATATCAAGATTAAGATTATAGTAATGATGATATTCGTATTCATATTCAAATATAAAAATTATAAAATTACCAGTTAGGCATTTTCAAGTTATATTTAACCGTAACTTCAGTTACTTGTTCACTTCTTTAAGATATGCTTGTAGAATATTATAAGAATCAATAAATTTAAGAAAAAAGTGCGACTGGTGAAATTGGATTTTTTCTGTGAGCGCAAAATAATATTTTCAAT
>Ga0207419_1000992_pt1 | contig 23020 bp, 22 predicted proteins | sample ElkSloMetagenome_4_FD_184723 | JGI IMG/M metagenome (GOLD analysis project Ga0207419, IMG submission 184723) | Hot spring microbial communities from Elkhorn Slough, Monterey Bay, USA - MD2A (version 2) | ecosystem: Environmental > Aquatic > Marine > Intertidal zone > Estuary: Microbial mat ... | reverse complement strand
ACCACCCCGCTGCGGAGAAGAATTTTCATTTCCATTTAACCAAACACTTCCATCTGTAGGGGCACCTTGATAATTATCATGCCAAACATCAGCGCACCACTCGAAGACATTACCGTGCATATCATACAAACCAAAAGCATTGGGTGGAAAAATTCCTACGTCTGTTGTTTCTTCACGATATATTCCTGGCGGTGCATCAGCATAAGTAATATGGCGACCATCATAGTTAGCTAACTCAGACGTTATAGTTTCGCCAAAATAAAATGGTGTTGTTGTGCCTGCACGGGCACCATACTCCCACTTGCTCTCACTGGGTAAACTATATTTTTTGCCTGTTATTTGGGAGAGTTTCTGACAAAATTCTGTCGCGTCGTTCCAACTTACTTTTTCTACAGGACGACTTGCACCTTGAAAGTTGGAGGGATTATTTCCCATAACGACTTGCCATTGTGCTTGAGTGACTGGATATTTTCCCATGAAAAATTCTGGCACGTCTACATAATGTTGCGGACTTTCATAATCATTTCTCCCTGTTTCTGTTTCTGGAGAACCCATGAGAAATCTACCTGGGGGAATTTTTACCATTTCTAGGGAGATTCTGTTGCCGAGGTTTTCTGTCATTACCTCTGCTTGATGTTGAGAGCGATTTATTATTTCTCCTTTTTCATTAACTGTGACTGTCTCAAATTTCTGAGTCGAGTTTGAGGAATTTAATGAGTATGCTTTTGGTAGCAAAAATCTATGCCACCAATTTTTACTTAACGTTGCTGCTGCAAACCCACTTCCGGCTAAACCTCCTAATATCAATATTTGTCTTCTGGTTTTATTGGGTTGGGGTTGAGTTTTAGGCATGGATGGAATTGTTATTTTTGGCGTGATTTTACCTCGGGGAATTGAGTTGAAAGGGAAGTTTGTGTAGAAGTTCAGAGGATATGACTATGACTTACCGAATTGGCGATGATAAACTTCGTCTTCTTTTTCCGTTTCGATTTTCAAGTTAGATCGAGGATAAGAAACACATAATAGGGCATATCCTTCGGACTGAAGTTCAGGACTCACACCCATACCTTCACTCTGATCAACCTCACCCTCTTGTAGTTTAGCCGCACAGGTGGTACAGACTCCGGCATGACAGGAACTCGGTAACTCTAGTCCGGCTTCATCTGCAACTTCTAGAATCAATTGATCTTCACAAACGTCTAGGGTATGAACGTTTCCTTGATGATAAATTTCAACAGTGTAAGTTTTTGACATGATCTTTTGCAAAGGTATATTCAATAAATTTCTCCTCCCCTTGTTTGAGAAAGTTGCTTTAACTTCACTACAACACATAAGAAAATCTTAAGTCTGGAGGAATCACTTTCTGCTAAGGAGAGGAGAGAATTTCTAACAGTTAAAGTTAGAATTAACTCTCGTCAGACGACGTTCATTGAGAGATTACTCAACTACAATTTTTCCAACCATACCCGCACCCCGGTGAGGCTGACAGTAGAATTCATAGGAACCTGTTGGTGCATCTTCAGGGATAGTCACTTTGAAATCTTGTCCGGGGGAGTAGAGAAGTCCCTCGTGAGAAAGCTTAGAAGCGATCTCTGAACTGGGGGATTTGCTCTTGTCAAAAACGACGTTGTGAGGAGGGAGTTTATTATTTACAAAGTCTATTGTGTCGCCAGGTTTGGCTTTAATAGTGCTAGGTTCAAATGCTAACATTCCATTATTAGCACCCATTTTTACCTCATAGGTTGCTGCGGCCGCAGGAGAAGCATTGAAGACCAAGCTGCTCACCATCAACAAAACAAGAGATAATCCTAATACTATTCGCTTAGAGATTGACAAAACGAAGTTCATATTCTCCTTTGAAATTGCTCGCTTTATGCAGATTTTCACACTTCTACTTTAGCATCCCAAGTTCAGAACTTGCTGAGAGGAAAACTGGTTTGAAGTGGAACCGATGATTATTGTACCATAGAGACTCAAGCTTGATCAGAAAATCTAAAAATGAGAGGTATGGTTATAGAGTTTACGACTAAATAACAATCTAAGGAAAATGACACCAAAACCCAATTATCGTCCTGAAAAAATGTCTCTTGGCCCTCTAGAACGAGAAATCTTAAACATTATCTGGGATTTGGGCTGTGCTACCGTCAAACAAGTCCATGAACAGATTCTCGCCGATCCGGATCGAGAATTATCCTCGCCCAGTGTAACAACCGTATTAAATCGTTTGCGCCGAAAAGGGTGGCTGTCTTGCGATCGCAGTGGACGGGCTTATATGTGGAAACCGCGACTTTCTCGAACCCAAGCCCAAGCCATTATTGCTTACGAACACCTCAATCAGTTTTTAGCTTTGGGCAATCCTGATATTGTGGCAGCGTTTGCCAGTGATCTCGATTCTGCTAGTTTAGATCAACTTGATGCAATCGCACAACGCTTAAAAGCTTTACGAGAAGCCAGAAACGAGGAGAAGTAATGCACTTAATTTTGATTTTAGTCTCCGGTGGATTGGCCATGAGTTGGCGAGGGGTAAATGTTTCGAGTTCTGGAACTTGGGCGCAACGTTGGCAGCGATCGCTAATTAAGTTAATTGTACCGCCTTTGATGTTATTGATCAGTGCGATCGCCGTGATTTGGATGGGGCCACAAGGACAGATGCTGGGACAACCGACAGGTTGGTTGGGTTATGGGTTAGCCTGGGGGCTGTGGGGATGGGCGATCCTGTTAGGTTTAGTTTTAGCCTTTAAAAGCTGGAGATTAATCAACCAAGTTGATCACTGTTCTCAAATTGTCGTTCAAGGAATTACCGTTCGAGTCTTAGAAAATCCGGTTTTATTTTGCGCTCAAATCGGGCTTTGGAATCCAGAATTAGTGGTGAGTCAAGGACTGCTAAAAATCTTAACTCCTGAACAACAAAAAGCCGTTTTCATTCACGAACAAGCCCATCGTTATTATCAAGATACATTTTGGTTTTTGGGGTTGGGATTTTGTCGGCGTTTAACGGCTTGGTTGCCGGGTACTGAAGACATTTGGCAAGAATTGTTACTATTACGAGAACTGCGAGCTGATCGCTGGGCTGCTCAACAGATTGATCCTTTACTTTTAGCAGAGTCGCTCTTATTGATGGTTCGTCAATCGGTTGCGATTTCAGAAGAAAGTTGTGCTGCGTTTAGTTGTGTTGCCCCTCAAAACCGGATGACAGAACGGATCGAAGCTTTGCTCAAGGATGATTCTACACTGGAATCTGATTCCCAATTAAATTACTGGAGTTGGAGTCGAGTTTTCTTTGTGTTTTTACCCTTAATTTCTGTACCGTTTCATTATCGTTGTTGAAAACTAATTTTAATCAGAATCTTCCGTTTCATCGAGATGTTCAGCCACCGCTTGATAGAGATCGAGAACATGATGATCTAGCAGTCGATAATAAACTTTTCGTCCTTGTTTACGATAACTGACTAATCGTAGCGCACGCAGCGATCGCAATTGATGAGAAACGGCAGATTCACTCATCTCTAAAATTTCTGCTAAATCACAAACACATTGCTCTTGTCGGGCTAATATAGATAATAATCGTAGACGGTTCGCATCTCCTAGCAAACTGAAAAACTCTGCCATTTGTTGAGCTTTTTCGACACTCAGAGTTTGAGTTCTCACATTCTGGATATCTTTTAAATCAACAGCATGATGTTGATCGCAAGTTGGGGTTTCTGCATTTTCGATGCGGTTCGTTATAGCGTTGTTTATGGCTGAGTCTGTTAACATTATCAATTTTCTTAAGGTGGCATCTAGTTTTTATTTGAATTAAGTATAACAGATCGCGCTTAACTCCCTATTTTTAATTCTTTTTTGCCGTGATTAAAGAGTCGTTTTCTGAATCTATAACGTATTGAACTGTTCATTCATCAGCAAGTTTTAGATTGTTTTGGGAGTGTCTGTGAAGCGATAGAAGATGTGATTTACCCTTAATCCCTGTTTCAAAATTGGGAAAAGACAAACCTGATTCAGGTCTTGACTCTCCACTTTACTGGAGACTATAGAATGAAAGAATACTTCTCATTGAGTCTCACATCTACTGGAGTCAAGGCGATGGAAACCAGCTATTTACGACTAAAAGGTATGGGGTGCGCCGCTTGTGCCAATAAAATTGATCGTGCTATTCACGAAGTTCCCGGCGTAACAGAATGTAACGTTAATTTTGGAGCAGAACAGGCAACCGTTCAGTATAATCCGAAACAAACAAATATAAACAATATTCAACAAGCGGTTAGTGATGCGGGATATAGTGCCGAACCGTTAGAAAGCACTCAAAATAGCCAAGAAGAACGGGATAAAGAAAACCGCAAAATCGCCCAAAAACTGAGAAAAAAAGTTCTTATTAGTGCGGTGATTAGTAGCATTTTAATTATCGGCAGTTTACCGATGATGACGGGGTTAGAAATACCCTTTATTCCGATGTGGTCACATAACCCTTGGTTACAATTAATTTTAACAACTCCCGTGATGTTTTGGTGCGGAAAAACCTTTTTTATAGGAGCCTGGAAAGGCTTAAAACGTCACAGTGCCGACATGAATACATTAATTGCAGTCGGAACAGGTTCGGCTTATCTTTACTCAATATTTGTGACAATTTTTCCCGGATTTTTTATCAGTCAAGGATTGAGTGCAGATGTTTATTATGAGTCAGCCGCAGTTATTATTACTTTAATTTTACTCGGACAATTACTCGAACATCGGGCGAGGGGAAAAACCTCAGAAGCGATTCGTAAATTGATGGGTTTACAAGCAAAAACGGCTCGGGTTGTGCGAGATCAAAAAGAGGTTGATATTCCTCTAGAAGCGGTTAAAGTTGGCGATATTGTGATTGTTCGTCCCGGTGAAAAAATACCTGTTGATGGTGAACTGATAGAAGGACGTTCAACCATTGATGAATCGATGGTAACAGGAGAAAGTGTACCTGTTGAAAAGAAACCCGGAGATGACATTATTGGCGCGACGATTAATAAAACTGGAAGCTTTAAATTTCGGGCATCTAGAGTCGGAAAAGATACGGTTTTAGCCCAAATTGTCCAACTGGTACAACAAGCGCAAGGTTCAAAAGCACCGATTCAAAAATTAGCCGATCAAGTCACAGGTTGGTTTGTTCCAGTGGTGATTGCCATTGCCATTTTAACCTTTATTATTTGGTTTAATTTTACCGGGAATTTAACCCTAGCAACCTTAACCAGCGTGGGCGTTTTAATTATTGCTTGTCCTTGTGCTTTGGGATTAGCAACACCCACTTCTGTCATGGTCGGAACGGGATTAGGTGCTGAACATGGAATCTTAATTAAAGGGGCAGATAGCTTAGAAATTGCTCATAAGATTCAAACAATTATTCTTGATAAAACAGGTACATTAACAGCCGGAAAACCAACAGTTACTAACTATATTACCACCGGAGGAACGGCTAATGATAACGAATTAAAACTCTTACGATTAGTCGCCGCAGTGGAACGAAAATCAGAACATCCTCTAGCTGAAGCAATTGTTCAATATGCGGAATCTCAGGGCGTTAATTTTCCCTTACCCGAACCCGAAGATTTTGACGCGATGACAGGAATGGGAGTTCAAGGTTATGTTTCAGATCGATTTATCCAAATAGGAACGAGTCGTTGGATGGGAGAATTAGATATTAATATTGAAGCCCTAAAACAGTTTCAACAACAATGGGAAACTGAAGGAAAAACAACCGCTTTAGTCGCTGTTGATGGTATAATAGAAGGGGTAATTGGAATTGCTGATACGCTCAAACCCACTTCTGAAAATGCCGTAAAATCCTTACAAAGAATGGGGTTAGAAGTCGTTATGATTACCGGAGATAATCAAAAAACAGCCGAAGCCATTGCATCACAAGTAGGAATAGAAAGAGTATTTGCAGAAGTACGTCCCGATCAAAAAGCAGATTTAGTTAAATCTATTCAAAAAGAAAAGAAAAGAAAGGGGGAAAATCATCGAATTGTGGCGATGGTTGGCGATGGAATTAATGATGCACCCGCCCTCGCCCAAGCGGATGTGGGAATTGCGATCGGTACTGGAACAGATGTGGCAATTGCAGCCGGAGATATTACCCTAATTTCTGGAGAATTAACGGGAATTGTCACCGCAATTAAACTCAGTCGGGCTACCCTGAATAATATTCGCCAAAATCTGTTTTTTGCCTTTATTTATAACACAGCCGGAATTCCCATCGCCGCCGGAATTCTCTATCCGTTTTTTGGCTGGTTATTAAATCCAATTATCGCCGGAGGTGCGATGGCTATGAGTTCAGTTTCTGTGGTGACAAATGCGTTGCGTTTGCGTAATTTTAAACTTTCATCGTGAAAAACATTCAGTTATATGGTGCGTTAAATTATGCCATCTTTATTCAGTATAAATAAGTTTAATGCACCCTATCTATCAAATTAAATTGCCGCCTCAATGGAGACTAAACTCATGCTAAAACATCGGAAAATTGGATTCTATTTGAGTCAAATTTTACTCTCTTTAATTCTGGTAACTTCTGTTCAAGCTGCTTCTACAGAATCTCCTTCTCAATCTACCGATAAATTTCGCCAAATTCAACAACCCATTCCTGTTAAAATTGCAATCACAACTGCGGGTTTAGGGTTAATCGGTTTAGAACTGTGGTGGTTTATGTTTAGCAAACCCAAAGCAAAACAAGCCACCAAAACTGAAGACACCCAAGAATTACAAATTCTAGTAGATGGTGGATACGAACCCAACAGAATAACCGTTAATTCGGGTCAACCCGTTCGTTTACAATTTTACCGCAAAGACCCTAGCCATTGTTTAGAAAAAGTCCTCTTTCCTGATTTCAATATCTCCAAAGATTTACCTCTAGATAAAACCACAACGATTGAATTTACTCCTGAAAAACCCGGAGAATATACGTTTAGTTGTGGGATGAATATGGTACGAGGAACACTAGAAGTTCGAGGATAAACTAACATGATTAACCGCAGAACATTTCTGACTTTAAGCACCTCAGCAGCGAGTGGGATTTTGTTAACGCAATGTGTTTCTAACTCAATAAAAGCCCAATCCTCTAGTTCTTTGACAAGTTCTGCAACTCAAAGTAGTGTCGGAAACTTATTAGAGGTTGATTTAGAAGCAAGCTTTGATCAGGTTTCTATTGCCGGACAAAAGGCAAAACTGTTAAGTTATAACGGACAAATTCCGGGGCCAAGATTGGAAGCAAAACCCGGAGATACCATCCGAATTAACTTTACCAATAAACTCTCACAACCGACCAATTTACACTATCACGGTTTGCACATTCCGCCCACAGGAAACGCCGATAATGTGTTTTTAAAGATTCAACCGGGCGAAAGCTTTACCTATGAATTTACCCTTCCTAAAAATCATCCATCTGGAACGTTTTGGTATCATCCCCATTTACACGGTTTGGTTGCAGAACAACTTTTTGGGGGTCTAGCAGGTTTATTGATAGTACGGGGTGAACTGGATGAAATTCCTGAAATTCAAGCCGCAGAAGAACAATTTCTCGTTTTAAAAGATTTTGCTTTAAATGGAAATCAAGCCAACTTTCAAGGTCACATGGGGATAATGTTGGGGCGAGAAGGTGAACTTTTAACGGTTAATGGTGAACTCAATCCTAACTTTTCAATTCCCAAAGGGGGGTTATTGCGTCTAAGAATTTTAAACGCTTCTACCTCTCGTTTTTATCGCTTAAAATTAGAAGAACATCCTCTTTATTTAATCGCCACAGATGGCGGTTCTATTTCCGAACCTGTTGAATTATCAGAAGTGTTATTAACTCCCGGTGAACGGGTGGAAATATTGGTTCGAGGAGAACGAGAACCCGGACAATATCGCCTTTTAAACTTACCTTATGATCGCACGGGTGGTATGGGAGGCGGAATGATGGGAAGGGGAATGATGGGAGGCGGAAGGATGGGAGGTGGAATGAGGGGAAATCGTTCTAATACAAATACTCCCCAAACTTTAGCGACTTTTAGCTATAAAAACTCGGTTGAAACTCTACCTTTACCCAAACAATTAATTGCTGTTCCTGAACTTCCCGAACCCCAAGAAACACGCCGTTTTACCCTCAATCATGGGATGGCGCCGGGAATGGGAATGGTGTTTTTAATTAACGGTGAACCTTTTGAGATGGGAAACCCGGATACTGTGGTTAAATTGAATACGGTTGAAGACTGGGAAATTGCCAATACAGGCACGATGGATCATCCTTTTCACCTGCATACTAATGATTTTCAAGTTATTAGCCGAGATAATAAACCTGAACCTTATCGGGCTTGGAAAGATACAACCTTAGTGAAGCGGGGGGAAGTGGTTCGCATTCGCATTCCGTTTAAAGATTATCCCGGTAAAACGGTTTATCATTGTCATATTCTCGACCATGAAGACTTAGGAATGATGGCAACAATTGACATGAAAGCTTAAATATTTTTCTCGAAAAGTTAAAGTTTTGTAATCTTCTCTAAATTGTTGATTTTGGAGGTGTTTTCTGTTAAAATAGAAAGTAGAAAAACTGGTTGTAAACCAGGAGGACTGAATGATGAGTTTATATTTCAGTGCTGCGACAATTCTCAGTGCGGCCCTAATTGTACTCAGTCCCATTGATCGATCTGCTGATTCGACCTTTGATATTTCTCAAGCCTCTCCCCCCTGTTGTCAATCTGGTAGACCGGGAATGATGCCCGGAAACCTCGGGGGTGGATACGGAAGACACAGAGGAATGATCTTTAACTCCAATGAAGTCGAAACGGTCACGGGAAAAGTGCTTCAAGTTGATACTTGGACGCAGGGAGAATGGCAAAGGGGAGGGGTTCATGTTGTCCTCCAAACCGACAATGAAACGATTAATTTACATTTAGGGCCGGCGTGGTATATTAACAATCAAGACATTAGAATCGAGCCGAACGATCAGATTCAAGTCACAGGAATCAGAGTGACTTCCGGTGATGGACGAGCGATGATGGTGGTCAGTGAAGTCAGCAAAGGCAATCAAGTAATCACGCTCAGAGATGAAGTCGGTTTCCCAACTTGGATGAGGGGAAGATAATATTGATCTCAGTTGGGATAGAACAGTTTAAGATTTTTAGACAGTTGGCGAATAGAGTTCAACTGTCTGTTATTATATTAAGTTTTGATTCTAACTGAATGAAGCAATGTTAAGGTCGGGTGAATGGGCAGACAATTGCAGATTAGAAGTTTTTAGAATCCTTAAAAAATTGATAACGCTAAAGCCTAACTTCAAGGATATAATGACCGAAAAAGCAAACGACTCTCAAGATATTTCCATTCAATATGAAACTACAGGATCTTGTAGGAACAGATCAGCGTTATGATGTGAAAGCGATCGCCGCAGATGAGGAATTAACTCGTCAAATTCAGACGTTGGTGATTAATCTGGGTTTACTGAACCCACCTGCTGATGGTAAATTTGGCCCGTTATCAACCGCAGCATTACATCGATTTCAAATCTTGATGGACTGCGGCGAACCGGGATATTTAGGTAGAATTACAGCAAAACTATTAATTGAAACCAAGCCAGAAGACTTACCGACTCCAGCTTTGGTGCTAAAAATTACTAAAGAAACAATTCTCAAACTTAGACCCGTTCAATCCAGTGAACTCAACGAATCTGAAAAGCAGGGAATTAAAGAAAATGAGTCTTTTTCTCTGATTGCCTTTGAACCGATTCGTAATCACGTCAGAGTTGCATTTCGAGGAGAAACTTTTCAAGACCAATCTATTTGGTATGTCTTTGAAAAACACGCCGAAATTTATGAAGGAAGTAAGCTTAGTTTTCCAAAAATTTTACCGAAACGAGTCCGATTAGAAAACTTTCCCTACAAACCCCAAACCGATAATTTCTTCAATCCCACAGGTGCTTGTAACGTCACTTCTATGGCGATGTGTTTGACTTATTTTAATACTCCAAGACGCAAAGGTTACGGACAGTTTGAAGATGAACTGTATGAATATGCGATTCAAAGAGGCTACAGTCGATGGAGTCCCTATGATTTGGCAAAAATTGTTAGAGATTACGGCTGTCAAGATTATTTCACCGAAAAAGGAGATATGGATGATTTAAAAGATTGGTTAGCTGAAGGAAAACCCTGTGTAATTCACGGATATTTTACCGCCTTTGGTCATATTATGCCTGTGGTGGGTTATGATGACTATGGGTTAATTGTTCATGATCCTTATGGTGAATGGTTTTCAAGTGGATACCGAACCGATTTAAGTGGTGCTTATTTACGTTATTCCTATGGTTTAATTCGACGGACTTGTATGCCAGATGGTAACTTTTGGGTACATTTTATTTCTAAATAAAACTGAATGAACAGGAGGTTGAAACGCTTATTTTGTCAACCTGAGAGTGAACTAAACCTCTTGAAATAGAACTCCCCTGATGAATTGATCACTCTCCATGGATTAATCAAATATAAAATTTTTCTCATCAACTTTTTATCGAAATTTAACGCACTTGATTAAAATCTGAGCCATTCTAGTAATCAAGTCGAGTTATTTGATTGATCATGTTTAGTCTCAATTCAGCACCCCCAACCTCACACACGACCCACCCTCAAACTCGGGTTACTCCATTTTCTGATCAATTCTTCTGGCGACAGATCCTTTGTTATACAGGTAATGCTATCTTTGTAGTCATCGCCCTGGTGATTCTTGATTGGTTGTATAATGCAACACCCGTATCGCTGAAGTTGGATTTAGGAACTTCTAATGAACCTTCCGTCTTTTCTGTGGCTGTGGAAGATAGCTGCTTGGTCAATGGGATTTTCGCTGTTTGCTTACCTGATGCTCGCCGTCACAGGTAGTTGGATGTTTTATACTCGTAATGTGAAAAAACCTCGCCCTCCAGGGTTACGAACCGCTCATTATGTGATTGGCGGTACAATGGTCGGGTTAATATTACTCCTGTTGGCAATTGGTTTGATTGGCACCCTCGGTTACTATGGGAGTCTCGGTCATTCAGCCCACTTGCCTGCGGGATTAACCGTTGTCAGTTTAGTTTTCGTTTCAGCGTGGAGTGCGACTCAGATTCATCCTTCCCGACCTTGGGCGCGATCAGTTCATATTACGACAAATATTGTACTTTTCTTCGCCTTTGCTGTTGTTTCTCTTACAGGCTGGACTGTCGTACAAAAATACTTACCATAAGATAGAGTTCAGGAATCAAACCCCACCTTATAGTATAGATAGAGATTAATTGATCACAGATAATTCATCGATTACCTGAATCCGTCCTCTCATAACAGCCCGAAGTAAACGATCAACAGATTTGCGCTCATCTTCACTGAGAGTATCATCTAAGATAGCAGCCATTAATCCGTATCGATCAGCTTGAGTTAAATAATTGTTATTTCCGACAGATGCAACAATGGCGTAAACCGCTCCGGGAAGAAGATTAATTAAGGGCATAGGTCTAAATTGAACTTTTATATTACCCTTAATTATCTCCTATTTTGGTGATTGGATCTGTGACAAATTGAATTACGTTTTGTTGACAGCACTAGAAAAACCTAGTGACTTGTTGCTTCATATACCTGTGATATATATCACAATAGTAATTATACCACTTTCTCCGTGTCTAAGCATAAAAGCCTTAAAAGCCTGACTCATTCAGCTAGAGATCACCCTCGTGCACCTCAGCAAAGACAGAGCCAAATCGCTCTCTACATCAGAGTTATGAGATGAAATACTAACTCCAATTCAAAAAATAAGCAGATGAATCTTGCGAAAACCGTACCTCAATAGACGGTACATACGAAAAATGAGAGATTGCATAAAACGTTTACATTTCGTTACGATAGATTCATAGATTAAATTAAGGAAATAAACCGTTTACACACGCTGAATTCAAAGGACATATTTAATGAATAACTCTATACGAGTCGGTAACTTATTTGGTATTCCGTTCTATGTCAACGCCTCCTGGTTCATCGTACTAGGATTAATGACATTAAGCTACGGAACCAACTTATCATCGGAATTTCCCACCTTGGGCGGTGTTAATTCTACATTCCTCGGTTTAGTCGCCGCTTTGCTATTATTTGCATCAGTATTAGCCCACGAACTCGGACATAGTTTTGTCGCCATCAAACAAGGAATCAACGTTAAATCAATTACGCTATTTCTGTTTGGGGGACTCGCAAGTTTAGATAAAGAAGCCAAAACCCCCGGTGGCGCTTTTTGGATTGCGATCGCAGGCCCGGCGGTGAGTCTCGCGCTATTCTTACTATTAACCGGAATTGGAACTAGCGTGGCGACAAGCGGGCCGTTAGGGGCAATGGTGGGTTTACTGGCTTACATTAACCTGGCGCTGGCATTATTTAACCTCATCCCAGGCTTACCCCTTGATGGCGGAAACGTTCTCAAAGCGTTGGTTTGGAAAATTACCGGAAAACAATATACTGGGGTAATTTGGGCGAGCCGAGTCGGTCAAGCTTTAGGTTGGACAGCGATCGCATTAGGATTTCTCCCGACCTTATTATCTGGACAATTCCCCAACTTTTGGACAATCTTAATCGGTTGGTTCCTGTTACAAAATGCAGGTGTATTAGCCCAAGATGCAACCCTACGCAGCAAACTGTCTGAGTTCACCGCAGAAGATGCTCTAACCAACGATACTCCGATCATTTCTGAGGATTTATCCCTGCGCGAATTAGCCAATGAATATATTATCGGAAAAGCTCAAACTCGACGGTTCTTTATTGTCAACGAAGAAGGCGAATTGTTAGGTCAATTTGAAGTGGATCAAATGAAAGCCATCCCCACCTCTCAATGGCCGACAACTCAAGTTAAAGACCTCATACAACCCGTTGAACTCTCCAAAACCATAGACGCCGAACGTTCATTACTCGATGTTGTCACCTTATTTGAAAAAGAACAACTCGACGAACTGGCAGTGATGCGAAATGGAATGTTAGTCGGGTTAATCGAAAAAGCCTCAATTCGCCAAGTGTTACAACGCAACGCCGAAGCCAAACCCGCTTAAATTTTAAGCATTGTAACTAACCCAGAACCCGGTTTCTTTGAGAAGTCGGGTTTCTTAGCATTTGGGGCTGGTTTACAGAGATTGATGTATCCTATACATATTTGTGTAAAACCTGCCCTCTATATATGAAATCTTTTTTGCAAAGGAGGCTCTCAAGATGCCTCGAATTTAGTTATATATGAATTCTCTTAAGAAAAAACGGTTTGCAGATTACGGTCCTTACTCTCATTGGAATTGGCAAGCACAATCAGAGAATAGCTTACCCCACTGTGCTGTAGAAATTGAATTATTTAGTGATGCCTGTTTTATTAGAAGTAAAGAAGTTGAGCATGGTCCATATTTAGTTATAGACGCTGAACCGTTTCCACCCATAGAACCTCGGCAATCAATGCACGGTCGGCTAATTTTAAGATGTGAGTATTATCTAGACCCTAATCAAGATCCAACTATTTCCCCTCGTAATACAGATACATCAAGATATCATGGAGGGAGTTTACAAGATGAGATAGCTGCTATCTATTCACTCTGCTTGGGTGTAAGGCTCAAAGCAGGAGGTATTGTCCGACAGTTTTCTCATGGCAATGAGTATGGTAGACCTCGTATTCCTAGATTAGATGAAACTCCAATATTTTTTACTCCTCGTAATGGCAGATACATTTTACCGTGGCATCCAATTGAACGAAAATTAGATGGAATGCAAGAACAAATTAATTCATACATTCTCTTGACACCTCAACAAGCTTCCATCCTAGTTCGTGCCGCTAGACTTTATCAAGATGCAGTATGGTTAGCAGAAAGTGATCCTGAAATCTCTTGGCTGTTACTAGTATCAGCAGTTGAAGTAGCTGCTGACTATTGGTATGCTGAAAGTAATCCTGATCCTATTAAACAACTAGAGCAGCTTAAACCGGATTTGTTTCAAAAATTGAAGGATTTAGAAAATGATGGATTACAAGCTATTGAGATTGTGAGTAAAAACCTAGAAGGTCTTTTCGGCTCCACTAAGAAGTTTAGACAGTTCCTTTGTAAATTTAAGCCTCATAAACCACCCGCAAATAGACCAATCTGTTATCAGGTAGATTGGAGCCAATCATCACTAGATAAGATTTTCAGCAAGGTTTATACCTATCGTTCAAAAGCATTGCATGGAGGTACACCATTTCCTAAACCCATGTGCAGACCACCAACAATAGATCATCAAAATCAAATGTTTGCAGAATGTCCAGATGTTGGACTGGCTGAAGCATCACTTGGAGCGTCTTGGAAAGCCAAGGATGTTCCAATACATCTGCATATATTTGAATACATCGTAAGACATTCTTTATTGAACTGGTGGCAAAGCATGATTGAGATTAGCTGAAGGTGAAAGTGTTGAACGAACTTCCCAAGTGGAGGATGTTAGAGTAAAAAGCATCAGCCTAAATAACATGGTTAGATGACATCGTAACGAAATAGAGTTGCCATGATTCGACTAATTACCCCCGATGACACAGCAGCGCTCATCGCCCTAGCTAAAGACACAATTAGCTTTAAACCAAACGAACTTGAGGAACTGGGTAAAATGTTCTCCGACTACTTCAATAGTAATAGCGATGACATCTGCATCACCGACGAAGATAATGGGCTGGTGGGAGTAGCCTACTGCACCCCCGAACACATGACCAACGGGACTTGGAACCTGCTGTTGATCGCCATCCACCCCAACTATCAGGGACAAGGACGGGGTACTGCATTGCTGCGCCAGGTTGAGCAAACGTTGACGAGGCGAGGTGAGCGTATACTATTGGTGGAAACTTCAGGATTACCCAGTTTCGAGCGCACACGAGCATTCTACCGCAAATGTAGCTACGATGAAGAAGCACGAATTCGCGACTTCTACGATGTTGGCGACGATCAGATTGTTTACCGCAAGGTGTTGGCTAACCCGTTGAATTGATAAACCCGTCCCTACACAAATATGAGACAATATAGAACGGTACATCGGAATAGAGAATTGAAAAACTGTGAGTTCAACCGTCGTCACGACTGAAAATTCAAAATCAACAGCTAGCCTAGCCCGTCGTGCTGTTTTTCCCTTCACCGCAATTGTCGGTCAGGAAGAAATGAAACTGGCGTTGCTGCTGAATGTGATTGACCCCAAAATCGGTGGTGTGATGATTATGGGCGATCGCGGAACGGGCAAATCGACCACCATTCGGGCTTTAGCTGACTTATTACCCGAAATAGAGATCGTTGCAGATGACCCCTTCAACAGTCATCCAGATGACCCAGAATTGATGAGTGATGAAGTCCGTCAGCGAGTCTTCGAGCAACAATCAGTTCCCGTCGCGCGTAAAAAAGTCTCGATGGTTGATTTACCGTTGGGGGCGACGGAAGATCGGGTTTGTGGCACCATTGACATTGAGAAAGCCTTAGCCGAAGGGGTAAAAGCTTTTGAACCGGGTTTGTTGGCGAAAGCCAATCGCGGTATCCTCTACGTCGATGAGGTGAACCTGTTAGATGATCACTTGGTTGATGTATTATTAGATTCGGCCGCCAGTGGTTGGAATACCGTTGAACGCGAAGGTATCTCGATTCGTCACCCGGCGAGGTTTGTATTAGTCGGTTCAGGAAACCCCGAAGAAGGAGAATTACGCCCTCAACTGTTAGACCGTTTTGGAATGCACGCCGAAATTCGCACGGTAAAAGAACCGAATTTGCGCGTTCAAATCGTTGAACAACGCACTGCTTTTGACGGCGCTCCGAACGAATTTCTCGCTCAGTATGTCAGCGATCAAGAAAAGCTCCAACAGACGATTATTGAGGCTCAACAAAGACTTTCTTCTGTTGAAATTAGCCATGATTTTCGCGTGAATATTTCTCAAGTTTGTGCAGAACTTGATGTTGATGGGTTGCGAGGTGATATTGTTACTAACCGCGCCGCTAAAGCGATAGCCGCCTTTGAGGGTCGAACAGAAGTAACTGTCGAAGATATTGGTCGGGTAATTACCCTGTGCTTGCGTCATCGTCTGCGAAAAGATCCCTTAGAATCAATTGATTCCGGATACAAAGTGCAGAAGGTTTTCCGTCAAGTATTTGGTTTACCCGAACCCGAGGATGGTAATTAATTGAAAAGGTTTAAGGGTTAGAAATTGGAACTTTAACCTAGAACAAATCCTAACCCATGCAAAGACGTATTATTGGATTTGATCCTGGACTTGCAACTTTGGGCTTTGGTGTGATTCATTGTCAAAATAAAAGGGAACGGGGTGGCAATTATCCCGTTTCTTTAATTGATTTTGGAGTGATTAAAACACCTGCCCATCAAGAAATGGGAAAGCGTCTTTGTACAATTTATGAGGATTTACACACCTTAATTGAACAGTTTAAACCTGATTTGGCGGTAGCTGAAAAATTGTTTTTTTATCGGATGGGAAATGTGATTTCTGTCGCGCAGGCTAGAGGGATTTTAATGTTAGTTTTAGCCCAGGAAAAAATTCCCCTAGTTGAGTTTGCTCCGCCTCAAGTTAAACAAGCGTTAACCGGATATGGTAACGCCAATAAAGTTGAGGTACAAAATGCCGTCGCCCGTGAGTTAGACTTAGAGAAAATTCCCAAACCTGATGATGCAGCCGATGCTTTGGCGGTTGCTTTAACGGCTTGGTTTGATGATGACATCGTTCCCAAGCAATAAAATAGAAAAAAATATCAATTTAGGATAGATGGTTATTTTAACTTCTCAAGAAATTGCTCAATTTCGTTCACAACTTTCTGAATATTCCCAAGCATTAGAAGCGTTGGATACGATAGAAGACTGTGAAGGTGATATCGAAGATGCGGCTATTTCCATCGCGATTCAAGTTGGACAAATGCCCACAACTTCCGATAATTGGTTAGCGGGTGTGGCAAAACGGTATCGGGTAACAATTTGTGATCAAGAATATCGTGACGAACTGTTGCAAGGTAATATTAGTAAAATAGTCGGGCATTTAATCGAACAAAATACTTGTCCACAACTGTTAGTCACTCCTGTGGTTATTTATGCTGTCAAAACAGGAATTAATCAATTCTGTGAACCCTTAGAATACAAATTGTCTTCTTAAAGAATGACAACAACACAAAGTTAACCAAAACTTAGTTTAAAGCTCTTGACATAAAATCAGTTTATCCCCTAAAATACACATCAAAGTTAACCCTTAAAGAAAAGGCGTTAATGTCTTTTTAATGTCCAAATTAAAGAAACCTTTCTAATGGGTGTTCTAGGTGTTCTACAAAGGGGTGTAATGGGGTGATAAAATTTAAGTTAAATTTCAATTTCAAGTTAAACCTATGGAATCAAGGCCTAGTTTACTGCGGTTTATTCCTCTCACTTTCCGCCTGTACAACCTCATCAACAGTTTCTCCTCAACAAACAGAAACACCAACAACAAATCCCGATAAAATTGTTGAAGTTATCCCAACATTTGAAGCTAAACTTGTTAACGAAAAAGGCGGATATTATTGTTCAGATGGTCAAACCGCCTTCGGGCCAGTCACCCAAAAAATGATCAAAAAATGTGTAGACTGGGGAGGTGGAAGTGCTTGTAATAATACTTACTGGTCAGAAACACTCTTTCTCAAAGCCTACGGAAATGGACAATGCCCAGACGGTTCTCGCCTCAACTCTGTTACAGGTTACTGTGTAGAAGGTCAAAATGCAATCGGCCCTTTTCCTCAACAATTAGTAACAGCTTGTAGCAACGCAGATGGGGGAAACTCTTGTAAATCTCATCGTTGGAATACTCGTTTATTATATAATCTTTTAAGAAACGAAGAATTAATTAAAGCACCGGAAACGCCGCCCCAATTTGTTTTGTTAGCCTTTGATGGTTCGAGTTCTTTAGAGGCTTGGAATAAATCACGAAAATTTGCCAAAACCTTAGAACAAAAAGGCATCAATTTACGCTTTACTTATTTTATCAGTGCCGTTTATTTTGTCAACAACGAAAATCGCAAACTCTACGACGCACCAGCCGGAAAAGGTCGCGGACGTTCAGCCATTGGTTGGGGCGGTTCAGCCGATGACATTCAAAAACGACTCGAACAAGTCAATTTAGTTTATCTTGAAGGACATGAAATTGCTTCCCATGCAGTCGGTCATTTTAACGGCAATAACTGGAGTGAAGCTGACTGGAAAAAAGAGTTTGAATACTTTGATAAATTCATTTTTGACGCTTATAAAATCAATGGTTTAACAGGTCGCCTTGCCTTTGAGAGAAGTGCAATTGAAGGGTTTCGCGCACCCGAATTAGGAACCGGTCCCGGTTTATTTCGCACCTTAGAAAAACAAGGATTTCGCTATGATACCAGTCGCACAAACCAAGCCAACTATTGGCCGCAAAAACAAAATGGAGTTTGGAATTTTCCCTTAGCCAGTATAACGACAGCTTTAACAAAAAAAAGTTTACTGTCAATGGACTACAACTTTTATTATCTTCACTCAAAAGCAAAATCTAACCCGAGTAACGCAAAATATTATGAGGAGGATATGTTCAAAAGCTATATGAACTATTTTGAGAAGAACTATAAAGGAAATCGCGCCCCGCTACACATCGGACATCACTTTTCGGCTTGGAATAATGGTGCCTATTGGAATGCTTTATTTCGGTTTGCAGAAGCGGTTTGTGGTCAACCTGATGTGCAATGTGTGACTTATCGTGAACTAGCTGACTTTATGGATATGTTAACACCGACTCAAATTGCAGCTTATCAGAAAGGCAGTTTTCCGAAAGTTATAGCGGATAAGAGTCCTCAAACAAACCCCGTAAAAGTAGAAGAAATTCAACCCGAACTCTGTCAAGTTTCAGAGCCAATTGGAAATCAAACTAAACAACAGAAATTGACACCAATCTCCCGTCTTAATAATGGGGTTTTAGATTAAGCTGTTGGCGAAAATCCTCATTATATTCAGCTTCCCAATAAAATTGAGCCGATTTAATTTGTAACGGGTTGAGAATTTCGACATCACTGAGATTGGCGTGTTTGAGGTTGGCGTTTTGAAAATTTGCATTTTTGAGATGAACCCCTCGAAGGTTGGAACCTTTGAGGTTAGCATCTTGAAAATTTGCATCTTGAAAATCCGTGTTAAATAGATTGTCAAGGCAATAAAAATCTACTCGAATTAAAATAGCTTGATAAAATTGAGTTTGATTTAAACACGCTCCACACAAATTAGCATCGGTTAAATTCGCGCCCTGAAAGTTGGCTTGAGCTAAATTCGCCACTTCTAAATTACCTCGTTCTAAGTTAACCCCTTGAAGTTGAGCGTTTTGGAGTTTGGCTTCTCTTAAGTTAGCCTTCATTAAGTTAGCATCGGTTAAATTCGCGCCTTGTAGGATAGCCTGTTGTAAATTCGCCCCTTGTAAATTCGCGCCTTGTAAGTTCACTGCTCGTAAATTCGCCCGAGTTAAATTCGCCCCTTGTAAATCTGCTTCCCGAAGATTTTGAACCTCTCGTAAATGGTTAGTTCTAACTAAATAGGCTTGACGCAAGTTCGCACCTTTTAAATTCGCACCTTGCAATTCTACGCCCATAAAATCTGCTTGTTCAAAGTTCGCTTCAATGAGGTTCGCATCCGTAAGATTCGCTTCAGATAAAATCGTCTGTTTGAGATGGGCACCCCGTAAATTAACGCCTTGAAAATCCACACTAGAAAGGTTAGCTTGTGCAAATTTCGCTTTTCGTACAGAATAGGCTTGTTTGAGATGGCTTCCTTGCAAGTTAGCCCCTTGAAAGTCTGTACATTTGAGGTTTGCACCTGTTAAGTTAGCACCGCTGAGATTTGCGCCGGTGAAGTTAGTTTCATGGAGATTTGCGCCTTGGAGGTCAGCACCTTGCAAGTTGGCTCCACTGAGGTTAGCATGACTAAGGCTAGCTCCTTGTAAGTTAGCACCTTCTAAGTTGGCTTCAACTAAATTAGCGCCAGATAGATTAATCTCTTTGAGGTAAGCTTGAGAAATATCGAGTCCATCGAGAGAAACACCTTCATTATTGAGGTCTTGCAGGGCTTTCAGTCGCGCTCGACTGGCGAAAACTCCCGATGTGGCGGTACTGTCAACAACCTGCCATGCTTCATAAATTGCCCGTTTTCGGCGTTTACGACTTTCGAGTAAATATAAAGCTGCAACCGTAGAAATGCTGAAGCTTTCTACATGGTCAACAGTAATTAGAGAAAGAACTTCCTGAGTGATACAGTGTAAAGCTGTGTCTTGTACCTGACAAATCGTTTCACCTGCAACCCAGTTTTCAACACGGTTGACAAACAGCAGACCAATATAAGCAATCACCAACGCCAGGTAAATCCGAAACCACAGACATTTATCAAAGGAACGAAATAAAGGCGAGCGGGCTTGAATATTTTTCCACTGATACCACTTTACACGTTCAGGTCGCTTCAAGGTCATACTAGATTTTACTGCCTCAAAAGAAGTCACGAGTTGACGACAACCCGTGCTTTTTCAAATCTTAACCGAATTAGCGTAAATTTATTCTTACCATAAACCGCGAACAGGTGTACCATTAGGCGGTTCAGAAGGTTGAGACGGTTGGGGTTGAGGCGGTTGCGGGGGTTGACTTCCCACCGCTACACAACTTCCATAAAGCCGTTTACAAATTTCATCTATTTTATCTTGGTCGGGTAACGGATTTTGATACCCTCGAAATAACGGCCCGGTAATAATGGCTTCGTATTCTTGTTTAGTTATCTGTTCAATCGTAATATCAGCGAGTGCTAAACCTTGGGTTAACCCCGCTACTCTCTGTCCACCTGAAATCACTAGGGCGTTGGGGTCGTCGGGGTTGTCTTGGAGAGCGAGTTGAATTTGACCTTCTAACACCGTAATTGTACCAATTCCGTCTTCATCAGCACTCATCAAATAAGTCGTTCCTTGAACACCAACAGCAAACCCTGAAAGACACCCATTCGCGGGGCCAGAAGCCACTACAACCCCTTGTTGAACTTCAATACACTGACCCACAACAATCGAAGAATTTTCGGTCATTCGTCCCGACGCGCCTGTATTAAAGTCAAGTTGCGCCCGGGCTTGTTCGGTACGAACTTCTTCGCCTAAAGCCGCATCATCGTTTTCTTGGGCGACTTGGTTCTCGATAAAAACTTCGTTGTTATCTCCAAGAATTTCTGTTAATATTGCTATGTCTATTTGTGCAATCGCTGGAATAGCAGCAAGCGTGATTGTTAAGGCGACTCCTAAACTACCAAAACCAGATTTTATTGATTTGACTGAACTCCTCATCTCCTCTCTCCTTTCTTTATAAATGATTAACTCATGGGTCGATGAACTTTTCCATGCAAAGGTCAGTATTTCGGGATAGTTTATCTCCTTCAGTAATAAATTAAAAGATTATCGGACAATACAAATTTTATTCTATAGTTTAGGAGTTCAGAAATAATTGTCATTGGTGAGTGGAACGAAGAATCTCTAAAACACGGACGTTTGACTCCGAGTAACAGGATAACCGATAACAGATAACTGAAAAATGAGGTGTTAAGTCAGAAGACCGAACACCTCATTGATTTTAGACAAGTTGTGACGAGAGGGGTTTTCTCACCTCCCCAGTTAAACTAGGAAGGATGAGAGAGTAGTGGCTAACCGTTAAACAATTCCTTCAGAAGAATTAGTTGTCGTTCCAACAAAACCCTGGGAAACTTGATACTCAAAGGCTTGATAGAAGTTGATTTGAGTCACTTCTTTAACCCCGTAGAATTGAGTCAACTCTTGAGCATTTCCGCTGATGAATTTATCCAACTCTAACTCAGGATTTTCAGTGAGGAAATCATCGCTATAGGGGTCAATACCCGCTTCTAAACCTGCACCGAAAGCATACTCAACAACTTCACGTTTGCTGATTTCAGTGAGTTGTTTACTGTAGAAGTTGGTGAGAACATCTCCATTTTCTGCGGTGTATTCATCGAGGTCATAAGAGTCATCAGTTTCAAATCCATCTTCGAGGAATTGACCCTGCATTTCACCGATTAACTCATCATCTTCAACCTCTCCGCTAGCATCAGTATCGAGTTCTGCTTTGTTGTCCTCAATTAACTGAGCATTTTCTTGTTTGAACCACTCCGTATCTAACAGAGAAGAAGTGCTGACTCCTTGGGTTTCGGTGTAGTTGAAAGCTTCTTCGTAGTTGAAAGAGTAAACCTGTTCAACCCGATAGTTTTCAACCAGTTCCTCACCCAAACCGCGATAGTAATCGAGTTTAACAAACTCTTTCACATCCAAACCAATTTCGGTCGCAGTTTCGAGGATGAAGGTCTTGACAACGGAAGTATCGAGTTCGGCAATTTGTTCTTCAGGAATCTCGAAGTGTTCAGCGATTTCTGACTTATACTCTCCGATAAATCCATGAACATCAACCGCAGACATTTCTAAGTTATTCGCCAAGCCGTAAGTTGAAGCGTGTTCAACAATTTGACTTTCGCTGAGTTCATTAACCGAGACACCGTAATTGGCTTCTAAAACAGATTGGTGAGTGGATTTGTAGAACTCGATATCGACTTCTTCTTCCGCTACAAACTTGCTGTACAAACCACCGACAACCATCTCAGAAGGAAGTTCTGCGACTTGTTCAACCGCTATTTCAAACCGTTCAGCGAGTTCATGTTTAAATTCTTCCTTCAGGTAGTCTTCATCGACGTATTCTAACGGGTTAATTCCGTTTTTCCATCCCTTACCGAACATGAACTTCATTAAGTCTTTATCGGGGATAGAAGCAACATCAACATCTCCGTCTTCCATGTCGTCGGTGTCATCGATATTGTCACCTACGCCATCTTCCGACTCATCATCCATTTCCGACTCATCATCCATTTCCGACTCATCATCCATTTCATCGGAATCATCATCCATTTCCGACTCATCATCCATTTCCGACTCATCATCCATTTCCGACTCATCATCCATTTCCGACTCATCATCCATTTCCGACTCATCATCC
>Ga0207419_1000991_pt1 | contig 23066 bp, 20 predicted proteins | sample ElkSloMetagenome_4_FD_184723 | JGI IMG/M metagenome (GOLD analysis project Ga0207419, IMG submission 184723) | Hot spring microbial communities from Elkhorn Slough, Monterey Bay, USA - MD2A (version 2) | ecosystem: Environmental > Aquatic > Marine > Intertidal zone > Estuary: Microbial mat ... | reverse complement strand
GCATACGGACCCCCGTACCCTATTCTCAAATGCACCGGGTGACCCTGGATGGGACGGAGGCGGTGGCCCTGGTTCCCCAGACCACAGGGGCCCTGCACATCCACGATCTGGACGGCGCTCACATCGAAACGCGCGAGTTGCCGGATGAAATCATCGTAGAACTCGAAGAGTACAAGGAATCCCTTGCCAGTATGTTCGGAGGGGCCGTGGTCGGCTCGAGCCTCGTGAAGGGTGTCGGTGTGAGTCAGGACGGCCGGTATGTGACCTTCGCCACGATGTCCGAGACCGCACCCGTCCTGATCCACGATCTGGATGGTCGTCGTATCCTGTACGTGGACACGACCGGACATCGCCTCGCGGGTCGAGTGGAGACCGCTAGTATCGCGACCTACGACGGCGGACTTCTCTACCTCCTTTCGGACGCATCCCTGTTCGCGTTCGAACTGACACTGCCCGACTGACCCCGAGGCGCGGACGCTCTCCGGTCCCCCTACCAGCGCGCAGCCTGCCCCCGGGCGTCGATGTGGACGAAGGGACCGTGGGCGGCGTTTCGCCGGTAGAGACTCATGCCACCCGGGACGTAGGGGGCCGGGCCGGCGGCACGCACACGCTCCACCACGTCGGCGAGGACCCGGGCGTCGGCGAGGTCGCTTCGGCCATCACCGTCGAGGGCGTCCATGTCTCCGTTCCCGTCCACATCGACGTAGATGTCGGCCGCGTCGCCCCGGAGGTGTCGGTCGCCCGGTACGCCTCGACACGGTCGCGCACGGCCTCCGGTCCGAATGGAATGCCCGAGGTCTGTTGCGCCATGGCTGGCGCGGCAGCGGATCCGAAGACGACGGCCGTCGTCAGGATCGCCGCGAAGGTGTGCCGAGGGAGTGTGCGCATGGTGCCGTGAATATAGCTCGGCTTGAGACCGACACGCAGTGGTGCCAGACTCCTCGCATGATTCTTCGCTCCCTGCCCCGCCCCCGCCATCGCCCGGACGCTGCCTCTTCGGCGAGCATCCGCAGCTCCGAGCCGCTCCGGCATCGGCGTCGCGCCCCCTTCGCCCTCCTTGCCTGCATGGTCGCAGCGACGACCGCCTGCGGCGGCGCCGATCCCGTCGCCTTCTCGGTAGCGGGGGTCGACTACACCGACACCGAACTCCTCGGACTCACCGGCGGCCAGCGCGAGCTTCTCGCCGAGCTGACGGCCTTCACGGCGATCGTCGCCGAGGATCGGGTGGACGAGCTGGTCGAGCCGTGGGTCGACAGCGCTCGGGTCGCCTGGGTGTGGGACCAGCTCCAGGCCGAGGCACGCGTCGATTCCGCCGGTGTGGCGGAGGACGTGCTTCGGACGCGGTACGCCACCGCACCCCGGTACGAGTTGACCATCCGCCATCTGATCGTGTTCTCCGAGCGGTACGAACCGCCCGACGTCCGGGCGGAGGCGCAGGCGAAGGCACGGGCCGCGCTCGAGCGCATCGAGGCGGGCGAGCCCTTCCCCGACGTCGCGGCGGAGGTCTCGGACGAACCCGGAGCGGAGAGCCGGGAGGGCCTTCTGAATCCCGGGCGCCAGGGCGCCTGGGTACCCGAGTTCTGGGCCGCGGCCTCCGCGCTCGAGGTCGGAGAGGTATCGGGGGTGACCGAGACCCAGTACGGCTACCATGTCCTCCGGCTCGAGGGTCGCGACACGGTTCCCTTCGAGGAGGCGCGGCCCGACGTGGTCCGCGAGGTGGCCCTTCTCATGGGCCCGCTCGACGCGTCGCTCCCGCCCGCGGACTCGGTCCGCTCGGCAGCGAGGGAGGCTGGAATCGAGCCGCCGCCCGGACCCTTCGATCGGCTCCGGGAGCAGTGGGTGGTCGACGTGCTGGGCCAGGCAGAGCAGCTCGGTATCCCGCCGACCGCGGCCACGTCGCAGGTGAAGGAGCTGGCCCGGTCGGCCCTCTCCCGGACCGGCCAGAATGCCGGTCTCGCACGGCAGGCCGTGGGCTCGTGGCACGACGAACTCGGCCGGATTCATCCGATCCCCGATACCTCCATGGAAACGTCGACCGGCCCCGACTCGTAGTAGAGGCCATGACCACCCGCACACGCCGCCAGCTCTCCCTGGCGCTCGGTTTCGCCGGCTTCTTCGCCGCGCTCTGGTATCTCTGGTACACGCCTGTCGTGTACCCGCTGAAGATCTTCGTGGTGCTGCTCCACGAACTCAGCCACGCCGTCGCGCTCTGGGTGACGGGCGGGACGGTCGAGAGCATCTCCCTCGATCCCCGGCAGGGGGGACTCACGTTGGGGCGGGGCGGCAACGCCTTCCTGACGCTGTCGGCCGGCTATCTGGGAAGCCTCGCCTTCGGGGGGCTGCTCGTGATGGGCGCGGGCTCTCGACGTATCCGGTCGAGTGCCCTCCTCGCGGGGGTGGGAGGGGCGGTGCTCCTGCTCACCCTGCTCTACATCCGCGGCGGCTTCGGGATCGCGTACGGCCTTGCGGCGGGGCTCGCACTGCTGGCCGGCGCCCGGTATCTGAGTGCCGTCTGGGCGGCACGACTCATCATGGCGCTCGGACTCACCTCGGTCGGCTACGCCATCCTCGACATCAAGAGCGATATCCTGGACCGGCCGGGGCTCCAGTCCGATGCGGCGATGCTCGCGGAGCTGACGGGGGTGCCGACGGTGGCCTGGGGAATCCTCTGGATCGTCATCGCGATCTGCGCGGCCGTCTGGCTCTTCCGCCACACGATTCGACGCGCCTGAGCGCGATTCGAGGGACGGGACTTGAACGTTCGCCCGGGGTGGCTGTAGGATGGATTCGTCTGCCCGGAGTTCCACCGCAAACAGGAGGTGATCCCTTGTCTACGAGTCCGAGTACTATGTCCACCCTGGCAAGGGCAAGCGATCGCCGGTGATCGGCTCGATCAGCCGAAGCTGGAGATAGCGCTGTTCTGAGCCGGCATCGGCCTTGCGCCGGGGTTGGACAGCAGTGCACACGACACGACCCCCACCGCCTTCCGAGGCGGTGGGGGTCGTTTTTTTTCCGCGGACCTTCTTCGAATCCCGGGCCGATATGGCCCGCCCATCGTCAGCCGAACCACTCCGGCTCGGCGCCGCGCTTCCACTTGATGTTGCAGCCGACCGAAGGGTTCTGATCCGCCGGGACCTCCCCCCTCTCCAGCAGCGCATCCGCGGCGGCGCGGAGGTCCGCCCCGGTCACCGCGTCCCCGCTGGACGGCCGCGATCCGTCGAACTGCCCGCGGTAGGCGAGCCGTCCCTCCCCATCGAAGAGGAAGAAGTCCGGCGTGCAGGCCGCGCGGTACGCCCTGGCGACCTCCTGGTCGGCGTCGAAGAGGTACGGAAAGGGATACGCATGGTCGTTCGCGCGCTGCTTCATGGCCTCGGGGCCGTCCTGGGGGTACGTCTCGACGTCGTTGGAGGAGATGGCCACCACGTCGAGGCCCCGCGACGCATACTCCTGTGCGAACTGCACGAAGGCGTCTTCGATGTGCTGCACGTACGGGCAGTGATTGCACCAGAAGGCGACGAGCAGGGCGTCGCCGGACGCGAAATCCTCGAGTGAGACGGTACGGTCGGTCACGACGTCGTGGAGCGCGAAGTCCGGGGCAGGAGTTCCGAGGTCGAGCATCGTGGAAGGCGTGAGAGACACGGATATCTCCTGCGTGGTCGCGCCGGCGTCTCCTGCGCGAGACGGCCGATGACGAGGGGGGTGAATCGACTGCTGTTCCGACACTCCCCGAGGACCCGAGTTCCGGCGGGCCGGCGGGACATCGACGCGCCGGGAACCTTGCGGCATCGCCGTGTACTTCAAGGTTGAATTGTAGATCAATCGCGGAAGTGGCCCACCCCCGGAGAGGTCACTCCGTTCGACGATGCGAGGAACAGATGAGCGACACGCCGATCACCCCCGGCTTCCATCACATCACGATGGTGGCGAACAGTGCACCCCGGACCCTCGCCTTCTACGGAGGCGTGCTGGGCATCGACCTGGTGAAGCGCACGGTCAACTTCGACGACCCCGGCGCCTACCACCTGTATTTCGGAGATGATGCCGGACGCCCCGGCACGATTCTCACCTTCTTCGAGTGGCCCGACGCGCCCCGCGGTCACTGGGGCGTCGGCGGCATCCATCATCTGGCCCTCGGGGTGGCCACGCCGGAGGCTCAACTCAAGTGGAAGCGGCGCCTCGAGGATGCGGGGGTCCGTGTCTCCGGCCCGATCGACCGCGGCTACTTCCGCAGCATCTACTTCAGCGATCCGGACGGACAGGTCCTGGAGATCGCGACGAAGGGCCCCGGCTACGACATCGACGAGCCGATGGATGCGCTGGGCCGGAAGCTCATCATCCCGCCTCAGGAGCGCCTGCCCGACGGACGGGACCCCGAGACGATCGGTGACCTCACGCACCCGGAGCCCGTACCCGAGGTGACCGAGGACATGCGCCTTCTCGGCATCCACCACATCACCGGCATCACCGACGACCTCGACCGTGCCCACGATTTCTACGCGGGTGCGCTCGGACTGCCGCTGGTGAAGAAGACGCTGAATCAGGACGACGGGAAGACGCAGCACTGGTTCTGGGCCAACTACGACGGGACGGGCATCGGCGAGCACAGCGCCATGACGCTCTTCGGCTGGCCCGGATCCGACTATCGAGCCCGACCCGGTGCGGGCCAGACGCATCACATCGCCTTCCGGGCCGCATCGGAGGATCACCAGCTGGCCTTTCGCGAGAAGCTCCGTGGAATGGGTATCGAGACGACCGACGTGCTCGACCGGAGCTACTTCCGGAGCATCTACTTCCGTGCGCCCGATGGGCTGCTCTGCGAGATCGCCACGGACGGGCCCGGCTTCCTGACGGACGAGGACCGGGAGACGCTGGGCACGGCGCTCCAGCTTCCGGACCAACTCGAGGATCAGCGGTCGGAGATCGAGGAGGCGCTCCGCCCGCTCGACCTCGCCGACGCCCACGCTCGGGAGACGGTGTGACGATGGCCGGCATCACGAAGGACGACGTGGTCGTGACCCGCGCCGGGAGGAGTGCGGACAGGGCGGGCGCGGGCCGGGGCGACGACGGCGCGGTGGGCGACGACGGCGCGGTGGGCGACGACGGCGGGGTGGGCCGGGTCGGCCCGGTCGCCGTCCTCCTGCACGGGCGCGGGTCGGACCGCCACGACCTCGCGCAGCTGGCACCGGCCTTCCCGGACGCCTGGACGCTGGTGACCCCGGAGGCGCCGCACCCCGGCAAGCCGTGGGGATACGGACCGGGATCCGCCTGGTATCGCTATGTCGAGGAGGACCGGGTCGTCGGCGAGACGCTCGTGCACAGCCTCGAGGCCCTCGACGGACTCTTCGAGCACCTCCCGGAGATCGTCGGGGGTGAGCCCTCGACGGTGATTCTCGGCGGGTTCAGCCAGGGCGGCACCATGAGCCTCGCGTACGCCTTCACGCGCCCCGGGCGGGTGGCGGCTGCACTGAACTTCTCCGGCTTCGTCGTCGACGATCCCGCCGTGCTGCTGGACGGCCACGCGGTGCGGGAGACGCCCCTCTTCTGGGGTCACGGCACGGGCGACCCGGCGATCCCCTTCCCGCTGGCCGAGCGTGGGCGGGAGACGCTGCGGGGCCTCGACGCCGACCTCACGACGAAGGACTACGCGATGGGACACACGATCTCTCCCGGCGAGCTCCGGGACGCCGTGGACTGGGTCAGCCGCCGGGTGGGGCCATCCCCGCGTAGCCGGTGAGCTCGACGTACCCCCGCCCGATGGGGTCGGCAGCGTCGGGGGTGCCGGCTCCTGCCGCCAGAACATCGACGGCGCCCTCCCAGTAGCGCACCGTCACATCCATCTCCTGATCCTCCAGCACCGGCGCCACACGGAGGTCGAGATCCGCGGAGGGCACCTCGACCCGCCACACGGAGGGGTACTCCGCCCCGTCGATGGGGCTCGACCACGTCTCGAGCACGTCCAGCGAGAATTCCTCCGCACCGAGCCGCGTGCGCACCCCCTCCGGAGACACGAGAACGCCCTCGGACAGCGGGTCGGTGCTCCCGTCGGTGCCCCGCAGCCTGTAGACCATGAGGTCGCGCCCGTCGTCGAGCTGCAGTGCGAACCAGTCCCACCCCTCCTGCGTCTCGTCGAGCGCGCTGGTGCTCCACTCCCGGTCCATCCACGACTGCCCCGTGACGGGGACCGTGTCACCGCGCGAGATCACCGTCCCCTCCGTGCGAAGTCGGGTGAAGGAGTAGTAGAAGGAGGCGTTGCCGGGCTCGTCGCCCTTCTGGCTGAGGCCGGCATCCCCCTGAAGCACCACGGGCTTGTCGGGCGTGACGACGAGGTCGATCTCGGTCTCCTGCTCGGGGTCCCGGGCCACGAGGCGAAGCGGGAAGATCCCGGTGGAGCCGGGCTCCGCCGACCCGACGGAGATCATCTCCCAGTCGTCCATCCAGACGCCGAAAGGCTGCCCCGTCTCCGCCCTCGTTCCCGCGAGACCCGCTCCGCCGCGCGTGAACCGCTCGGCCTCCGTGAAGGTCCCGGCCTCCACATCGGCCACGGCGAAGTGCCCCATGTAGACGTCGTTCGTGGACCAGGCGTCGGAGGTCGATCCGTCGGCCGGCGCCCGAAGCGCGCTCCGGAAGATCGTGTAGTGCGCGCCGAATCGGCGCCCGTCCTCCGCGAAGAGGTTGCTGGTGACGTACCACCACTCGGTACGGAAGTCGGGGTGCGCCCCATGATCGGCAGGGAAGTCGAACTCGCGGGGCTCGAGGGCGCGCGCATAGCCGGTCGGGTCGCCTCCACCCATCGCCTCCGCGAGCGACATCGCGACCGCGCTGTCCGCCACCTCGGACCCGCCCTCCGACCCCGCCTCCCCGCGGCCGGGTCCGAAGAAGAGCCACCCCTCGAGCAGGACGACCGAGACGATCACGATGAAGGCCGCCCAGTCGAGGCGACTCATGATCGGTTCGTCCTTCGTTTCCGTCTCGCTCATCGTCCGTCCTCCCTCGCTTCTGCAGCCATCACTCGTCCCTCAGCGCCACCGCGGGCGACGTCCGGCTCATCCGCCACGCGGGCCAGATACCGGCCGCGAGCGCGCCGATCACCGCAAGCGCCACCGACTGGCCCAGGATCTCCGGTCCGACGGTCATCTCCAGCGTCCACCCGAACGAGCGCTTGTTGACCACGAAGATCATGACCGCGGCCAGGGCCAGCCCGGCGGGCACCGCCAGGATCCCGGCGATGGCACCCATCAGCCCCGTCTGTGCGGTGACCATACCCCAGACCTGCCCCGGGGTGAGTCCATTGGCGCGGAGAACGCCGAGCTCCCGGGATCGTTCGAGCTGCAGCGCCATGAGCGCGCTGATCACGCCGATGAAGGCCACCACGAAGGCGAGGGCTCGAAGAACGCCCGTGATGGCGAACGTCCGATCGAACACCACGAGGCTGCTTTCGCGAAGGCTTCGATTCGAATTGATGACGACGGCCTGCCCCGCGCCGACCCGCTCCTCCATCCGCGCGATCACCTCGTCCGGTGAGGCGTCGGGCCGGAGGAAGATTCCCAGAGACGTCACACCCGGGTCGTCGAAGAACCGATCCCAGGCGGTGCGACCCATCATCACGACGCCCTGATCGGACCCGAAGTCGGTGAAGACCGCCGCGATGGGCAGCGTCTCCCCCCCGGTGCCGGGAATGCCGACCTCGTCGCCCGGCTCGAACCCGTGCCTGTAGGCGAAGGGCTCCGATACGAAGAGTGCCTCCCCCGCCCGGAATCGTTCGAAGGCGGTGGAGGCGTCCCCGGCCCTGAAGCGGAAGGCGCCCTCGCCGCGCGGATCGAGCTCGAGGCCGACGATTCGCAGCTCGCCATATTCGGAGGGGACGATCTCGCCCCGGTATGTGCTCATCCCGTCGATGCCCGGCGTGCTCGCGAGGCGCTGCACCAGGTCGGGCGGAAGCGTCCCGTCCGCCCGAGAGGCGACCGCCGAGGGCGGCGACACGTAGACGTCGGCCTGCAGCGTATAGTCGAGCCACGACACGAGGGTCGAGCGGAAGCTGGAGATCATCACCCCCAGTCCCACGGTCACGGAGACCGCCACGACGAGCGATGCGATGGCCGGGGCGGTCCGGGAGAGCGAGGCGACCACGCCGCGCGCCGCCATCGTGCCGAGGATCCCTACGGTGCGGGACAGCACCGGGGTCACCACGCGCGTCGCGAAGACGGTCACCACCGGCGCGAGCGCGGCGATCCCGAGGACCACGAAGGCGAGTCCGCCGAAGCCGACCCCGAGCGAGCGGGTGGGGATCGCGAGCAGCCCGACGCCCCCCAGGCCCATCGCCACACCGGCCCAGCCGAGCCTCGGCACCAGCTCCCGCGCACGCGCCTCGCCGAGCGACCGCACCATCGAGGTTCGCGGTTCGGAGCTCACCGCCTCGCGGATGGCTGGGATCGCGGCCAGGAGCGTCGCACCGATGCCGAGGGCCGCGCCCTTGAGCAGCAGCCCGGGCGTCACCGTGACCGACTCGACGGAGAGCACGAAGTAGAGATCGTTGATCGTGCGGGTGACGAGGCCGACCAACCCCTGGCCGAGCAGGACGCCGGCCACGAGACCCAGCGCCGTCCCCGCCGCGCCGGTCCACACCGCCTCCGTCATCACCATCCGGAAGATCTCGCGACGGGTGACGCCGATCGCGCGCAGTCCGCCCAGGAGCTCGCGACGCTGCACCACCGAGAAGGTCATGGCGTTGTAGATCAGGAACATCCCGAACACGAGCGCGAGCAGGCTCAGCGCCGTCAGGTTCAGGTCGAAGGCACGCAGCATCCCCTGCATGTCCTGCGCCCGCGCTCCGGCGGTCGACACGGTCGCACCCTCCGGCACCACACGCTCGACGCGGGCCAGCGCCGCCTCGCCCGCCGGGCCTTCGGGTAGCGACAGGTCGATTCGATCCAGTCCGTCGTCCCCCAGGAACCGCTGCGCCGTGCTCACATCCGCGATCAGGACGTCGCGGAGGCCCTGGCGTCCGAGATCGTCACCGGTGTCGATGACGCCCACCAGCGTCCCCGTCACTCGCCGGCCCTCCACGATCAGGTCCACGGGACCGTCCACCTGCCAGCCGGCCTCCTCCGCAACACCCGCCGTCACCACGACGCCACCCGGCTCGGTGATGAGCGCGGTCAGGTCGAAGCCGGGGCCGCCCAGGCCGAGCCAGGGTCGAAAGGGCCGCTCCGAGAAGGGGTCCACACCCAGTATCCGCAGTGCCCGTCCCGGCAGCGCGTCGGAGAGCCCGTAGGCCTCGACCACCGGCGCGGACGTTCGGACGCGGGCGTCGCGTCGGATTCTCGCGAGAAGGTCGTCCGGAAGACGGGCCGCACCCCCCTCGATTCGGTGTGTCGCCCGCCCCGCGACGGTTTCGGTGGACACCTGAAAGGCGGCGCGGGACGACAGGATCGCGAGGTCGATCGACACCACGACCGCCACACCCAGCGCCACGCCGAGCACCGTGAGAACGAGCTGCCCGGGGTGTCGCAGGAGGAAGCGCCGCGAGGATCGCCCGAGCAGGCTCACGGGGAGTCGGCGTCGCCGGTGGGCCCGAGAAGGCTCGCGGCTCGGCGGGCTTCGGCTTGCCGGTCGGCCTCCACGACCCTGCCGCCGTCGATCCTGAGGACCCGGTCCGCCCGCGCGGCCAGCGTCCGGGAGTGGGTCACGGCGAGGAGCGTGCGGCCGTCCGCGCGCACGAGCTCGTCCAGCAGGTCGAGGATCTTCTCCCCGGTCTCCGGATCGAGGTTGCCGGTCGGCTCGTCGGCGAGGATGAGGTCCGGCTCGTGCACCAGGGCCCGGCACAGCGCGATGCGCTGCTGCTCACCGCCGGACAGGCGGTCGGGGAAGGCATCCGCCCGATCGGCGAGCCCGACACGGTCCAGCAGTCGGCGGGCACGCCGTCTCGACGCCTCGTCCACCCTCCCCTTGAGCTCGACCGGCAGCAGGAGGTTCTCCTCCACCGTGAGCGTGGGAAGGAGGTTGAAGAACTGGAAGACGAAGCCGAGATGCGCCCTGCGGAAGAGGGTGCGGTCGCGCTCCCTCAGGCCCGTCAGCTCGTTCTCGGCGATCCGGATCGAGCCGGAATCCGGCAGGTCGATTCCCGCCACCAGATTGAGCAGCGTGGACTTTCCGGAGCCGGACGGTCCCAGCAGCACGACGAACTCGCCGCGAGCGATCTCGAGGTCGACGTCGTGCAGGACGGTGTGGGTCCGCCCGCCCTCGGCGTACGACTTCTCGACGCCGTCGAGACGGACGACGGACTCGGTCGGCCCCTCGTCGGCGGGGGGGTCCGGGCGGGTATCGGGTGTGGAATCCATGGGCGATCCCCTACCCCGGTCCGATCGCGAGTTCCGGGCCGACCGGATCGATCGGCCCCTGCGATCAGTCGTCCGCGACCCCGACCTGCTGCGGAAGTGTCTCGAGCTTGAGCACCTTGTACGTCCGATCGCCGACGGGAAGCGAGATCGTCACCTCTTCCCCCTCGCGGGCACCCTTGAGCCCGGATCCGATGGGCGAAGCCATCGACACCTGGCCGGAATCCAGATCCATGAAGTCGCCGGCGACGATGGTGAGGTCCATCTTCTCATCCATCTCGAGGTCGTGAACCTTCACCTTCGACCCGAACCCGACCCGGTCCACCGGCATGTTCTCGACGTCGATCTTGGAGAGCTCGGACATGCGCTGCTGAAGGTGTCCGATGCGCACCTGAACGAACCCCTGCCGCTCGAGCGCGAACTTGTATTCGGAATTCTCCTTCAGATCCCCGTGCTCGACCGCCTTGTTGATCCGCTCGGGCAGATCCACGTTGAGCTCGTGCGTGAGCTCCGCGATCTCCGTCTCGATGCGTTCGCGAATTTCGTCCAGCATGGGGCCTCCGACCGAATAAGAAACACCGCCTCGTCCCGGGGGGCGGGCGGCGCGTGTCCTGCATGAGGCGAGCGGGTTTGCTCGCCGCGAAGCATACGACGTGTTCGGTCGTTACCTCAAGAGCCGGGGCCGAGTTCCGGATCGCCGATCTCGGCGCGGACGGCATTCGCGCGCTCACGGGCAGCCTCCAGCGTGCTTCCGAGCACATTCACGTGACCGACCTTCCGACCCGGCCGCTCCGACTTTCCGTAGTCGTGCAGGCGGGCGCCATGGCACGCCAGGAGCGCCTCCGGATCGCCACGGCGGCCGATCAGGTTGAGCATGACCGTGGGCCACGCGACGGCCGTCGGCCCCACCGGGAGCCCGCAGACCGCCCGGACGTGGTTCTCGAACTGGCTGGTCACCGCGCCGTCCTGCGACCAGTGCCCCGAGTTGTGGACCCGGGGCGCCATCTCGTTGGCCAGCAGTTCGTCGCCCATCTGGAAGAACTCGACCGCGAGCGTCCCCACGTAGTCGAGAGAGTCCGCGAGAGCCCGCACCGCCGCCTCCGCCTTCACGCGGACCGCATCCGGCACGTCGGGCGCCGGCGCGTCCGTGCGGGACAGGATGGCCTCCACATGGCCGTTCTCGACCAGGGGATAGGGATGCAGCTGGCCGTCGATGGTCCGCACCGCCACCATCGACACCTCTCGATCGAAGGGCACGAATTCCTCGAGGATGCAGGGCACGGATCCCAGTCGGGCGAAGGCACCCTCCGCGTCGCCGCTGGAGCGAAGGACCTCCTGCCCCTTTCCGTCGTACCCGAACCGTCGGGTCTTGAGGACGGCGGGAAAGCCGACCTCCGCGATGGCGGACTCGAGCGACCCCTGTCCGTCCACCGGCCAGTATCCGTTCGTCGCGATTCCCAGCGACTCGAAGCGCGTCTTCTCGCTGAGACGATCCTGCGCCACGTCCAGGGCGGCGGGGCCGGGCCGCACCGGCACGACCTGCTCGAGCCGGTGCGCCAGGGAGACGGGCACGTTCTCGAACTCGTAGGTGACCACGTCCAGCCCCTCGACGAATCGCTCGAGGGCGGCATCGTCGCCCCACTCCGCCCGGATGTGCTCGCCGAAGCCCCGGATCGACTCCGCCGCGCCGGGATCCCAGAACCTGAAGGCGATCCCGAGCGGCCGGCCGGCCTCGGCCAGCATCCGCCCGAGTTGCCCACCACCCAGCACGCCGACGTGCAGGTCGGCGACCGGCGCTCTCACCGGATCGTCGGTCACGAGTCCGGGGCGGGCTCGCGTGGGTCCGGATCGTCGAGGACGGCTTCGGTGCGTGCGTCGCGCCATGCCTGGACGGCGGCCCGCACGTCCGCGCGGTGCGTGCCTAGAATCTGGGCGGCGAGCAGTCCGGCATTCCTCGCTCCGGAGGCGCCGATCGCGAGCGTTCCGACGGGAACGCCACCCGGCATCTGCACGATCGATAGCAGCGAGTCGAGCCCGTTGAGCGCGCGCGACTTCACCGGCACTCCGAGAATCGGCACCAGCGTCTTGGCCGCCAGCATCCCCGGGAGGTGAGCGGCCCCACCCGCGCCGGCGATGATGACCTCGATGCCACGGTCTTCCGCGGTCTCGGCGTATTCGTACAGGAGGTCGGGCGTTCGGTGTGCGGACACCACGCGCACCTCGTGCGGAATGTTCAGTACCTCGAGGATGTCGACCGCGTTCTTCATCGTCTCCCAGTCGGACCGGGAGCCCATCACGACGCCGACGAGTGGCTCAGACATGGAGTTCGGGGCAGAGGGTGAGGAGGAATCGGAGGTTGTCGATGCCGACGTACGGGGTCAACCGCGTCGCCGCACCGGCCGGAACGCTGACCGGAACGCTCGCCGGGTCGCTCCGGTATCCTGACGGGTGCTCAGCACGGGCACCTCGAGCCCAGCCCGTGGCACCACCGTCCCCGAGGCCATCGTCATGCCGCACTCCGTCACCGACCCGTCCGCAGGCCCCGACCCGATCGAGGCCGTGAATCTCCCACCGGCGGAGGTCGATGTCGAGGCGCTGGCGGACTACATGGCGCGGCCTCATGCCGAGCTGAGGGCACGGGTTCTGGACCTCCTCGCCACCGAGCCCTTCATCTTCGACCCCGAGCTGGATCGGGCGAGCCATCGCGCGCAGACCCTCGAGGCCATCCGCGTCGTCGCGGACGAAGGACTCGGGCTCGTGGGGTTTCCCGAGACGTACGGTGGAGCCGGTGACCCGACCGGCGCCGTCGCCGTGTTCGAGACGCTGGCGTTCGGGGACATCTCCACGGTGATCAAGTTCGGCGTCCAGTTCGGGCTGTGGGGCGGCAGCCTCTATCAGCTGGGGACCGAAAAGCACCACGACCGGTGGCTCGAGAAGATGGGCCGGCTGGAGTTGCCCGGATGTTTCGCGATGACCGAGATCGGGCACGGCTCGAATGTGAGGGGGATCGAGACGACGGCCACCTACGACGCCGAGACCGACGAGCTCGTCGTGAACACGCCCCGCGAGGGCGCAGGGAAGGAGTGGATCGGCAATGCGGCGCTGCACGGTCGGATGGCCACGGTGTTCGTGAAGCTGGTCGTCGATGGTACCGACCATGGCGTACACGCGGTCGTCGTCCGGATCCGGGACGAGGATGGCGAGGCGATGGAGGGCATCCGCATCGAAGACAACGGACCCAAGGCCGGTCTGAACGGCGTCGACAACGGACGCATCTGGTTCGAGGACGTGCGCGTCCCCCGCGACCACCTCCTCGACCGCTTCGGTCGAATCACCGACGAGGGTCGCTACGAGAGTCCGATCGACTCGCGGGGGCGCCGATTCTTCACGATGCTGGGCACGCTGGTGGCGGGTCGGGTCAGCGTCGCGGCGGGTGCGGTCAGTGCCGCCAAGACCGGGCTGGCAATCGCCCTGCCGTATTCCGATCGACGCCGGCAGTTCGGGCCGAAGGGTGCGGACGAGATTCCGATCCTCGACTTCCGGATGCAGCAGCGACTCCTCCTGCCGAAGCTCGCGACGACGTACGCCCTGCATTTCGCAATCCGTCAGCTCGCCGCCGACTGTGGCGCGATGGTCGACTCCGGGCGGCTCGAGGAGGAGGGGCAGGAGGTCGAGGCACGCGCCGCCGGCCTCAAGGCGTACGCCACGTGGCACGCACTCGACACCCTCCAGGCGTGTCGTGAGGGGATGGGGGGACGGGGCTTCCACGCCGCCAACCGCATCGGTCGGATCCGCCAGGACGTCGACATCTTCGCCACCTTCGAGGGGACCAACGTGGTCCTCCTTCAGCTGGTCGCGAAGAGCCTGCTGACCGCCTACCGGAAGGAGCTCGGCCACATCGGGTTCTGGGACGTCGTGCGGATGGTGACCGACCGCGCCCAGGAACGGGTCACCGAACTCAACCCGATCGTCACCCGGCGGACGGATCCGACTCACCTCCGCGACCCGGACTTCCACCAGCAGGCGATGGAGTACCGCGAACGACGTCTCACCGCCTCCGCGGGCCGTCGCCTCAAGAAGTTCAACGACGAGGGCCTGACCCCCTTCGACGCCATCAACGCCTGCCAGGATCATCTGATCGCGCTGGCCATGGCGCACGTGGAACGGAAGATGGTGGAGGCATTCCAGGACGGCGTCGCCCGCGCCCCCTCGGCCGGCGTTTCCGAGACGCTCCGGTCGGTGGCGCAGCTGTTCGCGCTCGAGCGGCTCGAGGCGGACCGAGCCTGGTTCCTCGAAGCGGGCTATCTCGAACCGACGAAGAGCCGGGCGATCCGTGCCGAGGTGAACACACTCTGTGGTGAGATACGGCCCGTCGCGGTCGACCTGGCGGAGGGCTTCGGCATTCCGGACGATGTGCTCCGGGCGCGCGACGCCTGACCATGTTGATGATCCGTGTGGAACGGATGACATTCCGGGCATGCATCGACCCGTGATCGCCCGCAGACTGCGGCGTGTGGGCGCCCTCGCCCTCCTGGTGGCCCTCCTTCCCGGGTGGGTGCTCCCGCCCGAGTGTGCCGCCTGTCCGCATGGTGCCGAGTCGGAGCATGGTGCCGAGTCGGAGCATGGTGCGGAGTCGGAGTCCACCGCGCCCCCGCACGTCGTCGTGGACGCGCACCCCGGTGCCGGGATGGAGTCCCACGCGGGGTCCCACGACGAGCCGATCGCTCTCGAAACGGTGCACGAAGGTCACGGCCACCCGGAGGGTCCCGCAGAATCCGGTCGCCAGGCCGAATCCGGTAGCCACGCCGAACACGGCGGTCACACCGAACACGGCGGTCACACCGAAGATGCTCCCGCACACCACGGCGACGACTGTGGTTGCCCGTGCGACGTGCAGTGCACATCCGGGGCCATCGCAGTCCCCGGACCTGCGGATATCCGTGCGGCGGATCACGCCAGCGTCTCCGCATCCTCGATCGGCCCGACGCGGTGCAGACCGGCCGCCGAGCGCTTCCCCCCATACTTCCTCCCCCTGTCGAACGCGCCTCCGCGGTAGTCACAGCCCGCCCGGGCATCCGCATTCAGGTTGTACACCCCCGTGAGTCCACGGGGCGTGTTTCGCGTTCTCGAACGACAGGAGGAAGCAGCATGAAGCTGCCTCGCATCCGGGACGTCTTCGTCCCATCTATCGCACTCGTCATCTCACTCGCGCTCGCGCCCGCTTCGGCGGACGCCCAGTCCCGTCCCGACAGCCACGCACCGATCGGCGTGATGGGGGACCATCTCCACAGCTCCGGCGAAGTCATGCTGTCCTACCGCTACATGCGCATGAACATGGAGGGCAGCCGGATCGGCACGGACGCGCTGTCCGACCAGGACGTGCTCTCGTCCGGATACATGGTCACACCGACGGCCATGCCCATGGACATGCACATGGTCGGGTTCATGATCGCGCCCAGTGATCGGGTGACGTTGATGGTCATGGGCAACTATCTGTCCAATTCGATGGACCACCTCACGGGCATGGGGGGCACCTTCACCACGGGGTCGAGCGGCTTCGGTGACACGAAGGTTTCCGCACTCGTCGGCCTGAAGAACGAGGGCGTCAGGGTGCACCTGAACGCCGGACTGTCACTCCCGACCGGCTCGATCGACGAGCGGGACGTCACGCCCGCAAGCGCCCCGAACACCGCTCAGTTGCCGTACCCGATGCAGCTCGGATCGGGCACCGTCGACCTCGAGCCGGGCATCACCATGTACGAGGTGTCCGACGGGGGCGCGTGGGGCCTGCAGGCTCGGAGCACCCTCCGGCTCGGCGAGAACGACCGCGACTACACGCTCGGAAACCGCTATCGCGCGACGGGCTGGCTCCAGTACCGCCTCTTCGACGAACTCTCCGCCTCGGTCCGGATCGACGCGCAGCGGTGGGAGAATGTGGAGGGGGCCGACCCGGCGCTCAACCCGAACATGATCTACACGGCCGATCCCGATCTCCGCGGGGGGACGCGGATCGACATCCCGCTGGGCTTCAACTGGTACTTCGTCGACGGTCCGCTCTTCGATCACCGTCTCGCGGTGGAGATCAACCTGCCGATCTATCAGGATCTGGACGGACCGCAGCTCGAAACGGACTGGGTTCTCACCGTCGGCTGGCAGAAGGCGTTCGACCTCTTCTGAGGCGTCCGTACATGCGTGAGGGGCACCGGGCCGATCGGCGATTCCGACCGGTCGGCCCGGCGACCTCGCAAGAAACACTTGTTCCTCGCGCGAGCGGGCCCGTACCTTGGGAGGTAATGCTGGAAGCTCCCCTGCACACATCCGCCCCGCCTCGAAGCGGAGGAATGACATGCTGAAGCGAAGTCTGACACTCCTCGCCCTCGTCGGGCTCGTCGCTCCCCTGTCCGCTCAGGAAGCTCACGAGTTCACCTACGACCGGCCGGACGCCTCTATCTTCGGCGCCATCCTCGGAGACCGAATCATCCCGGAGAACACGCTCTGGGTGGGATACGCCTTCGAGCAGTCGAGCTACGACGGGATCCGATCCGGAACCAACGAGATCGATGCCTTCTCGGTGTTCGGCACCTACGCCGCCGCTCCCTTCGATCGCACGGACCGGGTGCACCGCCTCCAGTTCGCGTACGGGGTCACCGACTATCTGACGGTCCGTGCCTCCGGCCTCTTCGTGGACTACCAGCGCGACGTGATCGCGGAGGGCGCGAACGCCGGTGAGCTTCTCCTGGCGACCACGTCCAACGACGGCATCGGGGACATCGACGTCGAGGGGCTCCTTCGTGTCTACCAGTCGACCTCGTTTCTCGCCCACGCGAGCCTCGGAGTCGAGTTCCCGACCGGGGACTACGACCAGACGGGATTCAACCTGGGCGCGAATGCGGAGACACGACTTCCGTACAACATGCGCCGCGGCAGCGGATCGGTTTCGATCGTGCCCGGGCTGACGATGTCGACCCAGAACGAGTTCGCCACGCTGGGTGCGCAGGTGAAGGCCCGTCTCCGGGTCAACGACAACACCTTCGGCTTCCGCTCCGGCGACGAGGTCGAGGCGAATCTCTGGGCCGGCTACCGCATGAACGATGTGATCGCGCTGACGTCCGGGCTCCGGGTCCTGCGCTTCGGTTCGATCCAGGGCGAAGATGCGGCGCTCGATCCGTCGCGTGACCCGGCCGAGGACGTGATCCTCTCCAGCGGTACGATCGTATCGCTTCCGCTGGGTGTGAACGTGGTGCTCGACAACGGCATTCTCGAGGGCAACATGTTCTCGTTCGAGTTCGACTGGACGATTCACGAGGACTACGAGAATGCGCGCCTCGGACTCGATCGGACGTTCCGGATCACCTGGAGCAAGCCCTACGCGCTGTAGTCCGCGGGCGCGCGACCCAAGCGCGCGCGAACCGGGGAAGCGGCGCTCCCTCGGGGAATGAAGAGGGGCCCGGGACTCCCGAGGGAGTTCCGGGCCCCACTTCATGTTCGCCATGCGGGATCCTGTCGCCGGGTCTACCCGATCCGGACCAGGTGGTAGTTCTTCTTTCCCTTTCGGAGAACGAAGAAGCGGCCCTCGATCGACCGATCGAGTGTGACGGTCGCGTCGACACCGTCGACCCGGTGAGCGTTCAGGTAGATCCCGCCCCCCTCCACCGCGCGACGGGCCTCCCCCTTCGAGTCCGTGACGCCGGCGTCCGCCAGGAGATCGACGATCCCGATTCCCTCCCCCTCGAAGCCGGACCTCGGGATCTCGCTCGACGGTACGTCGCTGAAGACGTCCGCGATCTCGTCGGCAGCCAGCCCGTCCAGGTCACCTCCGAACAGCGCGTCCGTCGCCCGGCGTGCGCGTGAAAGTCCGTCCTCACCATGGACACGGCGTGTCACATCCTCCGCCAGCGCCTTCTGCGCGGCCCGCTTCCACGGCTCCTCGTCGTGCTCCGCCTCCAGCGCCTCGATCGCGTCCCGCTCCATCAGCGTGAAGAATCGGAGGTACTTCCCGGCGTCCGCGTCGGTGGTGTTGATCCAGAACTGGTAGAAGCGGAAGGGGGAGGTCCGATCGGGGGCGAGCCAGACGGCACCCTCCTCGGTCTTGCCGAACTTCCTCCCCGCCGAGTTCGTCACCAGCGGGAAGACGAGCCCGTGCGCCTCACGCGCGTGAAGGCGGCGAACCAGATCGATCCCCGCGGTGATGTTTCCCCACTGGTCGCTGCCCCCGAGCTGGAGGGTGCAGCCGTCATCCTCGCAGAGCCGCGCGAAGTCGTAGGCCTGCAGCAGCTGGTAGCTGAACTCGGTGAAGGATATCCCGCTCTCCTCGTCCTCGATCCGGCGCTTCACCGACTCCTTTCGGAGCATGGCGTTGACCGAGAAGTGCTTCCCCACGTCGCGGAGAAAATCGATGAGCGAGATCTTCCCGAGCCAGTCGAGGTTGTTGCGCATGCGCGCCGGATTCCGCTTCGCCTCGAAGTCGAGAAAGGGCTCGAGCTGACTTCGGATCGCATCGGCGTTGTCCCGAGCCGCCTCCATCGTCAGAAGGTTTCGCTCGGCCGACTTTCCGGAGGGGTCGCCGATGAGCCCCGTCGCGCCGCCGACCAGGGCGATCGGGTGGTGGCCCGCTCGCTGCAGATGCACCAGCCCCATCACCGCCAGGAGATGCCCGACATGGAGCGACGACGCCGTGGGGTCGAAGCCGATGTAGCCCACACGCGGCTCGGCCAGATGGTCGGCGGCACCTTCGGTCGCATCCTGGAGAAGACCGCGCCAGGTGAGCTCGTGGAGAACGGACATGAATCGGGGGTGCTTGGGAGGTCGTTGGATCCGGCCCCGAACGGTAGTGCCACGGTCCGGGTGATCAAGGGCGATCCCTGATCGTCGGGGTACTGCCCTGCGTGTTGCCATCCCCCCCGCGTGTCCTCACGAGAGGACGAATGTGAGGGCGAAATGGGGTCGATTCCCGCATGGAGGATGTAGCATGCCTCGTCGCCGACCCCGTCGCCACCGACCCAAGTCCCTGTCCGACATACGTTTACGTTCATTGATCCGGTCGACCACGGCCGCCGCCTGAATCCGGCACCGTTCCTGCCCGTGTCAAGGTGTGCGGGGACGCACGATCACTTCACATCGGAGAGGGGACATGGGCAGGGGACGAGGATGGCTGGCGATCGCGGCGGGGGCTGCCCTGATGCTGGCGACGGAGGCCGCCGAGGCTCAGCAACGCGGGCCCTACGCAGCCGAGCTGGAGCGCAGGCAGGCGGTCAACCCGAGGTTCGCACTCAACCTGAGTCTGGTCGGTGCCGATGCGATCGGTGAGTTCGAGCAGTTCGTCGACGGCGGGTTCGGAGGTCAGGCCGGCGTGCGGCTCGGGGTGGATCGAAGAGCGATTCTTGGTATTCGGGTCGATGGCGGCTTCATGGTCTACGGCCACGAGCGGCAGACGGTCTGCTTTTCCGCCCCGATCGGGTGCCGGATCGGGACCGACGTCACGACCACCAACACCATCGGCTACGGGGGCATCGGGCCGGAACTCGCGGTCCCCGGTCCCGTGAGCCCCTACGTGTTCGCCACCTGGGGATTCAGCTGGTTCAGCACCCAGTCGAGCTTGTCCGGGGTGGACGACTGGGACGAGGACCTGTTCAACACGCGACACTACGGGGATTTCGTGGGCGCGACACGGTTCGGCGGTGGACTCCGCTTCCATGTGGGCGGTGGCGGCGTCGCCGTCGACCTCGGCGCGGAGTACAACCGGAACGGGGTCGCCGAGTACCTCCGCGAGGGAGACATCCTCGACCACCCCGACGGTTCGATCACACTGTTCCCGAACCGTACCGAGGCCAACTACATGACCTTCCGTGCGGGTGTACAGATCGGGCTCGGGGGTGGTCGGGACGACGACCGTTGGGAGGATCGCCGCCGGCGGCACTAGGGCGTGTTCACACAACGGGTCCGCGCCCCGGGTCTGGTGTGGTGTCGCAGAGGTCTCGTGTTGGTCACCGCGAGCCTCGAAGCGCCGCTCGAAGGCGCCGGGAGTTCCCCGACGCCACACTACGGGCGCGCCCGACCCCCGGAGTCGAGGGTCCACGCGAAGGCCGACAGCGCCTTCCGGTAGTGGTGGTCGGTGACGTAGTAGTCGTGCCGCCTCGAATCGACGTAGCGGCGACCACCCCGGAGGTCGGGGTGGTCGGTCGCGATCCGGTCGCGGATCGCACCGGCGGCCTCACCGCCGTCCAGCAGCTGAACGAGGGTGCCGGCCACGACGTCCGCCTGCTCGGCGAAGAGCTCGTACGCCGCACCATCCGTCTCGAAGATTCCCATGAAGGAGAGAGTCGGCATCTCGCGGTGCAGGAGCATGAGGTGGAGGTCGTCGGGCTCGGTCCTCGCGTTCGGGCCCAGGAATGGGAATTCGCGTCGATAGCCCGTCGCCATCAGCAGGAGGTCCACCTGTTCGCGGCTCCCGTCCTCGAACACCACGCAGTCGCCGTCGAGGCGCACCACGTCCGGCTTGGCCGCCAGATCACCATGACCGAGGTGGTGAAGCACCTGGGTGTTCATGATCGGATGCGACGCCAGAATGGGATGATCGGGCTCGGGAAGACCGAATCGGGTGAGGTCACCCACGAGGACGCGGTTCAGGAGAAACCCGAACAGTCGGCGTTCAAGCCACGCCGGCAGCGACGGTCCGCTGTGCGCGAAGACGTCGGATGGCGTCCCGAACACGTATTTCGGGACGAAGTGGTAGCCCCGACGTAGCGACAACCAGGCCCGATCCGCAGAACGCGCCGCGTCGCAGGCGATGTCGACACCGGAGTTGCCCCCGCCCACGATCACGACCCGCCGGCCCCTGAACTCGTCGGGAGAGCGGTACGACCGGGCGTGCCGGACCTCTCCGTCGAAGGAACCCGGAATCTCCGGCATGTTGGGATGCCACGTCACGCCCGTCGCCACGATCAGCGCCGAGAATCGATCCGTGGTCTCCGTTCCCCCCTCCTCCATCCAGGTCACGTCCCAGGCGGGTGGTGCGTCGGCCTTCCCTCCCCGGTTCTTCCCCACCGGCGCGGCCTCCGTCACCGTCACGCCGAAGGTGATCCGGCGCCCGAGGTCGTGGTGTCGGGCGTACGCCTCGATGTAGTCGAGAATCCGATCGTGTCGGGGGTAGTCGGGATACGACGACGGCATCGGGAAGTCGGGGAACCCCGAAAGGGTCTTCGAGGAGATGAAGTGGGCCGACTCGTACATCGGCGTCCCCTCCCGATCGATGTCCCAGATCCCACCCGGCCGGCGGCCGGCGTCGAGGATGCGGTACGGGAGACCCCACCGCTCCAGCGCGACCGCGGCCGACAGGCCGGCCGGACCGGCGCCGACGATGCAGACGGGGTATGGCGGGCCGGAATGGACGCCGCTCATTCGGCCGGCTCCAGCAGCGTGCGAACGGCGGCCCGGTCCACCTTCCCATTCCGGTTGACCGGCAGCTCCGACACGATCCGCACCGCCTTGGGGCGCCGCGCTCCGGTGAGCGACTCCGGCAGCAGCACCTCCAGCTCCGAACCCTGAAGGTGCGCCCCCGTGGGGAGGGCCGGACCGGGCGCCTCTCCGCCGGACCGCGCCACCACCACCGCGACCACCCGCTCGCCCCACTCGGGATCCGGAATTCCGACCACCGTGACGTCGTCGACCCAGGGGAGAGCCCGGATCCCCCGCTCGATGTCCACCGGATCGACGTTCACGCCGCCGCTGATGATCCGGTCGGAGGCCCGGCCCGTGATACGTACGAAGCCGGCCTCGTCGATCCGGCCCAGGTCGTCCGTCAGGTACCAGCCCTCTTCGCCGGTCAGCGCTCGCAGACGCCCCTCGACGAGCTCGCCGAGCGCCATGGTCGGCGTTCGGACGGCCAGGCGGCCTCCGACGCCGGCTCGGACCGACACCCCCGGGAGGGGTCGCCCGGCGTGCGTAGGATCGGAAGCGGTCTCCCCGGGTGTGGCCGTCGCGACCTGACTCGCGGTCTCGGTCATTCCCCAGGTCGTCGCCACCGGAATCCCGACGTCGATCGCCCGCCTCAGCATTTCCGGGTCGGCGGCGGCTCCACCGATCAGCACCGCTCGAAGGGACGAGGCGTCCGCATCCCCGGGCCGGGCCTCGAGGATCCGCCGGAGCATGGTCGGCACGAGGGAGGCGTGCGTGATCCGACGAGAGGCGCACAGGTCCCAGAATACCGACGCATCGAAACCGCCGGTCGGTTCGATTTCACAGCCGAGCATGTCGGCGCGGCGCAGCAGGGCGATTCCGCCCACGTGCGCGGGGGAGAGCGACGCCCACCAGACATCGTCGGGCCGAAGATCGAGTCGGGCCGCGGATACTCGGGCCGACTCCTCGAAGGCGGCGGCAGGGATCACGATGTGGCGGGGCTGCCCCGTGGAGCCCGACGTCCGAATCACGACGGCACCGGGGGGGAGTGCCTCGTCGATCCGTGGGAGGTCGTCATCCGGTGAGCGGACCGGCACGAGGACGTCGCCGGCCGCGAGAATCGAGCGCATCTCATGCACCGCCTCCGGGGTCGCCTCGGCGTGCCAGAGCCGAAGCCGTGCGATTCGCTGCGCCCCGGCTCCACTCATCCGAGCAGCAGCCCCCCGGAGAGCCCGACGGCGTAGACGAGCAGGCCGGCCGCGGTCTGGGCGAGAGCGGGCAGCAGGTCGTGCGGGGCGGTGTGCGTCCAGACCCGCCTCATGGCGGGCACCCCGACGG
>Ga0207419_1000990_pt1 | contig 23067 bp, 15 predicted proteins | sample ElkSloMetagenome_4_FD_184723 | JGI IMG/M metagenome (GOLD analysis project Ga0207419, IMG submission 184723) | Hot spring microbial communities from Elkhorn Slough, Monterey Bay, USA - MD2A (version 2) | ecosystem: Environmental > Aquatic > Marine > Intertidal zone > Estuary: Microbial mat ... | reverse complement strand
TTAACTCATTTGATTTTAGAGCAGTACAGGTCAATTATCTTAATGCAGCGCTAACCGACCTACAAGCCACTTATAATCTAATTGACTCCAACACTTCTTTGCTTAGATTAACAGGTGGGATTTTAGAAGAGACAGAACAATAAATTGTAGAGAAAAGCAAAAAAACAATATTCTAAAATCACCCTAGCTTAATATAATATTTCGGGCTAGGGTGATTTTTTTTGCCTCTACAAAAGCTAAAAGTCAAGGGCTTTGTAGTCATTGTCGGCTTTTAGCTCTTTCTCAGCGCTTCGATTTCTTTCATCAGCTTTTCGGCTTCCTCAGACTTTTTAGCATAGGCCTGAATGTCACCTTTTCGCTGCAGCTCAGTGGCTTCTTCCATCAATTTCTGATATTGCTTTTGTAACTTTTTAGTAGGGTCTTTTTTTCCGAATAGTCCAAACATAGTTTTTAAATATTTTTAGATGTAACAGCATGTATGGACTAGTGTTTAAATTATACGTCCTTCTAATAACCCTTGTATAAGATTGTTTTGAATTACAATTTTCCAATGATTTTTTAAAATTGGAATAGATACATGTGAACCTCATTGATCTAAAGCTCCGTATCATTTAAAAAAAAACTTTATTGTGGGGATTAAGATTTGTTAATAATGATATAATTTTATCCAATCGCCTACCCCATATATTTACAAAAATTTACTCTTATGAAAAGGTCGTTATCTTGCATCAGCTTTTGCTTATTTCTTTTATTTACGCAATTAGGCTCAAGAGCACAAGAAGTAGAAGATTTACTCGCCAAATACACCTCTGAAAATGGCACCGGTTACATGCAGCCTTTTGCAAATGCCTTTGGGGCAAATCTAAACAGTGGTTTTTTCCATAATGCCTACATCCCTAAAAAAGGATTTAGAATGCAAATTGGATTGGTTACCACGCTTGCGCTCATAAAGGACGAAGATAAGGTCTTTTCTGCTACTACTGATGATTTCTTCACCCCGCAAACTACAATTGAGGCACCCACTATATTTGGCAGTACCGAAGGAGTAAGTGTTGAAGGAGATGGCGGCACGGTTTATAATTTTCCTGGTGGTTTATCTGTAGATATGTTACCGTTGGCCGTACCGCAGGCTACATTGGGCGGTTTGTTCGGTACTGAAGTTTTGGTCCGTTTCTTTGCTGCAGACTTGGGGGAGGATGTAGGGAAGTTAGACTTACTTGGTTTAGGGGCAAGGCATAGCATAGACCAATATTTACCCGATAATTTTCCGGTGTCTATAGCAGTGGCCTATTACTGGCAAAAACTTTCTTTAGAGAACTTTGTAGAAAATGAAACAAGTTTTATTGCCGCACAAGCAAGCTTTAGAAAAGGACCGTTGATCATTTACGGTGGCCCCGGCTATGAATCTTCTAATATGGTGATTTCCTATACTTTTGAGTCAGGAGATGTTTCTGAAGAAATCGTGCTCGATCTTGAGAGTAACAACTCCCTCAGATTTACAGCCGGTCTGGCTTTGCAATTAGGCCCCTTATATATAAACACAGACTACAATGTAGGCAATCAAAATATACTTGCAGCTGGTTTGGGCTTTACATTTGGTAAGAACAAAAAAGACTTTGCCATAAACCCCAACAATTTTGAGTAATGGTTAAATGAATTAATTTAAGAAATATGGTATTCAATAAAATAAAGTATTACAGGTACACCCTCATCTCACTGGTGCTTTCTGTTCTTTTATTTTCTTCTTGCGAGGAAAAAGCTTTCAATTTTGTTTTAAACATCGATGATACTTATGAATTTGATATTTTTGATGATGGCATATTTTCTGTAGCCACTGAAATTAGTCAGTCAGCTATATTAGAAGATATAGAAATTGAAAGCGATGCCGAAATAGAAGATGTCAATATTGAAAGCTTTGCAGTAAGAGTAACAACCTTAAATGGCAATGCAGCAGAGGGCGTAAGTTTAAATGGTTACATCTATCCAAATGGAGATATTAATGAAACACCAATACCTGTATTTGAAAATTTGGTAGTTAATGGCAATGAAGCTAGCAATTTCATTTCTATTGACCAATTAAACAATGCTGGCATCAACGCATTTGCAAGTAAACTACTTGGTTATATCAACGAAACAGATATAGAAGACTTTGCTTTCCAATTAAATGGCACATCTTTACCTAGTGGGAGTAATATCGCTGCTACCGTTGAACTTAAAATGCGGGCTACTGTAAAGTTCAAAGAAAATCTAGAAGTACCATTCTTTATGGGCGACGAATAGAATAATATTTTAAGGCGTAAATCCCTTACGGTTTAGTGAAGTAAGTTTGTGTATATCCTCTTTTAGGAAAACCAAACTTACTTTATATGCTAGCTATAATTATTAATTCTGAGTTATTTCAATTATTTGAAAGCCCTTCTAAGTCGCTACCAACTTATTCTTTTTTGTTGAGCATCATGCATCTTTTTGTGATGTTACCTTTAATGCTCTTTTCCAAAGACAAAAAATCTGAACAAGCAGCAAGAAAATTCATTCGCTATAACAAAGAGTTAGAATTCACCATAAGAAAAGAAGGCAGAGAATCTATTATAATATTGAAACAAGAATATGAAGATAAAGACAAAACCAAAAAAAGTTAAGGAGCAATCACTCCAGACCCTATCAACTCATCTTCTTGATACCAAGCCGCAAATTGCCCGGGCGTTATGCCCTTTTGCTGATTCTCAAAAATAATGTAGAGACCATCTCCTTCTCTGTAAAGCTCAGCAGGTTCAAGTGCTTGTCTATATCGTATCCTTACCAAATACTCCTTCGATTCGCCCACATTTAAAGCCTTATCTTCTCTAATCCAGTGTATTTCGTCTTTTTTAATGAACAACCCATATCTGAACAAACCCGGATGCTCTGTTCCCTGCCCTGTATAAATGATGTTTTTCTCAACATCAGTGGCAATCACAAAAAGCGGTTTTGGCGTACCGCCTACATGCATACCTTTTCTCTGACCTATTGTAAAAAAATGGGCGCCTTGGTGCTTGCCTACCAGTTTGCCGTCAGATTCGCTAAAAACATAAGCGCTAGTTAGTTCTTTCAAATCATCTGTAGTATTTACCGACCCATTTTTCCTTGGGGATAGCACCTTACTTTCAACAGGTATCTCTATGATTTCTCCTTCTTTGGGCTTTAACTTTTGCTGTAAAAACTCAGGCAGCCTTACTTTACCAACAAAACATAGGCCTTGGGAATCCTTTTTGTCCGCTGTAACAAATCCTTCAGCTGCAGCTATTTTCCTAACTTCCTGCTTTGTAAGATTTCCAACAGGAAACAAAGCTTTTGCTAGTTGTTCTTGCTTCAATTGGCACAAAAAATAGCTCTGATCTTTGTTTTTATCTTTGCCCGCCATGAGCCTGTAAATTTCCTTATCCCCTACCTTAAAAACCTCCTTCCTACAGTAATGCCCCGTAGCAACATAATCTGCCCCTAACTTCAATGCCGTTTCTAAAAAAACATCAAATTTTATTTCTCTGTTGCATAAAACATCAGGATTGGGCGTACGCCCAGCCTCGTATTCTGCAAACATATAATCAACTATACGCTCCTTGTATTCCTTACTCATATCTACAGTCTGAAAGGGAATACCGAGCTTTTGAGCTACTAATAATGCATCATTGCTATCTTCCAACCAAGGGCATTCATCGCTGATGGTCACTGAATCATCGTGCCAGTTTTTCATAAAAAGACCGATAACCTCATATCCAGCTTTTTTTAAAAGAAAGGCTGCTACGCTCGAATCTACCCCTCCCGAGAGTCCTACTATTACTCTTTCCATAATGCTACAAAGAATTTGATAAACAAATATTAACTGTACTTGTATGCAAACATTTATTTAAATACCCATATTCGCTTAAAATCATTAGGAAATGAGCAAAAAAAATGGCACACATTATGTAAGATTTTATATTTAATTCAATAGATTATTGTTTATTTTACGCGTGACTATTTTATAGCTTTGCTAATATTAATTCTATAATATCACATCTATTATCTTAAAAGTTCAATCATATTACCAGTAACCTTCATTTCTATGAAAAACACGTATCTAAGTTTATTTAAAAACACTACAATATCATTCAAGAAACTCCTGTTTCTGCTGATGGCGTTGTCCCTATCGCATACGGGGCAGTTGTATGCAAATGAAAAAACAACTCCTGTAAAATCAAACAATGTCCCAATTCCGGCAGGTAAAGACGTCGTTTCATCTGTTATCGTTGAAGCGGAAGACAACTTTACTGTTGTTAATGATGGTGAAAATCCAGATACGAATACAAACTCTACAATTTCCTTAGCATTTTCTGAGGCTTTGAGTAGTGCGAGTGGAGATGGTAAAGGCGTAACCCTACCAGACCAAGTTGATGCGATTAGTGTAACATTTGATGTTGACGACGCTGCTGCTGAATATGTTTTTAATGTAAGGGTTAGGACAGGTACTTCTGTAAGTTCAAACTCTATGCAAGCTGGATACTCATTTAGCATTGATGGTGGGGCTGCTGAGGATTTCACACTAAATAATGAAAGTCTTTCACCTTTAAGCCCAAATTTTGGAGGAGCTTACTTTGGAGTTTTTGAGTCTGACAATTTCTATACAGGTTTAACCGTCGGAACACACACCATAGATATTACTATGGTAGAACCAGTTACCTTTGGTATAGTAGATTACGTTGAGGTAGTTAAAGTGGCTGATACCGGAACTTTCACTCCAGCAACTCCAGGGCAGGTACAGAACTTGCAAGCATTAGTAAAAGGAAAAAACGCCATTGATATCGGATGGAATCCTGTTTCCGGAGCTGACGGATATGAAATTGAAGTTTCTATGGATGGAGGTGCTAACTTTACCTCTTTAGCTACCCTTGGTCAATTTGAATACTATTTTGCTCACACAGGTTTAGCTGCCGGAACTGAATATACTTACCGTGTTAGAGCCACAAGAACAGGAGCTTCACCAGTAGCAGGTGATTACAGTACAACAATCAGCGCTACTACCTCGCCACTTCCTCCAAACTATTTTGATGTAAACCAAATAGCTACTCTTGGTGATGATTTGGCTTTAGGTACCACGGCCACTTCGGCTACTGACCAAAACTTGGTTTTTGATACCGGAATCGAAAGTGAAAATGGTACTGACTTCGCAGTGATGCCTAATGGTGGAGCTGGAGGAATGACCAAAGCTGCTGCTTACCACTTTAAAACCTTACTTAATGAATTAGCCAACCCTGAAAACGACTACACTGGTTATGAAGTACTAGGTACAGTTGCAGGTTTAACTGGAGGAAAATTAGCCGACTTAACAAAAGGAAATGCCACATACGACAAACTCATCGCTCAGATTGATAATGCACAAACTTTAGCTAATGGTAAGTCCCTTACTCATAAGTTACAAGCAGTTAACTTATTACAAGGTGATGCCGATGCTGGCTCAGACACTGCTGCCTACACAACTGCTTTAGTTCAACTAGCTGCAGATTTAAATGCTGATATCAATACTGCTTTAGATTCTACAGGTGCAACTTTCCCTGTATTCATTACTCAATCTTCAGACCCTTTGATAGCTGTGGCACAGTATAGAGCTGCAAAACAAGCTGCTAATCTTTACATTACAGCACCAGGATACTTTACCGATAATACCACGGAGGCTGGGCGCCAACAATTGGGTCAGTACGCTGCCAAATTGTATCAAGCCGTATCCTTTCAAGAAAGTGGCTGGACTGGCGTATCTCCAGCAAATATTGCTAAAGCTGGAAATACTGTTACCATTGAATTTAATGTGCCTGTCGCTCCATTGGTCTTAGATGCAACAACTGTTACAAATCCAGGAAACTCTGGTTTCGAGTTATTCGATACTGACGGTCAGCTTACAATTACAGACGTTAGTATATCTGAAGGAAACAAAGTGGTCATCACAGCGGACAGAATAGTTGGTGGAGACGCTAGAGTTTCGTATGCTGCCACTGCAGCTGCTCCTAGGGGTAACCTAAGAGATAGTGATACTCAAGCCGCAACTTTAGGAGGTGCGACACTACATAATTGGGCGGTGGCCTTTGAGGAAACCATTGCTAATACAGCTCCTAACACTCCAACAGGCTTAACAGCTACTGCAATATCAGATGTAGCCATACAATTGAGTTGGGATGCCTTAGCTGGAAACGTGAGTACATATACCATAGAGGTATCGGTAGGTGATGACCAAAACTTCACTGTGGTTGATGAGATTGATAAAGCAAATACCGAATTTGAACATACTGGCCTTACAGCAGAAACTACATACTTCTACAGAATAAAGGCAAATAATCTAGGCCTTTCTTCTGAATATAGTACAATCGAAAGTGCGACTACGCTTCCGGCTGCACCAAATGCCCCTCAAAATTTAGTGGCAACTGTAATTTCTGATGCACAGGTAGATTTAGCTTGGGATGCAGTGACTGGTACAATAACAGGCTATGTAATTGAAAGAGCAACAGTGAACGAAGAAGCATCTTTCGCTCAGGTTGATTCTTTAGCTGCTTCTGAAACAGCTTTCTCTGACACAGGCCTAGCAGGTGGTACTACCTATTTCTACAGAGTAAAAGCTGTTAATGGTATTAGTTCTTCTGATTATAGCAATGTAGAAGAAGTTACCACTGAAACACCAGACGGTCCAACAGGTATCACAGCAGAAGGAACTTCTGCCACTACTATAGAAATCAATTGGGACGCTGTAAGCGGTGCTATAGACAATTACGTTCTAGAAAGTTCAGATGCAGCAGATGGCACGTTCACAGAACTAGCTACAGTAGATGCTGCAACTACAACTTTCACTCATGAAAGCCTTACTGCAGATACTACAGTATTTTACAGAGTTAAAACAGTGAGTAGTGGGGTTTCTTCAGGATATAGCACTGTGGTGAGTGGAACCACGCTTTCTGAGACGCCTGATGCTCCTACGGCATTAACAGCTACGGTAATATCCAGTAGTCAAATCGACCTTTCTTGGACAGCACCTTCATCAACTATTACTGGTTATGAATTAGAAAGTTCAGATACGGGTACCGAAGGTACATTTACCTTACTAGCTAGCCCAGCTGCCGGAGAAACTACTTACAGCCACACAGGTCTTGCACCTTCTACAACAGTATACTACAGGTTAAAAGCCATCAATAACAATGCGGCTTCTGAGTATACCGCTACAGTAAATGCCACAACTGAAGCTTCTCCTATTGGAGAGCCCACAGACCTCGTGGCCACAGATAGTACTGATACTGAAATTACAATAAGCTGGACAGCAGGAACAGGTGAAATTGATGAGTATGTTATTGAAAGCTCAGCTACTGCTAATAGTGTAGACTTTGTTGAATTGGCCAGAGTTGATGACGCAACAACTACCTATACGCATACTGGCTTAACTCCAGATACTACTATATTCTACAGAGTTTTAGCATCAAATGCATTTACTACGTCAGCTTTTAGTAACACATTAGAGGCTTCAACGTTACCAGCAACACCGGCAGCACCTGCTAATTTTACAGCTGTTGCTTCTGCAACCAATCTTGACCAAGTAGAATTAGCTTGGGACGCAGTTACTGAAAACGTTGACGGATACATCATAGAAGAATCTACTAGTGACACTGGTCCATTCTCGCAAATAGCAGCTCTTGGTGCTGCAGAGACTTCTTTCGTGAGAACTGTAGATAATCCCGGTCAGACTTATTTCTATAGAATCAAAGCTACGAACGGCGAAGTTTCTTCTGAGTACAGTGCAACAGTAAGCGTAGTTACCGATTTAGACGATGCTCTTTTCTTTGGCAATTTTGAAGTATTTCCTAACCCTAGTGATGGAAAAATACGAGTAGAGTTATCAGCAGAGAAAAATGAAACTGGTTTGATCAAGATTTTCAGCACAACAGGTAAAAAGGTGTTCGAAAATGCAATCGATAGTAATTTCAATGGTACGTTCAATTTAAACAACTTGAACAAAGGCTTGTATATTATCGATATCAAGACTAAGTCTTACAGACAAACAAGAAAACTTCTAATCAACTAAATTTCAATTCCAAATATCGAGCTCCTTCATTAACTTGAAGGAGCTTTTTTATTTATAAGATGCGAAAAATAAATGGGTAGAATATTTTATCTGAATATTTTAATACTGTTACTCATCTCTTGCAAGGATAATGAAGAGGTGACGTCTTTTGAAAATGTTGAAAAAACAACTTCACCTGCTAGTATAGGAAAAATAGGTAACAATAAAGATTTAGAAAGCATAGTATCTACAGGCTTTTTGTTAATGGGTGGAGGATGGGATGTTGATAAGGCAATGTATTGGATGATTGAAAAAGTAAATGGCGGCGATATTAAAATATTAAGAGCTTCAGGCGGTGATGCTTATAATCAATACCTTTTCAATTTGGCAGATGGAAGGGTTAATTCGGTTGAAACGCTGTTAATAGATAGCCGAGATTTGGCCAATGACCAAGAGCTCATCAAAAATCTAGAAACAGCTGAAGGTATTTTTATAGCAGGAGGAAATCAAGCAGATTACGTAAAGTTCTGGGGAAACACTAAATTAGCTGCGACCCTCGCTCGCTTAGTCATAGACAAAAAAATTGTGTTGGGTGGTACCAGTGCAGGCTGTGCTATTCTTGGAGAGTACATTTTCGATGCTCTAAAAGGTACTGTTTATTCTGATGAGGTACTTAATGATCCATATATCGAATACGCATCTTTACAGAAAAACACCCTTTTTGACATAGAAATACTACAAAATGTCATCACTGATACACATTATAACAACCCTAGCAGAATCGGTCGACATATCGCTTTTATGGCAAGATTAAAAAAAGATTTTAATAGCAATGCTAAAGGAATTGGCGTAGAAGAGGAAACCGCAGTTGTAATAGAAGAGGATGGTCTAGCTCATGTGTTTGGCAAGGGCAAGGCTTATTTTCTCGAATCTATAGGTTCAGATTTACCCGAAGTAATTGCAGAAGAAAAACCACTCACTTGGGGTATAAATAAAAAAGCAATTAGGGCTTTAGTGCTGAAGGAAAATACTGAAGAGTATATTGACCTAAACAATTGGAATAATTTTAACTCTAGCTTAATACAGCTTATCTCAGTAGAAAACGGTGTGCTAAAAATAGAAAACAAATAAGGTCGGTATTGCTACCGACCATTAAAAATTACTTGTTGGGCTGTGGTGTAGTCCTTAAATAAGGCTTAACAACTTTATGTCCTTTAGGAAATTTCTCTGGAATTTCCTCATCTTTAACACCAGGTACAATTATACAATCCTCTCCGTCTTTCCAATTTGCAGGAGTAGCCACACTATAATCAGAGGTTAATTGTAGAGAATCAATTACTCTTAAAATCTCGTCAAAGTTTCTTCCTGTAGAGGCCGGATAAGTAAGTGTCAGCTTAATTTTTTTATCGGACCCGATTACAAATACAGATCTAACCGTGGCCTTATCGCTAGCATTCGGATGAATCATATCATACATTGAAGCTACTTTTTTATCCTCATCTGCAATTATAGGATAATTCATATTTACATTATTTACCTCATTTATGTCTGGTAGCCACTGATTGTGCGAATCAAGTCCATCCACACTTATTGCAATAACTTTTACATTTCTTTTATCAAATTGCTCTTTTAGAGAAGCTACAGTACCAAGCTCCGTTGTACAAACAGGCGTAAAGTCTGCTGGGTGAGAAAATAAGATTCCCCAACTATCGCCTAACCACTCGTGAAAGTTGATAGTACCCATTGTGGTTTCAGCCGAAAAGTCTGGTGCGGTATCACCTAATCTAATTGCCATTGGTTTAAATTTAATAATTAAAAAATTGGTTTCTATTCAAAAAAACACTGTTAATAACAGAGAGTTTCAAACATATTGCAAGTTAAAAAAGTAATGCTAACATTTAAAATCACTCTTTATAGAAAGCCAAGCTCTTTCTACTTAATATCAATATTTTGCCATTGAATCATCTATTTTTTCTATCCAATCTAAAATACCACCTTTAAGGTTGTAGAAATTAACATCTTTGTATTTTTTTCTCAAGCTTTTAATGGCCTTAGCGCTTCTTACACCGGTTCTGCAATGGACCACCACTTTTTCTTGTTCGTTAAAATCTAAATCTACTTGATCTATCGTGCTTAGCGGAAATAGTTCTCCTCCAATGTTACAAATTTCATATTCATAAGGCTCTCTCACATCAATTACACGTATTTGTTCCATATCTGAAGACAGTAGTTTTTGTAAGTTATAAACATCCAACTCTTCTATGGGAGTTTTGTCTATATGGGCAGGCTGCTGAATATTGCAAAAGGCTTCATAATCAATGAGCGCATCAATAGTCGGGTTGTCTCCCGAAATCGGATTATCGGGCTGTTTCCTAATTTTTATGGTTCTGGTAAGAAGTGTCAGTGTATCGAGTAAAAGCATTTTTCCAGCCAATACTTCTCCAATGCCACATACGATTTTTATAACCTCGTTAGCTTGAAAACAGCCGATAATACCAGGCAAAACACCCAAAACACCGCCTTCTGCGCAATTAGGCACTTCTCCCGGTGCAGGTGGCTCTGGAAAAACATCTCTGTAATTTGGGCTAAAACTCCCATCATCATACTGATAATTGAATACAGAAAGTTGCCCTTCAAACCTAAAAACCGAACCAAATACATTTGGCTTCTTACTAAGCACACAAGCATCGTTGATCAAATATCTAGTAGGGAAATTATCTGTGCCATCAACCACCACATCATAATCTTTTATGATATTTAAGGCGTTTGAAGAGTCTATTTTAACTTGATGAAGCCTCACATTAACATGAGGGTTGAGCTGTAATATGCGCTCTTTGGCTTGAACTGCCTTCGGCTTACCCTCGTCAAAAGTAGAGAACAAAACCTGCCTTTGTAGATTGGTTTTGTCTATGGTATCAAAATCTACTATGCCAATGGTACCTATTCCTGCTGCTGCAAGGTACAATAACACGGGACTACCCAAACCACCAGAGCCAACTACCAACACACGCGCCTTCTTCATTTTTTCTTGGCCAGCTACATTAATCTCAGGTAAGATAAAATGCCTACTATATCTAGAGTATTCTTCATTGGAAAATACGCTTTGCTTGTCCATACTCTTTATCGAAAGATTTGATTCATTTTAAATATACCACAACAGTTTTAATCTCAAAATGATTTTTAAACCAGTCTATTCAGTATACTTTAAAGGACTCAATCTAACCATACATTTGACTAACCCTTTGAGGTTTTATCTTAAAACATAGGCTTTAAAGGCCTAAAATAGACATAACCCTTATAGGTTGAACCGAGAAAAATAAAAATTTATAGTAAAGGCCTCAATCGACTTTATTAACCTACGATGGCAAAGTTGACTCGCACAATCATTTTCCATACATACCGATCAACTCTGCGATGAGACCCGTCCAGCCAGTTTGGTGGGAAGCGCCCAAACCTCGGCCATTGTCTCCATCGAAATATTCATAGAACATGAGGTAATCTTTAAATTCTTTGTTTTTCCATAGCTTTTTATGCTCATCTTGGTAGACCCTTGTGCCATCTTTATTAAGCTGAAATAATTTTATCAGCCTCATCCCAATTTCTTTAGCTATTTCGCTTATGGTCAGTTCTTTGCCAGAACCCGTCGGATACTCCATCGTGATATCATCGCCGTAATACTCATAAAATTTTTGTAGCGACTCTACCAACAAAAAATTAATAGGAAACCAAATAGGACCTCGCCAATTAGAATTACCTCCAAAGAGAGAAGAATCAGACTCTCCCGAAACATAGGCCACTGAGTAAATAACATTATTTAACTCATAATGGTAAGGATGTTTTTTATGATACCTCGAAAGTGCACGCGCACCATAATCAGATAGAAATTCGGTCTCATCCAATAGGCGTTTTAATATACATTTTAGCCTATGGATACGCACCAAAGATAGCATGCGGGTCTCTCCTTTTCCGTGCTCATACCATCTTGAAATAAGTCTTGCCAAATCTGGTCTGTTTTGCAAGACCCATTGCAAGCGCCTAGTAAAATCAGGCAAAGATTTAAGGTACTCAGGCTTCAAAACCTCAACCGCAAACAGAGGAATTACCCCTACAATAGAACGCACCTTAAGCCTACTACCTGGTTGATTCTCTGGGTGGATCACATCGTAATAAAACTCGTCTTCTTCATCCCACAGGTCTACATGCTCTTTACCAATATTGAACATAGCTGCAGAAATACTCAAAAAATGCTCAAAAAACTTAGAGGCCATTTCTTGGTAATGCGGCCTTATTTGGGAAATCTCCAAAGCTATGCGCAGCATATTTAGTGCATACATAGCCATCCATGCCGTGCCGTCGGCCTGTTCCATTCTGCCACCTGTAGGCAGGCTATTGCTCCTATCAAAAACTCCGATGTTATCCAGTCCTAAAAAGCCCCCCTCAAATAAATTGTTACCTTCTGAGTCTTTTTGGTTTACCCACCAAGTAAAGTTCATTAAAAGCTTATGGAAAATGGTAGCTAAAAAGTCAATATCTGCCTTGCCAGTCATTTCCTTTTCAATGAGATAAACCTTCCAGGCGCCCCATGCGTGTACCGGTGGATTTACATCACTGAAATTCCATTCGTAGGCAGGGATCTGGCCATTGGGATGCATGTAGTACTCTCTGAGCATCAACAGCAACTGTCTTTTTGCAAATGCAGGATCTAACCTCGCCAATGGCACACAATGAAAAGCAAGGTCCCAAGCAGCATACCATGGATATTCCCATTTATCAGGCATCGATATGATATTACTATTGTACAAGTGGGTCCATCGGGCGTTTCTACCATGCCAGCGCTCTTGGGGCGGCGAGCCTGTAGCAGGATCTCCTTTTAACCATTGGTCTACGTAGTAATAGTAAAATTGCTTGCTCCATAGCATCCCGGCGTAGGCCTGCCGTTGTATGTTTCGCAAGTCTTTATCTTTTACATTTTTATGAAGCTCATTATAAAATATATCTGCCTCACTTTTACGCTGCTCAAATATTTCATCAAACTTGTCGAAGCTACTATAAGCTAAGGTGTTTTTTAGCCTTAGTTTTATAGTCACGCTCTTGCCGGCAGGCACCTCAAACTGATAATGCAGTGCGCACTTGGTACCCTCTAAATCTGGATTTACCGCTGATGTATCACCATCCACTACCCTATTGTTGATTCCATCCTTCGGATACTTTACCAAGTTTTTTTGTCCATAAAGTTTTTCTCTATTGGTATCGTTCTCACAGAAAAGTGGCTTGGCCTCGCCATCATACCTTACATGGTAACCCGGAAAACCCTGATACTCTATGTCTATCCTATTTTTTTGAGGGGTTTTTCGAAGCGTAGGCCTGTACCCATCGTAACCCCAACGCCAAGTGTTCCTAAACCAAATGGTGGGTAACAAGTGTAAAGGAGCATTTTTATTTGATCGATTATGGGCGGTTATTTTTATTAAAATATCCTCTTCGGCATACTTGGCATACTCTATAAATACATCAAAGTATTCGTTCTTATCAAATATACCTGTATCGGTAATTTCGTATTCGCGTTGCTCTCTACTTCTCTTCTGGTTTTCACTCACCAACTTTTCATAAGGAAAGGCATTTTGAGGATATTTGTACAACATCTTCATGTAAGATGAAGTCGGCGTAGCATCTAAATAATAATACAGTTCTTTTACATCCTCGCCATGGTTGCCCTCGTTATTGCTCAAACCAAAAAGCCGCTCTTTAAGAATGGTATCCTTACCATTCCATAAAGACAGGGCAAAACACATAATTTGTTTGTTATCGGAAAAGCCTCCTATGCCGTCTTCGCCCCATCGGTAGGCACGGCTTCTAGCTACCTCATGAGGAACAAAATTCCAAGCATCGCTATTTTTGCTATAGTCTTCGCGAACAGTTCCCCACTGCCTTTCTGAGAGGTAAGGTCCCCATCTTTTCCAACCTGTGTTATTGTATGTTGCCCTCAGCCTCGATAATTCTGGATTGGTATCCATATTTTATAACCTAAAATTGATTATCTATGAAATAAAAATGCAAAATAACTACTAATATAAGCTCCTTTATAAAAAGTAGCATGCAAAAACGATTAAAGTAATCAATAAAATTCTTTTTGATGTAATAATGCTCAGTATGTGATAAAGAAGCCCAAAATTTTACAATAATAAAGGCTTTGGTGTTGAGTCAAAACCTGCTTCTTTGTATAATTAAAACAGTTAACATACTGGTTTTTTAAGGGCTTTATCGAAGAAAGTATATTGAATTTAATTTGTGCTTGCTTTAGATAAAACACCAAAAAAACTTGTAGACACTACATATTTTCACCGATTTCTTCTAAAGCTTTTACAAATATATCAAGCTCATGTGTGGTGGTATACAAATGAGGTGTTACACGAACTCCTTTTATGGCAGAATGATTAATGGCTACCGTAAAGACTTTGTATTTATCGTAAAGTATATCGGCCAATTTACTTGGAGAAATGCCCTTTACACCAACATTACCAATGCCACAAGAGCGCTCAGCCTCAGCAGGTGTATTGATAATGATGTTTGGGATATTTTGTGCTTTCTTTAGCCAATAACTTTTTAGATAATGTAATCTCGCTGCCTTTCTTTCGCTACCGATCATGTTATGAAACTTAATGGCATTGGCAATGGCTAAATCGGCAGAACAAGGATGCGTACCTATGTGCTCTAACTTTCTAATATCATCTTCAGGTAGGTTTACATCGCCCATGAGTGGCCAAAGGTCTTTGATTTTTTCTTTTTTTACGTAGAGCATACCCAAACCCAAAGGGCAACCCAACCACTTGTGCAAACTGGTGCCCATGTAATCGCAATCCAAATCGGGTATTTTGTAAGGAATATGTCCAAAAGCGTGGGCCGAATCAGAAATAACCTCTATACCTTTACTATGTGCCATGTCAGCTATTTTTCTAACTGGTAAAATCTGACCCGATAAATTGATCATATGGGTTACATGGATTACCTTGGTTTTCGGGGTTATGGCAGCTTCAAAAGCTGCGACAACCTCCTCATCGCTTTTGGGGTGTAAGGGCAGCCTAATTTTCTTTACCACCGTACCAAAACGTTTGGCGCGCATTTCAAATGCTTCTAGCATACTGCCGTAATCTTGATCAGATACAATGGCCTCATCACCCGCATTCATTTCTATACCCTGTATTACAATATTGAGTGCCTCTGTGGTATTTCTTAACAATGCAATCTCATCTGGACTAACACCACCAAAATCTGCCAATTGTCTTTTTATATTGGCACGATCACCCCACTGCCTGGTACGCATGTACATAGAAGGCTGCTCATTGATCATTTGCACATTTTTAAGCTGTGCTTCCAAAACCTCATCTGATACCAGACTAAAATAACCATTTTCTAAATTGATAAAATGAGGAGAAACCGTATAAGCCTTTTGAACTTGGTACCAAAAAGTCTCGTCACTGGACACATCAGAAGCAGATTTGCCTTTAAGCTTTTTACTTGCGGCTTCTACCTCGTTAAATAAGGCCATATTAAACACAGGCATCGTTACAGAGGCAGCCAATGATTTGCGTATAAAATTTCTTCTCGTACTTTTTATGGTCATGATGAGGGAATTTATTTATGTAACTAATGTGATTGTAAGTTACCAAAATCTACTCTTTATGAAAATAGTCGCTATGAAAATAGTCGCTGTGTAATATTGGGCAAAAAGCATTTAGAATAAAGTATCTTTAAAGTATAAAAATAAAAAAAGCCCGTAACGATTTACGGACTTTTTTGTACTTTAAGTAGTATAATAATAGGTTGATATCGGCGAATCAATTGGTTACGCCTTCTTTAAAAATATCGGCAGACTCATACACTTGCTGCTCCATTTCTTCTTTTTCTTTCATTTTTCTAGCGTCATCCCATTGGTAGTAGTCGGCCAAGTCATCTATGATATGCGTTAGCATGGTTTTTACGCTTCCTATGTCGAAATACAATCTGCCTGTGCGTCTTATAAGGTAGTCGGCAGCGGTTACAATCAGCTCGTTTTCAATACCGTACCTCAACTCTGCCCTACCCAAAGATACAAGGGGTTCGTCTTTGTGCTCATCTAAAAACTCGTAAAACTTGTCTATGATCACGTCTGATTGGCTACCAAAATTCCTGACCAAAGAGTCTATATCGTAATAAGAAAGTCCATCTGATTTTACTCGTTCAAACAGTTGCTGTTTAAAACTCTCTACCTCTTCGGCATTGGTAAAATCTCCTCCTTCTAAAACAATTTTATCGGTGTAGCATTTTTTAGACTTAAGGTTGTCGCTGTCTTCTTTCTCTTTTTTAACCAATAAGTCTACAATGCGCTCTGCCATTTTTCTGTAGCCTGTTAGCTTGCCTCCGGCTATAGAAATCAAGCCTGTTTCTGATTCAAATATTTCGTCTTTTCTAGAGAGTTCTGATGCAGATTTGCCATCCTCATGAATTAGGGGCCTGAGGCCTGCCCAACTCGACTCAACATCTGCAAGCGAAATATCAATTTTAGGAAAAGCGTGTTTCACTGCATCTATCAGATACTCCGCATCTATGTTTTCTGTTAAAACATGGTCTAAACTTCCTTTGTAATTGGTGTCTGTAGTACCTATGTAAGTAATTTTATTTCGAGGTATGGCAAAAATCATCCTACCATCAGGCACATCAAAATAAACAGCTTGCTTAACAGGAAACTTTTCGTGAGGCACTACAATGTGGACACCTTTTGTCAAATGTAATCGCTTGCCTTTCAAAGATTTGTTTTTATCTCTGAGTTTATCTACCCACGGGCCAGCAGCACTTACCACATACTTTGCCTTAACATCAAAAGATTCATCAAAAATATAATCCTTACACTTTACCCCAACTACTTGGTTGTTCTTGTAGATAAAGTCGGTTGCTTCCGTATAATTCAGACACTTTGCATTGTGCCTGATCGCTGTCTTGATTACTTCAATGGTTAGGCGGGCGTCGTCTGTTCTGTACTCTGCGTAATAGCCTGCTCCCTCTAAGTCTGGTTCGTTAAGTAAGGGCTCTTTTTCAAGTGCTTCTTCTTTAGAAAGCATGACCCTTTGATCGGGCTTTTCAACACCTGCCAACACATCGTACACGAAAAGGCCTAAAGAAGTACTCAATTTTCCAAAAGTACCATCTTTGGTAAGGGGCAAAAGCATTTTTTCTGCGCTAACCAAATGTGGAGCGAGCTTATGCACAATGGCCCTCTCACGGCCCACTTCTCTTACCAAGGCAATTTCAAACTGTTTGAGATAACGCAAGCCACCATGAATCAGCTTGGTAGATCGGCTAGAAGTACCGCCTGCAAAATCTCCCTTTTCAACCAGTAATGTTTTAAAGCCCCTTGAGGCTGCATCAAGAGCGATACCAGCACCTGTGATGCCACCACCTATTACCAAAACATCGTATTCCTGACCCTTTGCCTGAGCAATAATTTCTTTTCTATTAGAATTGGATTTAAGATTCATAAACAGATTTTTTATAAAATTCAAATGTTGGACCTTGATGGATATAGCTTTTTTATGTTCTATTCCTCTATCCAGTTCATTGTTCTTTTAACAGCTTTTTTCCAGCCTTTATAAAGGCTTTCTTTTTCATCTTCTGCCATCTTAGTATTAAACAGCTTGTCTAACTTGCGGTTGGCTACTATGTCTTCTTTTTTCCATAAACCTATTTGTATACCGGCCAAAAACGCCGCTCCCATGGCCGTAGACTCTATAATTTCTGGCCTTTCTACTTCAACGCCTAAGATGTCTGCCTGAAACTGCATTAAATAATTATTTGCTGTAGCGCCACCATCTACTTTTAAAGTAGTTAGTTGTAGACCAGAGTCTTCTTCCATGGCCTCAACCACATCTCGGGTTTGGTAGGCCAAAGATTGTAAAGTGGCTTTTACGAGTTCTTCTTGGCCAGTACCGCGGGTCAAACCAAAAATGGCACCTCTAGCGTACATATCCCAGTAGGGTGCACCTAAACCAGCAAAGGCAGGTACTACGTATACATCGTTATCAGCGCTGGCCTTCTCGGCATAGTAGGCCGAATCAGAAGCTGTATTGATGATTTTTAGGCCATCGCGCAACCATTGTATGGCTGCCCCTGCAATAAAGATACTGCCTTCTAAAGCGTAATGTACTTCTCCATCTAAACCCCATGCTATGGTAGTAAGCAGCCCATTTTCAGAAAAATGTAGTTCTTTGCCTGTATTCATTAGCATAAAGCAACCTGTGCCATAAGTGTTTTTAGCTGTACCTGGCTCAAAACAGGCCTGACCGAACAAGGCCGCTTGTTGATCACCTGCAATGCCTGTTATAGGTATTTTTTCTCCCATGAGCGATAGATCACCAAAATGGCTAGCAGAAGGCTGTACATCGGGTAACATAGAGGCAGGGATGCTCAGCGCTTCAAGCAGTTCCTGATCCCACTTCAAGTCTTTAATATTAAAAAGCATGGTACGGCTTGCATTGGTCAGGTCTGATACGTGCTTTTTACCTTCCGTAGCTTTCCAAATCAACCAAGTATCTACTGTACCAAAAGCCAATTCTCCTTTTTCTGCCCGCTCTCTGGCACCTTCTACATTTTCTAAAATCCACATAATTTTAGTGGCCGAAAAGTAGGAGTCTATTACCAAACCTGTTTTTTGCCTTATGGCATCTGTCAATCCTTCTTTTTTAAGTCTTTCACAGATATCTGCCGTGCGCTTATCTTGCCATACAATGGCATTGTAAACGGGTTCTCCTGTTTTTCTATCCCATACAAGCGCAGTTTCTCTTTGGTTGGTAATGCCTATCGCAGAAACCTCAGAGGCAGATATCTTCTGTTCTTTCACCAAATCTCTCAACACTTTGTATTGGCTCTCCCAAATCTCTATAGGATCGTGCTCCACCCAACCCGACTTAGGGAAATACTGGGCAAATTCTTTTTGCGAAATTCCTTGTATCTGCCCTTGCTCGTTAAAAAGCACAGCCCTCGAACTAGTTGTTCCTTGATCTAAAGCGATGATATATTTTTTGCTCATAGGTATTTATTGGTCAGTTAAATTTTAAAAAATGCGCTCTAATTTTTTCGATTTACCAAAACATGCCGACTACTACAGCAGTAATGGCCAATAAGAAAACAGCCAATATCCTGTAGTTTTTGTACCACGGCAGGCCGCTTAACTCTGCAGTTTCTTCTCTAAATATACCGATGTGCCAAGTTAAGCTTTCAGTTTTTTCTGCTGCTGGTGGTGCAGTCATTAAACTCACAACCACATGTATGATCATACAACTAAGCATCAAAAGCGGTGCTTTATGCAAAAAATGTATGCTATTAATATAAGGAGATATTTCGTAAATGCTAGAAATTATAAAAAAGGCAGAAATGACCAAGCCGCCTAACAAAGAAGCGATGGCTCCGCTGCCATTGCCCCTTTTCCAAAAAAGCCCAACCAAAAATACCGCTACAACGGGTGGTGCGATAAAACCCAGTACCAATTGCAGATATTCCCAAAGCGAGTCGGATATTTGCTCTATATACTGTGTCCAAAAGGCAGCTAATAAAACCAAAACTACAGTTGCTATTTGCCCTACACGTACTAAGCCTTTACTCGAGATATCTTTATTGATTTTGGAAATAAAGTCCATGGTAATCAGAGTAGATGCTGAGTTTAAAGTGGCCGAAATACTAGAAGACATGGCCGCCAAAAGCCCTGCTATTACCAAGCCCAAAATACCAGTAGGCAGCAACTTATAGATCAATACAGGGTATGTCATATTCGGGCAGTCATTTAAGTTGGTACAGATTACCTGCTGCCCTGCCTCATTGGTAATGTAGTAATTTAAACCACTAATATCTAACTCAGAAAAAAGCACTATGGCCATTACTCCCGGAATGATCATAAAGAAAATAACAGGTACTTTCATTAAGCCAGCGAATAGCGCACCCCATCTACCATGATTCAGATCTTTGGCACTAAGCACCCTCTGTACCATAAACTGATTATTGGCCCAAAAGTAAAAGCCCAACAAAGGCACACCAAATAGTAGGCCTGTCCATGGCATATAGTCATCGTCTATAGGCCCTGCCATACTAAAGACCTCATCGGCCGGTTTTTCTATATAGCCACTGCCATTGAGCTGCTCAAGGCCTGCCATAAAACCAGACCAGCCGCCTACTTGATCAAAGCAGAAGAATGTTAAAATAACCGAGCCTAAAATAAGTAATACAGCTTGAATCACTTCTGTATGCACCACAGAAGACAAACCACCGGGAATAGTATAGGCCGCTGCGGCCAAAGACAAGCCTAAAATGATGTAAGTAGATGGAATATCGGGAAAGATAATTTTTAAAATTAGATTACCGGCGTACAATCCCGAGGCAGTATCTATGATCACATTTCCTATAATCGTGATAAAAGAAAAATAATACCTAGAGCGGGTATCGTACCTGCGCTCTAAAAACTCGGGCATGGTATATACCTTCGATTTTAAGTAGAAAGGCAAAAAGAATATGGCAAAAAACACCAAAACTACAGCCGCCATCCACTCATAGTTGTACACCGCTGTATTTGTTTGATAGGCATCAGAAGAAAGCCCTATAAGGGTGTTGCTCCCTATATTAGCTGCAAAGAGCGAAACCCCTACTATGGGCCAAGTCATATCTCTACCCGCTAAAAAGTAGTCTTCTGATGATTGCTGTTTACCCTTCGAAATCCCATACCAAATGATGCCGATGATGTATACTAGTATGATAGCGATATCAATGGCACTTAGAGTTACATTCTCCATATTTACTTGATTATATGTGGTGTTTAGATAAAGTGCTTAGACTGGTGTAAATTAAATATGTACTTTTTGAAGATTAAATTGCAGAAAACAAATGAACAACTTCATTATAATTAATTACAGAAACAAATCAAATCAGAAGTGCCAATATTTAATTCCGTAATCGTTTACTATGCTTGCCACACTGCAAAAAGAAGCCGATTTTTTTTGATATATACTTAAAAGCTACCCTTACTTATTATGATGCGAATTGTATTATTTAAAGAAATACATACTGATGCATTTTGGAAAGAAAGTTTTTTAGGAAGATAGATTAAATATTAAGAATGTAAGTTTTAAGTCATAGCAGTAAATAAAGCCCGTCGGCTTACTGCTCCCAAAAAAATATGGTAAAGACAGTTCGATAAGGGAAATGGTATTTTCTTGAATAAGAAATCACAAAACCGCTTTTATTATTGAAAATTTTTTAAAATTTACATCTGTGTTTTGGAACAGTGTAAAAATTTCACTCTCAATAGAGGAAAGCAACACCTAACTTTACTTTAAAACAACATCCTAAAAGGATTGAAAATACATTGATATTTATGCGTCAGAAGTTAATCAGTGAAGGGGCCAATGAGTTAAGCTATGAAATTAGAGGAATCGTAAAAAAAGCCGAGGTCCTTAAACGATTCGACCAAAAAGTAATTTGGGAAAATATCGGTGATCCTGTGCAAAAGCACAACCAAGTACCACAATGGATGCGAGAAATCATCATAGATTTACTGCAAGAAAACGATACTTATGGTTATTGCCATTCTAAGGGCGTTGCAGAAACTCGGGCCTACCTTGCCATGATGAACAACAAGCTTGGAGGTGCACAAATAAACGCAGATGATATTTTGTTTTTTAATGGTCTTGGCGATGCCATTTCAAAACTATATCAGTACATCATTCCTACTTCTAGAGTTATCGGTCCTTCGCCTGCCTATTCAACACATTCTTCTGCTGAGGCGGCACATGCCAACCACCACCCCATTACCTATCGGTTAAACCCTGAAAACAACTGGTACCCTGATCTAGAAGAACTGTATTTAAAAATCAAGTACAACCCTAACATCGTAAGTATCTTGATCATCAATCCTGATAACCCCACAGGTATGGTCTACCCTTTGGAAGTACTGCAAAAGATAGTAGACATAGCCCGCGAATTCGACTTATTTATTGTTAGCGATGAAATCTATACCAACATCACCTACAATGGTACCGTGGCCCACCCACTATCTACCATTATTGGCGATGTGCCAGGCATTGCCATGAAGGGGATCTCTAAAGAGTTACCATGGCCCGGTTCAAGATGCGGCTGGGTCGAATACTATAACCGAGAAAAAGACCCTGAATTTAATCGACTATGCCAAACGCTAGACAATGCCAAAATGATAGAGGTCTGCTCTACCAAACTCCCTCAATTGGCCATTCCTAAGATATTTGACCACCCCCAATACATAGCTTACAGGAATGAAATGAACGAGAAAATCGGGAAAAGGAGCAACATCATAACAGAAATTCTAAAACCGATCAAAGGCCTTACCTTTAACCAAACTTTTGGTGCTTTTTACAATACGATGATTTTTAAGCCAGAAGTTTTACATCAAAACCAAAAGTTACATATAAAAAATAAAGCGCTTAAAACTTTAGTAGAAAATGAATGGATTGAGCAAGACATGCCGAACGACAAAAGGTTTGTTTACTATTTATTGGCCGCTACAGGAATTTGCACAGTGCCCATTTCTTCTTTTGCTTCTGACTTACAAGGCTTTAGAGTTACCCTTTTAGAAGAGGATGAGGAATTGCTTTACAAAACCTTTACAACGCTACGAGATGCCATACAAGAATACTTGACATCTTAATTTTATAATCTCTTTAGCCTTTTAGTTTACCAGGTTAAACACATGAAAGGTTAATGGCATGGCGTACACTGCATTTTTTAAAAAAATATAAGATGGAAAACTTATCATAACTGTTTATGATTCAATTATTCGATACAAAACATTATAAAGCCCATAATTTGAATCGTGGGCTTTGGAGGGATAAATTCTTAAATACTGAAAATGAAAAAGCCTTTTTTTGTTGCTTTTTGAATGTAATCTGTCTCTGTGAATGATTTCTTGAAAGCCTTTAGCAGTATTACCGCTATATACGCAGCTCAAAAGTTTAACAAATATTAAATTT
>Ga0207419_1000989_pt1 | contig 23087 bp, 17 predicted proteins | sample ElkSloMetagenome_4_FD_184723 | JGI IMG/M metagenome (GOLD analysis project Ga0207419, IMG submission 184723) | Hot spring microbial communities from Elkhorn Slough, Monterey Bay, USA - MD2A (version 2) | ecosystem: Environmental > Aquatic > Marine > Intertidal zone > Estuary: Microbial mat ... | reverse complement strand
CCATTAGCGTATGACTCCAAGTCTGAATAAATGATGTAGTTTTCAGTTGTGTTCTCGAAGTTGTCTGAGAATTTTTTGAGGTAATGCTTAAAGGTAGCCTCGTGGGTTTTCTTTTTTAATTTGTTCAAGAGCATGTTTTTCGCAATGGTAATGAGGTATGCTTTAAAAGATTGACCTTCTTTTATGTCAGCTCTTTTTTCCCAAACTTTTAAAAAAACATCTTGCACGATTTCTTTAGCATCTTCATTATTTATGTGGAAACTCTTGGCCACAAAAAAAACTTTATCGGCGTAGTGTTGGTAAATAACCTCAAATGATTTTTTGTCACCGCATTTGAGGTTCTGCAGTAGTGGTAGTTCGTTTTTCATCTTCATAGTTGCTATTTGTCAGTACAATATAAGTAATGATAAATGAAAAAAAAATCATTCTTTTCTCTATCTATATATTGACTTTATCTAAAGAGCGATAAGCATAAGGCTATCCTTCCGATTACTAAGCATGAGACTTTTCTCGGTTTTGTTGCCTGTCTTTCCACAAAGCTGCTAATAAGCCTATAAAGAAAATAACAAGCGTGCCAATCACAATGGTTAAGTAAGTATGCAAAGGACTCGCAAAACGCTCCAAGTACCCCTCTGTAAAAAATATAGGAGAAAGACTTAACCAAAGAATGGCCAATATGCCAGCAATTACTGCCAAAACAGTCCCTTTTATGCTGACTTTATCCACAAAAGCGCCTAAAAGAAACAAGCCCAGCATACCGCCACTGAACACCGAAGCGAGTTTCCACCAAGTATCCAAAGCGCTTTGCACATTGATCATGGCCGTACCGATGGCAATGCCCAAAACACTTAATACCAGCGAAGCCATGTATAGAACCCGCATAGATGTCTTTTCAGATAGATCGCGCTTGGCAATATGCTTGTAAAAATCGGTGAGCACTACGGTTGAACCACTGTTAATGCTGGTTGAAACAGTGCTCATTCCTGCCGCAAAAATAGAAGCAATCAACAAACCCGTAAAACCTGCAGGCAGGTTGTTTACAATGAAATAGGGAAATATCCTATCGCTCATACTTGCATCCTGCAATTCTGCTGGCAAAGCACTAGGATTTGCTTCATAAAAAGAAAAAAGTGCTGTGCCGATAAGGAAAAAGACCAAAGAAACGGGAATATACAACATGCCACCTAAAAGCGCTGAACGTTTGGCCTCCGCATCAGTTTTGGAAGCCATATACCTTTGCACGTAATTTTGATCGATACCGTAATTCTGTAAATTGATGAAAATGCCATAAATCAATACAACCCAAAAGGTGGAGTCTGTTAGCCCTAATTCAAAACTACCCAAACTGAACTTGTTATTTTGGTAGGCAATCTCAAACATTTGGGCCGGACCTTCTGGCATAGAAAACAAAATGTAGAAAAGGCAGAGCAATGCTCCCGAAATCATGATAATGCCCTGTATGGCGTCTGTCCAAACCACGGCTTGAATGCCTCCCAATAGTGAATACACCGAAACGGTAAGGCCAGTAATGATGATGATGGTGGCAATATCCCAACCAAACATAGAATTTACAGGAAGCGCTAAAAGGTAAAGTATGGTGCCCATGCGCATAATTTGGGTCAATAAATAACAGGTTGAGGAGTATATCCTGGCCCAAGCGCCAAATTTCTCCCCGAGATAGGTATAAGCAGAGGGGCTGTTGGCCTTTCTGTAAAGCGGCACAAATACTTTTACTGCCAAAATAGCGGCAAAGGGAATGGAAAGGCTAAACACAAAAGCATTCCAATTGCTTTGGTAGGCATTGCCCGGCAAGGCCAAAAAACTAATGCTGCTCACAAAGGTGGCAAATATCGACATGGTAACTACCCAACCCGGCAATGCCGCATTGCCTAGGGTAAAAGCAAATGACGACTTATTTTTCCGGTAAAAAGAGCTCCCGAAAAAAGTTACGCCCAACATATAAACTAAAAATACGATTAAATCTAGAGATTCCACTGATCCACTTAGTTTGCTACATAAAACACTATTCGATCACAGAGTCGATGGAGAATTTTTCTCGCACCAGTTCAAACATTTTGAACAAACCTTGGTGGATGTTTTGATCTTTTACACTCATTTTACCACTTGGCGTTCTAGTAGCTGCATCTATACCCAAGCCCCTTTTCTGTAAAAACAATTTAGCAGACCTTGGATAAAAATCATGGGTAATCCTATCCATCACTACTAAGTAACCATTCAATGCTTCCAATTCTTCGGTTTTGTTTTCTCTGTAAAGCTTAAGATAATGCCCGTAAAGCTCTGGATAGAAATTTCCTGAAATGGGCGAAATGCCTTTTGCTCCAAAACGCAGAGACTGCAGAGCAGAAGGCGTATCCGCATTGTACAGATGAAAGTCCGAATCTGCTATCTGAGCCAATTTGCTTTTAATGGCCAAGGCATCGCAAGTGGTGTCTTTGTGGTACCAAAATCGGCCTGTGCCTGCCAACCATTTCATCAACGTCGGACTTACCACTCTTTTGTAAGGCATAGGGCATTCATACAAACCTAATGGAATGTTTGGTGCGGCTTCCAAAATCGCGTCGATCCTTTGCTTTAGCTTTTCTTCTGGCTCTTCGGGCTCAACCAAAACGCTGCTGATCAAAATGACCGCCTCAACTCCTAAATCATATATTTTTTTGATGAATTCTACATTTTCAGTAGGGTTTCGATGGAATGAGCCCGTAGCCACTACCGGAACCTTACCCTTGCAATGGTCGACTACGGTTTTTACCAAGGTTAAGCGTTCTTCAGTATTAAGTTGGAACATTTCGCTTGAAAGACAATTGGCAAACATACCGTTGGCACCTGCCGCCAAGTACATGTCTGTAATTTTTTTCATCCCATCCAAATCCAATTGATTATTAGATTTAAATGAAGTAATCATAACTGGCCAAAGTCCCTCGGGTAATCGCTGCATGATAAAGTTGTCTTGTTTAGATGTTGATTGAAAATATATTTAATTTCTTGGATGTTGGAATTCCGAAAATATCATGGCTGTTTGAGCCAATCGACAGAAAAAGAGGCATACTTAATGGTTTTATGCGGTCCTCCATCTCTGTCTTTATGATGGAAACTGTACACCACATGCACCAAACCATTTTTACCCTGCACCACAGCAGGATAATGACTAGCAGTGGCCTTTTCTCCCCTATCATCAAATTCGATTCTCTTTTTCCATTGCCAAGAGGCTCCTTCATCGTTAGATAGGGCTGCGGTTAAATCATGTCTGCCTTCTTCTGTTTCATTGTATACCATAAGCCATTCGCCAGTGGCAAGTGTCACTATGTCGAAACCTGCACCGGGGTTAGGGATCTCAGTATCTTTGGCAATACTCCAAGTATAGCCACCATCTGTAGAAACCGTTTTTTGCATACGCTGAGGTGCCGGGCCATTGTCTCTAAGGTAAGCAATTAGGCTTCCGTCTTTGGCAACTGCAATGGCGGGCTGTATGCCAATTCCACCGATTACTGGATTGCTAAACTCCCAAGTTTTGCCCATATCGTTGGTAATGGCAAAAAGAGAACAGTCAAAGCCATCTGAATACAGGGGTAAAATGATGCGATTGCCTACAATGGTAGATTTGTTTTTGGTCTGCCAACCAATTCTCCTCGATAAGGGATAACCTAATTCTGTAGCTTCTTCAATTTCCCCTTTTTTCAACCTGCCTCTACGTACCATGTTTCTACCCTTGGCTAGGCTATCGAGTTTTTGCTTGTAAGCCTCCCAAAGTGCCATCATCTGGGCTTGCTCTTCTTGGGGCAACTTGGGCAATAAATCTTGCTTTAAGTAGCTTTCATATTGCTCAAATTGGTTTTGCACATTTGCTACAAAGCGGTCTTGCTCTTGTATGCCCCGTTCTGTTCTATTACCGGGCTTCACCAAAATGATATCTTGCCACTCCCAATTTGGAGGGCCTGCCTTCTCATAGTCGCTACTGATCCTATACTTTGGGATGGAGGTCTCCCACTGATTGGCCACCACAGGATACCAAGTAAGCCATAATCTTTGCTCCTGATCCAAAAACATAGCAGGATTGATGTCCGGGAAATCCGGAGTATCTGCCATTAAAAACGGTTCTGACCACTCACTTTTTCCTTTTTGTAGCCTTGCGCCCATAATCCGTACATCATCTGCCCAACGCTCTCCAGAACCTTGAAACCACGCAGTAAGCAAATCGCCATTCGGCAACTCCACAATAGTAGGCCCATGCACATGTTCGTGCTGCAATGGAAAGATAATTTGCTGGGAAATACCATTGGACACCTCTGATACTATTTTGCTATTATTGCAAGAAAAAGCGATAAATATCAATACGATTAAAGCAAAAGGTGTTTTTTGTTGATATATTTTCATTTTTACATCCTTTCGTTAAATCTTTTCATAATCTCTTTCCAATTGGTAAAAACAATGCCTTCTTCTTCAAAAAATTGGATCATAGCGGGATCTGCAAACATTTCAGCTTCCCAGTTTCTTTGTTGCCATGAGTTGGTAATGCTTTTCAAGTTTTCTGAAGGAGTAGATGGATGGAAAATGATTTCTGTAATGCCGGGCTTTAAAGAGCGGATCAATTCCTGAAATGCCTGTACTTTTTCCTCATAAGAATCTGCATTGGGTGCGCTTGTAAAAAAATCCAATTTGGGCAAGGTGTAGCTTTCCATGTATTCCAGCATTTCATCGGTGATTGGGTATCCCTGTTTCTTGTAGTGCTCTACTACCGCAGGGTCAGACATGTCTATCACATTAGCGGGAATGCCATACTCCATGGCAATGGACAAATAGGCTTTGGCATAATCAGGGTGGCCATACAAGGTGCCCATGTGCGTGTCGATATGATCAGGGCGGTAGCCCAAGGCAATGGATTTCTCTATTTGTGCCCGCACTTCTTTGGCTACTTCTTCGGCAGAGGCGTTTTCTACTACCTCTCTTACGCTCCTCCAAAGTTTGCCCTCCTCATCTATCAGTCCGGGAACCTCCTCAACAGGCAAAACGGATGGCCAACGGTAGGTTTTCCATTCGCTGGTAAGGGTGAGGTGCAAACCTAAATCTATGCTGGGGTTGGCCTTTGCCCAAGTGATCATGTCTTCAAAATAAGAGCAAGGTGGCATGGCCGCTGCAGATTGTATATGACCATCCAATAAATACTTTTTTGTTGCTATGTTGGCCTCTTCGCACATACCTGCATCGTCAGCATGCAGCATAATGACTTTTGCCCCTTTGGGATAGCCCAATCTTTCAGCCCAATTGGCGTAAGTCTCTTCCATAACTTGCTCAGGCGGTTCCTCTTTTTGTACTTGGCAGGAATAAAACAGAAGCGATAGAAATACTAGAATCGCTGTAGAAAAATTTGCATGCATAGTTTTAAATGTTGTTTTAGCTAAGGATGATTTTTGCAGTTTAAGAAAATTTAAGGAACGATGTAAAGCAAAGTCAAAAAAATCCTAGGCAAATGAGATATTTCTACCTTGATAAGGTATTTTACACTGGCTTAAATACACAGTAAAAATATACAGAATCCGCTATCGGGTATTGGTTATACCCAATTCTCGTAGGCTTATGCGTTCAAAAGTCATTTGCGCTTGGCTTCCCTCATACAAAATACCGATGCTGTCGTTACCCATTGAGGTCAGACTCGAGTAGCCTCCTTGTAAAGGCAGTACATCTAATAAAAGCCAGTTTTCTTTTGGCCAGGTTTTTCCTTCATCAAAACTCACTTTAATGGTCATTTTCTCTCTATTGTACTTAGAGTTGGGATTAGAAAAAACCAAAATGCTTTGCGGCTTTCCATCGGTATCTGTGTAGTTATGCCTAATTATCGATGCCATACAACGCGGTTCTATCAAAGCACCGTGGTGACTGCTGTGCTCTTGCCAAGTATTGCCAAGGTCTTTTGTGGTAAAAATAGCGCGCCCATTTTTATCCGACTTATCTGTAGCGTTTCGGTTGTCGCGCATGTTTTGCATGATGCGGCCGTCTTTAAGCTGCACTACCATGTTTTCGGTCGTATTAGAAAAAGAAGGCTTGCTAGCATGCCAAGTTTTACCGCGGTCTTTGCTGTAGGTAATGTTAGAAAAAGGTTGCTGCTGCTCATCCTTGCCCTGTGTAGGAAAAACCAAAGTGCCATCTTGAAGTGTTATGCCGCTGCCCGGTGCCGGAGCGAACAAATGCCATTCTGCTTTTTTCATCTGCTTTGTCAGGTTTATGGGCTCGCTCCATGTTTTTCCGTCGTCGGTAGATTTGGTCAGCAAGAATTGGGATGTTTTTGCAATATCGAAACCGGGTAGGGAGCCATTTTTGCGCCATTGGTGGTTCCAAGCTACAGAGTTCTCTTGTAAACCCTCTACAGGTTGCCTTGTCTTTTCATCGATCACGCCGTACATCCAGCAGCCTGCCACGTAAATCTCCTTGCTAAATTGATCCACCAAAATACAAGCATCGCTCACGCCATTATATTTTTCGGGCAAACCACCATAAGTGCCCATATCCAAAGCTATACGCATGGGCTCCCAAGAATTCCCCCCGTCTGTACTCCTACTGAGCCCAATGTCAATATCACCTTGTAGGTCTCTCCTACTCTCTCTGCGCGCATCGTAAATGGCCAACAAAGCGCCATCTTTTGTTTGGGCCAAACCAGGAATCCTATATCCTGCTATGCCATCGTCACCTGCTTTTCTTACTGCTACGCCTACCCTATGTTTAATGCGAGATGTATCGTAAGGCGGCATAAGCGTAGTTCCGTTAGAAAAAATTACCTGTTCAATCCCTATTGAAATTTGATGATTTAAAGAAGTTTCCTCGCTAAGCTTAACAGCAAACATCAAAAACTTCTTTTCGCTTGTCAAAGACAGGCTTAAATCCACAACTAACCTTGTCTTTACAACTTTTGTGCGTTGCAGCAATTGAGCGTCTTTAAGTGTCCAAGTACTGTCTTGGCCCAAATCGAAAATAAAAAGGGAATCGACATCGCCCATATCAGAAGTGCCTTTAAAATCAAGGACCATTTGATATGCTTTCAGCCTCTTTTGGCCCGAAAGGTGGAGCTGTAATACAGGATTAAGGCGCTTGTTTTTTAAGACGGGAACTTGAAGGCTTTTCTGTATTACTTTTATTTCTTGGCCAAAGGCTATACCAAGCAGTGTAAGTAAAATCAGTAGGGTATTGAATAGGCGTTTCATACATTTTGCTGTTTAGAAAACAATCTAAGTCGAATGTGCGAATTTTAAAAGCTACGTACCGGTCTCAGGATAATTTTTTCAACAAAATCTTATAAGAAGACTAAAAACTTACCATTGATTTGGATGGAGATGACAAAGTTCCGCTATTTGCTTTTTTAAGGTTTTTGAGCGATTTTAATTTGACAGATGCCCATTTAGTAATTCAGGGCAAAAAATCCTTTAAAAGACTCCAAAGTGCTTATTCCTTATCATTGCCATCCCTCTTGCCCACGCAAAGAATTTTCTTTAAATCCTGCAACAAATTATATTGCTTTTTGATGCAAAAATGTTTTTTATCGATATAATTGCGTCATAATAGTCACATTTTTTATTCTTTGTATGACCAATTCAGACCAAATCCGACTTTTTTTTAAGAAAAACAAGGCTATATCCGCCTCAGCCATAGCCGATGAGGCTGGCATCAATCCATCTGCCTTTAGAAATTTTTTGGCAGGCGATAGAAATTTGCCCGAAAAGCATTTACCCGCACTGCTGACTACGCTCAAAAAATACGGTTTTAAAGAGGGCGAAACCGAGAGTAGGTTGATTGCGGTGCTCAACCACAAGGGAGGCGTCGGCAAAACCACCACCACCATGAATTTGGGCAAGGGCCTCTCGCTACTGGGCAAAAAAGTACTTTTGGTAGACATAGACCCACAAGCCAACCTTACACAGCACTGCGGTGTGGCACATCAAGTGGAAAAGACCATTGTGGATACTTTGCTGAACGATGAGGTACTGCCCATCTTAGAGATAGATACGAACTTTCATTTAGTGCCTTCTGAATTGGCCTTAGCAACAGCAGAATCTCAATTGATGTCGGACGTAAACGGTTGGTTCAAACTCAAAAATGCGCTCAAGTTTTTAAAGAGCAATTACGATTACATTTTGATCGATTGCCCGCCTTCATTAGGCATACTTACCAACAATGCAGTCTTGGCTTCTAACGACGTGATCGTAGTGGTAGAGACCGAATACCTAGCCATTAGCGGCTTAGGTACCATTACCAAACATATCGATGGCATACGTAGAAACTCTTTGAACGAGAACATCAATTTAATGGGCTTGCTTTTTACCAAAACCAACAATACAGTGGTGAGCAAAGAAATCGTAAAAGAGCTCTCAACAGTGTATAAAAACAAGGTCTTTAAAAGCTCTATACGCAGGAACATTTCTATAGTGGAATCTGCTGGGAATGGCACCGATATCTTTTCCTATGCGGGGGGTTCGCACGGTGCCGAAGACTATATGAATTTCTCAAAAGAAGTACTAGAAAAATAAGCATCATGGCCAATAAAAAATTTAAAAAGCAAAACGTACTAGGATTTATCACAGAGACTGCCAAGTTGAACGACGAGTCTTTGGTAAAGAACAACATACAAATATTACCCGAACTAGAGCCTTATATTTTTCCGCTAACAGAAGATGAATTTGCTCAATTAGAGGCCAACATTATCGAAGAAGGTTGCCGAGATCCATTGGTATTGTGGAAAAGGGGCGATATGGATTTTATTTTGGTAGATGGCCACAACCGCTATAAAATCTGCTCAAAACATCAACTCGATTACAAAATTGAACAAAAGGATTTTGGCTCTTTAAGTGAGGTAAAAGATTGGATGATCAACAACCAATTGGGCAGGAGAAACCTTACCCCTGAGCAATCTGCCATTTTGAGAGGGCGTTTGTACAACCGCATCAAAAAGGACAAGAACACTGGTAGGGGACCCAAGGGACAATTTGTCCCCTCGGTCAATTCTTCTGAAAAATTGGCCTCGGCACATAAAGTAAGCGAAAAAACGATTAAGCGAGACGGGCTATATGCAGATGGCATGGAAGTATTGAAAACAGCCAATCAGGAACTGTACAATGAGATCCTTTCCAGAAAAGAAAAAGTAAAAAGAGCAGATATAGAAAAACTCGGAAAAGCGCACAGAGATACGCCCAATTTTACTAAGAACCTCAAAATAAAAAATACACAAGGGATTAAAGACCTGGTAGCACAACTCAACAAAAAACCGAGTGGCAAGGCCAAGGACATCGACTTTAACAAAAAGAAATTTTTAGAATATGCCAAGACCTTAAAAACGATGGGCATGGGCAAGACAGAAATCAAAAAAATGATTGACCAATTGTTTTAGAAAGATTGTCATTAGAAACCCTAAAAAACAATCAAAAGCTGAGGTTAAAGCCTTAAAGCTGCTTACACGCAGATTATGCCACAGTAAAGCTGACACAAAATGGGAATGAACATAAAGCAGTAAAGGAAAACCCATCTTAAAAGCCTAAAGCTTGCAATGGCCTGTCTAAAGTTATCTCACTAGGAGAGAAGCCGAAGGATCAAAACAAAGTGGCTTGCTTGGAGGCAATCCTAAAATCCTCACGGCTGTGCTCGTCTTTTACAATGTGATAACCCTTTACATTCTTTACCCAATCGGGAAAATCCGCTATACCCTTATCTTGTGTCTCGGCAACAAAGGCACCCAGCATGTATCTAAAAAGACTGTGATTTTTGTTCAGTTCCCCCTTTTTGAACAACATGGTACGCAGTCCCATATTTTTCTGTACGTGTTCCTTAAAGGCATCGAGTTTGAACATGCCTTCGTCTGCTAGCTTTTCATTATGCTTCCTCTCAGCTTCTTCGTACTCGTTTTTCCATGCGGCAATCATTGCTTGCTCTCTTTTCAGCTTTTTCTGCGCTTCTTTTTTTGCCTTAAGTGCTGCTTCTTTTTCAGCCTCATCGGCGTCAGAATTCGTTGTTTTAACAGCTACACCATCTACTTTGATCACATCCCATAGGTAGGCGGGTAAATTGGCTATCTTACCCTTTTGACTTTTCTCTGAAAAGTCATTGATCAAATCTGCTAAATCTTGCAGTTTGTCGGCATACAACTCCATAGCGCGTTCGATCTGAGAGGCTGTAAGTCCGATGCCTTTTAGGGCTTGCTCTACGGCCTCCTTATCTGTTTGGGCCACCTGCTTTGAAAATTTATTGTTGACAACTTCGGCATCGTTAAAAACTTCAGGCTGCCGAATGATGTTGAACTCTATTTTTTCTATTTTCCTTCCTATACGGATCTCCCTGTAATCGAAAGTGATGTCGCAGTGTTCATCCAACTCTTTTTTGGCCTGCTCGATCACACGTTGTTTAAAAAGGTAATAGCTTTTGTAACTATCCAAAAGTCCTAGCATATCCCTCAAACCTTCCACACTGATCACCCTTTTTCCAATTTTCTCATACTGCTTGAGCAACTCATAAACGCGTATTGAATAGAAGGAACCCAAAGCCAATACGTTTTGCGCCTCGTAGGTAGTAAAGCGCTGTTTGAGCTGTATGAGGTAAGGCTTTAATTTCGGGTCGAACTGTAGCTCTACATAGCCTTTTCCTGCAGGGTATTCTGCACTACTGATAAAACTTACCTGTAGCCAAGTGCCATCGTGCTTGGGAATCTCTAATACGCGCTTCATCAATTTCTTGGTGTATTCTCTCGCTCTGCTATACACATTTTTTGTTGTGGCGCTGATTCCGGCACTCTCCATAAAATCCTTGATCCTTACTCGGTAGGTCTTAAAATCCTCATCTTCAAAATTTATTTGGGAAACCATAAGTAATATGATCCTGGTTTCGGCTACAGATAAATTGAACCTGGCATTGATCAAGTCGTTACTCTTGACAACGATAGCAGATGAAGACCTAGATTTTTTTAGTGTGCTCATAAAGCTACAGATTTTTTTATTTGGCTCTTTAAAGCTACAATTAATTTGACTTGTATCCATAGCAAAAAAGGCATTCAGCCTTAATTAAGTCCCCGATCTGTAGCTTTAAAGCAAATTAGGTCCCCGATCTGTAGCCTTAAGCGAAATAGCGCTCATTTTAGGGCTTTTTTTGTTAATAAAATTTGGCTTTATTGGGTGCAAAACTAAAATAGACTAGGCGCTTTATGCAGATGTGGCGCATTAAGTGCTGAAATACTCTACCAAAGTACCCGATCTGTAGCTTTAAGTGATGGTAGTACCCGATCTGTAGCCTTAAAACTCTTGTAATTCAATCCAAAGGATATTATTATGAGCGATATAACCCGATCTGTAGCTTTTGACCCGATCTGTAGCTTTTGGTACTCAATGTGTAGTTACAAAGACCCCAAATGTAGTTTTATGTACCCATCTTGTAGCGATAAGTGCCCTTTCTGTAGTTTTTAAATTTATAATAATCAGATAATCAACCACTTACAGCCTCTTAAAACGTTAAAACTATTAAAAAAAGAAAAAATAAAAACACGTAGTTTTCTTTTTTTGATTTTAAATTTAACCTTTCTAATCGCGAATAACAGTTCTAACCGCATTACGTACCTATACCTGTTAATCAATGTCTTTTTTTATTTGCGTTTAAAGTGAAGCTTTAGACTACAGATCGGGTACCGCTTAGAAAAATCACTATTTTTATGATGCTTATTGTGAACATGTAAAGAAACCTGTAGCCTTGCACACTCATTCGAACATAAGGAGCTGGTACCGTCCCGTACAACCAACGGTCAAAGAAAAAGGAGCCTTTGTGGCATATAGAGAGATTCTGCCCGATTACAGGCTTCAAAATGGCATATATTGCTATTGGGAGCTAAAAACCACTGAGCGCCTCTTAAATCCCTTTATTTATAGGGTTGTTGCAGATGGTTGCATAGATATTTTTTTTAGTCTACAGAATCCTACTGAAAGCTACGTAATGGGATTTTGTAAGAGCTATACGGAATTTCCCCTTAATGGTACCTTTCACTACGTGGGTATCCGGTTTTTGCCCACAGGATTTCCCACTTTTTTTAATGTAGATGCCAAACAAATCAGTAACCGTGAAGAGAAATTGGCAGCAGTGTCTAAGGATACTTCTGAATTTGTGGCACATCATTTTCCGGGCAGGTATGCTTTACCGGAAATAAAGCTTAAGCTAGATCAATACTTTATAGATTTGCTCAATAAATCAGAGGTAAGCGTTGATAAAAGGTTTGCAAATGCTCTAGACATTATCCTGCAAAACAATGGAGAGGTCAATATTACTAAAGATTTGGACACAGGCCTAAGCGAAAGGCAACTGCGTAGGTATTTTGACTTCTACATAGGTGATTCAGCCAAGACCTTTAGCAGAGTAGTGCGTTTTCAAAAGATTTTTACTGAGATGTCCTCCAATCAGGCCTTAAATGGGAACAAGCTATTTTACGATTTAGGATACTACGATCAGCCACATTTTATCAAAGAGTTCAAGAAATTTTATGGGCTTACTCCAAGCAAAGTATTGGGTAGATAGAATGTCCGATTTTTACAATTTTTTTGCGATGCAGTATTGCAGTTTTGTGCCATTCTTAAAACATAAAACAATAAATCTATGAAACTCAATGCAGGCGTTATTACAGAAAAACTGGAAGAGAGCAAAGCTTTTTATGGCAACATCTTAGATTTCGGCATCTCCTTCGAAAATGATTTTTACCTTTTGATGCACAGCCCGAACCAACAAGCGGAAATCAGTTTTTTGCTTCCTCATCATCCATCACAACAATCTCTTTTCCAAAAACCATTTTTAGGTGCAGGTATGTATTTGACCATTGAGGTTGAAAATGTAGACGAAGTTTACGATAGGGTAAAGAGTAGGGGAGTGGAGGTAAAGATAGAAATAAGGGATGAACCTTGGGGCGATCGGCATTTTGCCATAGAAGACCCCAATGGTGTAGGCATCGATATTGTAAAATATGTTGATCCTAATAATCAATGAGTCATGAAAGAGCGAGCCTAAAAAGCAACAGCCTTAAGCAAGTGAAAATCTTGACACTCATCTGCAGGGGACGGTTGCTTTGTCCTCTTAAAAGTCTGGCCGCCACTCTAAAGTAAATTACATTAAACAAGTATAGAAAAGAATGGCGGCCAATTAAGACTTGTGGAAAAATACTGAACATCACGCTAAGTGGGCACAGTGGTTGGGCAAGACTTGCACCTGCCTAAATTTTTGTAACTCAATTATCTATTTTAATTTGGACTAAATATAAATAATCTCTACAAATCTAGTCGATTTATTTGTTACTGCCAATAGCTAGTACAGGGGAAATTGTATATCACTACTTGTAGTGAGTTGTAGAGATGTTAACATAAAAATCTGGGCAAGACTATTTAAGTTCTGCTTATGACATGTGTATTTTAAATGACATATTTATTACAGTAACTACGTAGGTATAATCCCGAAAGGAAGGGATGACACCATTAAATCTTTTTTGTATAGTAAGATAAATATGTATAGTAGTTTGAGGGCCGATAAAATATGAAAATATGGTGCCTGGCTGTTATCCTCAATTTATTTTGGGTTTAGACGTAATTTTAGCAGAGAATAACGGTGCCAGGACTTAATGCTGATTTGTTTAGTGTTTGTCTAAAAAAGTTTTTTAAAACGCTTAAAATGGCAATATCTAATGCTAGAGTAGGGGGATAGGTTTGCTATCCCCCCTGAGCACAGTATAAAGCCACATTTTGTTTATGGGACTTTATTTTTTTAGGCCTTGCCTAAGCCAGTACTTAGAATACATTGCCTCCATTTTTTTGTACCACATACCTAAAAGTATAGTGTCTTGAAGCTGGTCTAGTCGCAAAGTTTGCAAACTCATCAGTGGTGGTGTCTGGATTTCCCTCATAGTAGCTCAATATTTCCATTTTAGCAAAGTTGCCTTTGGCGGTTTTTACAATGATGACCCTACCCGGTACAGCTATTATCGCACGTTGTGGGCCTGAAGGTGCCTCACCAGTGTAAGTGTACCATCCAGGTATATTTTCTCCTTGGCTGTCTGAGCCTTGTATGGCCGGGCTGCCTTCTGCATCAATTTTCAATTCGTTTTCTTGTACTTCGCTAACGTTTTCGAAAATTCCAGCAACGACCAATCCAGCTCCCTGACCAGGTCCTGAAGCACCTCCGTTGGTCAAGATAGTAGTTCCTGAAAAAGCCAAGTCCCAAGCATCACTATTGGCTTGGGTAGAATCTACAATACCGTTTTCAAAGCTGAAGTAAGTGAAACCTCCACTCATATCAGGGTCTGCAGGTACGTCAAAAGCAGTTTCTTCTACCAAGGGCACAATCTCCTCAGTGGTATCGCTATCGTCGCAAGAAACGAAGCCAAATAGGGCTAAAACGAGTAACAAGTTCAGTAAATTTGTTTGGGTTTTCATATGCTTTGTTCAATTAAAAATTTAAAGAATGATGTTGGTTGATTAAATAAATTGATAAGGTCTGGTAAATAAGGATACTATTATCTGTTTCTGCCTGGCAATCTCATATTGAGTCCCCCGAAAAGGATTCTGCCGGGCATAGAGGGTTCAAATTCATTGGTGGTGTCAAGTAAGTTATTGGCGCCCAATTCTAGCGTGAGCCAGTCAGAAATATCTTTATTAATGGCCAGGTTCAATTGCACATATCCTTGGGCAAATTCTTGTTCTGTATCTACTACACCGTTGCCATTAAGATCACCTACGCCCCATCGGCCTCTATAGATGCCTCTAAGTGACACATCGAAGCGATGCCTGATGTTGGTATAAAGCAATTTAGCATTGCCTGAATGTCTAGAGCGATTGACCAATCCGCCGTATTCTGATAGCGAGACCGCAAGCGTACGATTTGTACTAGGGTCTCTTCTAAATATTTCTCCATTTTTTATTTTCTCTACATCGCCCACGTTGCGCGAGTCAAGGTACTGGTAGCCCAAGAGAAAAGTGAGGTTATCCAGTATAGAATACCTGAGCTGCAAATCTACTCCTTGGGTAATGACCTCATCTTCATTAAAATAGCTAAATACATTTTGGCCGTTGGTTTTTCTCGCAATCGGAGCGGCATTGATCAAGTTGTCTATTTCATTCCTAAAAGCGTTTACATTTACGGTAAGCTTATCAGTGGGGGTCAATTCTACGCCAAAATTGTAGGCTATGGAGCTTTCTGCCTTTATGGTCTCAATAGTGCTAGGGTCTATCAATACATTGGCGATCAATCCTCTCTCAGTAAACTCGGCCATTTGTTCTTGGGCAATGCTAGAACCAACCACCGCATAGCCCGCGGTAGGATTGGTAAAGTTCAAGAGCAGCTGCCTAAAGTCGGGTGCCTTGTAACCACCGCCTAGCGAGGCCTGTAGTTTTATCCAATCTTTCAATTCATAACCCACGGCCAATTTAGGGCTAAACCTTGAGGCATATTCACTATGTGTATCAAAACGACCGCCTACTACCATGTCTAGTCGCTTGTTAGGGTTGAATTGATATTGAGCGAATCCGTAAGTAGCTCTAAAATTGTTTACATCTGCGTAGCGCGTGGCATCTACGGTCTCTATGGTGTGCCCACCACCTAAAGTGATGATATTTCTATCATTTAAATACCAATCGTACTGTACTTCAGAACGGTTAAAAAGCTGATTAAAGAAGTTTTCGTCATATAGGGCGCCATCGTTCTGATAGGTAAGGGCAGTTTCGGTTTCGTAGCCGGTCGTATAACTTCTTAGCTGTATCCGGTGCTTGTCATTGGGCAAAAGCTCTAGGGTTGGCATTAGGTTCCAATCTTGCCTTTGGCCATTATCGTCTATCCTTACGGTTTCACCATCTAAAATTATGTCGGCTTCGTTTTCTTGAGATTCGGTGTAAAACCTTCCGTTGACACTTAATCGCACTTTATCAGAAAAGCGGTATGCTACTTTCGGATTAAAGGTGTAGGCTTCAAAAGGTGGTGAGGTCATAGAAACACTTTCTTCAGTTAAATCGTATCCTCCAGAAAAAAGTCTATCTACAAACAAACTGGCCGATAGCTTATCGTTTCTGTAGCTGAGCGTAGTGCTCAGGTCTGAGGTATTGAAAGAACGGTACCTGCCTCTTAAGCTCGCATCAAAACCAGAAGTGCCTTCTTTGGTAATGATATTGATCACTCCGGCCATGGCTTCGCTGCCGTACAAGGAGGAAGAAGGCCCTCTAATGATTTCAATCCTTGCAATATTATCTACCGCGATGCGAGAAAGGTCTAAAGTACCTGCTGTGCGGCCAATTACGGGCTCACCATCGATTAAAATCAATATATAATCAGAATCTAAGCCTTGCATTTGCAGACCAGTACCATGATCGCTGGTGATCTGTAGGCCCATTTGTTCTGCCAATACTTCATTAAGGCGTAAAGCGCCCATTTGCTCTACTTGTTCTCCTTGTATCACATCTACTCGTAAGGGAACATCCTCTACATTTCGCGGGGTGCGTGTAGCGGTTACAGTTACCTCATCCAGCTTCTTGTTAGCGTTTGGTAAGGAAATTTGCAATTGAGGGGTAGCGCCCTCCATTAACTCAAAACGCTCCTCAATAGCACTAGCACCTATCCGGCTAATTCTTAATCTGTACTCTCCGGCTTCTAAGCCTTTGATCAAGAAGTTGCCTTTTTCATCTGCGGTAACGCCTTTGTCTGTTCCTATAACAAGTACGTTGGCGTAGCTAGCAGGCTGCCCTCTTTCATCGGTAATCGTTCCTTCAATTTTGAGTGCTTGTGCGCTCAATTCATTACTGAATTGCGATAAAAATAACGCATATAGCATTAGTATTTTTAGTGTAAGTATATTTTTCATCCTTATCTGATTTTTAGTGAATCAGTGGTTTTGAGTAGTAGTAAAATTGATTTTTCCCCTTGTTCAACTTAGAGCTTTTGTTTGCCATACCTCTTTTAGATTGAGCATAGCAAAGGCATTGGTCTCTAAAAAAAGACCTGCTTTAAGCATTGCAATAAGCTGTGTACACGCTGTTATACGCCAGGCTTAAGTAGCACCATTTTAAAAAGTAGCTGTATTTTTACGGCATATATTTATATTCCTGGTTGATGTTAGGGTGGAAGAGGCTAATAAAACTTAGCCTCAATTTCACCTTCTTAGAATTTAATATGACTCTGTCGTTTCCATAGCTGATTTTCAGAAACTATCTTTAGTTTTCTACAAGTCCCCCCTCTAACGCTGGTAATTTGGCAACCAATTCCATCCAATCTTCATTTTGAGGGATGCCCGGCTTTCTCAAACCGAAAAATTGAACGACCAGATCTTTGTTGGCATCGTAAAACTCAACGGAAGTTACAACACCATCTTTTGTAGGTTTTTTAACTACCCATGCATCGTGTAGTAAATCCATTTTTAAGTGCAAGTTAAAGTTAGGGTCCAATACATTGATCCACCTTTCTTTTTTGTCATGACCTCTTTCTAAAAGCCTGATGGTCCTTACGGTGCTTTGGTGGATCTGCAAATTGCCTTTGTTGCCAGCAAATATCATGATCGGTAATTTTTGTTTAGAAGCTTCTTCAAGTATTTGCTGCACACAATTAGGATCTACTTGGTAAGTAAACCTGCCATTGGCCAAAGAAACCGCATCATGCCTATGTGCTTTGTGGTTTTTAAGCATAGGGAAGAAGTCGTGGGTATCTTTTAGATTGGCCCAATCTTGCAGTAAAGCTTCTGAATTGAGTTGCAAGGCATACTCCTCAGGTTCGTAGGTGCTCACTTCCAATTCTTGGCTCTGCTCTTCGGCGGTAAAATCCTTCACCAAATTTTCATAAGCTTCTACATTGCTGTCTTTCTCTAAATAAATTTTGGTGATGGCTTGGCCCTCATGATCAAAAAACTGCAAACTGGTGAGCAGTCTATCGCCTTTTTGTTGTTTTACGGCAAAGCCCGCATGCCAAGACTTTAAGAAAACCCTCGTTTCTATAGGGCCAAGTACTGTTGCCATATGATGGCCTTTTCTTTTAAACACATTTACCTTTTCAAAAGCACCTTTGTGCTCTAAGATGCAAGTGTCGTTTCTTGTGAGTGACATTACTCTGCCCAGCTCAGGAAGTCTTTCGAGTATGGCATCCCATTCGGGTTTTAGCTTTATGGCCTCTTCACCAACCATAGTGGCCAATAATTGGGCTTCGCTAGCATCCACGGCCTTTGCCGCTTCCCTAATGCGGATATTTGGTGATTTTTCCTGTACTTGTTGCCATGCTTCTTTGATTTCGATGGCAGACTTGGTTTCAGTTACTGTGCTCATATGCTATTTGTTTTGTTTTTGCTGAAAAGTTTTCTTTAAAATATTTAGGAACAATGATCTTTCTTCCTTGATTTTCCAAAAGTGTTACCGGATAAGAGAAAGTATCTTCTATGGTTTCTTCTGTTACTACCTCTTCGCTTTTGCCATAAGCTACGGTTTGGCCCAGCTTTAAAAATAAAATCTCATCGGCATACTGCAAGGCAAGATTAAGATCATGCAGTACTGCCAATACACCAATATTACTTCCGCACAGGTCTTTGGCTATGGAAAGCAGGGCATGCTGCTGCGCCAAGTCAAGGCTAGAAGTAGGTTCATCTAAAAGCAAGTATTTTGTCAGGTCGGTTTCATGATGCAGCTGTGCCATGACCCTTGCCATTTGTACACGTTGTTTTTCCCCACCAGAAAGCGTCTGATATATCCTGCCCGAAAATCTCTCTAAGGCAGTTTGCCGCATCACTTCTTGTATGATGGCCTCGTTCTCAGTCCTACTCGTGTTATGCGGATACCGACCGATTTCTATAACTTGCTCTACCGTAAATGGAAAATTGACAATGGTTTGCTGTGGGAGTATGGCTCTGTTTATAGCCAGTTCTTTTCCTTGGTAATCATCTAAGGGCTTGTAATTCATTACGATTTTACCTGTACTTGGCTTGTCTTCACCGGAGAGACTTTTTAAAAGTGTGGTTTTGCCTGCACCGTTAGGCCCTACCACAGCAGTAAAACAGCCCGGCTTTATCTTTATGGAACAATCGTTCAATATCGACTTTTTACCAATGTACTTGGATATGCCTTTGGTCTCTAGTGTCATATTAATCTTTTTTTCTTACTGTTGATCAGAAGATAAATGAAAAATGGTGTGCCGATAGCAGCGGTTACCACGCCTATGGGCAACTCAGCAGGGGTAACTATAGTTCGCGCTAAAATGTCTGCGGCTAGGAGTAAGGCGGCTCCACCAATGGCAGAAGCTGGCAATACCAATTCATGGTCAGGCGAAAGGCCTACTCTTACAATGTGCGGAACGACCAGGCCAATAAACCCGATAATGCCTGCAAAAGCTACCGAAGTACCCACGACCAAGGCACTCAATAAGATAATGATCAACTTTACCCGCTCTACCGATACCCCTGAGTGAAAAGCTTCCGATTCTCCGAGTGCCATGGCATTAAGGGGACCGGCCAGCTTGATTAAGCCTACACAGGACAATCCTATAATAGGGAAAAGGATGTAAAGCTTGTCCCAAGTGGCTACGCTGAGGTCGCCGAGTGTCCAAAAAGTAAAGGTGCGCAATTGTTGGTCATCTGCATAAAATATGGACAGACCGATAATAGCACTTGCAAAGGCCGATACGGCGACACCTGCTAGTATTACATAAGTTACTTTGGTGCGGCCTTCGTAGTTTCCGATTTTTAGTGTGAAAAAGGTAGCTACCAAGGCCCCACCAAAAGCAAAAAGGGGCAAAAGCCATGAGCTGAGCGTATCTATCAAAGTAGGAGCGATGCCCCCTATAAAAATGATGACTACAACAGCACCAAATGCGGCCCCGCTAGAAACGCCTATAATTCCGGGTTCTACCAACGGATTTCTAAAAAGACCTTGTAAGGCTGCGCCGCTCATGCCAAGTGCCATGCCTATGCATACGGTAAACAGTACCCTTGGCAAGCGTATATCAAAAAGTACGATGCTTTGTGTGGCATCTACTGTCTCGACCAAACCCATTTTGTTCCCAAACAGCGCTAATACCTCTACAGGCGAAATAGCTACGGCACCAACAGCTAGGGAAGCAATGATCAATAGGACCAACATGCCCGACATAGCATACAGGGCAAAAGTATGCCTGCCAATATTTAATGTTGCGGCTTTGTAATCCATCATTATTCTGCGTATTTGTAATCCATCATTATTCTGCGTATTCAGGATGGGTTAGCTTGAATAGTTCTTGTGCTGCTTGTGCTACACGCGGCCCCCAATTGGTGAGTAAGACGCCGTCCATAGAAATGATTTGTTTCTTTTTTCCTGCTGTGACTTGTTTCATTCCGGTAATTTCCAGTGCGCCTTCTATGCCGCCGAGACTTTGTAGCCCACTATCAAAAAATAGTACGTAATCCGGATTGGCGATAATCAAACTCTCGGCATTGAGGGGTTTAAAGCCTTGTATTTCGGGAACCGCATTTTGAGCACCAGCAAATTCTAATAAACTGAAGGGCGAATTGCTTCCGGCTACTTGCATATTACCTTCGCCTCTGGCATAAACACAGAGCACTTTGGGTCTTTTTTTAATTTTACTTATCCTTTCTTGCAAGGTAGAAAGGTCGCTTTCTATGGTACTGATGAGTTTTTTACCTTCTGATTTTCTGCCGAGTACTTCTGCAATCTCAGTAATCATACCTTTGGTTCCTTCAAAACTTCTTTTTTGCTCTACCATTAGCGTTTTAATACCCGTAGAAGATAACTGCTCAATGAGTTCATCTTTAACATAACCTTCCTCTACAATAATAAGGTCAGGGCGCATTGAAATAATGCCCTCTGCGCTAATGCTATTTCTGTAGCCTATGGAAGGAAGGGATTGAAGCGTTCCCGGATAGGTACTTGTTCGGTCGGTACCTATAATTTTATCACAGTCACCGAGTGCGCAAACTATTTCAGACGCTGCACTACCTGCGGTAATGATTCTTTCTTGTGCCTTGGCACAAAGCCCTAATATTAAAAAACAGGTTGTTAGTAATAGAGAAGTTCTCATTTTATTTAGACTAATTAAAAATAATATTCAAATTTCTCCCATTATCCTGAAAATGTCAATCACTAAGTTTGTGATTTTAGCATAGCTATAAGTAGTGAGTATATTAGCTAGTATTGGCTAGCCAAAGTTAATTTTATGATATATATCGCAGCTATGCATTTAGTACTTATGACTGCTATCTACACATTTTTTTTACGATAAAACTCTTGATTCGACATTATGCTCGAGTTGCAAAATCGGTATTGGTTTGTGTTCGAAATAAAGGTATGATTATTAAGGAAGTCGACATGATCACATTGATTTTTGTGAGAAAATTGTCAACTTTATACTAAATCGGTTTAAAATTTCATGAAAATCAGATGGCTCATTCTATTGGCTTGTTGTACTTGCTTTTCTGCTGTTCTTGCCCAGCCAGAATTCACTAAAAATTATCCGGACACAGTTAACAAAAAACGCCTTTGGACGACCATCGGCATTAAAACTGGCTCGTATTTGGGCGGATTGGGTTTCCTGAGTTTTATCTGGTACAGAGACAAAGAGCGCGTTCCTTTTCACTTTTATGATGATGCCAAAGGTTATTTACAAATGGATAAAGCAGGGCATGCTTTTGCTGCTTACAGAGAAAGTTACGCTGCCTACTATGCACTACGTTGGGCTGGGGTAAGCAAGAAAAAAGCTTTGATATATGGTGGCCCCATTGGCTTAATTTTCCAAACGCCTATCGAAGTTTTTGATGGCATGTACGAAGGTTGGGGATTCTCATGGCCTGATATGGCAGCTAATGCTTTGGGTTCGGCCATGTTTATGGCGCAAGAGGCCATTTTTGATGAACAAGTCATTCTGATGAAATTTTCCTATTCCCCAAGTGTATATCCAGATTATCACTCCTCTTTAGGTGATGGCCATTTGGAGCGTTTCTTTTTAGACTATAATGCCCACACCTATTGGTTTTCGGCAAACCTCAGTAAATTAACTGGAAACCAGAAAATACCTCAATGGCTTAATTTTGCTGTGGGTTACAGCGCCAATGGGATGATCAAGGAATTTGAAAATCCTAAATTTTATCGTGGAGAACCTTTTCCAGAATTACCGCGCTATCGACAGTTTTTATTCTCGCCAGATATAGATTTTTCAAAAGTCAAGACAAAAAGAAGAGGTATCAAAAAACTACTTCGCGCAGTGAACCTCCTTAAGTTGCCTCTCCCCGCCTTAGAAGTAAATCCAATACATGGCATAAGGTGGCATTGGTTGTATTTTTAAAAAACCGCTTTATCAATATGGTTTTAAAATGAACTTTGTAAACGAACATTTAGCAACAAAAGCCATATTCACTTTACAATTCCTAAAGAATAAAAATGAAAAGACTTGACCAACACCTAATTCAAATCCAAATTTTATAATATCAAATAATTTCACTTATTGCATAAGCATCTTAAAGATTGATCTCGGTTTAATTAAAGATTTGCATTAGCAACAATGAAAAGGGAAATGAGAAAATCTTTACTACTACTAGCTATTTTTTTCTCTGGATGCTTTCCGAAACAAGAAAAATATCCAGAAAAGGCTAAGTCTTCAATCCTAGCCTCGAAACCCAACATCATCCTTTATTTTGCCGATGATATGGGCTGGGGCGATGCTGGCTGCTACGGGCAGACCAAAATCCTCACTCCTCATCTCGACCGTATGGCAGCACAGGGCATCCGTTTTACCGATGCCTACACCGGCTCGCCCGTTTGTGCGCCTTCCCGTTCCACGCTTATGCAAGGGCTACATGCGGGGCACACTTTGGTACGCAACAACCGCTCTTTGCAAAAAGAACTGGTCAACTTTAACGATTCCACCTTTACGGTGGCGCAACTGCTGAAAGAGGCGGGCTACCGCACGGGGCTGTTCGGTAAATGGGGGCTGGCGGAGGCAGGCACTTCGGGTGTTCCCACCAAACAAGGCTTCGATACTTTTTACGGCTTCCTCGACCAGCGCAAGGCACATCATTACTATGTGGATTCTTTATGGCAAAATGAGCGGGAAATCGCGGTGCCCCTTTCGGA
>Ga0207419_1000988_pt1 | contig 23087 bp, 20 predicted proteins | sample ElkSloMetagenome_4_FD_184723 | JGI IMG/M metagenome (GOLD analysis project Ga0207419, IMG submission 184723) | Hot spring microbial communities from Elkhorn Slough, Monterey Bay, USA - MD2A (version 2) | ecosystem: Environmental > Aquatic > Marine > Intertidal zone > Estuary: Microbial mat ... | reverse complement strand
TCTCCGCCCCGGCTTCGCTTGCCAGCACGCGCAGCCTCTGCATCTTGTCCGGGCTGTTGAGCGCCGCCGGGAACAGCACTGTCCCGCGTGGGAACGTGCGGCCGTCCTTGGTGAAGGCCTCGTCTGTCACGCGCGCCTCGATCCCTTCGCGCAGGGCGAGAGCGACGAGGTGTGCCTGCCCGCTATCGGTCCACGGCACAGCAACCGCGAATTCGCCCGAGCCGCCGGTAAGCGCCGCGATCGGGGCGCCTGCCGAAAGCGGCTCTCCCGAGACGGCTGCGTTGCACAGTTCGGCGTTCACGCCGGACATCAGCGCGACGGACCAGGCGGTCACGTCATAGAGTTCGTGGGGGAGGTCCTCGGCCCGCCGCCTTTCCTGTTCGGCGATGAAACCGCGGGGCAGTTCGGTATCGCGGTCGAGCAGGCTGCGCACCAGCTTGGCGGCGGGCTGGGCCTGCGGAACCGCGATGTACCCTTGCGGATAGGAGCGCCCGCACGCGCTTACCGGACCGGACCGGCGGAGCACCTCGATCCCCTGCGCGGCGAGCCGGCGGCCTAGGCTTTCCGCGTTCCAGCGGCGGCTCGCAAGGTCGATGACATAGGCGCCCGACCCGGCCTTTCCGCGCGCATTGCCGGCGCGGTAGGCGGCGTAATCGGCAAGGAACCGGTCCGCGTTCGTCGCCACCGTTTCCGCTGTCGAAATACTCGCGACGAAGTGATTGCGCACCGCGTCCGCATAGGTCAGCACCGTGCCGTCGCTGCGTTCCCAGACGAGCCCGCGCGGCGATCCCTGTTCATAGGTCATGCCGATCGCGCCCTGGTGGGTGTTCCAGGTGTCGCCATAGCCGGGATAGAACAGGTCGTAGACCTCGCGGGTGAAATAGGGTTCGCCCATCCGGTCGAAATAGCCCGCATTGCTGCGGCCGATCAGTTCGTAGAGCCGCAATTGCTCGGGCGTGATGTTGGGATTGACCGGGTCGGCGGCGGGGGCGAAGAAATAGGTGTCGTCGCCGCTCATTTCATGCAGGTCGGCGACCACGACCGGGTTCCATTCCCCGATCGCCGCGACCTTGCCGCGCGTTTCCGGCTGGCTCAGGGTGAACCAGTCGCGGTTGAGGTCGAACATGTAGTGGTTCACGCGGCCGCTCGGCCAGGTCTCGTCATGCTCCGCCGCCTGCCGGTCGCCTGCCGGGACCGTGCCGAGCGCGCCGCGGAAATGGTGGACGAAGCGGGCGCGACCATCGGGGTTCTGGAGCGGATCGAGGATCACGACCGTCTCCGACAGGATCTGTTCCACCCGCTCATCCCCCGTCGCGGCGAGCAGATGGTACGCCGTCATCAGCGCCGCGTCGGTCGAGGAGACCTCGTTCCCGTGGACGCTGTAGGCGAGCCAGGTGACGGGCAGGGCGTCGCCATTGCTCGCCCGCCCGGCGGCGATATTGGCCATGTCGGCCCGGATCGCTTCCAGCCGCGTCATGTTCTGAGGGGCGGTGAGCACCAGATAATGCAGCGGACGGCCCTGCCAGCTCGTCGCATAGCGAACGAGGCGCGCCCGCTCAGGAGCAGCCTCGACCAGAGCCCTGAGATAGCTTTCGGTTTCTTCGGGGGAGGTGATCCTCTGCCCCGGCTCGTGCCCGACGACTTCGCTCAGCGTGGGGATTGCGGGATCGAATTCGGCATCGAGGAACGACTGGGCAAGCGCGCTGCCACCCATTGCGAAGATGCAGAGCATAGCTGCGAATGCCGCTGCGACGCGGCGCCAGATACCGACCATTTCGATGTCCCCGACTGTTCTCGTTCGAAACGCCGAGCGTTCAAGCAATCACGCCCCGAGGTCAAGCGTGTCGGCCGGGCACGCCTGTGCCGCGTTCGCACGCGCTGCGCGCACGATCAGTCCTCGTACCCCTGAAAGACGAAACGCTGGACGCGGCGGCCGGTGTTGACCTCGGTCGTGTAGACGTTGCCTTCGCTGTCGACATCGACGCTGTGAAGCCAGATGAACTGCCCGGGATAGCGCCCGTTGCGGCCGAACCAGCCGACGATCTCGTGGTCCGCGCGCGTCAGGATCCAGACCCTGCCGTTCATCATGTCGGCGACATAGACATAGGTGCCGTCCGGGCTGAAGGCGACATCGCTCGCGGTGCGGGTTCCGCCGGTTTCGGGCGCGATCACGACATTCTCGAGGAATTCGATGCCCTCGGGGCCTTCGCGGAAGACCTGCACACGGTTGTTGCGCCGGTCGCAGACATAGACGGTGTTCTCGGGTCCGCGCACGACGCAATGGACCATCGGCTCGAAGTCGCCCGCCTGCGGGTCTGGCCCGCCCTCGGCGGTGCTGGTTGCCATCGACTGGTCGAAAGCGCCGCCGCGCGTACCCGAGCCCGGCTCGGTCCCGTAGGCGCCCCAGAGCTGCTCGAACGAGAGATCCTCGCTTGCGAACGCGATCACGCGGGTATTGGTGTAGCCATCGGCGACCAGCACGCTCTTTCCGTCATGGGCGATATCGGCGGGATTGCCGAGATAGCTTTCGGACAGATTGCCCTCGGTCATCTGCCGCCGTCCGATCTGGCGGATGAATTCACCATCGGGCGTGAAATTGAGCACGACATGATCGCCGCCGCCATTCCCGCCGATCCAGACCGTGCCCGCCTCGTCGACGAAGAGGCCGTGGACGTTGGCAGGCCATTGCTCATCGCCTTCCTCGACAGCCTCGCGGCCCTCGCCGGTGACGGTGCTTTCCCCCGGCGCGAGTTCAGGCCCGCCCCAGGCGCGCAGGAGAGTGCCCTCGCGGTCGAATTGCAGGACGTGCGGAGGCGACTTGCAGCAGGCGACGGTAAGCGGCGGGTCCCGGTCAAGGCCCGCCTCGGTCGGATTGAGCGAATTGGGCCTCGTGAGAACCCAGACCGTGTCGTCCTTCGCCACCGCAAGGCCCGGGACCTGGCCAAGGATCAGGTCATCGGGCAGCGTGGGCCAGCTCGCATCAGCCTTGAAGGTCGGAAGCGGCACGCCTTCCTTCACCCGCGCGCTTTCCACCTCGACCAGCGTGTCGGCCTGCACGGCGGCGGGCATGAGGGCGAGCGCGCCTGCGAGCGCGAGAATGGCTGATTTCATGTGTTCCTCTCCCGGTGGGTGAATCTATGCGTTGAGCGATCCGATAATCTCCGGAAGCGCTTTCGCATAGCGCTCGACGTCCTCGAGCCGGCCGGTGCTGACGCGCGACCATGTCTTCCAGGGCCCGTAGGCGCCGCGGATCCGGATCCCGCGCTCTCCCATGGCGACCTGCACCGCATCGGCATCGGGGACCTTCACGTAAACGAAATTGGTCTGCGAGGGCAGGGCGGTAAGGCCCGACTTCGCGACCGCATCGAGGATCATCTCACGCCCTTCCAGAACCATTAGGCGCGATTGTGCGAGGAAGCCCGTGTCGCTGTAGCTCGCGATCGCGGCGGCGACGCCTGCGACATTCCCGCCAAAGCTCATCAGATAGCCGCGGATGAGGTCGGCGTTTTCCTCGGTCGTGATCGCATAGCCCACGCGCATCCCCGCCATGCCGTAGATCTTGGAGAAGGTACGGCACACGATCACGTCGCGTCCGGCGCGCGCAAGATCGATCAGCGTGTTGTCGCCCGGTGCATCGGTCAGCTCGTTATAGGCTTCGTCCACCAGCAGGGTCGCCGTCGGCGTGACCGTATCCGCAAAAGCGCGCAGGTCCGCCGCGGGGATCAGCATGCCGGTCGGGTTGTTGGGATTGCAGATCTGGACCAGCGAAACCCCCGTCTCGAGCTTTGCCTTCATGGCGGCAAGGTCGACGCCCATGTCGGAGCCGAGCGGCACGCGGACCGATTCGACCCCCTGCCGTTCGCCGTAGACAACCGTCGTGTCCCAGAACAGGTCCGGACACAGCACCTTGCCTTTCGCCCCCCAGGCGAGCGCGATCGCGCACAGGATCTCGGTCGAGCCGCTGCCGAGGACCACCTGCCGGGGCGAGACCCGGTGGCGTTCGGCGATCATGTCGGCGAGCCGGTCAAGCCCGCGATCGGCATAATAGCAGCCCATCCGCGCGCTTTCGGCGACCGCCTTGAGAGCGGAGGGCGCGGGGCCGTAGGGATTCTCGTTGCGGCTGAGCAGGGCCTCGCCCGGCATAGGCCCGAAATCGGGAGCGTCCATCGCGCTCGTCGCGGCGGCCAGCGGGGAGAACCCTGCTCCGGCGAGAGGTGCAAGACCGGCCGACAGGCTGGCGCCGGCGAGAAACGATCTGCGATTGCTGTGCATGGAACGGCTCCTTGGCTTGGGTGGTCAGTACTTGGCGATCATGGTTGCCCCGACGAGGATGAGGTAGATTCCGAAAACCCGCCGCAGCAGGGCAGGCGAAAGAAGATGCGCGGTCGCCACGCCGAGCGGGGCGAAGACGACCGACGTGAGCACGATGACGAAGGCCGCGGGCACGTTGACATAGCCGAGCGAGCCCCACGGCAGGTCCGGCTCGCCCATGCCGATGACGAGAAAGCCGATGCTGGCCGGGACCGCGATTATCGCGCCCATTCCCGCCGCCGTCCCGATCGCGCGGTGAATGGGCGTGCCGCACATCGTCATGGTCAGCGTCGCGATCGTCCCGCCGCCGATCCCGAGCAGCGCCGAAATCGCCCCGAGCGATCCGGCGAGCCCGAACCGCGCCACACCGGCGGGCATGGCCGAGAGCACCGGCTCTTCATTCCGGCGCGGCAGCAGGAAATAGACCGCGAAGCCGAGCACGCCGAGGCCGAAGACCACCGCCAGCGTCGCTCCCGAAATGCGGTCGGCGATCATCGATCCCGCGACCGTGCCGAGCACGACCCAAGGCGCCCAGCTTTTGAGAATGCCGAAATCGACCGATCCGCGCGCGGCATGGCTCTGGGTCGAGCGGGCCGAGGTGAAGATGATCGTCGCAAGGCTGGTGCCGACCGCGATATGCGGGACCTGGTCGGTCGCGACCCCCAGCAGCGGGAGGATGAAGACGAGCGCGGGGACGACCACGAAGCCGCCGCCTATGCCGAACAGGCCGGCGGCGAAGCCAGCTCCCGCACCGACCGCAAGCAGTACCGGAATGGCAAAGGTCAGGGATGCAGTGTCGCCCACCAGCACCTTTGTAACGCAGCGTCCGTCCCTGCCAAGCGAATTGTTGCAGCGCAGCAAGGCGCGGCGCTCCGTTCGGAACGCGAGGCGGGGATTAGCATTTGTTATTCATGGAAAACGATCCCTCAGAGAAAGTCACCGTCTGGTATGACGGCGCCTGTCCGCTCTGCCTGCGCGAGATTGCGCTGATGCGGCGGCTGGACCGGCGCGGGGCGATCCGCTTCGTCGACGTCTCTGACAAGGGCGAGCCAGCATCCTGCCCGATCGACCGAACGCGCCTGCTCGAGCGGTTCCATGCAGAAGAGGACGGCGTGCTGCTCGAAGGTGCTGCGGCCTTCGCCGCGATGTGGCGGGCGATCCCGCTGCTGCGCCCGCTCGGCCTTGCCGCGCGGTGGCGGCCGTTGCTGGGCCTGCTCGAGGCGGCGTATCGTCAGTTTCTCAAGGTCCGGCCGCGGCTCCAGCGCTTCTTCGCTTAAGCCTCCACATTCGCTCTTGCCCCGCGCCGCTCCATCGGCTGGAACGGGCGCGGGAAAAGAGGAGAGGACCCGCGATGAGCTATTTCGGCGCGATGCAGAACGAAATCTACAATGCCGGTCTGAAAGGCATATTGCCCGATTACCCGGTCGATTTCGCCACGCTGGAAAAGCGCGCGCACGAGGCGCTCGGCCCGATGCTGACCAATTACGTCGCAGGCGGCTGCGGCGACGAACACACGCAGGACGAGAACGCGGCGGCCTTTCACCACTGGGGCATGGTCCCGCGCATGATGGTCGACTGTTCCGAAAGGGACCTGTCGATCGAACTGTTCGGGCACCGCTACGAAACGCCGTTATTCATGGCGCCGATCGGCCTCAACGGCGAAGCTTCGCAGGACCGCCACGGGGATATGGCAGCTGCGCGCGCCTCGGCGATGACGGGCGTGCCGTTCTGCGCCTCGACGCTCTCCAACGACCCGCTGGAGGACGTGAAGGCGGCCTGCGGCGACACGCCCGCATGGTTTCAGCTTTATACCCCGCGCAACCGCGAACTGGCGACAAGCCTCATCCGCCGCGCCGAGGAGGCGGGCTATTCCGCGCTCGTCGTGACCTTGGACACCTGGGTGACCGGCTGGCGGCCGCGCGACCTCAATGCGTCCAATTTTCCGCAGCTGCGCGGCAAGGTCCTGCAGAACTATTTCACTGATCCGGTCTTCCGCTCGCTGCTGGCGAAGCCGCCGGAAGAGGACCCGGCAGCGGCGATCTTCACCTGGGCGGCGACTTTCGGACAGGTGCTGACCTGGGATGACATGGAATGGTTCAAGTCGGTGACGAAGCTGCCGATCGTTCTCAAGGGGATCTGCCATCCAGACGATGCGCGGCGCGCGGTCGATACCGGGGCGGATGCGATCTACTGCTCCAACCATGGCGGGCGGCAGGCCAATGGCGGGATCGCGACGATCGACCTGCTCGCCGATGTGGTCAAGGCGGCAGGCGAGGTGCCGGTCCTGTTCGACAGCGGCGTGCGTTCGGGCACCGACGCGGTTAAGGCGCTGGCGCTGGGGGCGAGAGCGGTCGGGGTGGGCCGTCCCTACACATACGGCCTGGCGATTGGCGGGGATCAGGGCGCGGCATGGGTGCTGCGCTCGATTCTCGCCGAGGCGGACCTGCTCATGGCGGTAAACGGCTATCCCACGCTTGCCGATGTGCGATCAGCCGGCGCGGTGCGGACCGATCGCTGAGCGGGCATGCTGCAAATGCGCACACAGCGGGGTGCGAAAAGGTCGGATCCGGATCGAAAAACGAAGGAAACGCGCTTACGGGCTTGACCGGAAGCGCGAAAAGTTGCGCGCGCGATCAATTCCGGTTCACTTTTCCACAGCTTTCCTGTTAGACTGCGCTTGCTAACAAAAGCGAATCGGGGACGCGATCAATGGAACGACCGACAATATGGTCCAGTGGCCCGGATGCCATGGGACGCACCGTCTGCACTCATGACGAGCGTGCCCGCCGGGCCCATTACGGACGCATCCAGCCAATGGGTGAATCCGGTTCGCTCCGTTCGATCCTCGCGCGCTTCATTCCCCTTTCCTGATCCGGCCGGACTGCCGCTGGCTTACGCGCCCGCCTTCGCGACGGTGACGAGCTTGGTTTCGGTGTAGCCGAGATAGCCCTCGACCCCGCTTTCGGAGCCGAAGCCGCTGTCGCCTGTCCCACCGAAAGGCGTCTCGGGCGAGCCCACGCCGAAATGGTTGATCGCGACCATCCCTGCGCGCAGGCTCCGCCCGAGATAATGGCTCTCGTCCAGGCTTGCGGTGAAGGCATAGGCCGCGAGCCCGTAGCGCAGCGAATTGGCGATGCGCACGGCCTCCTCGATGTCGTCATAGGGCACGATCCCCGCGACCGGGCCGAATGGCTCCTCGACCATCAGCCTGCTGTCGAGCGAGGGCGCTGCAATTACGGTCGGCTGAAAGAAATGGCCCGGCCCCTGAATTGCGGAGCCGCCCGCGACGATCTCGCCCTTTTCGCCGCCGAGCGATTTCATGAGCTCGGTCATCGCCGCAACTCGCCCCGCATGGGCGAGCGGGCCCATCTCGACGCTTTCGTCGCTGCTGGCGTCCCCGACCTTCAGTTTCTGCGAACGCGCCGCGAATTCGGCGACGAACCTGTCGTAGATCCCGCGCGCGACGAGGAATCGCGTCGGCGAGACGCAGACCTGGCCGGCATTGCGGAACTTGGTCGCCGCGCAGGCCGCGACGGTGCGGTCGAAATCGGCGCTTTCGCCGATCACGACCGGCGCATGCCCGCCCAGTTCCGGGGTAAAGCGCTTCATTCCCTGCGCGGCGAGCACACCCAATTGCTTGCCCACCGCAGTCGATCCGGTGAAGCTTACCTTGCGCGTGACGGGCGAGGCGATGAGATGCTCCGAAATCATCGCCGGGTCACCATGGACGAGGTTGAGCACGCCGTCGGGAAGCCCCGCATCGACGAAGCATTCCACCAGCATCTGCGCGCTTGCGGGCGTGGTCTCGGCGGGCTTGAGGATCGCGCTGCATCCGGCCGCCAGCGCGCCGCCGATCTTCTTGGCCGGCAGGTTGATCGGGAAATTCCAAGGTGTGAGAAGCACCGCCGGGCCGACCGGCTCCTGCGTCACGCGCTGTTCCAGGATGGCATGGCTGCGCGCGGGCACGATCCGCCCGCCCTGGCGCTTGGCCTCCTCGGCGAGGAAATCGATCAGGTCGGCTGCGCCCGTCGTTTCGCCAAGCGCCTGAGCGTGGGGCTTACCCATTTCGAGCGTCACGACCCGCGCAATGGTCTCGGCGCGTTCGCGCAGCAGTTCGGCGGCGCGGCGGATGACCCGGTAACGTTCGATCGCGGGCGTATCGCGCCACACCGCGAACCCGCTGTCGGCGGCGGCGAGCGCGGCGTCGAGCTGCTCCTTCGACACCTTGGGCGCGCTGCCGATCGCCTTTTCGGTCGCCGGGTTGACCACTTGCATCGCGCCCTGGCCGCCCTCGGCGATCCATTCGTCGCCGATCAGCATGCGAACTTCGGGATAGGTGGTCATGCGGCTCTCCTTTTTCGCGTTTCGTCTCGTCTGCGCCCCTTTCAAACCCGCGAGCGCTTTGCAACCATACTTGCCCCGATTGTAACTTTGTTGCGCATTCTTTAGCGGGGGCCTCGAACTCATCCCCAGGAGCGAATCATGCTTGTCGGCGTCCCCAAGGAAATCAAGAATCACGAATATCGCGTCGGGCTGACACCCGAAGCCGCGCGCGAATATATCGGTGCGGGCCATTCGGTCTTGGTCGAAACGGGCGCCGGTTCGGGCATCAGCAAGGACGACGAGGAATATCGCGCGATCGGCGCTGAGATCGTCGACACGGCGCAGGAAGTCTTCGCCCGCGCGGACATGATCGTGAAGGTCAAGGAGCCGCAGCCGAACGAATGGGTGCAGCTGCGCGAAGGGCAGATCCTCTTCACCTATCTCCACCTCGCCCCCGACCCCGATCAGGCGAAGGGCCTGATGGAATCCGGCGTGTCGGCCATCGCCTATGAGACGGTCACCGGGCCGGGGGGCGGCCTGCCGCTGCTCGCCCCGATGAGCGAGGTCGCAGGCCGGCTCTCGATCGAGGCGGGTGCGCATGCGCTGCGCGCCAACAATGGCGGCCGCGGCACGTTGATGGGCGGGGTGCCGGGCGTCCTTCCGGCCAAGGTCGTGGTGCTGGGCGGCGGCGTCGTCGGCACCCAGGCGGCGCGCATGGCGGTGGGTCTCGGCGCGAATGTCGAGATCTTCGACCGCTCGATCCCGCGCCTGCGCCAGCTGGATGAGATGTTCCAGGGCCGCGTCGCGACGCGCTTTTCGACGACCGGTACGATCGAGCAGGCGATCCGCGATGCCGACGTGGTCGTTGGCGCCGTGCTGATCCCGGGCGCAAGTGCGCCGCATCTCGTCACCCGCGAGATGCTCGGCCTGATGAAGAACCGCTCGGTGCTCGTCGATGTCGCGATCGACCAGGGCGGCTGTTTCGAAACCAGCCACGCCACCACGCACGAAAACCCGACCTACGAGGTCGACGGGATCATCCATTACTGCGTCGCCAACATGCCCGGCGCCGTGCCGCTCACTTCGAGCTATGCGCTCGGCAATGCGACGCTGCCTTTCGGCCTTGCGCTCGCGAACAGGGGGATCGCGGCGTGCGAGGAGGACCCGTACCTTGCGCCCGGCCTCAATGTGCATCAGGGCCGGATCGTGAACGCCGCCGTCGCGGAAAGCCTCGGCTTCTGAACCCAGAACGGAGACACGCCCCATGAAGACCAGAGCCGCCGTCGCCTTCGAACCGAAAAAGCCGCTCGAGATCGTCGAACTCGATCTGGAGGGTCCGAAAGCGGGCGAGGTGCTGGTCGAGATCATGGCGACCGGCATCTGCCACACCGATGCCTACACGCTCGACGGGCTCGACAGCGAGGGCATCTTTCCCAGCATTCTCGGCCATGAGGGCGCAGGCATCGTGCGCGAGGTCGGCGCGGGTGTGACCAGCGTCGTCCCGGGCGATCACGTGATCCCGCTCTACACGCCCGAATGCCGCCAGTGCAAAATGTGCCTGTCGGGCAAGACCAATCTGTGCAGCGCGATCCGCACGACGCAGGGCAAGGGGTTGATGCCGGACGGAACATCGCGCTTCAGCTACCGGGGCGAGACGATCTACCACTACATGGGCTGTTCGACCTTCTCGAACTTCACCGTCCTGCCCGAGATCGCGGTCGCGAAGATCCGCGAGGACGCGCCTTTCGAAACCAGCTGCTATGTCGGCTGCGGGGTGACGACGGGCGTCGGTGCCGTGGTCAATACGGCCAAGGTCGAGCCGGGTGACAATGTCGTCGTCTTCGGGCTGGGCGGGATCGGCCTCAACGTCATTCAGGGTGCGAAGATGGCGGGCGCGGACCGGATCGTGGGCGTCGACATCAACCCGGCCAAGCGGGAATGGGGCGAGAAGTTCGGCATGACCGATTTCGTCAACCCGAAGGAAACCTCGGACGTGGTCGCGCATATCGTCGAGATGCTCGACGGGGGCGCGGATTACAGTTTCGACTGCACCGGCAACACCGACGTGATGCGCCAGGCACTGGAATGCTGCCACAAGGGCTGGGGCACGAGCATCATCATAGGCGTCGCCGAAGCGGGCAAGGAGATCGCGACGCGGCCCTTCCAGCTCGTTACCGGACGCAACTGGCGCGGCACGGCTTTCGGCGGGGCGAAGGGGCGCACGGACGTGCCGAAGATCGTCGACTGGTACATGAACGGCAAGATCGCGATCGACCCGATGATCACCCACACGCTGACGCTTGATGAAATCAACAAGGGCTTCGACCTCATGCATTCGGGCGAAAGCATCCGTTCGGTCGTGGTCTATTGATGGAGACCGTTGCCGAAAACCGCAGCCATGGCGGGATGCAGGGGGTCTACGGCCATGCTTCGCGCGAGACAGGGACCGACATGACCTTCGCGGTCTTCGTGCCCGAGCATGCACCGGGCGAGAAGCTGCCGGTGCTGTGGTACCTTTCGGGCCTTACCTGCACCCATGCGAACGTCATTGAGAAGGGCGAATATCGCGCGGCGTGCGCTGAGCATGGCGTGATCCTCGTCGCACCCGACACAAGCCCGCGCGGGGATGACGTGCCCGATGCGGCAGAGGAATACGATTTCGGGAAAGGCGCCGGCTTCTACCTCGATGCGACGCGCGAACCGTGGTCGAAGCACTATCGCATGCGCTCCTATATCGAAGCCGAACTGCCGGACTTGATCGCCGAGCACTTTCCTGCCGACATGGAGCGTCAGTCGATCACCGGCCATTCCATGGGCGGCCACGGCGCGCTGACTGCGGCGTTGCGCGACCCCGCGCGGTTCCGTTCGGTCAGCGCCTTCAGCCCGATCGTCGCGCCGTCACTTGTGCCATGGGGGCAGAAGGCGTTCCCGCGCTATCTGGGTGAGGACCGCGACAAGTGGCGCGAACATGACGCGGTCGCCCTGATCGAGGACGGGGCCCGCCACGATCACATTCTCGTCGATCAGGGAACCGCGGACAATTTTCTTGGCGAGCAGTTGAAGACCCACCTGCTCGCCGAGGCCTGCGAGGCCGCTGGCATGCCCGCGACGATCCGGATGCAGGAGGGTTACGACCACTCCTACTTCTTCGTCTCGACCTTCATGGCCGAACACGTCGCCTGGCACGCCGAGCGGCTGAAGGCCTAGGCCTGCACCACCTTCTGCTCGATCGCGCCGAAGATCGAGTGATTGTCCGCATCCCGCATCTCGACCCGCACCGTGTCGCCCGGCGCCATGAAGCGCGTCGTCGGCTCGCCGTCGCGGATCGTCTCGATCATGCGGATTTCCGCGATGCAGGAATAGCCGAGGCCGCCGTCGGCAACCGGCTTGCCCGCACCGCCGTCGGGATCGCGGTTCGAGATCGTGCCCGAACCGATGATCGAGCCCGCGCACAGCGAACGCGTCTTCGCGGCATGGGCGACAAGCTGCGCCATGTTGAAGGTCGCATCCACGCCGACCTCGGCCCGGCCGAAGGGTTCGCCATTGTAATCGACCATCAGCGGCAGGTGGACGAGGCTGTCCTTCCACGCCTCGCCCAGTTCGTCGGGCGTGACGGCGACGGGAGAAAAAGCGCTCGCCGGCTTGGACTGGAAGAAGCCGAAGCCCTTGGCGATTTCGCCTGGGATGAGGCCGCGCAGGGACACGTCGTTGACGAGCATGACGAGCTTGATGTGACCGGCAGCGTCTTCGGCGCTGACACCCATCGGCACGTCGTCGACGATCACGGCGACTTCGCCTTCCATGTCGCAGCCCCAGGCGGTGTCACCCAGCGGGATGTCTCCGCGCGGCGGCAGGAAGCCATCCGACCCCCCCTGGTACATCAGAGGATCGTGATAGAAGCTTTCCGGAACCTCGGCCCCGCGTGCCTTTCGCACCAATTCGACATGGTTGATGTAGGCGCTGCCATCGGCCCATTGATAGGCGCGCGGCAGGGGCGAATGGGCGTCGCGTTCGTGGAAGCGTTCGCATGGCACCGCCTCGTGCTCGACATCGCGGGCGAGCACTTCCAGTTTCGGCGCGATCTCGGCCCAGTTGTCGAGCGCATGTTGCAGCGTGGGGGCGATGTTGTCGGCGGCGCAGCAGCGGGTGAGGTCCTTCGAGACCACGACTAGCCTGCCGTCGCGCGTGCCGTCCTTGAGGGTTGCGAGCTTCATGATGTCTCCCTTTGCGGGTTGTCGTTCTGGTTGTCGGGGTGCGCGCGCCGGAACGGTTCAAGCGCGAGACAGGCTGCTTCGATCCGTGTCATGCGAGGGCTGGCGGACAGGTCGTATTCGAACCGGCGCGCATTGTAGAGCTGCGGGACAAGCACGGTCTCGAAGAGGCCGGGCGCATCGAACAGGAAATCGCCGGTGCCAAGCTGCTCGAGCCGCTGTTCAACCGGGACCAGCGTGCGCGCGAGCCAGTGGCGATACCATTCGCCGATCTCGCCTGGCGACTTGCCGTATTCTTCCTTGAGATATTTCAGCACCGGCAGGTTCAACGGCGCGTGCAATTCGGTCGCGATCGCATAGGCGAGTTCGCGCGCGGTGTAGCGGGCCTCGATATCGGCAGGCAGCAGGGGTTTTGCCGGATAGGCCTCGTCGAGCCATTCGATCAGCGCCATCGACTGCGCCCGATCGCGCCCGTCGGCTTCGAGCATCGGCACGCTCGCGAAGGGATTGCGGCTGGTGAAGGCCGCGTCCTTCTGAGCGCTCTCGAGCAGGTTGACGGGCACGTTTTCGAAAGCGAGCCCTTTCAACTCGAGCGCGATGCGGAGGCGGTAGCTGGTCGAGCTGCGGTAATATCCGTGGAGCTTCATGCGGCCCCGGCGTCAGGCGAAGGCCGGAATGCCGGTGATCGCGCGGCCGAGGATCAGCGCGTGAACGTCATGCGTGCCTTCGTAGGTGTTGACCGTTTCCAGGTTCACCGCATGCCGGATCACCTGGTATTCCTCGGAAATGCCGTTCCCGCCATGCATGTCGCGCGCCATCCGGGCAATGTCGAGCGCCTTGCCGACATTGTTGCGCTTCACGATCGAGATCATGTCGGGGCTGAAGCGGTGCTCATCCATCAGCCGGCCAACGCGCAGGCTTGCCTGTAGGCCCAGCGCGATGTCGCTCATCATGTCGGCAAGCTTCTTCTGGAACAGCTGGGTCGCAGCGAGGGGCCGGCCGAACTGCTCGCGGTCGAGGCCGTATTGCCGCGCGGCGTGGAGGCAGAATTCCGCCGCGCCCATCGCGCCCCACGAAATCCCGTAGCGTGCGCGGTTGAGACAGCCGAACGGGCCCTTGAGCCCTTCCACATGCGGCAGCAGCGCCTCGGCGGGCAGCTTCACCTCGTCCATCATGATCATTCCGGTCGTGGATGCACGAAGCGAGATCTTGCCCTCGATCTTGGGTGCGGAGAGGCCTTCCATCCCCTTTTCGAGGACGAAGCCGCGGATCGCACCGCCATGCTCTTCCGATTTGGCCCAGACGACGAAGACATCGGCGAAAGGCGAATTGGAAATCCACGTCTTGGAACCGGAGATGACGTATCCATCGCCGTTCTTCTTCGCGACGGTCTTCATGCCCGCAGGGTCGGAGCCCGCATCGGGTTCGGTAAGGCCGAAACAGCCGATAAGTTCGCCGCTCGCAAGGCCGGGGAGATATTTCTGACGCTGCTCCTCCGAGCCGTAGGCGTAGATCGGATACATCACGAGGCTGGACTGCACGCTCGCCATGGAGCGATAGCCGCTGTCCACCCGTTCAATCTCGCGCGCGATCAGGCCATAGGCGACATAGCTCGCGCCGGCACCGCCATATTCCTCGGGCACGGTCGCGCCGAGGAGGCCGGCTTCGCCCATCATCGGGAAGAGTTCGGGAGCATCGACTTCACCCCGGAATGCCTCGATCACGCGCGGCTGCAGCTGGCCCTGCGCGAAGCCTTTAGCCGCATCGCGGATCATCCGCTCTTCCTCGGTCAGCTGGCTGTCGAGGTCGAAGGGATCTTCCCAGTTGAACGGGACGATACCGCTAGAGGGCTTTTCGGGGGCGGGGCCGTGCATATGGTTACTCCTGAAACTTGTTTGGCCTTTTTGCAGGTGTGGAGACCCTCCGCAAGGCCGTGCGGGGAACTCCCCCATGCATTTCACTCATGACCGCGAGGGATAGATCCCTTCGGCGACCACGCAATGCTTCAGCGCGCGGCCATTGGCCGAGGCGGTGGCGCCGGCGAGATCGGGGAGGGCGAAGGTAGTGCGCCCGTCGCCGCCATATTGCGTGCCCAGCAGCGAGAACAGCGCGGTGTATCGCGCAATCGGCAAAAGCCGCCCGTCGGCGGGCAGCGTGCCGCGCGGGCAGAAATTGGCCGCGACGGTGATGACCTTGCCGAGATAGTCTTCCTGCGCCGAGGCGGGCGCTCCCGGAAATGCGCCAAGAGCGAGCGCGAGCGCGGCAGCGCGGATGATCGCGTTTGTCATGACTTTCCCTCTGTTCTGCCCGCAAGACCATGGCCTGCGGCGGGGGAAAGATCAATCGCGCCGGGCGCCGCTCTAGGCTGCTGCCTCGAGCGCGTTGTTCACCGCCTCGATCACGTCCGCGGGCGGGCAGGGCTTTTCCAGCGTCCGCGCGCCGGGAAAGCGTTCCGCGATCTCCTCGCGCGTGTGGTGGCCCGAATGGAAGATGATCGGCACGCCTTCACTGGCGAGCTTTTCGGCGAATTCGAAGACCATGCCATCGTCCAATTGGATGTCGAGAATGGCAAGGTCGGGCCGTTCCTTCTGGAAAGCGAACATCGCCGAGGAGATCCCGGCATGGGGACCTTCCACGCGGTAGCCCGCTTCCTCGACCGTATCGCGCAGGTCGTAGGCGACGATCATCTCGTCTTCGGCGACGAGAATGCTCTGCGTCATGAATGTCCTCCTGTGATTGCCGGCAGAGTGTAACACGGATCGCCGGTTAATGCAGGAGGGGGCAATACGCAGCGCTGCGCAAGGGTGCTGCGGACAGTGCGGAAGGGGTCAGGCGCCCCGGCCGAACTTCGCTTCGAATGCGTCCTTGTCGCCCGAAACCAACAGCTTGGCCTGCTCGACCCACTGATCGCGGCGGATGCGGCCCTTGAAGCGGCCGAGCTGCGAATCGACGCGTTCGATCTCCGCTTCGTCCCAGGCGGCGATCTGTTCGAATCGGGTGATGCCCAGTTCGTGCAGCATCGTCACGAGCTTGGGCCCTACGCCCTTGATGCGCGACAGATCATCGCTTTGTGCCGACGCGGCTGCCGGTGCAGGAGCGGGCGCGGTTGCGGGCTTCGGCTCGGGCACCGGATCGCCCACCGTCGGGGCGACGCTCACGCCGGCTTCGGCATCGGCGCTTTCGCCTGCCGTGGCAATGCCGTGCGCGTTCGCCTTGGCCGAGGTCTCGCCCATTGTTTTCTCGACCGCACGCGGACTGCTGATCAGCGCCTCGTTTCGGCGAGGACGCTCCGCCCCGTCATCGAGCACGTCGCGCTTTTCGGAATCCTCGGCCCCGACCACCTTCGTCTTGGTGTTCACGCGCATGAATAGCATGATCGCGATCACGAGCAGGACGAGGCCGATCAGGATCAGCGGAAGGGCAGAGGCAAAGCTATCGGACATGGGCAGCGGTCTTTCCTGTCATTGGCGGAATCGGCGTGGACAGGCCTTTAGCAGCGCCCGCCCGTCATGCCCAAGGGGGTTGGACGCAAGCCGGGCTGCGGCGAGCGCGAAAAAGGCCGGCGGGGATGTCCCACCGGCCTTCTGCAACCCTTCAGCGCTAACGCCGACGCGTCAGCCACCCTTCATCGCATCGGCGAGCTCGGTGAGCTTGACGAATTCCTGCCTCCAGTAGTCCTGCTGCGGTCCCGCCAGAGCGCGCGCATCGGCGAAGTCGAAGCCGTTCATGAGCGTGTCGCCGCGCAGGATCTGGCCGAAGGCCGCGACCGAGGCGGCGAAGGCGAAATCGCCGCGCGGCAGGCGGGCCGAACGGAAATCGTCGCTCATCACGACCGTGTCGATCAGCCTGGACATGTCGCCGCCGGGCAGCTTGTAGCGCAGCTTGACATGGGCCGCCTCCGCCATGCGCAGCTCCGCCTCGGTCGCCGGACGGTCTTCATAGCGCCGCGGCGCGATCCAGCCTTTCGCGCCTGCGGGCACGACCTCGTAGATCGCGGTGACCTGGTGGCCCGCGCCGATATCGCCGGCATCGACCGCATCGTTGTCGAAATCCTCCTCGCGCAGCGCCCGGTTCTCGTAGCCGACAAGGCGGTATTGCGAGATCACGGCGGGGTTGAATTCGACCTGGATCTTCACGTCCTTGGCGATGGTGAAGAGGGTCGAACTCATCTCGTCGCCGAGCACCTTCTTCGCTTCCAGCGCGCTGTCGATATAGGCGTAATTGCCGTTCCCATGACCGGCGATCTGCTCCATCATCGCCTCGTTGTAATTGCCGGTGCCGAAGCCGAGCGTCGTCAGCGTGATCCCCGAATCCCGCTTCGCCTCGATCATCTCGACGAGTGCGTCACGGTCGGAAACGCCGACGTTGAAATCGCCGTCGGTGGCGAGGATGACGCGGTTGACGCCGCCCTCGATGAAATTGTCCTGGGCGATGTTGTAGGCGAGCTGCAGCCCTGCGCCGCCGGCGGTCGAGCCGCCTGCCGACAGGCTGTCGAGCGCGCGGCGGATCTTGCCCGTATCGTTGGTCGGTTCGAGCACGAGGCCCGCAGCGCCGGCATAGACGACGATCGAGACGCGGTCGTCCTCGCCCAGTTCGCCTGCAAGGCCCGCCAGCGCGGTCTTGACCAGCGGGAGCTTGTCGGGGCTGTTCATCGAGCCCGAGACATCCATCAGGAACACGAGATTGGCGGGCGGGCGCTCATCACGCTCTATGTCGTAGCCGCGAAGGCCGATCCGCATGAGATGGGTGTCCTCGTTCCACGGGCTCCTGGCGACATCGGTGGTGACGCTGAAGGGGACATCGCGGGTTTCGGGCCGGGGATAATCATAGCGGAAATAGTTGATCATCTCCTCGGTCCTGACGGCGGCCCTGGGCGGCATCATGCCGGTGGTGAGGAAGCGCCGCGCATTGGCGTAGGCGCCGGTGTCGACATCGACCGAGAAGGTGGAGACCGGCTCGGACTGGACCAGTTTGACCGGCGAGACTTCCTCGCCCTCATATTGCTCGCGGCCCGGATCGGTCGCCACGCGGACGGGCGGGACATACGCTTCGGCATTGGGAGCCCGCATCGCGCCGGTGCGATTGCGCGAGCCGGTGACGCTGACGATCTCCTGCGGCGCGTAGGCCGGCGGCGGGGGAGGCGGCGGGGGCGGAGGCGCCGCTTCGCCAGTCCTGTCGGAGGCCGTGCCGCCGGTGCTCGCCATTTCGCCGTCCTGTTGCGCCGCGCAGCCTGCAAGAACCAGCGCCAGTGCCAGCGCGCCCGTCAACTTCCCGTGTCGCATCGTGAATTCTCCCCGCTCGTGCATCCCGCCCGCATGAGGCCGCCGGAGCCGTGAATAGCGACTGAACGTGCTGTCGGGGCGATGAAATGTGCACTTCAAGGCACTGGAATCACGCCGTTTCGCCGTCGCCCTTCGGTGTCACGTTGCGGCGGAAGAGAACCTTGTCGTCCTCGTCGAAGCCGCGCTTCCACACCACGAATCCGTAAGTCGCGAGGATCGCGGGTATGCCGACGACAAGTTCGATCCATTCGGGCAGCAGGGTGAAGGCGAAGCCGACCACGACTGCCGGGGCAGCCGCATGGACCAGCGCCCAGCGCCAGTTCGAGACCGGTGCCTTGAGCAGCGTCTTGAGGACCATCGCCTTGACGAGGCTCGAGGTCGCGAGCGCAAGAACCAGCGCGAGTGCCGCGCCCGCCGCCTTGAACCCCTCGTCGAGCCCGAGCGCTTCGCACGCCTTGATGAGGCCGATGGTGAGCGCGCCCTGCAGGGCGATCACCCCGATCGAAATGGCGAGATTGCGCTTCCTCGCGATATAGACGAGCACGCTTTCCGACACGACCGCCATTGATGCGACGACTTCTGCGGCAAGCAGCAGAGCGAGCGCGCCCGTGCCCCCGACGATGGCAGGCCCGCCAAGGCCCATGACAGCCTCCCCCGGGATCCCGAGCGCCAGTGCGATCCCGCCCTGCAGGGCGATGATCCAGAAGCCGACCTGTCGCACCTGCGCTGCGATCGCGCCGTAATTGCCGGTCTTCAGGTTCTTCGTGATGACGGGCGAGAGGATCGGCTCGAAACTCGTTTTCAGCTTCTGCGGCAGGCTCGCGATCTGCTGGGCGAAGAAGTAGATGCCGACCGCGGCCGAGGAGGTGAACAGGCCGAGCAGGAAGACATCAAGGAGCCGCGTCCCGCGCTCGATCACGTCCGCACCCACCAGCGGCAGCGAGCGGCTGGTCATCCGGGCGAGATAGCGCGGCCGCGGCCGCCATCCCTTGGGCAGGCCATAGGTCCGCAGGAACGACCACAAGGCGGTGGCGAGCGCGGCGTAGATCGAGGCGAGGAATGCCATGGCGAGCCCCGCCTCGCTGATCGCCGCGATGTAGAAGAACGCAACCGCCGCGATGGACCGCGTCCAAGGTTCGACGATCGCCCGCGCGCGCACCGTGGTCGCGATATCATAGCGATAGGCCTGCGCCGCGAGCAGGATCTCGGTCAGCGCGAAGGCCGGGATCGCGGCGATCATCCAGATGTCGAGATCGCTGTTCGTGCCGTTCGGGAACATCACCTCGGGAAACAGCAGCAGAACCGAGCAGATCGCTGCTGAAACCAGCATCGAGGCGAGCATCCCGTCGAACACCAGATTGACCGCGCTCGTCCCTTCCTCGTCCGCCCCATCGGTCAGGCGCTGGGCAAGGCCTCGTTTCTCGCCCAATGCGCAGATGAGCGCGACGATCTCGACGATGACGAAGGCCGAGGCGAACCGGCCCATGTCCTCGACCCCGTAGAGTCGGTAGCCGAGGAAGAGGAAGGGGATGCCGCCCAGCGCCCGGATGACGAAGCCCAGAGTGTTGGTTCGCCCGCCCTTGGCAAGCGCCGCGATGTCGTCCGACCCCGTCACATCGGGTGTCGGCGAGGAAGCGCGCTGGACGGGCGGAGTGGTCTCGCTCACGGCCTTCGTTCCTGCTCGGATTTGAGCGGGCGGGCGAGCAGCGCCGCGACGACTTCGCGGGGCGGCTCGCCTTCGAGGATGGCGTTTACGGCGGCGACGATTGGCATGGCGATCGCCCGGTCTTCGGCGAGAGCGGCAAGGACGGGCGCGGTGAAGGCGCCTTCGGCGACGGTCGTCCGGTCCGCCATCAGGTCGTCTGCGCGCTTGCCTTCACCCAGCGCAATGCCGAGCGAGAAATTCCGGCTCGAGGTGGACGAGCAGGTGAGCACCAGATCGCCGAGCCCGCACAGCCCCGCGAGCGTTTCCGGCCTTGCGCCGAGCGCCTCGCCGAACCGCAGCATCTCGGCATAGCCCCGCGCGATCAACGCGGCGCGCGCGTTCTGGCCAAGGCCTAGCCCGTCGACCAGCCCGCAGGCGATGGCGAGGACATTCTTGATCGCCCCGCCGATCTCAGCGCCTGTCACGTCGTCCGAGTAATAGGGCCGGAAGGTCGGGCGCGCGATGGCGGGCATCAGCCGCTCCCACTGCGCCTCTCCGCCCGAACAGGCGAGGGTCACGGCCGTGGGGAGCCCGGCGGCGACCTCGTGCGCGAAGGTGGGCCCCGACAGGACCGCGATCTCGCTCGCCGGGCAGGCTTCGCGCGCGACGTCGTTCATCAGGCGCCCCGTGCCCGCCTCGATGCCCTTCGAGCAAAGAACTAGGTCGCGCGGAGCATCGGCGAGGCCGGAGAGGACCTTGCCCAGGACCTGTGCGGGCGTGACTGCGAGGAGGATGGGAATACCTGCAAGATCCGCGAGGTCCCCGGTCGCGCGGATCGAGGAGGCGAGGTCGGTGCCTTTGAGGAATGCGGGATTGGCGTGATCGGTGTTGATCGCCTCGACCACTTCCGGCTCATAGGCCCAGATCAGCACGTTCCTGCCGTCGCTCGCGACCAGCTGGGCAAGCGCGGTGCCCCATGCGCCCGCGCCGATCACGGCGATTTCGGGTCTACCGCTCATGCCTTCACTCCCGCACCGCGCACCGCTTCGGCTTCCGGGTCGAGCGGCCAGCGCGGCCGCGCCTTGATGTCGAGCGGGTCGCCCGCCGCCCCGATCCACGCTTCGCCTTCCAGCATGATCCGCTCGCAACCCGCCCAGGCGATCATCGCGGCATTGTCCGTGCACAGAGCCAGCGGCGGGGCGACGAAGCGCATGTCGCGGCGTGCAGCGAGCGCCTCGAGCGCGCCGCGCACCGCCTGGTTCGCCGCGACCCCGCCCGCGACGACGAGCGCAGGCATCCGGTCGATCCGGGCAAGTGCGTGTTCGAGCCGGTCGATCAGGCAGTCCACCGCCGCCTGCTGGAACGCGGCGGCGATGTCGGCGGGCGCGTATTCGCCGCTTTCATGGGCGCGCAGAACCGCGCTCTTGAGGCCGGCAAAGGAGAAATGCGGCTCCTTCGATCCCGCGAGCGGGCGGGGCAGGCGCAGCTTCGAGGCATCGCCCTCGCGCGCGAGCCGTTCGACCGCCGGGCCGCCGGGATAGCCGAGCCGAAGGATCTTCGCGGTCTTGTCGAAAGCTTCGCCCAGCGCATCGTCGATCGTCGTCGCAAGGCGGCGGTAGTGCCCGGCGCCCTCGACGGCGAGGATCTGGCAATGCCCGCCCGAGACGAGCAGCAGGAGATAGGGAAAATCGAGGCTCGCGTCGGCGAGCCGCGGCGAGAGAGCATGGCCTTCGAGATGGTTGACCGCGAGCAGTGGCTTGTCCGCCGCCATCGCCAGCGCCTTGCCGCTGACGAGGCCGACCATGACTCCGCCGATCAGCCCCGGCCCTGCCGTGGCGGCCACGGCATCGACATCGGCAAGCGTCAATCCGGCATCGGCCAGCACCGCCTCGACCATCGGTGCGATCCGGTCGGCATGGGCGCGCGCGGCGATTTCGGGAACGACCCCGCCATAGGGCGCGTGCTCGGCTTCCTGCGAGGCGATGGCCTGCGCAAGGATCGTCCGGTCCGCCGCGACCAGCGCGACCGCGGTCTCGTCGCAGCTCGATTCGATCCCCAGAACGAGGGGCCGCGCGAACGTGCGGGCAGGGGTGGGGGACAGGCCGGTCATGGCGCTTCCACTTAAGCCTTGTCGGGGCTAGAGCAAGCACAGCCATGAGCCAATCACCGCAAGACAGCGCCCCCGGCGCCTATCGCATCCGCCTCGGCACGCGCGAATCCCCGCTTGCCATGGCCCAGGCCCACGAGACCCGCGCGCGCCTGTGCGCCGCGCACGGCTGGGACGAAAACGAGGTCGAAATCGTCCCTGTCGTCGCCAGCGGAGACAAGGTGCTCGACCGCCCGCTCGCCGAAATCGGCGGGAAGGCGCTGTGGACCAAGGAACTCGACGCATGGCTGGGCGAGGGGCGGATCGACGCCGCGGTCCATTCGGCCAAGGATGTCGAGACGATTCGGCCAAGCGAATTCCACTTCGCCGCCTTCCTGCCGCGTGCGGACCGGCGCGACAGCCTCGTCGGGGCGGAGAGCATCGCCGCGATCCCCCGGGGCGCGACAGTCGGGACGAGCGCGCCGCGCCGCGCCTCGCAGCTCCTCAATCTCAGGCCCGATTGCCGCGTGGTCATGTTCCGCGGCAATGTCGCGACGCGGCTGGGTAAGCTCGATGCGGGCGAGGCGGACGTTACCTTCCTCGCCGCTGCGGGCCTTGAACGTCTCGGCCAGAGCGCGGTCGGCCACCCGCTCGAGACCGGGGAATGGATCCCCGCTGCCTCGCAGGGTGTGATTGCGATCGAATGCCGCGCCGATGCGCCCGAGGTGACCGCGATGCTCGGCGCGATCGACCACGCGCCGACCCGCGCCGAACTCGAGGCCGAGCGCGCTCTGCTCGCCGCGCTTGGCGGAACGTGCCATTCGCCGGTCGCGGTGCTGTGCGAAGCCGATGGCGACGCCCTTGCCATGCGCGCCGCGCTGTTCAGCCCGGACGGAAGCGAGCGGGTCGAGGGCAAGGCCAATTTCGCACGCGCCGATCATGGCCCGGTGGCAGCGCTCGCCGAAGACCTGCTCAAGCGTGCCAGCCCCGCGATCACCGAGCATTTTCGCCAGAACGCATGAGGCGCCCTGTCATCGCCGTCCGGCCCGAGCCGGGGCTAGCCGCGACGCTGGCGCTGGCGCGCGAGATGGGGGTCGAAGCGCACGGAACGCCGCTGTTCGAAATTCGCCCCAGCGCATGGACGGCGCCGGACCCTGCCACGATCGACGCGCTGCTGGTCGGCAGCGCCAATGCCTTCGCCCATGGCGGGGCGGCGCTGGCCCGGTTCG
>Ga0207419_1000986_pt1 | contig 23103 bp, 26 predicted proteins | sample ElkSloMetagenome_4_FD_184723 | JGI IMG/M metagenome (GOLD analysis project Ga0207419, IMG submission 184723) | Hot spring microbial communities from Elkhorn Slough, Monterey Bay, USA - MD2A (version 2) | ecosystem: Environmental > Aquatic > Marine > Intertidal zone > Estuary: Microbial mat ... | reverse complement strand
AGCTTGAGATTGTCGGCCGAGGCATACCAGGTGTCGAACAGGATGGTCTGGGCCTGCAATTGCTTGTCGGCAACAGCGGCGATCAGCATCTCCCGGAAATGGTCATGTTTGGTTTTGCCATCGGCATCAGGCGCAGAGATGCGATAATCGACAGGATAGAAATCGTCCTCGGTACCCGTGCTATGCACGAGATTGACCACGCCAATGCCCCGCACCAGGCCACGTTCGGTCCCACTGTACTGCCGTTTCACCAGATCCATCTTGCGGGAATAGCGTTTATCCTGCACGCTATCATCCAGGATCAGATACGCATCGGGCGAGTCGGTAATGAGTGGTTGCGCGAGTTCCCACAGCGTGCGCGCGGTGTGGCGCTCGCGGCGCAGGTAGTCACTCACGGCGTCGTGGCTCACATCGTCCAGATGATCCGCCAAATTGGTACAGGTATAATTCACTGGCGTTGCCAGCAAATATTCGACATACTGTTGTTTGGTAATCATAGCCATAGACTACCACATGCGTGGCTCAAGCGAAAGTCCTACAGGTCTACATCTTTGAAGAACCTGTCGCCCTGGAAGCTGGTGATTGGGTAAAGATATTAGAAGAGTATAATCTACCTGCTCAACTCAATGGACAGCCGGTAAATTTGATTGTGTTGACGCCCGTAGCACACACATCCTTGCAACTCTCCGGTGCTCACAAGATGCAACCTCTCGTGTCCAATACTCAAGGAGTTGCAATGGCAGCGCTTACTGAAGGACATTACATCCTGGCATTCAAAAGTAATGATATCAGGAATGAAGTTGTACTAGACTATTCCATCACACGAACGTACCTAGTTCGTATCAGAGAGCGTTAGAAATATCAGATGAATAATCTTACTCTAACAATCACTATCGCTATTACAGTAGGAGGCATTATTCTGCTTATGTCAGTGGGGATAGTTACAGTGATTGTCATACAAAGAAATGTCGGACAACGTCGACAAACAACAACATATAATTGGAAACACACATCCAGAAGTCACTTTTCTAATAGAAGGTTTGCTCCTGCTAAGCCGATAGCTCCCCCACTACCACCGGAACCAGTTAAGGAAGATTTCATGTCATTAAATGGGGATGGTAATTTTGAGCCGAGTAAATTTTTGGCTCCTTTACCTGTACTACCTTCTTCCGGTCGGGCAATCAGATCTGATTTAACCATACGACTCAGTCAGGAAGTACAACTTCTACGCAGCAGAGGTTATCACACTGTTACAATTGGTCGCCACATAGAGAAGGAAGAACATTGTATACTCATACGCTGGCCTCCTGATGTACATGAGCAAGCGTCAATTCATGTCATCTGTCAAGCTAATTTTCCTACAGAACCACCGCAACTTATTGTTACCATAAACGAACTGAATGAGTATAGTGAAATTGCAGAATATTGTTTAAATATAAACTCACCAGTTATTGAAGAGTGGGATCATACAAAAAGTATTTTTCAGATAATAGATAGTGTAGTTGATATACTGCCTGGTTCTAGGATAGATAGGAGTTATCCATTTACCACAAAAATCACCGACTATTATAGCAAATTTCCTGGTGAATGACATCAATCTTTCTTTCAAGTTACTTTCTCAATTAGGAAGGAAAAACGGTAATGACATCTCCACAGTGGCCGCCACAACCCAATCAGACCAACCCGCAGCAAAGCCTGGAGGAATTGAAACGGCGACTTTCACAGGCCCAGGAAGTCATGGTTGATTCTAATGGACAATTGCAAAGTCCTAATGATCCGAGTGTGGCAAATCAACCACCACAAGGCAAAACGGTGCTCAAGCCCCAACGCTGGTTCTCGTGAAGCAGTTGAGACGCTCACGCGCTGCCTTGTGCCTGTCACTGCTCGTAGCAGTGACATCGCTCACAGCCGCACTGCACATATCTCAGCCATATTCTAGAGGTGCATGATGCAACAGACACATCTTCGACCAAGTCGCTGGAATAGCCTGCCCTGGTATGAAGCCAATCCAGGCCGGTTGGTGGTGGAACGACAGGCAATGTCGGAACGGTTTCCCTTCTTTCAGCTCGTGCGTGACGGAAATAAACTGGTCTGGATCGGCACTATTCAATCTAATCGTGGTAATCGCTATGAAATTGCGCTCTATTATCCCGATAATTTTCCGTCCGAACAGCCCAAAGTTTACCCGATAAACCCGGCTCTTACCGTCTGGAAAGATCCACAAGCTGGATATCTTAAGCACCAGTATGCTGATGGACACCTCTGCCTGTATTATCCAGGCGATCGTACATTTGATCAGAAAACCACAGCAGCAACGGTGGTTGCCGTCGCAGCAGCCTGGTTTTTCGCTTACGAGAGCTGGCTTGAGTCTGGAAAACAGCATTGGCCCGGTATTGAGGCAGATTGATATGACGAAAATAGAACATGTTTATGTAGCCTATACCGATGCCTATCAACGAATCGTTGAAGAATCGCGCATCAGTCCAGGGCGTGAAACCGGCGGTATCCTCGTTGGACGCGTATTCCATCTCCACGGGCAGAGTGTTCTGGTTATCGTGGCAGCCTCAGGTCCCGGTATCAGTGCCGATCGGCGTGGATACACCTATGCGCCAGATATCGATGAGCGTCAGCGTGAACTCGATATCTGGCGTGAAGCCTATCGTGCGTATCAGGTAGATTATGTGGGTGAGTGGCATAAACATCCACCAGGTATTCAGCAGTTGAGTAGTGGTGATCGACAGCAGATCGTCGAGATGCTCACTGACGAATCTTACTATCTGCCAGATGGTGTCTTCACTCCGCTGGTTACTATTGAGGATGGGGTATTTCTCTTTCATACTTACTATTCGCCCCGCGAAACGATGTCTCCAGAAGTGGTGGACTGCACTGTTATTCAGGGCAATATCCATGAACTGCTCGATCAGTTAGTTTTGCTGGAGGGTTCGTCAGATGTACCACCTGTAACCAACCAGGAACCTGCGCAACAGCGTTGGGGAGTAACAGACGAGGCAGTGGGGGCTGCACGTCAAAAGCTCGGATTGCATATTCCGACCATTGGCCCGGTTGTACCGCAGCAGTTTCGGGCCGATACGGTGATTATCGATATGCATGCCTATATTTCTCCTCCCGGCCATCCGGCGAGGAGCAGCAGACCGGTGCAGCAATCCCTGGATGAGGCAACGATGGAACCCCCACCATTTCCCTCCCCAACTCCACGCGAAGCGCTGCCCCCTGGCCCTCCATTACGTGGGTGGAGCGAACGAGAGTTAGTCGACCTGGAGCAGTATTGTGCGCGCCGCAATGCTCAGGTCACCTGTCTTCGGCATAGCGATGGAAAATTCCGGTTCACGATCACCTTTACTGGATCGGCATCCATCCATCCGCGCTATGTGACGGTGCCCCAACACTATGACACGCCTGAGGGCACGGTGGAAATTTTTTCGTCACCAAGTGAAAGTGATGAGTCTGTTAGCATGGACCAGATCTTGCTCGATGCCGAGAACGATTTTCCCAAACAACCGCCAACCGTCACGGTTCGGTTGAGTAACCAGCAAACTATCGATCTGAAACCGGAAGCCCTCTTTCCATCCGGCTGGCGTAGCCATCTTCGTATGCGGGATGTGCTCAAGGCAGTGCTTGACATCCTTCAGAAAACCGGGCCAGAACACCGTATCGGAACATTAGTCGAATATCACGGTCGATTAATCATTCGTGAGATTGAACATGTCTTCCGCTCCGTTGCGGATATTTGTGCCGATTTCAACCGTTCTTATTTATTCGAAAGGTCGGGTAACCCTCATTCATCTGACCAGGCAGACCAGAGGAAGTAATCATGTTTCTCACTGTTCCCGACTCTATCCTGGAGAGTACACTCCAGTCCTCTCAACGTGACGGCGGAAAGTTGTATGGATGCTGGCTGGATGAGGGTGATGTGGCGCAGGTTTGGGGCACCGACGCAGCAGCCGGTACCTACCTGGGGCGCTGGTTTATGGAGGAAACCCTTACGTTACCAGCTACCGTCGCTCAGTATATGCCGCCCGATGGCGAAGTGGTACTGATTGTGAGTGATACCCCGCGTTTGCGTATAGCTGCCTATCAGGTTGTCTCAGGACAACTCCAGGCCATACCTGGCGATATCATCCACCTCCACGCCGACTTTGCTGCACGCTTACGGGGACTGTTTGAAGTTGATCGTCTGGCTGATGTCTGTGTGACCATCATTGGACTGGGCACCGGCGGATCAATGACGGCCAATCTCCTGGCACGCTCTGGGGTTGGACATATGCGCCTGGTTGATTTCGATCGCCTCGAAGTGCATAACATTGCCCGTCATGTTTGTGATATGCGCGATATCGGGCGCTATAAGACGCGGGCGCTACGTGATCTGCTGGGCCATATCTCGCCGGCTATCCAGGTTGAAACATTTGAAGCTAATATCCTGGAACAGCCTGCCATCCTGGAAAAAGCAATTGATGGCTCCGCTATCGTGGTTGCTGCCACTGATAGCGAACCGTCGAAAGTAGCAATCAACAGCGTATGCTGGCCGCGGGGTATCCCTGCTGTCTATGGTGCTGCCTATAACCGGGCGTTCGGTGGTGATATTTTTCGGGCAATCCCTTCCGATGGAGCCTGCTACAACTGCTTTCAGGCCGTGGTCTCGGAGTTCTTCGGTCCGCCGCCCGCAGCCACAGATGATTTGTCACCCGGGTATGCCGATCCGGAACGGATGGCTGACTTGATTGCTGAACCGGGTCTGGGTGTTGATGCCGGAGTGATTGCCCTGCTGATGACACAGATCACGCTTACCACATTATTGCATACGTTGAAACTGGAAACGACCCTTCCCAATACACCAACCAACTGGCTCCTCTTTGGCAATCGTGCCGAGTGGATCTTTCAGAAGCCGTTGGAGAGTATGTTTATTGATGTTCCTCGGCAACCCGACTGCCCGACATGTGGCGATTATGCCGCACACCATCTTAATATGACCCACGAGCAAGCGGCGCTGGCTGCCGAACGGATTCTTTCCGAGGCTCCAACCGTCGAATCACCGCTGAAGCAGCGGAATTAGGGCCCATATAGCATACGGTTCCATACAATCACTGTATTGCCATGAGGAGACTGAGACTATGCCAACCAATCGCCAAAACACCATGCAGCTCAATCGCGCCCATGTGAGTGATGAAGAGTCGAAGAAAAATCAAGGAAAATTAGATGACTTTATTCGTCAGATCGGTGACGAGATGGTACGAGGCCCTATTCGGGTGTATAACAATGTGTTCACCAGCCTGTTTCGACTTTTCCGGGTTATGCCGGGAACGGCTGTAGTGGTAATTGGCAATGGTCAGGTGCTGGAAGTATTACCTGAAGGGAGCTACCACGCCCTTTCATTCCCGGTGATGAGTCGTATTGATCTGTTCATCGTTAATGTGCGTGAACGCACACTTAGCATCGAAACAACCAAGGAATTCAATCTGTTTTATCAACCAGCAGGCAAAGAGGTGATGGATGGCATCCCAGTACAAGTAGATGTAAATGTAGCCGTAACCTATCAAGTGGTGCAACCTGATAGAGTAGCGCTGTATGTGGAACAGCCCGTCACTATGCTCTATGACACAGTACTTGAGTCAATGCGTTCAATTGTTGCCTATACCAAGTACCGCGATTTTCAGGCGGGTGGCAATGCCGGATATATGATCGCGCAGCAGCTTCAGCAGCGCGGTGTTGAGGCCAATCTGGGGATCCGCGTAACCAATGTTCAGATTACCCATTTGAGCGGAGCGGAAGAACTGGATAAGGCCATGATGAATGCTTATATCAAACCCCAGGCTGCCCAGATTGAAGCGCAGGTTGAGGCGATCCACCAACGGAATCAGATGCAACTGGATATGGAACGCGCGACGACCCAGCGCGATATATCCCGACTGATCGAACTCACACCGGTATATGTGGCCCAGTTCCTTCCGGATCAGTATGAACGGATTTTTGGCAATCGAACGTTAACCGATCAGCAGCGACTTCAGGCTCTCACTGACCTGGCACGCGCCGGGATGCTGGGCACAATGATGGGTGATGGCGAAAACATGCAGGCATTTCAGGGTGCATTGCAACATATGTTAACCGGAATGCAACCGGTCTCACCCCAAACTGCGCAACCAACACTAAGTGGTACTACACCTGCACCCGGAGTACCGACTAAACTGGGCGTAGGCAGCAATAGTGGTAGTGGTAGTAGCAGCCAGTTTGCCTACACAACCGGTTTAAAGCGATTGCAGGAAGAGGTGTCGGTAATGTTGAGTCAAGGCTGGAGTGCGTCCTTAAAGGATGATATGGGCAATTTCTATGTTCACGTTCATTTGTCTGACTCACAGGGAAAGGAAACTCTTGACATCTACTTTTTCTGCACAGCGCAGTATCCACAACAAGCACCTACCATGTTTCTTGAAGTCAATGGAGTTCAACAATCATATATGCCGACCGCGTTGCAGAACTGGACACCGCAGGTATCGCTCATTGATCTGGTTGGCGCTGTTGTGACTGCCTATTAATATATTTGGCTTTAGCCACGCTGACATGTCACTGGTTCTTCAATAAACAATCTGGTTGAGGTTTATCCACGTGAGTTACCAGAAGGGAGCTTAAAAGTAATGCATGCGCCGTTTATTTATGTCAGTAATCCCGGTGAATACCACTATGCTGATCACTGGAGTTCACATGGAATTGAATTGAAAGCAAAACAGGGATGCCATGCTATCTTTGTTGCTAAAGTTCCTTTCATTCCCAGCTTTATGACCAGTGACTTCACCCGCACCCTGGCCGGTGGTGAGAAAATGAGCCGTATCCACCTGATTACCCAGCGCCAAGTGCGGTTTATCAACGACCTGATCAATGCCCGGCTGCTATCCGATGGCGCGGTGTCTATCGAACTCCGGTTTATTGCGCGACCGTCAGGTGTGCCTGACCAGCAGAGCAAGATAGATATTGTCTTCCTGGGCAAAGTCTTTCATGCGAATCGACACAAAGCCAGAGAATTATGCGGCCAGTTCTGGCGTAAGTTCATCAGTCATTATCCACTTGAAGATCCATTCAACTACCCGATTGAGGCGGTTGCGGAAGAAGAACATTTACAATATCTGATGCCAATACCGCTGGAACAGATCAGTAGCCAGCATATACTGGAAATTCGCAAATTCGAGGATGTCGATCCCTATGCCGGCGATCCCTCTACACCTCTGGGCTATTTTCCGCACCCGTTCAATCCGACGGTGGATGCGACGGCCTTTGGCCGGTTTCTCGAAACCCTCGCTCAACAGCCGCAACTCTGCGTAGCCAGCATCTGCTTGCAACCGGCAGCGCTGTTTCTTGATGAACTACGTGTGGTCAACCAGTTGCTCTCCAATTATGCCAATATGTGGAGTGAATCGGCTGAAGGACCTCAGACAAACTGGTTAGCGCTCTATCGCAAAGAGCGCTATCAAGATATCCATCGCACCTTCTGGCCGCTAATTAACCAGCGCAATCACCTGTTCAAAATAAAAATCCAGGTGCTGGGTCAGCATGAAGCCCCTGATGATGTTTTGGAGGCGCTTGGTTCCGAATTAATCGAAAATACTACCGAGGAGCCGCGCCGCTGGACACGTGAGCGCCCTGAAGCGCCCAGTGATGTGGCAACGGCCACCTATAACTTCTTCTTTCTTGAGCATCGTCCCTGGGGTCAACCACACCTGGATGCGACTGCGCGCCGGTTGCGCTTTCTGGTAACGCCGATTGAAGCGGCCGGCGCATTTCGCCTGCCGATTCCGCCCGAGAGTGGCTATCTACCCGGTCTGGAAGTGCGCGATGAACCGTTTGTGCTGCCACATGAACGTAGCAGTGATCTTCGTAAGAAAAACATTATTTTGGGGAACATACTTCATCGCGGGCAGAATAGCGGACATAAATTCCGTATTCCAATTAATGAATTAACCCGACATGGTCTTATTGCCGGAGCTACAGGTACAGGCAAAACCAATACCTGTTTGTTACTCCTGTCACAACTATGGAAGGACTATCGCATTCCTTTTCTTGTAATGTATCCTATAGACAAGCCTGATTACCGCCTTCTGATGGCTGATCCACATATACGTGATGATCTGCTTATTTACACGGTGGGAGACGAAACCACATCTCCTTTTCGCTTCAATCCCTTATATGTACCACAAGGAATTTTACTTAAGACCCACATGAGCCTACTCATGCGCTGTTTTACGGCAGCCTTTAGTATGTGGGACCCCCTCCCGGCAGTTTATCGCGCTGCAATCCGGCGGGTTTATGCTGATGCAGGGTGGGATCTTGAGCGTGGTAAAGGGGGCGACCCTCACACGCGAATCCCTACGATGACACAGTTTTATGACACGCTTGTACTGGTTTCTGATGAAATGACTTCGGGCTATGGTGAAGAAGCCAAGGGGAATGTCAGACAAGGTGCTGAGATTCGTATTCGTGATTTGCTGCTGAATGCTGGTTCAGTGGTTAATGCAGTGATGGGCGCCCCGATAACTGAAATAATGGCCCATCCTACGGTAATGGAATTAGGGCGCGTTGGTTCTCCTGAAGATACTGCCTTAATTATGGGTTTTCTGCTGATGCAACTGGTAGAAGAACTACAGAGTCGTCATAAACGTCTACCTGCGCATAGTCGGAGCGAACAAATTCATATCACCCTTGTAGAAGAAGCTCATCGACTGATGTCGGCAGGGCATAGCAGTTCAGAAGATTTCGCTGATCCACGTGCCAAGGGGGGGGAGGATTTTGCCAATATTCTGGCTGAAGTACGCGGCTTTGGCGAGGGAATACTTATTGCTGAACAGATACCAATGCAACTGGTGAATGGAGCTATTGGAAACACTAATTTGAAGATCATGCATCGCATTGAAGATAAGGAGAGTTTTAACCTGTTTAATGACATACTGAATCTAAATGAGCGGCAAAGGGAGTATGTACGATCGCTCATGCAGGGACAGGCTGTCGTGCGCGGTTATGATGGACGCCCCGTTTTTGTACAGGTACTAAATTATCTCGACCAGTATCAAACTATGGATGACCATACCATTGTTGATGATACTGATGCAGCAGTACAACAGTTTATGGCTGGTAAATCGGTTATTATTCCTGCGTACCAACCTTGGGTCCCTCCTACCAAAATGTCAGATTCGATCAAACCACCTGATCCTAATTCGATGCAGCATGCAAACAATCCAAAGCAGTTTGTGCAGTGGAAACTTGAGCAAACTGACTATAACATTCCAGATATAGTTATGAACAGTCTTCCTACCCCCACCCGTCCAACAGTCGCTTGGACGCAACTGGAAGTATATTGTCAACAACTTTTAGGGCCGTACCCACAATTTTATGAGGCGATGCGATTCTATTTAGAAGAAGTGGTAGCTCTGTTGAATGCCTCGGGCTATCCGACTCTAGAAACCGTGCTGGTAGAGTTTGATCAACGGTTTACACGCACATAAGCACAACAAGGAATTAACCCATGGCAGGGCGATCAGATAAGTCGACTGCAAAACCAAAGGCCGGGGACAAACCAAAGGCTATAGCTGGCGTCTCGCCGAGTCGTAAGCAAGCAAATGCCTTTAAGGTTTCCGCACCGAAAAATTCGGCTTCAACCGTGCATAAAAATGACGTTGCCCGCAAGGTTGCCAGACTTGGGGTACGTAGTCCAACCCGCGATAGGAAAGAAAATAACTACAACACTGCTACTAGATCAAAAGGTGTAAATAAGACGAAAGTAACCCCGTCTACAACCGATGTTTCGACACGTCCTAAGCAAGAAGTTGGTCGTAAGTCATCTGGGGACAGGAACCAATCGGCTATTAAGACGTTAAAAACCACCTTTGCGAATGGAGTGGCTGCTATATTCGTGACTGGAGCATCATTTTTTCCTGTTTTCGCAGCCAGGAATAGTCCTTCCTTACACGAGCAACCCAAAGAGTCGAGACAGGTTGTAAAACCTGTTGTCCAGGCGGGAAATAGAATAAAGCAAATCAAGGAGTATCAAGAAAACTTTTTAGATGTTGCGAAAGGTTTAACAGAACGACCACTTTCAGAAAGTTCTCCCCCACCAGAGAGGCGACGCAAACGCACTACCGGTAAAGTTTAATAACAGGGGGACTGTGATTATACTAAATAATTTAACGGCATCATCGATAAGTAAAATTACCCTGTAAATTGATTAACGATAATTATATAAACAACTTCGCGTGTCGCTAGCTAACGACTATCACAACGAGGAATTAACCAATGGCAGTGCGCTCAGATAAGTCAACCACAAAATCAAAGACTGTGGACAAACCAAAAACTAGAGACAGAGTTTCGATGAACCGTAGACAAGAAAATGCGCGAAACATGGCAAAACCTCGTGAGCGTATTTTTGCGCATGCCAAAAAAGAAAGTGGTCGCAAAGCAGATCTAGCTAATAAGCAGCGTTTGAGGATAAAGCGGAGTTTGGGGATAGCTAAGAGCAGAAAAGACGGAAAAATTCATGAGCAGAAACAGTATAAAGCTGATAAGATAAAATATTCGCAAATTCATGTATACAAAAAAGATGGGCGCAGGGGGTATATTGATGCCCTTCAAAATATCTCTAAAAAAAACAACGAAAAAGATAATACTATCAAATCGGACATACGCGAATATAAAAATGTAAACTTTGGAAGGTTAAATAAAAACGAAGCGGTGCTTGACAAATCAAAGCTTCAGAAAGCCATTAATCAAGTGAAAAGCTATAATAATGCAACAGTTCACAGTCGTAAATATCCTGAACTTCGGGGGCAAATAAAAGCGCAGAATTTCATCCTCGATGTAGCTAAAGCAAAGCAACCAAATGCTCAAGTATCTAGAGAAGCCCAGCAATATGCACGCAAGCAAGGTGTAAAGTATATCGAGAAATAACCTGCTAAAGGAGGTTTTTAATCATGGCAATCATAGAACAAATCATCAAAATTTTTGGTGATGCTGGAGTGGCATTTGATAAAACCGAAAATGATTTAGAGGACTCTATTATCTGGCTCGATCTAGCTGCCTCTATTAATCAAGCGGCTCCGGAACGATTTCGATTAATCATCTTTGCGCTCGTTGACGTATTTGATAGTCCTTATGTGCGGTTTCTCGTCTCGCCATTATGTAGTCAGCCAGAAGCTACCCTGGTAGCACAGACAACACAGGCAATGGCCCGCCTCAACTATGATCTGGTAGGCACAAAGTTGGTGTGGGATACAGACAATGATATCGGTTTAGTGATGGATGTACCGATATCGTTTTTAGACGCAGAACGATTGGAATGGATTCTTGAGCGTCTGATAGATGACATTGAGGTTGTGATGCCTGAATTGACAAACCTTGTTTCTTCAGACAGCACGGAGAGCTACCAGGCAGAGGATCTACGTGATTTAGCCGAACAGTTTGCTGCTGTGTGGAAGGATGATCTACAACTCGATTTTTCGGTCGGTAGTATTGAGCGATTTGAGCAGCAGGTTGATAACGAGTATCGCGAGTTTATGATCAATGAAGGAATTCTCGATAGAAATATACTAGGATTTGGTGCCTATATTGGTGACGTACTGGTTCGCCATGCTCAGGGTATATGGGAGATCGCTGAAGAAGTAGAAAAGAGCCAGGTACGTGCAGCAGAACAGCGCTATCAACCATTTGTCACTGCCCGAAGCTTTTTATCACATTCTCGTTCGCTGCGTCCATCAGTACTGTTGCGGCGTGCCATCCGATGATGAAAGCGTATTAAAATGTCCTAGGAACGCACTCCTTTATTTTCTCGATACCGAAAGCGTTGTAGACTATGCCAGGATTTAACGAATACGGCGAAATGGTTGACGAACCGGAAGAATCGGGGCGTGCGCAGGATTCTAAAAGGATTATGCCACCGCTTGATAATCGAGCGCTTGCGCACGAGCAATTGCTCTTCCAGGTTCATGCGGCGATTGCGCATAGTTTTGCGAATAGGCGGAATGCGTTTCAGTCCGCGATCAGAGCGTTCCTGAGATACCTGTTGGGAGATGGAGCCTTTGTCTCCAAAGATCAGACCAAAGCAATCGCATGTCATCTCCGGGATAGGTGTCCGATCATCGACATTTCCGGGTGTGATACCAAAGTCGGGTGTATACTTAACGTATGAGACGATTACAGATAACCCACCACTTGTCGGTTGATGACCTGAAACAGCGCCACCGGGCGGCCCACGATCCCGTCGAACGGTCGCACTGGCAGATCATCTTGCTGCACGCCCAGGGACATCCGGTCACAACGATTGCCCAGATGACCACCTATTCCACCGTCTGGATCTACGAAATCCTGCATCGCTATGATGCACACGGCCCGGCGGGAGTCGGCGACCGCCGCCATCACAATCCCGGCCAACCGCCGCTCGTGCCGCCCGATGTGCGCGAGAAACGCGATGCCGCCCGCGACGACCCCCCACCCGATGGTGGCCTCTGGACGAGCAAAAAAGTCGCGGCCTGGCTGGCCCAGGAATTGGGCGTCGATCACATCCATGCCCCACGGGGATGGGAAATGCTCCGGCAATTGGGCTATCGGTCGTATGGGCCCCGTCCCCGGCATCGCAAGGCCGACCCGGAAGAACAGGAGGCATGGAAAAAAAACGGCCCGACCTGATCGCGCAGATTCGTGCCGACCATCCGCACGTGCCGTCGTGGGAGCGCTGGACGATGGATGCACACCGCATTGGCTTGAAGCCGATGGTGCGCCGCATCTGGGCCCGCAAAGGAGAACGCCCCATCATCACCGTCCACCAGCGCTATCAGTGGCGCTACCTGTACGGGTTTGTCTGCCCGCAGAGCGGCGAGACGTTCTGGCTAATCCTGCCCACGGTGTCGGTCGAGGTGTTCAGCCAGGCGCTGGGCGAACGCGCGTAGTTTCTCGGCGTGGGGCCGGACAAGCACCTGATCCTGGTGCTGGATCAGGCGGGATGGCATACCAGGGACCGCGTGGTGGTGCCGGACGGTATCCATCTGCTCTTTCAACCAGCGTAGTCCCCGGAGCTGCAACCCGCCGAGCGGTTGTGGGAGGTCACCGATGAAGTCCTGGCCAATAAGCATTTTGACACCATTGATGACCTCATAGAAGCGCAGGAAGAACAGTGTGCCCAGATCCACTCCACCCGGCAGGAAGAGATGTGTTCACGCACATTGTACTATTGGTGGCCGTTGCTGGCCTGATGATACGATAAGTGATTACCCGGATTTGGTATGAGGAAACCGGTGAGGAGTTCACCCTGCTCGTTGACGATGAGGTGAAGTTTGAAGCCATACAACCAAACCATCGACGATGTGCCCCGCGCTGCCAGATCAAGCAACACCTGATGCTGGCTGATACGCTTGGTGTTGCAGACCGCCAGCACGGTTGAGTCGACGAAGGACATGCCGGCACACTGCCCACGACAGGGTAAAAAAGAGAAGGGGCGTCAAGGTGCGCGGAACAAGGTCGATACAGCGAGTATAGCTCACCAGATCAGAGAAGTCCGTCACCAAATGAGGGAGGACATAGCCCAGATACTACGCCTTGAAATGACGATACTGGGATTGGTGAACATGGGTCAGAATAGTCATGATTTCACGTTCGCAGCGGTGCGGCGTACGGCGATGGCGGCGAGAGCCAACCGCCAATTGCTGCTGCGCCCAAAACGGGGCAAACGTTTGCCAAGAATCATCGACAGCACAGAACAAGGTTCGTAAGCTCATAGGTACATCCCGCACAGTCCTTTTTTGGTGATTTTTGGAAAGGATACACCATTTTGAGCCAGGTATCCACGTAGGGAGCGCTATCCACCGTATCCCGAACTCAGGTTATCATTATTACAACGATGGAGAAATGCACCATGACCCGACTTAACCCATATGGCGAGATCATCGAGGAAGATCAAGAAGATCATCAAAATGATAAAACGAAAGATAAGAAAGTTGTATTTGCACCGGATCAACCAGATCAAGCCGATCAAGAATTTACGCCAAATCCTTCGTTTCAGCCATTTGAACCGTCGCCAAGGCCACAACCACAGCCACCATTTGCCGCTCCACCAGCGCCGCCTCTGCCTATGCCGGATCAACGGACCAACGTACTTCTGCTCGTGATCAGCGGCGTATTTTTCCTGGCCGTGTTGATTACCCTGTTCGCAATTGTTTTACTGATTAACCGGGATCCCGTAGCGGAAGAAGATCCCGGCATAAGTCCTAGACCGGTCTTTCTGATAGTCACTGCAACGCCTGAAGTTGGTACCGTAATGCCTGTAGAACCATCAGGTCGTACGGAAACACCGGTTTCTAAGAAAACACCGGTTCCTGAGGAAATACCGGTTCGTATTGAGCCGTCATCGGTTGATGAGGTTATAGAACTGAGTGTACTGGAGGGGCATACGGATCACGTTGTAAGAGTAGCCATTGCGCCTGACAGCAAAACTATAGCGTCGGCATCGGGAGATAATACAATCAAGGTGTGGAACGCAACCACAGATGTTTTACAATACACATTGATGGAACATACAGATTTCGTACGGGGTGTAGCCTGGTCACCTGATGGACAGAGCCTGGCCTCAGCCTCCAGAGACAAAACCGTTCGCTTGTGGAATGTGGATGATGGAACACTCCTGTTTACATTTCCACAGCATACGGAGGAAGTCTGGAGTGTAGCCTGGGCGCCCGATGGCGAAACCCTCGCTTCAGCCGCATGTGCGAGTCGTGACGATGATAACTGCCACGCTGGTGAAATTCTGCTCTGGCGCAAAGATGGAACCGTGTTGCACCAGTTGCACGATATGGAAACGGAAACCGTCGGTGGTGTCAGTGTCGCATTTGCTCCCGATGGACAAACCCTGGCGGTTGCATCAAAAGACACGACTGTCTGGCTCTGGAACGTGAGTGATGGCACACTCCAGGAACGTCTGACCGGACACACAGATTTCGTCTGGGACGTGGCATGGTCATCTAATAGCGAGACTCTGGCCTCAGTTTCTAGAGACCAGACCGTCCGATTATGGAACATAGGTACTAGTTCTGTACGCACCTTAAAAGGACACACGGATTTTGTCTGGGGTGTGGCCTGGCATCCCGATGACGAGATCCTGGCTTCAGCCTCCAAAGACCAGACCATCCGATTATGGGATGCCGATGACGGTAAAGCGTTACGCACGTTGGAAGGGCATACCGATGGCGTCGTTAGCCTGACATTCACCCCAGACGGGCAGAGGTTGGTCTCAACTGCACGGGACGGAACCGTGAGATTGTGGGGGATACCATAGCGTACTTGTGAACGAAAGAACTGAGCAGTTCTTGAGCGGTGGTGATATTATAGACAGACCTGCGGTGAAATGTCAAGCGACAATGTTGAAGGAATGTACGAGCAGAACTGGATGTCGCCCAGTTCCGCGATCAGCCCGGCGGTCCAGACCGGATCCAGGCCCGGCACACGGTCCACGGTCTGGGTGATCCCCGCCAACTCCCGGGCACTCGTTGTGTTCAGCGTCGTGACCTGCTGCGGCAAGCCACGAATCGCGGCCAGGGTGGTGCTCAAGACGACCCGCAGCGGTTCATCCAATCCCTTGTCCAGGCGGTACGAATCACGGGCCGCGCGGTGCAGGGTGGCAGCGCGGGCGTTGGGATCGGCAAACGTCCCACGCCCGTGCTGCTGGAGGTAGGCGGACAGATCTTCCAGCGACGGCCGGGCCAACTCCTCGGTGGTGACGTCCTCCAGCACGGCACACCTGGTAACCCCAAACGGATCACCGAAGGGGGACACCTGCCCGAACGACGAGCAGGACAAGAACAGAAAGCTGCGGCAGGAATGCTTCTCACGGGCCAGGTTCTCAACCAGGTGGCAGCGCAAGCGCGTGCGGCGCTGGAGCGGAGCAGAGCGCAGGTCGAGCCGAAACGGGATCGGCAGGTTGCGTCCGAAGCGCACCCGCTCAGCAATCAGGAAGGCATCCAGGCGATCCGTCTTGGGCAGTGCATCGTCGTTCACAGCGAGAGCATCGTACGGGCAGGTTCGGGTGTCAACGGGTGAGCGGGAGCAGCTAGGGCTTGTCAGCTCTTTAACCCTTTGCTATAATCGCCCAATATGATATTCGGTTTGTATGTTCGTGGACAAAAAGGATGGGCGCACACCCTGAGAGTCTGCTGGCGCGCTTGAAAACGATCCCCGATCCGCGACGGCGGCAAGGGCGCATGTATCCGTTACCTGCCCTCCTGGGCATGCTGCTGCTTGGCGTGCTCCATGGGCGCGATTCGCTGCGCGGGGCCTGGGTCTGGGCGGAGCAGCAATGGCCGTCCCTCTGGCGCACCCTGGGCGCACGCAGTCCCCATTTTCCCTGCTATCAGACGGTTCGCGGGCTGGTGGCGCGCCTGGATGCCGACGCGGTCGACCGCAGCGTCCGTCCCTGGGTCGAACAGGTGCTGGAGCATCCCGTTGGAGTGTGACCAAGATCCGTGACTCTCGGTTTCCCGCATCAGGCAGCCCGACGGAAAAGATCGATGTCGAGCATCAACTCCCACTGCGGGGCGACAGATCCCTTCCCCATATAGCGCCGCTCGTGCTGCTGCTGCCGATGAGCGGCCCAGGAGGTCTCCCACTGCCCATTGATGCGGATGGCCCGCAGGTCCAGCACCGCTTGCGCCCCGTCTTCGGTCCAGCGCATGCCCGACTGCTCCAGGCGATCCTTCACCCCATGCCGACACGCGCCTTCCACCACCCCCGTCCCGATGGGCCAGCCCTGCGCCAGATACTGGTCATAGCGCATATATGCCTGGTTGCGCCGATAGTAGCCTGCCGTCCGCAGCAACGCCGTGCGCTGCGATGTGGTCACCGCTTCATCGCTGGCGACCCGTTCCAGCCAGGTGATAACCCGCTGCGTTTCCCCCCGCAGCATCTGCGTCAACCCGCACCGCATCCACTGCTGCCGATCCGGGTGCGTGTCCCCCAGCCAGGCGGTGACGGCATCCCACAGATATTCGGTGGCGTGAATGATGTCCAGCACCAGCGTGTGCTGCGGGAGGTGCGTTTGCATCTGCTGTTGCAATGCCTCCGCGCCATCGGTCAGCGCCACCCGCTGCTGGATGTGGGGCTGATCATGCTGACGCACCCGCTGCGCCAGGCGTTCCAACGCGATGGTCTTGCCCGCCAGCGTCGCGCGCAGTCCCTCTGTGTTACTATGGAATGAGACAGATCACTCACCTGTATTTCGTTGCGAGGGCGAGGAGATGACTGATGGATAGGAACACCCACATCCCACCGACCGCCAGGGGCGATGGATCGACTGGGCCAACGCCCGAAGTGCAGCCCGCTGGCGACCGACCCACACGCACCGCTGCGGACAAGCTCCGCATCTTGCAGGAGTATGAGACCTATCCGCCCGGATCACCCGAGCGGGGGGCACTCATGCGGCGTGAGGGCATCTATACCTCCCAGATTTCGAAGTGGCGCAAGCAACGTGACCGCGGGGCGCTGGATCGGCTGGCTCCGCAGCCCCGTGGCCCCAAACCGACCCCGCCCAATCCGCTGGCTGACGAAGTGGCCCGGCTGCGGGCCGAGCATGCCCGCTTGCAGGCCCGCCTGGATCAGGCTGAGCTCGTGATCGACGTGCAAAAAAAAATTGCGCAGCTGCTTGGAACCGAGCGGCCAGCGCCGCTGGAGACCGAGCAGCTATGCTAGCCGCCAGTGCCACACTCGCTCCGGTCATCGGCGTCGCGGCAGCATGTCGCCAGCTGGGTGTGCCGCGCAGTGCGTACTATCGCGCCCGGCGGGCCTGCTGCGCACCGACACCAGCAGATGGTACGCCAGCGCATGCCGATGGATCGACCGATGGGCCGGTGGCGGCGCATGGGCACGCACCCATGCTGCCAGCGACGGCCCTTGCCAGCCCGCCCTTTAGGGGCGGACAGCACACATGTTTTCCACTGACTCATCAGGCAACCGTGCGGTGATGCTCACGCTGGCCAACGCGCTCCGTCAGGTAGACGGGTGCTCCCTGCGGTCGGGCTGCCTGCCAGCACTCGGTCGACCAGTTGGGCGCGTCAAATTGGGTGAGGGTCCAGGCAATCGGACGCTCGTCCTGCTGCCACAGCCGCTGCCAGAGCCGATCGCGCCCCAGCCGAAACAGGCTGTCGCGGGCGTGCCACGGGCGGCGCCGTCCCGTCTGGGACACCTGCGACAGCCAGTCCTGCGCCGCCTCGTCGCCCAGACACAGCGTGATCAGGGTCACGATCGCCAACACCAGCACCAGGACGGCCTGATGCTGCGGATCCCGCACCTGACTGGCTTCCCATTGCCAGCCACTGGTCTTCCAATCGCGGAACAGGGCTTCAATCGCCCCGCGGCGCCGATACTGGCGCACCAGATCCCAGGATGGTGCGCACCTGCTCACCAGCACCAACGGTTCGCGGCACGTTGCCCGCCAGTACGCGATGACCGTGACCGACCGCCAGCCCTGCTTTTTGAAGGCCTGTCCCGTGCCTAACCAGCGCTGCCCCGCCGCCGCCAGCAGGCAGCGTAGCGCCACCGTGGTGCCATCGGCCTGCCGCAGCCGGGTCTGTCCTTGGACGCGCACCAGATAGTCCCAGCCATGGGCGACGACCAGGTCGGTGCAGGCGGGACAGCCAAAGGCGCGATCCGCCACCACGGTCACGGTGACGCCGTCCGGGAGGATGGCGGCAACCTGGGTCAGCAGCGTCTGGCAATCGGTCCAGTAGGACTCCGCATGCGGATGCTGAGCTTGCCACAGAATCCCGGCAAGCGGGATGGCCCGGCCACGATACCAGCGTGCCGCCAGCAAGACGCGCACGACATCGGAATGCCCGCTTTCGTCCAGGATGAGCCAGACCCGCTGGCGGGTGGGCATGCGCTGGAGCATGCGTCGCACCATCCGCCCGTACATCGGCACCGCCTGCCCGAGTTCCGGGTCATTCAGGATGCGGCGCAATCGACGTTCGTGACTGGCCGCCTGGACGGTGCCCACACCGATGTGGGTATGGGTGGTGGCGACGCGGCGCAGCACCAGCGTGCCGGCCACCAGAACGCCTACGACGAAAAACACCAGGCGCTGGCGGGCCGGGCGGGACAGATCCGGCAGCTCGTGCAGCAAGGTCTCGACAGCGGTGGTGAGATGCGTTATGCTGGGCATGAGTCTGGCTCCTTTCCTGATTGATTGGTGGTACAACAATCATAAAAGGAACCAGGCTCATTGTCACGTCCTGGTAGCTTGTCTGCGGCAATACAGCAAACATACGTTCTGTCCGCCCCTAAACCGTTGAGGTTGGAGGGTTAGCCAGCAGTACGACGACCATTGCCGCCAGTTATGCTCATACCTGTGCTGTGACCAGTACAGGCGGCGTTCGCTGTTGGGGAGCCAACTGGTCTGGACAACTTGGCGACGGCACAACCACTGACCGCGTAACACCGGCCAACGTTGTCGGACTACATGACGGAGTGACCGATATTACGGCCGGACGTAACCATACCTGTGCCGTGACCGGCGCAGGTGGTGTTCGCTGCTGGGGGTATAACTGGTCTGGGCGTCTCGGTGATGGGACAACCACTGACCGTGCAACGCCAGTGGATGTTATCGGGCTGAGTAGTGGTGTTACTGCCATCGCTGCCAGTGAATGGCATACCTGCGCTGCAAAGCATGCCGGCGACGTTCATTGCTGGGGCCGCAATAACTATGGTCAACTCGGAGATGGAACGACAACCAACCGGATGACACCAGTAGCTGTTACCGGATTTGATGCAGTGTATGACCTCCGTGGACGGGTGCAGAACAGCAGCGGCACCGGCGTATCAGGCGTCACTATTGCCGCAGGCAGCGAGACAACGACCACTGCCAGCGACGGCACCTACACTCTGAGTGGACTGGCAGCAGGGTCTTATACGATCAACGCCTCAAAGACGAACTGCACCTTCGCGCCGTCCTCACGTTCGGTGAGCGTGCCACCTGATGCGACTGGACAGAACTTCACTGCCACCTGTACAATACCGGACACCACGCCACCAGATGGCTACATTACCGCTCCTTCCGCGGGACAGACCATCGGGCCGTCTACCATTACGTTCTCAGCCAGTGCCTGGGATAACAGCGGCGGCAGCGGCGTTGATCGAGTCGAATATAGAGTGTACTATAATGGATTCTGGCATGATGCAGGATCTGACAGCAGTTCCCCGTATGCGGTGTCCTGGACACCGCCGGATGGTCTGACCTCGCAGCACCTGCAATTTGCTATCTGGGTGTATGACCAGGCCGGTAACTATGTGGTTGATCCAGGCGGGAAAGTTTATGTGAATTTCGAGGCTCCGACCATCTCCAGCATCTCCGGCACGGTTACGGACAACAGCGGCAACGGTGTGTCAGGCGTCACTCTTTCTGCAGGGAGTACCTCCACCACAACGGCAAGTAATGGCACCTACACGCTTAATGGCCTGGCAGCAGGAACCTATACGGTCACTGCTGCCAAAACTGATTGTACGTTCTCGCCCTCCTCACGTTCCGTGAGCGTGCCGCCCGACGCAACCAGTCAGAATTTTACTGCTGATTGTACTGTGCCAACCTACACCGTATCGGGTCAGGTCACTGACGGTAGTGGCAATGGCGTATCAAACGTGACCATCACCGGCGGTGGGCAATCCATCACAACCAGTAGCAACGGCAGTTACACCATCAGCGGGCTGACGTCGGGCAGCTACACCATCCGGGCATCCAAGACGAACTGCACCTTCTCGCCCTCCTCGCATTCAGTGAGCGTGCCGCCTGATCGCAGTGGGCGCAATTTCACCGCGAGTTGCACCACACCAACTTACACAGTGTCAGGCCGGGTTACTAATAGCGATGGCAATGCTGTATCGGGGGTAACCATTTCAGCAGGCGGCAAGACTGCCACCACCAATAGCAATGGAAGCTACACGATCAGCGGGCTGGCAGCAGGCAATTACAATATTAGCGCGTCGAAAGATGGCTACACATTTGAACCCGCTTCCCGCTCGGTGAGCGTACCGCCCGATACAACCGGGCAAGATTTCACTGCAACGCAACTTGTCACAGTGAATCCCCAGGTCAGCGTTTCTCCAACAAGAGGAGTGTACGGGACTGTCTTTCAAGAGCCAGGTAGCGGATTTACCCCTGGTGGTCAGGTTAGACTGGAGTTCCGCCATCCCGATGGAAGCATACATACTAAAATCGTGCAGGCTGACGCAAGCGGCAGATACAGCAATAGTTACACCATGCCAAATAATGCGCTTCTTGGGCAGTACCGCTACCGAGCCCTTGACGTGAGCAGCAATATGTGGAGCAACTCCGTTTATTTCACTGTTGAGGCGGAACCGACCTTCACGATTGCCGGTCGGGTGCTGGATACCAATGACCATCCGGTTGAGGGTGTAATTGTCACATTGAGTACAAACCGCTCGACGACAACCCGCAGCGACGGCAGCTACACCCTGCGCGACCTGGAAGAAGGAACGTATACCGTCACACCTTACAAAGAAGGGTACACATTCTCGCCAGAGGATCGTCTAGTAACAGTACCACCTTCCCAGACATCGATTGATTTCCGAGCAAACAGTCGGCAGAACAGGTACGTTGATCTGACCATTTCGCTCTACAACAATCCCTCATCTTCACAGCGTGCGGCCTATGAGCGAATCCTGGAATACTTTGCCGATGGTGTCTATGAATCGTCAAATGGTGTCCATCAGATACGCAATGTGCGTATGTATACCAATAAGGGATATTTTGATCAGGCGAACGTCCAGTGGATCGACCGCTGCGGGCCACAAGCTACTGTTTCTGGTTTTGAACGCGGTGGTCATGTGTACATGTGCGATGCTTTTGGTAGCTACAACTTCCTCACGAATGATACGGCGTGGCAAAATGGTGGCTATGTGTTAGCACACGAATGGGGACACTATTTCTACTCGCTCCGTGATGAATATCGAAAAGACGGAGTACCTTGCACAGGGACCCCCTCTGAAAAACCCCAAGGGCCCTGTGAAGATGATATCCCGGTTGTACCTTCTATTATGAATGCTCAGTGGCGTGCCATTGGTGGTGAGTATCAATGGCTCAATTTTTCGACCGCCTTGAATGATACACACAGAACATCGCAACATCGCACGTATCTTGCAAGTGGCTGGGAAACATTAGCTCGACCTACTTCGGAAGATCCTTTTACCTGGTATGGACGCCGTTACCCACGCATCTAACACCCCGAACTCGCGGACGTCGCACCTGGAGCAAATGAACTTCCGCGCATTGATCTCACTGCCGGTCATAGTGCTCGCAACGCGCTCCGAATTCAGTGGAATCCTGCTGGGTTCCCCTCTGTCCAGGAAACATCTGTCCAGAGCTATGCCCTTGTCATCGATGTATCGACCGGGATGGAAGCAGGAAATCGGCTGGAAGAAGCCAGAGCTGCGGCGCAATGGATGATTGACCAGGCGGAGGTCGGGTCAGATGCAATCGGCATTGTGGCCTATGATGGCACAGCTACAGTGGTTCAGCCAGTCACATTGATTGATAGCAAAGCTACCCGTGATGCGCTCACGGCACAGCTTGCTACTATCCAGATTGGCGGGACAAATGCTGCACTTGGTGCTGCGTTAGAGACGGCGCTCAACGAGATTCGTACATCCTCTGATAGCGATGCCGGAAGTGTTTTCCTCTTTACCAGCAACAGTCTGGCGGGGAGTACACTGTCATTCGAAGTTATCGAGGACTATCAAGATGCAGGGATACCGATCTTCACTTTCGATTATGGTGTTGAGGGAAATGCGGCGACCCTCTCACAAACTCTCGCAGAGGAGACCGGGGGAACTTATTCGGCTGTTCCTTCCTTCCCCAATGCAATTCTGGCACTGGCTGCGGCTCAATCGGAGAGCACACCAGATGTAGAGGTGGCAATTACCCAGAATCAGATCAGCATTGCCGGATCGGCCACTGAAACGGTTCCCTTTGGCTCATGTCCAATCTACGTGCAAATAGCTTTTCCATAGCACATGCGGCGCACCACCTCTGGCGTGATTCGCTTGGCGTTCGCGACCATTTCAAAC
>Ga0207419_1000983_pt1 | contig 23113 bp, 20 predicted proteins | sample ElkSloMetagenome_4_FD_184723 | JGI IMG/M metagenome (GOLD analysis project Ga0207419, IMG submission 184723) | Hot spring microbial communities from Elkhorn Slough, Monterey Bay, USA - MD2A (version 2) | ecosystem: Environmental > Aquatic > Marine > Intertidal zone > Estuary: Microbial mat ... | reverse complement strand
GCCCGCACCCGCATCACCGACATCGAGGGCAGTCTGGCCGAGGTGGGGCTGGACATCGACAGTATGCTCGACGCCCTGACGGCAAACGCGGATGGCCGGGGTGGCCCGTTCGTGCCGGCCGATTTGCCGATCCTCGACAAGCCGGTCTACAAGGACTCGGTGACGGACCTGAACACCTACGTCGACCGTCTGGACGCGCTGCGGGCGCTGACCGACGCTCTGCCTCTGTCCCAACCGATCCTGGCACAGCACCGCCTCACCAGCGCCTACGGCATCCGTCAGGATCCCTTCAACGGCCGGGCGGCCCGGCACGAGGGCATGGACTATGCGGCGCCCATGGGGACGCCGATCGTGGCGACCGCCGCGGGGAAGGTGGTTTACGCCGGCTGGCGCCGTGGGTATGGTCGCAGCGTGGACATCAGCCACGGCATGGGCGTGGTGACGCGCTATGGCCATCTGTCGAGCATTTCGCGCAAGGTCGGCGATACCGTGGCGCGGGGCGATGAGATCGGAAAACTCGGCAACAGCGGCCGCAGCACGGGACCGCACCTGCACTACGAAATTCGCGTCAAGGGCGCGCCGCGCAACCCCGCGCAGTTCATGAAGGCCGGTCAGCATGTTTTCCAGGGCTAATCCAAAGCCGACAGCACCCTCTTCCTCTCCCGCGCCGATCCCCGCCCCGGAAACGCGCAAGGGCGAGCGTCGGACGGGGTCGGACGCTCCGGCCGAGCGGTCCGTTCCCTCGATTGTCAGCGCCGATCTCACCATCACGGGCGATCTGGTCAGCGCCGGAGAAATCCAGATCGACGGTCGGGTCGAGGGCGATATCAAGTGTGCCTCGCTGATCATTGGCATTTCCGGGGCGGTGACGGGCGAGGTCAGCGCCCAGACCGTGCGAATGCATGGGTCCGTCAGCGGCCAGGTGATCGCCAAGTCGGTGTTCCTGGCCAGCACGGCCCGCATGATCGGCGACGTCACGCACGAAAGCCTGGCCATCGAGCCCGGTGCCTTCATGGAGGGGCACTGCCGCCGCATGGCCGAAATGCCGGACCTGGGTCTGCCGGAACGGAACGCCGCCACCGGCCAGTACGCGGACGCGCCACGCCTTGCGACGACGGCCGGCGAGACGCCGGACATGGATGGCGCCGCCGAGGACCCGATCCCCGCCGAGGACGACAGCGGCGATCCCTCGACGGTGTCGACGGATCGGCCCAGCGCCAAGAAAGCCGGGGCCTGATCCGCCTGCCTGTGTTCGCCAACCCGATCACGCGAAGACCCCGGAGCCACGCCGTGACTCCGGGGTCTTCATGTCGAACCGGTCGCGGTCGACCGCGACCCGGTGCGCCGATCGTGGCGGCTCATGCCGCCCGTTTCTGGTCCGGGTCGATGATGGTCACGATGTCGTCCATGATGGCGGTGACGTCATAGTCCTTGGGCGTGTAGATGCGCGCCACACCGGCGGCCAGCAGGGTGCGCTCGTCCTCCGCCGGGATGATGCCGCCGGCGACCACCGGAATATCGCCCAGGCCGGCGGCGCGCATCCGGTTCAGGACGTCCGTCACCAGGGTGACGTGCGACCCGGAGAGGATCGACAGCCCGACCACGTGCACGCTTTCCTCCAGCGCCGCGTTGACGATCTGCGCCGGGGTCAGGCGGATGCCCTCATAAACCACCTCCATGCCGGCATCGCGGGCGCGCACGGCGATCTGCTCGGCGCCGTTGGAATGTCCGTCCAGGCCCGGCTTGCCCACCAGGATCTTGACCCGCCGGCCGAGCCGGGCGGAGACGTCCTCGACCCGCTGACGCACGGCCGTCATGCGCTCGCCGGCCGTCACCTCGCTGGCGTTGCGGGCGACGCCCGTGGGGGCGCGGTACTCGCCGAAAATGTCGCGCAGCGTCTGGCCCCATTCGCCGGTCGTCACCCCGGCGTGGGCGCAGGCGATCGAGGGTTCCATGATGTTGCGGCCCTCGCGCGCCGCCGCCGCCAGGTCGGCCAGGGCGCTCTGAACAGCCGCGTCATCGCGCTGCGCGCGCCATGCCTTCAGGCCTTCGATCTGCTCGTGTTCGGCCTGCGGGTCCACGGCCATGATGGTGCCGTCGCCGGTGGACAGCGGGCTGGGCGCGCCCTCGGTGTACTTGTTGACGCCGACCACGATCATCTCGCCGGACTCAATCCCGGCCAGACGCCGCGTGTTCGATTCCACCAGCTTCTGCTTCATGTAGCTGGACTCGACGGCCGGCACGGCGCCGCCCATGGCCTCGATGCGGGCCAGTTCCTCGCGGGCCTCGGCCTTCAGGTCCTCGACCTTGCGCGTGATCTCGCTGGAGCCGTCGAAGATGTCGCCGAATTCCAGCAGGTCGGTCTCATACGCCACGATCTGTTGCAGGCGCAGCGACCACTGCTGGTCCCACGGGCGCGGCAGGCCCAGGGCCTCGTTCCAGGCGGGCAACTGCACGGCGCGCGCACGCGCGTTCTTGGACAGCACGACGGCCAGCATTTCCAGCAGAATGCGGTAGACGTTGTTCTCCGGCTGCTGCTCGGTCAGGCCCAGGCTGTTGACCTGCACACCGTACCGGAAGCGGCGGTACTTTTCGTTCTCGACGCCGTAGCGCTCGCGGCACATCTCGTCCCACAGCTCGGCAAAGGCGCGCATCTTGCACAGTTCGGTGACGAAGCGGATTCCGGCGTTGAGGAAGAAGCTGATGCGCCCGACCACCACGGGGAAGTCATCGGCCGGCACCTGGCCGGAGTCGCGCACGGTGTCGAGCACGGCACGGGCCGTGGCCAGCGCGTAGGCCAGTTCCTGCTCCGGCGTCGCGCCGGCTTCCTGCAAGTGATAGGAACAGATGTTGATGGGGTTCCACTTGGGAACCTCCTTGTAGGTGAAGGCGATGACGTCGTTGATCAGGCGCATCGAGGGCTCGGGCGGGAAGATGTAGGTGCCGCGCGAGAGGTATTCCTTGATGATGTCGTTCTGGATGGTGCCCTGGAGCTTGGACCTGTCGGCGCCCTGCTTCTCCGCCGTGGCGATGTACAGCGACAGCAGCCAGGCGGCCGGCGCGTTGATGGTCATCGACGTGTTCATCTTTTCCAGCGGGATCTGGTCGAACAGCGTCATCATGTCGCCCAGGTGGCAGATGGGCACGCCGACCTTGCCGACCTCGCCGGTGGCCAGGACATGGTCCGAATCGTAGCCGGTCTGGGTCGGCAGGTCGAAGGCCACCGACAACCCGGTCTGCCCGCGGGCCAGGTTTGTTCGGTACAACTCGTTGGAGGCCTTGGCCGAGGAGTGGCCCGAATAGGTCCGGAACAGCCAGGGCTTGTCGCGCTGCGGTGCAGCAGGCGGGGCGGGGGAATCGGGCGTGCCGGTCATGCTCGTCTCCATCAGGCCGCGACAAAAGGGTGCGGCACTCTACCAAGGGGCGCGTTATCGCAGAACAATAATTACTTTGGCCGTCGGTCAGGCGTAATTATTTATCAGTTTGTGCATTGCGATGGAAGCCTGGAGTGGGTATAGCCTTACTCTGACATCAAACGAGACCGCCGCTCTTCGCGACCGCCGCATGACCCAGCGCGGGAGTCGGCGACGACGGAAGAGAGACCAGTACAGGGAGTTCAGAGGCATGAGCAACGCCGCCGCCGAGGTCGTCGAACTGCATCCGGGCCAGGAGAAGAAGGACCTCTACGAGCTGGGCGAGATCCCGCCCCTGGGCCACGTGCCCAAGCAGATGTACGCCTGGGCCATTCGTCGCGAACGGCACGGCCCGCCGGACACGGCCATGCAGGTCGAGGTGGTGGACGTGCCGAAGCTGGAGTCGCACGAGGTCCTGGTGATGGTGATGGCCGCCGGGGTGAACTACAACGGCATCTGGGCCTCGTTGGGCGAGCCGGTCACGCCGTTCGACGTCCACAAGGCCGCGTTCCATATCGCCGGCTCCGATGCCTCGGGCATCGTCTACGCGGTGGGCTCGCAGGTGAAGCGGTGGAAGGTGGGCGACGAGGTCGTCATTCACTGCAACCAGGACGACGGTGACGACGAGGAGTGTAACGGCGGCGATCCGATGTTCTCGTCCAGCCAGCGCATCTGGGGGTATGAGACACCGGACGGTTCGTTCGCGCAGTTCACCAATGTGCAGGCGCAGCAGTTGATGGCGCGCCCGAAGCACCTGACCTGGGAAGAGAGCGCCTGCTATACCCTGACGCTGGCGACCGCCTACCGGATGCTGTTCGGCCACCGCCCGCATGTGCTGCGGCCGGGCCAGAACGTGCTGATCTGGGGCGCGTCCGGCGGCCTGGGGGCCATGGCGGTCCAGCTGTGCGCCGTTTCGGGCGCCAACGCGATTGGCGTGATCTCCGATGAGACCAAGCGCGACTTCGTCATGTCGCTGGGTGCCAAGGGTGTCATCAACCGCAAGGACTTCAACTGCTGGGGCCGCCTGCCGGACGTCAATGGCCCGGACTTCAAGGCCTACATGAAGGAATCCTACAAGTTCGGCCGGGCCGTCTGGGAGTTCACCGGCAAGGGCAACGACGTGGACATGGTGTTCGAGCACCCGGGCGAGCAGACGTTCCCCGTGTCCTGTCTGGTGGTCAAGCGGGGCGGCATGGTGGTGTTCTGCGCCGGTACCACGGGCTTCAACCTGACCTTTGATGCCCGCTTCGTCTGGATGCGCCAGAAGCGAATCCAGGGCAGCCACTTCGCCAACCTGCTGCAGGCCTCGCAGGCCAACCAGCTTGTCATCGAGCGGCGGCTGGATCCGTGCATGTCCGAGGTCTTCACCTGGGATCAGATCCCGTACGCCCATATGAAGATGTGGAAGAACGAGCACAAGCCGGGGAACATGGCCGTTATGGTCCAGGCCGTGAAGCCGGGCCGCCGTACGGTGGAAGAGTGCCTGGAGGGCTGAGGCCGGACCGCCGCACACCGGAGAGACGGAGCGCCCGGGCACGACACGCTCGGGCCGGCTGGAATGACGGGCTCAGGGGAAGACAATGCCAGGCTCTTTGATTGTTCAGGATCTTCTGTATACGTGCGAACGCGCCTACGAGACGGCACGGCAGGTGCTGGGGGCCATTCGCGACCATATCGCCAACGAGTTGAGCGTCGACGGCAAGCTGGACGCCGCCCTGATGGAACGCGAACAGCACGCCACCCATGGCTTCGCCTGGTTCGCCACCTACGTCACGGCGCTGGGCGAGATGCTGGCCTGGGGCAAGCGGCTGGAAGCCGAGGGCACGTTCGGCGAGTTGGAACAGCTCATTGTTCAGGGCGCGTTCTCGGAGTATCTGCACCAGATCTTCGGCGGCCTGCCCATGAGTCAGGGCGAGTTCGTGCGTCTGGCCGACTTCGGCATCGAGGTCCGCGAGCGCAAGGCGTTGCAGACCCCTTACACGACCCTGCTGCGCGAGCACGGCTTCACGGCCGCCTGCAAGGCGCGCATCGCCGAGTTGATGAAGGACGGGAACTTCGGGACGCTGGGCCTTGAGGACGAAACGCTGGACCTGATCCGCGACCAGTTCCGCAAGTTCGTCGACGATCAGGTGCAGCCGCACGCTCACGGCTGGCACGAGAAGGACGAACTGATCCCGATCGAGATCATCGAGCAGATGGCCGAAATGGGCGTGTTCGGCCTGACGGTGCCGGAGGAGTTCGGCGGCAGCGGCCTGGGCAAGATGGCCATGTGCGTGGTCACCGAGGAACTGTCGCGCGGCTATATCGGCGTCGGCTCGCTGGGGACGCGCTCCGAGATCGCCGCCGAGCTGATCCGCCTGGGTGGTACGGAGGAGCAGAAACAGCACTACCTGCCGAAGATCTCCTCCGGCGAAATCCTGCCGACCGCCGTGTTCACCGAGCCCAACACCGGGTCGGACCTGGGCTCCGTGCGGACCCGCGCGGTGCTGGAGGGCGACGAGTGGGTGGTGACCGGCAACAAGACCTGGATCACGCACGCCGCCCGCACCGACCTGATGACCCTGATGGCGCGCACCAACCCGGACGAGCCCGGCTACAAGGGTCTGTCCATGTTCCTGGCGCCCAAGCCGCGCGGCACCGACGCGGACCCGTTCCCGGCCGAGGGCATGAGCGGCGGCGAGATCGAGGTCCTCGGCTACCGGGGCATGAAGGAGTACGAGATCTCCTTCGACGGCTTCAAGATGCCCAAGGATGCCCTTCTGGGCGGCGTCGAGGGCCAGGGCTTCAAGCAGCTCATGGAAACCTTCGAATCGGCGCGCATTCAGACCGCCGCCCGCGCCGTCGGTGTCGCCCAGTGCGCGCTGGAAGAGGGCCTGAAGTACGCCCAGGAGCGCGTCCAGTTCGGCAAGCCGCTGTACGCGTTCCCACGCGTCCATGGCAAGCTGGCGGCCATGATGGTCGAAACCATGGTCGCGCGCCAGATCACCTACATGTCGGCGCGCGAGAAGGACAACGACCTCCGCTGCGACATCGAGGCCGGCATGGCCAAGCTGCTGGCCGCGCGGGTGGCGTGGTCGAACGCCGACAACGCGCTTCAGATCCATGGCGGCAACGGCTATGCGCTCGAGTATCCGATCAGCCGGATCCTCTGCGATGCCCGCATTCTCAATATCTTCGAGGGCGCGGCTGAGATTCAGGCTCAGGTCGTGGCGCGCGGCCTGCTGAGCGGTCGTGGCAGCGTTCAGAACCGAAAGAGCGCGGCCTGATCACCTTGCGATCTCCCGACGGCGGATGAGGTGCACTCGTCCGCCGTCGGCGTTTCTGAGTCACACATCTTTCCGCCGAAGCGGCCGCTCTTTGCCCGCGCAATGATGTGACTCGTCATTGCGAACCCTCGTCGCAAGACGAGGGTGAAGCAATCCAGAGCGGAGGACGCAATAATTCGCCCTGGATTGCCCCAGTTTTGGTTTTTTGGGCTACGCTCCTCGCAATGACGAGATGAAGAAGAAGTGTGTGACTCAGATAGTCGACTACGGGGAGGGGTTGGGGAGGGGTTCTAAATGTATTGCCCCGAATCCACCTGAAGCACCTGCCCCGTAATGCACCGCGCCGCGTCGGACAGCAGGAACAGGGCGGCGGCGGCGACGTCGTCCACCTCCGGGAGCGCGGGCAGCACGCTTTCGGCGGCGGCGCGGTCGCGCACCTCCTGGGGCAGCGCCCGCACCATGTCGGTCATCACCATGCCGGGGGCGATGGCGTTGACGGTCACCCCCTTCGGCCCCAGTTCGCGCGCCGCCGTCTTGGTCAGGGCGATCAACCCGCCCTTTGATGCCGCGTAGTTGGCCTGCCCGAACTTGCCCCGCAACCCGTTGATGGAGGCCATGTTGACGATCCGGCCGCCGCCGGCCTGGGTCATCGGCGCGGCCACGGCGCGGATCAGGTTGAAGGCCCCGGTCAGGTTCACCGCCAGCACGGTTTCCCATTCCTCGTCGCTCATGCGCGCGATGGAGCGGTCGCGCGTGATGCCTGCGTTGTTGACCAGCAGCGTCGGCGGCCGGGTGAGACCGCCCACGGCCTCGGCCACCTGAGCGCTGTCGCGGATATCGAGGGTGTGCGGCACCAAACCGGAGGCGCTTTCCTCGGGGGCGTCGCGGTCGAACACATGCACCTCGGCGCCCTGGCCGGCCAGCGCGTCGGCGATGGCCCGGCCAATGCCGCGTGCCCCACCGGTGACGATGGCCACCCGACCCTGGAAGGCCGGCCCATCGGCCCGGCCGGTCTGGGGTTCGCTCTGCATCAGCCCCGTGCCCCTCTCTCTTGACGGACGGAAAAAACGCTGGCACGCTTCAATCGTATTCACGCACCACAATGCGGGTTTAACGTGACGCGTGACCCGTGCCGTGTCAAGGCTCCGCCGATCGCCCGGCCCCAACCGCTGGAACCCCCATGACCGAACCAGATGTCCAGATCACTCCGATGACGGCCGCGCACCTGGACGCCGTCATCGCTCTCGACCGGCGCCTGACGGGCCAGTCACGCAAGGGCTTCTTCACCCGTCGCATGGCCGACAGCCAAGCCGAGGGCGGCGCGACCGTCGCCCTGGTGGCGCTCCATGGCTTGACACCGGTCGGCTACCTGCTGGCCCGCGTGCAGGACGGCGAATTCGGGGATGTCCGCGCCTCGGCGGTCATCGACGCGGTGGGCCTTGAGCCGACGTCTCGCGGGAAAGGCGTCGCCGGTGCCCTGATGACCGATCTGGAAACGCGCGCCCGGGCGCTGGGGGTGACCGAGATCCGCAGCGAGGCCGATTGGTCCGAGACGGACCTGATCCGCTTCTTCGCGGCGCGCGGGTTCGAACTGGCCCCCGACCAGGTGCTGGAACGCCCCGTGACCCCGGACCTCGAAACCGCCCATCCGTGAGGCCCATGCCATGACCCGTGCCAATCCCCTGGTCGAGCGCGCCGGCGCTCGGTCCGAAGACGCCGAAACCGACCCGCTGCTGAGCGATCCCGTGACCGTCCGTTCCATGGTCGAGGCCGACCTGCCCATGATCGTGGCCACCGACCGCCGCATCACCGGCCGCGACCGCACCGCCTACTACAGGCGCAAGGTGGCCGAGATGATGAGCGGTAGCGGTGTGCGCCTGTCCCTGGTCGCCGAGATCGACGGCCAGTTCGCGGGCTTCGTGATGGCCCGGGTGGACTACGGCGACTTCGGCCGCATCGAGACGACGGCGGTGCTGGACACCATCGGCGTGGTGCCGCTGTTCAACCGGCGCGGCATCGGACGCGCCCTGCTGGCGCAGCTCATGCGCAATCTGTCGTCGCTGCGGGTGGACCGCGTCGTCACGCGCCTGGCCTGGGACGACATCGGTCTGCGGGCGTTCCTGATCGACCTGGGCTTCGCGCCGCGCCCGCGCCTGTCGTTTACCCGCAGGCTGGACTGAGCGCCGTCCGGTGCCCGGGAGAGCGCAATGGCTTTGGCGCGACGCAAAAAGCCCGTATTCCGGCGGTAAGCGAGGCGAGTTTGACCCTCCCAAGGCGGTTTAGCCCATCAACTGGCAATATGGTGCTTGAATGCGCATTTAGCCGCAGGTATCGTATGGGCATCCTCGCGGCCATCCTGTGGGCGGCGTTCCGGTGAGGGGAAGGCCAGCCGGAGACGCGGACGTACCGATGGACCGGGGGGACCGCAAAACAACAAAGAACGCGTTGAAGCGGCGTTCGTCGCCCGTTCGTGAGGTCCGGGACGGGCACGAGCGGGCCGGGACACCGGGCGAGCCGCACCACAACGACACAATTCACTTCGGGAGGGAAACGTCATGTCTGGTATCCGGTTCACCCCCAGCCGCCGCGCCGTTCTGGGCGGCGCCGCTGCCGCCGCCACGATGGCCGGCCTGCCCCGGTTCGCCATCGGCTCAACGCCGCGCGTCAAGGTCGGCTTCATGCTGCCCTACAGCGGCACCTACGCCAAGCTGGGCAACAACATCACCGACGGCTTCATGCTGCGCATGGCGGAACTGGGCGGAACCCTTGGCGGCGCCGAGGTCGAATTCGTGCGCGTCGACGACGAGTCCGCCCCGCCCAAGGCCGTCGACAACGTCACCGAGTTGGTTCTCAAGGAAGAGGTCGACGTCGTCGTGGGCACCGTCCACTCGGGCGTGGTGCAGGCGATGGCGCCCATCGTGCGCGAGGAAGGCACGCTGACCATCGTGCCGAATGCCGGCGCCAACCGCATTACCCGTGAGCTGTGCGCCCCCAACATCTTCCGGACCTCGTTCTCCAACTGGCAGCCGAACTACCCGTGCGGCGACGTGGTCCTGAAGGACGGGCACCGCAACGTGGCGCTGATCACCTGGAACTACGCGGCCGGCCTGGAAATGATGGAGGCCTTCAAGGAGTCCTTCACCGCCGGCGGCGGCACGGTCGCCAAGGAGTTCCTGCTCGACTTCCCGCGCGACGAGTTCCAGGCCTACCTGACCGAGATCGCCGCCATGAAGCCCGACGCGGTGTTCGCCTTCTTCTCCGGCGGTGGGGCGCTGAAGTTCATCAAGGACTACGCGGCCGCCGGTCTGCATGGCCAGATCCCGCTGTATGGGCCGGGCTTCCTGACCGAGGGCGTGCTGGGCGGCGCCGGTGACGCGGCCGAGGGGATCAAGACGACGCTGCACTATTCGGTCGCGCTCGACAATCCGCTCAACATGAAGTTCCGCGAGGACTTCCAGGCCAACACGGGGCGGGAGTCCGACGTGTTCGCCGTCCAGGGCTATGACACCGCCACCCTGCTGGCGAAGGGCCTGGAGGCCGTTCAGGGCGACATTTCGGCCAAGAGCGACCTGTTCGCCGCCATGGAGGCCGCCGAGATCGAAAGCCCGCGCGGCACGTTTCGCATGTCGAAGGCGCACAACCCGATCCAGGACATTTACCTGCGGGAGGTCCGCAACGGCCAGGACCACATCCTGGGCGTCGCCGCCGAGGATGTGGAGGACCCGGCCACGGGCTGCGCGCTCTGAACCCGGAGGGGCCGACGCGTCGCGCGCGGCCGTCGGCCCTCATTCCCTCTCGGATCACCATTCCTGGTCTTCCTGGCACCGGCGGGGGCGCGGGCATCGCATGGACGCGGACTACACTTATTATTTGATTCAGGCTATGAACGGGATCCAGTACGGGTTCCTGCTGTTCCTGGTGGCCAGCGGTCTGACGCTCATCTTCGGAATCATGGGCATCGTCAACCTGGCCCATGGCGCCTTTTACATGGTGGGGGCCTATCTGGCGTTCTGGCTGGCCGGGGCGACGGGGAACTTTTTTCTCGGGGTGGCCATCGGCGTGCCGATCAGCGTCCTGCTCGGCCTGCTGCTGGAGCGGCTGGGGTTCGTCCATCTGTACCACCGCGACCACCTGCTGCAGGTGCTGTTCACCTTCGGGATGATCCTGGTGATCGGGGAACTGATCACCATCCTGTGGGGCGACGACGTGCATGGGGTGGACGTGCCGGCCGTATTGGCCGGATCAATCCCGCTGACCGACACCCAGGCCTATCCGGTCTACCGGCTGTTCATCTCCGCCGCGTGTATCGCCACGGCGCTCGGGCTGCTGGCGCTGATCCGCTACACCCGTCTGGGCATGATGATCCGCGCCAGCGCCTCCAACCGCGAGATGGTGGAACTGATGGGGGTCGACGTGAACCGGCTGTTCATGGCCGTGTTCGGCCTGGGGGTGGGGTTGGCCGTGTTCGCCGGCATGATCGCCGCGCCCGTCAATTCCGTCTATCCGACCATGGGCGACGATATCCTGATCATGTCGTTCGTCGTCGTCGTGGTCGGCGGGGTGGGGTCGATCCAGGGGGCCTTTTGGGGCGCCATGCTGATCGGGCTGGCGGACACCTTCGGCGCCGTGTTCGTGCCCGAGGCCGCCGGCGTGGTGGTCTATGCCCTGATGGCGCTGGTGCTGGTCTGGCGGCCGAGCGGCCTGTTCGCGCCACGGTGACGGGTCATGACGCCTCGCTTCCCCTCATCGCCACTGTCACCGTCCCTGGTTCTGCCGCTGCTGTTCGTGGTCGTGGCGGTGGCGCTCGCCTTCTACCCCTTGGTCGGCGAAACCTTCTACGTCCGTCTGATGGCCAAGATCATCGTCCTGGGCATCCTGGCCATGAGTCTGGATCTGCTGGTCGGCTACACCGGCTTGGTGAGCCTGGGGCACGCGGCCTTTTCGGGCGCCGCCGGGTACATCACCGCCACCCTGATCCTGAAGGCCGGGGTGACGGACATGGCGTTGCTGCTGCCGGCCTCGCTGGCGGTCTCGGCGCTGCTGGCGCTGGTGATCGGCTGGATCAGCGTGCGCACCTCCGGCATCTACTTCATCATGATCACGCTGGCCCTGGGCCAGATGACCTACCTGTTCTTCCACGACGTGTCGTACTGGGGCGGGACCGACGGCGTCACCGTCTGGGACAAGCCGGTGCTGGCGGTGGGTGGCCTGACGCTGCTCGACCTGTCCGACCGCACGGTCTTCTACTACACCGCCTGGGCCTGCCTGGTGGCGGTGTACGCGCTGCTGTGGCTGCTGATGCAGGCACCGTTCGGGCAGATCGTGCGTGGCGTGCGCATCAACCCGGGCCGGACGCGGGCGCTGGGCCACGACGTGCAGCGCTATCAGCTCGCGGTGTTCGTCATCGCCGGCACGGTGGCCGGGCTGGCCGGGTTCCTGGAGGTCGCCCGCAGCGGCTTCATCAGCCCGGCCCACCTGGGCTGGCACGAGTCCGCCATGGTGCTGATCATCGTCATCCTGGGCGGCATGGGGACTCTGGTGGGGCCGGTCATCGGCGCGCTGACCCTGGTGCTGCTGGAGGACTGGGTCGCCGACCTGACCAGTCATTGGAAGCTGGCCGTCGGCCTGTTCGTCATCGCCGTGGTGCTGTTCCTGCCGAATGGCCTGGTCAGTCTGCTCACGCGGGGGGCGGGGCCGCCCTGGCTCCGGCGCCGACGGGCCGCGCCGGCCGAGGCGGAGGGCGGCGACGATGGCTGAGCCGATCCTGGAAACCCGCGCCCTGACCCGGCGGTTTGGCGGCCTGCGGGCGGTGAACAACGCCTCGATCGCCTTCGACGAGGGGGTGGTTCACGCCATCATCGGTCCCAACGGCGCGGGCAAGACGACGGCGATCAATCTGTTGTCCGGCGACCTGCCGCCCACCAGCGGCACCATTCGGTTCCGGGGGCGGGACATCACCGCGCGGCCCGTGCAGCGGCGCGTGCGTATGGGCATCGGCCGCAGCTATCAGAAGACCAACATCCTGCCCGAGCTGACCTGCCTGGACAATTGCCGCCTGGGCGCGCTGTCCCGGCTGCCGGGCGGGCTGGCCCGCATCCGGCCCTCGCGCGCCGCCCGCCGCCAGGTCCAGGCGCGGGCCGAGCACGCCCTGGCGCTGTGCGGGCTGGAGGCCCGCGCCGGCACCGTCGCCGCCACCCTCAGCCACGGCGAGAAACGCCAGCTTGAAATCGGCATGATGATGGCCACCGAGCCGACCCTGCTGCTGCTCGACGAGCCTCTGGCGGGAATGGGGCAGGAGGAATCGCGGCGGGTCACGGACCTGCTGCGGCGACTGGCCGCCGACCACACCATGATCCTGATCGAGCACGACATGGACGCGGTTTTCGCCATCGCCGAGCGCATCACGGTGATGGTCAACGGCGCCGTGCTGGAAACGGGGTCGGTCGAGCGGATCCGCGCCAGCGCCACCGTCCGCGAGGCCTACCTGGGCGAGGAGGCGGAGCCATGACGGAGACGCCGCCGATCCTTGAGGGCGACGGGCTGCACACGCACATCGGCTCCAGCCACATCCTGCACGGGGTGTCGCTGCGGGTGGAACGCGGCGAGGTGGTGTGCCTGCTGGGCCGCAACGGCATGGGCAAGACGACCACGCTGCGCACGCTGCTGGGCCTGCTGCGGCCGACCCACGGCGCGGTGCGGGTCAACGGCCGGGTCATGACGGGGGCACCGCCCAAGGCCATCGTTCGCCAGGGCATCGCCGTGGTGCCGGAGGGGCGGGGCGTGTTCCCCAACCTGACGGTGCGGGAGAACCTGGTGATGGCGGCGCGTCCTGGCCTGGACGGCCGCCGCGACTGGACCCTGGAGCGGGTGCTCGACACCTTTCCGCGCCTGGCCGAGCGCATCGGCAGTCTGGGTGACCGCCTGTCGGGGGGCGAGCAGCAGATGGTCTCGATCGGCCGGGCGCTGATGACCAATCCGGACCTGCTCATCATGGACGAGGCCACCGAGGGGCTGGCCCCGCTGATCCGCAAGGAGATCTGGGCGGTCATCCGGACGGTCCGTGAGTCCGGCATCGCTGCCCTTCTGGTGGACAAGAACGTCAAGGACCTACTGGCCTTCAGCGACCGGGCCATGGTCATGGTCAAGGGCCGCATTGTCATGGCGGGCGCCGCCGCCGAGATCGCGCGGGACCAGGACGCCCTGACCCGGCACCTGAGCCTTTAGAGACCGGGCAGCGGAGGGGGTACAGCGTATGGTGGAGGTACGGACACCGACACTGACCGTCGATCCGGCGACGTCGCCCGCGACCATTCGCTTTGGTCCGGGCTTCAATGTCGCCGTGCCCTTCATCGACCGCCACCTGGAGGAGGGGCGGGGCGACAGGACCGCGTACCTCACGACGACCGGCCGCACCGTCACCTATGCCGACCTGGCCGCCGGGGTGAACCGCTGCGGCAACGTCCTGCGGGGGCAGGGACTGAACCCGGGCGCGCGGGTCATTCTGGTGGTCAAGGACTGCCCGGAGTTCCTGTTCCTGTTCTGGGGCGCCATCAAGGCCGGTCTGGTTCCGGTACCGCTCAACACCCTGCTGCGGACGGCGGATTATCGGGGGATCATCGAGGACTCCGGGTGCGCGGCCGTGATCTGGAGCCCCGAATTCGCCGGCGAGGTGGTCCCCGCCGTGCAGGCCGCCGACCCGGGACCGGCGGTGGCGCTGCCGGTCGAGGGCGAGGGGCGCACGCTGCTGTCGCTGATGGACGCCGCCGCCGACACCCTGGCGGCCGAGCCGGCCGACGCGATGGACCCGTGCTTCTGGCTCTACTCGTCCGGCTCGACCGGGCGGCCCAAGGGTGCGGTGCATCGCCACCGCGACATGGTCGTCACCAGCCAGTGGTTCGGGCGCGAGGTGCTGGGCGTCGGTCCCGAGGATCTGACGTTCTCGGCCTCCAAGCTGTTCTTCGCCTACGGGCTGGGCAACGCGGCCACCGTGCCGCTGTGGACCGGGTCTCCGGCGGTGCTGTTGGACGAAAAGCCGACGCCGGTGAATACCCTGGCCGTCATCGAACGCTTCCGGCCCACCGTCTACTACGGCGTGCCGACCCTGTACGCCGCCCAGCTTCAGGCGCTGGAGACCACGCACGCCGACCTGTCGTCGCTGCGGCTGTGCTTCTCGGCCGGGGAACCCCTGCCGGCCGAGATCTTCCGCCGCTGGCGGGCGCGCACCGGGCTGACGATCCTGGACGGCATCGGCTCCACCGAGGCGTTGCATATCTTCCTTTGCAGCCGGCCCGGCGACGCCCAGCCCGGCAGCAGCGGTCGGCCGGTACCCGGCTATGACGTGCGCATCGTCGACGACACCGACGCCGAGGTGCCGGCGGGCGAGGTCGGCCGCCTGCAGGTGAAAGGCTGGTCGACGGCCGCGTGTTACTGGAACAACCCGGAGCAGACCGCCGCCACCATGCGCGGTGAGTGGCTGGACACGGGCGACACCTTCCGCCGCGACGCGGACGGCCGCTATCAATACTGCGGTCGCAGCAACGACATGCTGAAGGTGGGCGGCATCTGGTGTTCGCCGATCGAGATCGAGAACCGCATCGTCACCCATCCCGACGTTCTGGAGGCCGCCGTCGTCGGTCGGGAGGACTCCGACGGCCTGGTCAAGCCGGAGGCCTGGGTGGTGCTGCGCGACGGCGTGCGTGAGAGCGACCGCCTGCGCGAGGCCCTGGTGCGGCACTGCAAGGACGGGCTGGCGCCCTACAAATATCCCCGCTGCATCCACTTTCTGGACGATCTGCCGAAGACCGCCACCGGCAAGATCCAGCGCTTCCGTTTGCGCCAGATGGCGGCCGCGGAGACCTCCGATCCCAAACGACAGGACAGCCCATGACGTCGGTTCTTGACCTCACCGTGAATGGCCGCGCGCGGCAGGATCTGGTGGAGGACTCCGCCCTGCTGTTGGACTACCTGCGCGACGTGGCCGGCCTGACCGGCACCAAGCAGGGCTGCGACGGCGGCGAGTGCGGCGCCTGCACGGTGCTGGTGGACGACCGCCCGCGTCTCGCGTGCTCGACGTTGGCGCATCAGGTGGCCGGCCGGCGCGTGGAAACCATCGAGGGACAGGCCAAACGCGGCCGCATGAGTCGCCTGCAAACCGCCTTTCACGAACGCCTGGGCACCCAGTGCGGCTATTGCACCCCGGGCATGATCATGGCCGCCGAGGGCCTGTTGCGCCGCGACCCGGCACCGTCGCCGGAGGCGATCCGCGAGGCCCTGTCCGGCAACCTGTGCCGCTGCACCGGGTACGTGAAGATCATCGAGTCCGTCCAGGCCGCTGCAACCGAGGAGGCCGCGCCATGACCGTTCTTCCCCCCAAGGGCGGCATCGGGGTGCCGACGCCGCTGGTGGACGGCATCGAGAAGGTGACCGGCCGCGCCCGCTACACCGCCGACCTGCGGCCCGCCGATGCGCTGGCGGGGGCGATCCTGCGCAGCCCGGTGTCCCACGGCATCCTGCGCGGCGTCGACACAACGGCGGCCGAGGCGCTGCCCGGCGTGCTGGCGGTGGTCACCGGCGCCGACTGCGCCGTTCCCTTCGGCGTGCTGCCCATCGCGCGGAACGAATACCCCTTGGCGCGGGATCGGGTACGCTATCGCGGCGAGCCGATCGCCGCCGTGGCCGCCGTGGATGACCGCACGGCCGCCCAGGCGCTGGCGTTGATTCGCGCCGACATCGCTCCGCTGCCGGCGGTGTTTGAAAGCGCCAAGGCACGAGGCCCCAAGGCGCCGCTCCTGCACGACGACAAGCCCGGCAACATCGAGCGCGAGGTGCACCAGTCGTTCGGCGACGTGGAGGCCGGGTTCGCCGCCGCCGCCCTGGTGCGCGAGGGCACCTTCACCTTCGCCGAGGTGAACCACGTCCACCTGGAGCCCAACGCCACGCTGGCCGAGTACGACCCGGAACGCGACCGGTTGACGCTGCACACGACGACCCAGGTGCCGTACTACGTGCACCTGACCGTGGCCCAGTGCCTGGAGGTGGACACCGCGCGCATCCGTGTGGTGAAGCCGTTCCTGGGCGGCGGCTTTGGCGCCCGCACCGAGGCGCTGGGCTTCGAGGTCATCGCCGCTCTGCTGGCGCGCAAGGCCGGCGGCACAGTGTTCCTGCCGTTGTCGCGCGAGGACACCTTCCTGACCCATCGCGGCCGGCCGCAGGCCGACATTACGCTGAAGCTGGGCCTGACGGCCGACGGCCGGCTGACCGCCTGCGCCGCCACCTGCGTGCAGCGGGGCGGCGCCTATGCCGGCTATGGCATCATCACCATCCTGTATGCCGGCGCGTTGCTGCATGGCCTGTATGACATCCCGGCTGTCACCTACGACGGCTGGCGCGTCTACACCAACCTGCCGCCGTGCGGGGCCATGCGCGGTCACGGCACCGTGGACATGCGCGCGGCGTTCGAGGCGCTGTTGGACGAGATGGCGGCGGACCTGGGGCTCGACCCCTTCGCCGTGCGGCGCGTCAACCTGCTGACCGCGCCCGCCACGACCCTGATGGGCCAGAAGGTCCTGAGCAACGGTCTTGCCGAGTGCCTGGATTGGGTCGAGCGGGCCTCCGGCTGGCACAAGCGGCGCGGAAGCCTGCCGCCTGGGCGGGGCCTGGGCATGGCGTGCTCGCACTACGTCTCCGGCACCTCCAAGCCCAAGCACTGGACCGGCGAACCGCACGCCGTCATCAATCTGAAGCTGGATTTCGACGGCGCCATCACCATCCTGACCGGCGCCTCCGACATCGGCCAGGGGTCGTCCACCGTGGTTGCCCAGGTGGTCGGCGAGGTGCTGGGCTGCGACCCTGGCCGGCTGCGGGTGATCAGCAGCGATAGCGCGGTGACCCCCAAGGACAACGGCAGCTATTCGTCCCGCGTAACCTTCATGGTCGGCAACGCCACCATCCAGGCGGCGGAGAGTCTGAAAGCCATTCTGGTCGAGGCCGCCGCGCGCCGGCTGGACGCCGCGCCCGACCAGATCGAATGCCTGGGCGAGACCTTCCGCGTGGCCGGCATCCAGGACACCGGCCTGTCGTTCGGCGACGTGGTGCGCGAGGCTTTGATCGACACCGGCACCATCACCGTCAAGGGCACGTTCACCTGCCCTGTCGAGTTCCAGGGCGACAAGGCCATCCGGGGCAGCGCCATCGGCGCCTCCATGGGCTTTTCGTACGCCGCCCAGGTCGCGGAATGCTCGGTCGACCCGGTGACCGGCCGGGTCACGGTCCACAAACTCTGGGTCGCCGCCGACGTCGGCCGAGCCATCAATCCCCTGGCCGTCGAGGGGCAGATCCAGGGTGCCGCCTGGATGGGCGTGGGTCAGGCCCTGTCGGAGGAAACCAACTGGCGCGACGGACGCGGCATCGCCACCAACCTGCTCGACTACCGTGTGCCGACGACCGCCGACAGCCCGGAGATCGAGGTCCATATCGTGGAGAGCCTGGACCCCAATGGACCCTTCGGCGCCAAGGAGGCCAGCGAGGGGCCGTTGGCCGGCAGCATCGCCGCCATCATGAACGCCGTCCACGACGCCACCGGCGTCCGCGCCCGCGCCCTGCCGCTGAGCCCCGAGCGGGTGTTCGAGCTTTTTGCGCCAAACGGAGCCTGACGCCATGACGTCCATGCCGCGCTTTCGCCTGCATCGCCCGACGTCGACCGCCGACGCCTTGGCCGCGCTGGCCGACGCGCCGGGAAGCCGTCCCCTGGCCGGCGGCACCGCCCTGCTGGTCAATATTCGTTATGGCCTGGAGGCGCCGCCGGCCCTGGTGGATCTGTCCGCCATTCCCGGCCTGGACGGCATCACGGTGGACGAGGACACCGGCGCGCTGGTGCTGGGGGCCTCCGTCACCCTGGCGCGGCTGGCCGCTGATCCCCTGGTCCTGGACGGCTGGCCGGTGCTGGCCCGCGCCGCCGCCTGCGTGGCCGGGCCGACGCATCGTGAAGCCGCCACCGTGGCCGGCAACCTGTGTCAGGACACCCGGTGCGTGTTCGTGAACCAAAGCGAATGGTGGCGCGCCGCCAACGGTTTCTGCATGAAGGCCGGCGGCGAGACGTGCCACGTTGTCCCCAAGAGCGACCGCTGCCACGCCGCCTATGCCGGGGATCTCGCTCCGGCGCTGCTGGTGCTCGGCGCGTCGGTGGAGGTGCTGGACGGTCACGGATCGCGCCGCCACCCGCTGCTTGATCTGTTCCGGGCCGATGGTCGCGCGCATCTGGCCCTGGCGCCCGGCGCCCTGGTCACCGCCGTCATCGTGCCGCCGATGCACGGGGCCGTGGCCGGGTACGCCAAGGTGCGCGTGCGGGAGTCCATCGACTTTCCCCTCGCCGGGGTCGCCGGCTTGGTGCGCCGCGACGGGGATCGAATGGCGGACGTGCGTATCGCCTTGACCGGGGTGGCATCGGCGCCGGTCCCCGTGCCCGGGCTGGACGGGCTGATCGGCCAGCCGTGGGCGGAGTTGGCGGCCGCAAACGTCTCCGAGGCCGTGGGCAAGGTGTGTATTCCGCTGCGCACCACTGCCGCCTCGCCCCGCTACCGCCGCGCCGTGGCCATGGGGTCGGCGGTGCGACTGCTGGGCGATCTGTGGTCCGAGGCGGGGTCGGAGGAATCGCCGGTATGACCGCGCCCGAGGAGGGGGACCGCCGAATGCAAACCGAAGGCGGCACGCTCGGGCCGCAGGCCACGCCCTTCGAGCATCGCATTCGGGTGCGCTGGGGTGACTGCGACCCGGCGGCCATCGCCTATACGCCGAACATTCCGGCCTGGGCGCTGGAGGCCATCGAGTCCTGGTGGAGCCACCACACGGACCATGACTGGTACCGCTTCAACATTGATCGCCGCATCGGGACGCCGTTCGTGCACATGCGGCTGGACTTCCGCGCCCCGATCACGCCGCGCCATCCCCTGGACTGCGCGGTGCGGATGACACGGCTGGGGCGGACGTCGGTGACTCATGAGGTCAGCGGATACCAGGACGGCGTCCTGTGTTTCACCGGCGAGTTCGTCGCCGTCTTCGTCGAGGCCGGCGCCATGACGCCGATCGGGCCGCCCGAGGATGTGGTCGATCGCATCCGGGCGACCATCGCGCCGCCCGCTGATTCGCCCTGAAGACTGGTGGCCGACGCCGAGTTCTCCTCCCGTCCCGGGGCCATTTGGGTGTATACTCGTGGGCATGGGCGACGCGGTTCCAGTCCGATGGGCGGCGCCGGGGCTGGGGGATCACGGGGCGGAGGGCGCATGACCGCGACGACCAACAAGGCCGGCGTCATCTCGCGCGACAGCCTGGAAGGCCTGTTCGATGCCTTGATCGCGCGGGACTATGTGCCTGTGGGGCCGACGGTGCGCGAGGGGGTCATCGTCCTTGACGAGCTGCGCGGCGTGGACGACCTGCCCGAGGGCTGGACCGAGGACCAGGACGCCGCGACCTACCGCCTGATGCGCCGCGCCGACGCCGCCCTGTTCGGGTTCAACAACGGCCAGCACGCGTGGAAGCCGTACCTTTTTCCGCCGAAAGCGAAGCTGTGGGAGGCGGAGAAAACACCCGACGGCGGGTTTTCCATGCGGGAGACTCCGGACGCGGCCAAGGCCTTCGCCTTCATCGGCGTGCGGCCCTGTGACCTGCACGCGATCCAGGTGCAGGACGCCGTGTTCATGGCCGAACAGAACACCGACCCGCTGTATGCGCGGCGCCGACGCAAGGCGTTCACCGTCGTGATCCAGTGTGGACAGGCGGCGAAGACGTGTTTCTGCACCTCGATGGACACCGGCCCGCGCGCCGATGGCGGGTTCGACCTCGCGTTGACCGAGATCCTGGACGCCGACAGGCATTCGTTCGTCGTTGAGGCGGGCAGCGCGGCGGGTGCGTCCGTGCTGGCCGAGATTCCGCATTCCGAGGCCCGGCCGGACGATCTCGCCGCCGCCGAGGCCTGCACGAAACGGGCCGTGGACCAGATGGGCCGCACGCTCGACACCACCGGCGTCAAGGACCTGCTCTACGGCAGTTATGAAAGCCGCCGCTGGGCCGATCTGGAGCGGCGGTGCCTCGCCTGTGGCAATTGCACGATGGTGTGCCCGACCTGTTTCTGCACGACGGTCGAGGACGTCACCGATCTGAGCGGGACCCATGCCGAACGCTGGCGGCACTGGGAGTCCTGCTACACCACCGACTTCTCCTACATCCACGGCGGCAGTGTGCGGCCGACGATTCGCTCCCGCTATCGGCAATGGCTGGTCCACAAGCTGGCCACCTGGCAGGACCAGTTCGGCACCTCCGGCTGTGTCGGGTGCGGCCGCTGTATCACCTGGTGCCCCGTTGGAATCGATCTGACCGAGGAAGTCCGTCTGATCCGGGATAGCGAACGCAAGAAGGACGCCGCCGATGGTCACGTTCAAGAACATCCACACGCTTCTGACTGAGAACCCGTTCTTCGACGGCCTGTCGGAGGATCAGTTCGAGACCTTGTCGGGCTGCGGCCGACTGATCCATTTCCGCGCGGGCGACTTCCTGCTGCGCGAGGGGGAGGAAGCCAACACCTTCTACCTGATCCGGGGCGGTGAGGTGGCGATCGAAAGCCACATGCCGGCGGGCGGGCCGCTGTCGATCGCTCGCGTCGGCGCGGGCGGCATCGCCGGATACTCCTGGCTGTTCCCGCCATATCGCAACGGCTTCGACACCCACGCCCTGACCGACGGCTCGGCCGTGGCGCTTGACGGCGCCTGCCTGCGCGGCAAGGCCGAGGCCGACCACGAACTGGGCTACCAACTCATGAAACGCTTCGCCCAGCTCATGCTGGAACGGTTGCAGGCGACGCGGCGGCAGATGCTGGACATCTACGCGAGCGGGAGGGCGACGTATGGCGCAGCCGGCTGAACAGCTTCCCCGGCCGATGCTTCCCACGCCCTTCCGGGTGCTGGAGACATGGGAGGAGATCCCCGGCTGCATGAGTCTGCGCGTGGAACCGGCGGGCACCGGGGACGCGGCGGGCGCCTGCGCCTTCGCGCCCGGCCAGTTCTATATGATCTATGTGTTCGGCCAGGGCGAGGTGCCGATCTCGATCAGCGGCGACCCCGCGCGGACGGGCGAGTTGACCTTCACCGTCATGGCCGTCGGCACGGTGACGGACGCGCTGTGCGCTGTTCAACCCGGTGGTATCATCGGCCTGCGCGGGCCGTTCGGCAGCGTGTGGCCGGTCGACGAGATCGAAGGCCGGGACGTGATTGTCATGGGCGGCGGGCTCGGCCTCGCGCCGCTGCGGCCGGCGGTCTACCACCTGCTGAACCACCGCGACCGCTACGGGGACCTGACCCTGCTCTACGGGGCGCGTCAGCCCCGGACCATCCTCTATACCGATCAGCTTGCCGGGTGGAGCGCCAACGATTCGATCGACATCAACGTGACAGTCGACAACGCCGGGCGCGACTGGACCGGCAAGGTCGGCGTCGTCACCGACTTCCTCAACTGGCGGCGCCTCGATCCGGATCGAACCTCGGCCTTGATCTGCGGGCCAGAGATCATGATGCGCTTTTCGGCCTATGCGCTGTTGGATCGCGGGGTCGCGGCGGAGAACATCCACATCTCGATGGAACGCAACATGAAGTGCGGGGTGCGGATGTGCGGGCGCTGTCAGTACGGGCCGTTCTTCGTCTGCGACGATGGACCGGTGTTCTCCTTCGACCGTGTCCAACACCTGTTCAGAATTCGCGAGGTGTGATGGCCGACAAACCCAAACTCGCCGTGTGGAAGTTCGCCTCGTGCGACGGCTGCCAGCTCACCTTGCTCGACTGCGAGGACGAGTTGCTGGCCGTCGCGGACGCGATCACCATCGCCAACTTCCCGGAGGCGAGCCGGGCCGTGCTGGACGGCCCCTACGACGTGTCGCTGGTCGAGGGATCGATCACCACCGCGCACGACCGCGAGCGCCTTGAGGCCGTGCGCGAGCAGTCCGGGCTGCTGATCGCCATCGGCGCCTGCGCCACGGCGGGCGGCATCCAGGCGTTGCGCAATTTCGCCGATGTCCGGGCGTTCACGGACATGGTCTACGCCCACCCCGAGTACATCAGCACCCTTGAAACCTCCACGCCCCTGTCGGCGCATGTGAGGGTCGACATGGAACTGCGCGGCTGCCCGATCAACAAGGCGCAGCTTCTGGAGGTGGTCAGCGCCCTGCTGAACGGGCGCAAGCCGAACGTCCCGCAGGGCAGCGTATGCATCGAATGCAAGATGCGCGGCACCCCGTGCATCATGGTGGCGCACGGCACGCCGTGCCTGGGGCCGGTGACCCATGCCGGGTGCGGCGCCATCTGCCCGGCCTACAATCGCGGCTGTTACGCCTGTTTCGGGCCGATGGAGCGGCCCAACACGGCCTCCCTCGCGCACCATCTGGGCGCACTCGGC
>Ga0207419_1000982_pt1 | contig 23122 bp, 26 predicted proteins | sample ElkSloMetagenome_4_FD_184723 | JGI IMG/M metagenome (GOLD analysis project Ga0207419, IMG submission 184723) | Hot spring microbial communities from Elkhorn Slough, Monterey Bay, USA - MD2A (version 2) | ecosystem: Environmental > Aquatic > Marine > Intertidal zone > Estuary: Microbial mat ... | reverse complement strand
GCGGGCCGGACACGCGGACCACCGCCACCCCGGCGCGACCCGGGGCGGTGGACAGGGCGAACAGGGTGGGGTGGTCGGGTGGCTGGGTCGGCATGGCGCCGAGGATGCACGGCGACGGGGTCGGAGGCAAGCTGTATGGACGGAGTGTATTGACAGACCGATCTTCGTGGCCCATTGTTTGGGAATAAGCTCAGGTCGTCGCTACAAAAAAAGTCACGTTCGAGGGACGATCGGGCACGGAACGCGATGGTACTCCTTGCTTCAATGAGGCCGGGGCACGACTGCCCCGGATACGCGGGACAAACGAAATGGATGAACGACCCTCATTGAAAGCGGGAGAACGGCATGATCGAGACCGACTGGCTCGGATTCGAATGGGATGAGCGCAAGGAAACGGCGAACATTGAAAGACGCGGCCTTCCCTTTACTGAAGGCGCGGCCGTGTTTCAAGGGTTCGTACAGATCCGCCGGGATGACAGACACGACTACGGAGAGGATCGGTTCCTTGCCATTGGCGAGGCGAAGGGTAGAATTCTCACCGTAGTGTTCACGATCCGGCCGGAGGGTATCTGCCGCATTATTTCCGTCCGCCAAGCGAGGAAAGATGAACGAGCGCATTATCAGGAAGAGTTGGGACGACATCAAGCCGCGTCAGGAAATCCTTGATGCCCTCGACGATGTCACGGACGAGGACATCGAACGCGACATTCGCGAAGACCCGGATGTCGCGCCGATCCTGGACGAGGCGTGGTTCCGCGACGCCGAACTGGTTCCGCCGCGCAAGATGCCGGTCTCGTTGCGGCTCGACCCGGACATCCTGGCGTTCTTCAAGAGCCAGGGGCCGGGTTATCAGACCCGCATCAACGCCGTGCTGCGGCGGTACATGGAAGCGATACAAGGGCAGTGAACCTCGCGCTTTGGGTTGAGTCTGCATCGCACCGACGACGGGCGCGTGGTGTTTCGCTATGATGCCGTCCACCTGGGTTTCGACCTCACCACCACTCGGAGGCCGCACGATGCCGTCTTCGCGCTCCCTCTCCCGCCGCGCGCTGTTGTGGGTCGCCAGCGGCGCGGCCCTCGCCCTGGGGACGCGACCGACCGGGGCACGCGCCCAAACCGGAACCGCCGTCTACGCCGATCCATCCCTGAAAGCGGCCCTGCAGACCCTTCTGCCGCACCTGCAGGAGACCGCCGGGGCCTCTCTGATCCTCCAGTTCGGCGACGTGTCCGGGGCGCTTTCGCATGACAGCCGGCTGCTCCACGACGTCGTCATCGTCGTCGGCGCCGGCAACATGGCGCGGCTGGTGGAGATCGGCCAGGTGGAGCCACCCACGGATCTGGTGATCAGTGGCTTGGCGCTGGTGGCGGCCCTTGACCGCCCCGGCCCGGATGCCGTGACGCGCGGCATGGACCTGACAGAGTGGGTGGACCGCCGCCACCGGCTGGCGGTCATCGATCCGGAGCGCAATGCCCTGGGGGAAACCAGCTTGCAGGCTTTGCGCGCGATCGGCTGGGATGAAGGGGTTTCAAGGCGCGTGACCCTGGCGCCCACGCCGGGCACCGTGCTCGATTGGGTGGCCCACGGCGAGGCCGCCCTGGGCGTGGCCCTGGCCAACACGGCGCGCCGGGACGGTCGCGTGCGTTTCGTCGGGCCGTTCCCGCCCGAGACCCATCCACCGGTGCGGGTTCAGGTCGCGGTGCGGGCCGGCACGCCGGTTGATGCCCCGGCGCGGGCCGTCGTCCATGCCCTGTATGGGGAGGCGGCGCGGACCGCGTTCCTGACCGACGGGTTGTCGCCCCAGGTGGCGCGGTGAGCGTCATCCCAGGCGATGGGCGTCGTCGACCAGCAACAGCCGCGTCGGTAGATCCGGTCCCCAGGTCCAGAGGACGATGTTCCGGTCCTCCGCTCCAGCACCTTTTGCGAAAGACCGGACGTGCAGTCCGGCATAGCCCAGGTGTTTGAGCTGTTCCGCCAAGCGCTGTGTTGGCGCCGTGCCCTCCTGCTGCATCCTGGCCCGCCAGTCGTCGGAAGAAAGGTCGGCACCAGCAACACCCAAGGCGGCCAACGCGGCGGCATCCGTTGCGTCAAAAATCGGGGCGATGTCGGCGTCGTAGGCGACCAGCGTTGTGGGCTGCAGCGTGCCGATCTGGTTCGCCTCTCGAATGGCGGTCATCACGCTGCGGCTTGTGTAAAGGGCAGCCATGCCTTTCGGGTTGAAGCGTCCGCCGTACCGCCGCGCGCCTTCCCCTGAGAGGGGCTGTCGGGCGTGGATCGGGTTGATCGCTCGGTACAGAAGCCCTTGATACCGCATCGGCCTTGACCGGCATCAGGCATGAACACCGGCGTCGACCGCGTCAATATAGTCCATGACATCGGCCGCGCGGCCTTCCTGTACCAAATGCATGGCGGTCATGCCGTCGAAACCAGCCAACGGTTCCGAGCGGTACCAGGCGTAGGCGACGAGCGCGGAGCCGAACCGAGGTTCGACCCGATTCAGGATTTCAACCATTTCCCGAAGGCGCTTCTGAGTCTTCGAACTCTGGATCCGACTGGTGCGCATCAGGGCATCGCGCCCAAGACCCACGGTCTGCGCGACCTCTTCCTTCGTGGTTCGAAGGGTGGCCGCGATCAGGGTTGGGGCGAAGCAGCCATCCTGAGCAAGCGTTTCGATGCGCACCACGGCCTCCACATCATATGACACAATATAGCGTCACGATGCGTGGCCTTCAAGAATCGCAGCCGCTCAGTACGCCCGCTCGACGCTGAAATCGACGATCTCGGTCATGATGCGCCTGATCTCGCTGTCGGGGAAGGGATCCAGCGCGCGGCGCGCCGCCTCGGCGTACTCGTGCGCGTGGCGCACCGTCTCCTTCAGGCTGCCGTACTTGTCCAGCAGCGTCATGGCGTGTGCCAGATCGGCCTCGGCCTCGTCGTCGCTGAACTCCTGGTCTTCCAGGCAGCGCTTCCAGAACTCCCGTTCCTCGTCGTCGGCCTGCGAGATGGCGTGGATGACCGGCAGGGTCAGCTTGCCGTCGCGGAAGTCGTCGCCGATGGCCTTGCCGAGTTCCGCCTCGCGTGCCGAGTAGTCCAGATAGTCGTCGGCGATCTGGAAGGCCACGCCCAGGTTTCGGCCGTAGGCCTCCAGGGCGGCCTTTTCCTCTTCCGGGCGCTCGGCCACCACGCCGCCAACGCGGGCGGCGGCGGCGAACAGCGCGGCGGTCTTGGATTCGACCACCTGCAGGTAGGCGGGAACGTCCGTTTCGATGTTGTTGGCCGTCAGGAGCTGATGGATCTCGCCCTCGGAGATCGTCGCGCAGGCCCGGGCCATGATGCCCATCACCTCCAGCGAGCCGTCGTCGACCATCAGTTCGAACGAGCGCGCGAACAGGAAGTCGCCCACCAGCACGCTGGGCTTGTTGCCCCACAGGGCGTTGGCCGTGTCGCGGCCGCGCCGCATGTCGCTTTCGTCGACCACGTCGTCATGCAACAGGGTGGCGGTGTGCACGAACTCAATACAAGCGGCCAGTTCGATGTGCCGGTCGCCCTCGTACCCGACCAGCTTGGCCGCGCCCAGGGTCAGCAGCGGGCGCAGGCGCTTGCCGCCGGCGCTGATCAGGTGGGCGGCCAGTTGCGGGATCAGGGCGATCGGGCTGTGCATCCGATCGATGATGGCCTGATTGACTCGCTGCAGGTCGTCGCCGACCAGATCAAGAAGGGCGTCGAGAGCGGTCTTGCCGTCCGGGCGGGCGGCGGCGGGTGCGGAAGAGGACTCGTTCACGATGGCGACCACGCTGCGGGACAATCGGGGGAGCGGGCCGCGTCGGGGTTGACGGGCCGGCTGGGGCGACGGGAGCATAGGGTCGGCCCCGAAGCGGGGTCAAGCGCGTTGGCGCCCGTCTCGACTCACGTTGGGCGGGCGGGGCGGCGCGGCAAGGACCGGCGGTCAATGGTGAGCGCTCATCAGGGAGGAAACGCATGGACGGCCTGCGCGAACTGACCGTGGTCGAGGACCCGGTGTTTCTGTCCTATCTGGTGTCGTGCCTGCGGGCGGAGGGCATCGAACCGGCGGTGCTCGACCACCACACCAGCGCCGCGCTGGGCGGCGCCGTGGCCCTGGTGCGGGCGCGGGTGTGGGTGGCGGCGGATCGCTTCGAGCGGGCGCGCTGGGTGCTGGCCCAGGCCACCGAGGGCGAGGGCGGCGCGTGACGGTCGAGGAGACGGCCATTCTCGGCGGAAGCGTGCGCCTGCTGCAGCCGGTTCGCGGGTATCGCGTGGCCATGGATCCGGTTCTGCTGGCGGCGGCGGTGCCGCTGGACGGGCCGGGCCGGGTGGCGCGCGTTCTGGACGCCGGCCTGGGCACCGGCGCGGCGGCGCTGTGCCTGCTGGCCCGCGCGCCGGAGACGCTGCGGGTGGACGGGTTGGAGATCGATCCGGACATGGCGGCGCTGGCGGCCCGCTCGGCGGACCTGAATGGCCTGGGCGGGCGCCTGTCGGTGACGCGCGGCGACCTGATGGCACCGGCGGAGGCGATGGCCCCCGGCCCCTTCGACGTGGTCCTGACCAACCCACCGTATGAGGAGGCCGGCACTCGGCCACCCGACCCGGGCCGCGCCGGCGCCCACGCGGCGACGGTGCCGCTGGCGCGCTGGGTCGGTGCCTGCCTCGCGCGGCTGCGGCCCAAGGGCCGGCTGGTGGTCATCCACCGCGCCGACCGGCTGGACGCCCTGCTGGCGGCGCTGTCCGGACACGCCGGCGATGTCGAGGTGATCCCGCTGTGGCCCGGGGCCGATCGCGACGGCGTGGCGCGGCCGGCCCGGCGGGTGATCGTGCGGGCGCGGCGCGGGGTGCGGGGCGGCGCCACGCTGTGGCCGGGCTTGGTGCTGCACACGGCGGACGGCGCCCACACCCCGGCGGCCGAGGCGGTCCTGCGCGACGGCGCGACGCTGGACGCGGTCATGGCCGCGCCGTCCGAACCGAGCGACCAATTCGGCCTTGATCCGGCTGGTTGACGGTGCTACACCCGACGCCGCTTTGGACGGCAGGGTCTAACGCGCTGATATTCCTTGGCGAAAGGCCGCCGGGCGGATATCCCTCGGACGATGCCAGCCCCTGCGTGAGCGCGGATGGCGCGCCAGACGACAGACGCCGCCCGGTCCGCGCCGATCGGGAGTCCGGCGTTTTTTTGTGCGTGGTCCGCGCGGACCACGGCAGGCGAGGGAACGAGGTGATGGCCCAGATCATCCTGCACGATGGCGATCTGTCGCCCGATGTGACGTTCGCCGGCAGCGTGGCCGTCGATACCGAGACCATGGGCCTCCACTTGTGGCGCGACCGCCTGTGCCTGGTGCAGTTGTCGGCCGGCGACGGCGTGTGTCACCTGGTGCGGATCCACCCCGGGACCCCGGCGCCGGGGCTGGCCGCCCTGATGGCGGACCCGGACCGCGAAAAGATCTTCCACTACGCCCGCTTTGACGTGGCGGTGATGCTGCGCCGCCTGGGCGTGGTGACGGCGCCCATCTACTGTACGAAAATCGCCTCGCGCCTGTGCCGCACCAACACCGACGCGCACGGCCTGCGCAGCCTGTGCAAGGACCTGCTGGGGATCGAGATCTCGAAGCAGATGCAGTCGTCCGACTGGGGCGCGCCGACGCTCTCGCCCGAACAGATGGACTACGCGGCCAACGACGTGCTGTACCTGCACCGCCTGCGCGAGACCCTCGACACCATGCTGGAGCGCGAAGGCCGCATGGACCTGGCCCGGGCGTGCTTCGGCTTCGTGCCGCACCGCGCCGCCCTGGACGTGGCCGGATGGGCCGATCAGGACATCTTCGACCACTGAACTTTCTTGTGGACCTGAGACGGCGTTTTTTTTAACGGCTTCGGTACCGGGGTGCATGACAGACCTCCACTTACGGCAGGGCGATTCGATTACACCAGCCCTTCTTTGCTCCTTAGGGCAACCTATCTTACGAATACACACTTCGTCATTGCGAGGAGCGAAGCGACGAAGCAATCCAGGGCGGATATTTGCGTTTTTCGCCCTGGATTGCTTCACCCTCGTCTGGCGACGAGGGTTCGCAATGACGGATCATGAAACCGCGTGGGCGAACGCTCCCCGCACAGGCGGAGATGACCTGTGAACACAAGAGGCGGCAAGGGTAGGGCGTTCCGACAACATCCGCCGCTGGCGGCCGGATCGCCCCCTGGATCGGAAAACGACGACCGCAGACCCCAAAAGTTAAGGTGCCTGACCCTGCCGGCCGGGCTGGAGATCACCGTTTCATGACACCCTCGCCGCTCGAAACCACGCCCGACGTCCTCTCCGCCGCCCTGGTGTCGGCGCGGCGGGTTTTGCGCGAGGAACGGGATGCGCTCGACGCGCTGGCCGAATCGCTCGGCCCGGACTTCAACGAGGCCGTCCGCCAGTTGCTCGCCTGCAAGGGGCGCGTGACCGTTACCGGCATGGGCAAGAGCGGCCACGTGGCCCGCAAGATCGCCGCCACCCTGGCCTCGACCGGCACCCTGGCGCAGTTCGTCCACCCGGGCGAGGCCAGCCATGGCGACCTGGGCATGATCGGCCGCGACGACGCGGTGGTGGCGCTGTCAAACTCCGGCGACACGCCCGAGCTGGAGGACATCGTCGCCTACACGCGGCGTTTCGGAATTCTGCTGGTCGCCATGACGCGCCGCGCCGACAGCGCGCTCGCCCAGGCCGCCGACGTGGCGCTGGTGCTACCGCCGCACGGCGAGGCCTGCCCGCTCGGCCTGGCCCCGACCACCTCCACCACCTTGATGATGGCCCTGGGCGACGCCCTGGCGGTCGCCCTGCTGGAGGCGCGCGGCTTCACCGCGCACGATTTCCAGGTGTACCATCCCGGCGGCCGGCTGGGCCGGGCGCTGCTGCGGGTGCGCGACCTGATGCACACGGGCGACGAGGTGCCCCTGGTGGCCGGCGAGACGCCCATGTCGAAGGCGCTGATCGAGATGTCGCGCAAGGGGTTCGGCTGCGCCGGCATCGTCGACGAGGCCGGGCACCTAGTCGGGATCATCACCGACGGCGACCTGCGCCGCCACATGGCGCCGGATCTGGTGCAGCGGAGCGCCGCCGCGATCATGACCCGCGACCCCCGCAGCGTCGCGCCGGACGCGCTGGCGGTGGAGGCCCTGCGGGTCATGAACAGTGGCGATCGCCCCATCACGAGCCTTTTCGTGGTGGAATCGGGCCGGCCTGTGGGCTTTATTCATATGCATGATCTGTTGCGGGCGGGCGTTGACTAGATCAGCATGGCCCCCAGATCACCGATCGGCCCGGTGCGGCAGGCGGCGCGCGTGCGCGGCCCGCGCGGGGGCGCCGACGGACGCGAGATGACGCGGCGATGAAACTGGATCGTTTACACAGACCGTCTTCCCTGGTCGACACGGCTTCGGCCCCCACCTCCCCGGCGGCGCGGCCGGGCGAGGTCCGGGGCCATGGCGCCGGCAAGCCCGAGTCCGTGCACAAGGCCATGAAATACTCGCGGTTTGTGCGGCTCATGAAGCTGCTGCTGCCCAGCGTGGCGCTGGTGCTGGTGGGTCTGGTCCTGGCGTGGCCGCAGATCCGCTCGCAGGCCGAGCGCCTGGCCGTGAGCATGACCGGCCTGGATCCGCGCCAGGCCAGCCCGCGCACCCTGGTCAATCCACGCTTCCATGGCGTGGACACCAAGAACCAGCCCTACACCCTGGTCGCCGCCACGGCGGTGGAGCAGGCCGGGAACCCCGACCAGGTTGCTCTCCAGCAGCCGCAGGGAGACATCGCCCTGGAGACCGGCCAATGGCTGGCGGTGCGCGGCGACGCCGGCTTGTACTCCAAGGTCGAGCGCACGCTGGACCTGGACGGCAACGTGGTCCTCTACCGGGACGACGGTTTCGAGTTCCACACGCGGACGGCGCAGGTGGACTTGACAACGAACAACGCCTGGGGCGCCGACCCGGTGAGCGGCCAGGGGCCGGACGGCGAGATCGTCGCCGGCGGATTCGAGATCGTGGACGGTGGGCGCGTCGTGGTCTTCACGGGGCAGACGCATCTGGTGCTGACCGAGGGCGGAGACATCGCGCCATGATGCATGTCGGGCGCGGCATCGCGGTTGCCCTCTTGCTGGCCCCCCTGTTGGTCCCCCTGTTGGTCACGGCCGGCGCGCCGGCGGCCTGGGGCCAGGGGGCCACCGTTGGGGCGGGCGACGCGCCGATCGAGGTGTTCTCCGACGACGGCATCGAGTGGCGCCGCGACGAAAACATGTACATCGCCCGGGGCAACGCCGTCGCCATCCAGGACGAGGACCGGGTGCGGGGCGACGTCCTGGTGGCGCACTACCGCGAGACCGCCGACGGCGGCACCGAGATCTGGCGCATGGAGGCGCGCGGCAACGCGCGCATCGAGACCCCGGGCCAGACCGTCACGGGCGCCACCGCCGTCTACGAGGTGGACACCGGCATTCTTGTGGTGCGCGGCGGTCCGTTGCGCATGGAAACGGAGAGCGAGACCGTCACCGCCTCCGAGAGCCTGGAATACTGGTCGGGCGAGCGCATGGCGGTGGCGCGCGGTGACGCCCGCGTGGTGCGCGCCAACGGCGATACGGTCGACGCCGACGTGCTGACCGGCTACTTCGCCAACGACGATGCCGATCCGGGGACCGGGGACGCCGATCAAGGCGACGCGCCAGGGGGCCACGGGCTGGAGCGCATGGAAGCCTTCGGCGGCGTGATCATCACCACGGCGCAGGAGGTTGTGCGGGGCGACCGCGCGGTCTATGACGTGGCGGCCGGCGTCGCCACGGTTGACGGCGACGTGACCATTTCGACCGAGACGGATCAGTTCGCCGGCGAACGTGCCGTCATGGACCTGAACACCGGCGTCAGCACGCTCCGGGGCGGCGGCGACGACGACTCCCGCGCCCGGGCGTTGATCGCGCCGCAGCGTCCTGACAACGGGGCCGACGACGACGCTCCGGAGGCGGAGTCCGGCGCCGACTGACCGGTGGGCGGCGTGGGGCGACACGACCGCCCGCAGCCAGGGAGGACCGAGTGCAAGGTCTGATGGAACGCGCCGAGGACTGGGCGGAGCCGGCCCTGGAGCATCCCGGGGCGGTGGCCCAGCACGGGACGCTGCAGGCCGAGAGCCTGGGCAAGCAGTACCGGCGGCGCCCCATCCTTCAGGACGTCTCCCTGCACGTCCGGCGCGGCGAGGTGGTCGGCCTGCTGGGTCCCAACGGCGCCGGCAAGACCACCTGTTTCTATTGCGTGACGGGGCTGGTGATGCCCGATTCGGGGCGCATCCTGCTCGACGGGCAGGACGTGACGCCGCTGCCCATGTACCGGCGCGCCCGCCTGGGCGTCGGCTATCTGCCGCAGGAGGCCTCCATCTTCCGGGGCCTGACGGTCGAGGGCAACCTGCGGGCGGTGCTGGAGGTGACCGAGCGCAACCCCGATGTACGCGACGAGATGGTGGCGAGCCTGCTGGCCGAGTTCTCCATCTCGCATCTGCGCCACACGCCGGCCTTGGCGTTATCCGGCGGCGAGCGGCGCCGGGTCGAGATCGCCCGCGCCCTGGCCACCCGGCCGACCTTCATCCTGCTCGACGAGCCGCTGGCCGGCATCGATCCCATCGCCGTCGGCGACATCCGCGACCTGGTGGCGCACCTGAAGGACCGGGGCCTCGGCGTTCTGATCACCGATCACAATGTGCGCGAAACCCTCGACATCGTGGACCGGGCCTACATTCTTCACGAAGGCCGCGTTATGATGGAGGGGCGCCCGTCGGAGATCGTCGCCCACGAGGGTGTCCGGCGGGTGTATTTGGGAGAACGCTTCAGTCTTTAGGGCCGGGTCCGTGATCGGTACGGGCCGGCCGGTTTGGCCGACGGGCGGTCCCGAGCACCGTTGGCATGACATGAGGGTTGGTGGACATGGTCCTGGCACCGCGGCTTGATCTTCGGCAGGCGCAAAGCCTGGTGATGACACCGCAATTGCAGCAGGCCATCAAGCTGCTGCAGATGTCCAACATCGACCTGTCCACCTATGTCGAGCAGGAGTTGGAACGCAACCCGCTGCTGGAGCGGGACGAACGCGCCGATTTCGTGGCCCCGGCGGCGCGCGCCGAGGATCGCGCCGACGCCGACGCGGCCGTGGTGGTGGACCGCGGCGCCGGTGAGGGCGCCGACGGTCCCTCGCCCCTGGATCAGGACTACAACACCGACCGCGACGAGGCCGGCGCCGGCGACATGGCGGCGGCCGCCGACGGCGCCGGCGGGCTGGACGCGCTGGGGCTCGGCATGGGGGCCTGGGGCGGCGGCGGGGGCGGCGCCCACGACTTCGGCGAGGACACCCGCGACCTGGAGGAAACCCTCAGCCGCCCGGCGTCGCTGCGCGAGCACCTGGACGCGCAGATGGCGGTGGACCTGACCGACCCCGTCGATCGCATGATCGGAACCCACCTGGTGGGCCACCTGGACGCCTGCGGCTATCTGGCCGTGTCGGTCGAGGAGGCGGCGCTGGCGCTGGGCGTGCCCGTGTCCCGGGTCGAGGCCGTGCTGGCCCGGATGCAGGCGCTGGATCCGCCGGGGCTGTTCGCCCGCTCGCTGAAGGAATGCCTGGCCCTGCAACTGGCCGACCGGAATCGTCTCGACCCGGCCATGGTGGCGCTGCTCGACCATCTGGAGCTGCTGGGGCGGCGCGACCTGCCGGCGTTGATGAAGGTCTGCGGCGTCGACGCCGAGGATCTGCGCGACATGATCGCCGAGATCCGCGCGCTCGATCCCAAACCGGCCCTGGCGTTCGAGGGCGAGCCGATTCGCACCGTCGTCCCCGATGTGGTCATGCGCCCCAACCCCGAGGGCGGCTGGCTGGTCGAGTTGAACAGCGACACTCTGCCCCGGGTGCTGGTCAACCGCCGCTATCTGGCCCGCGTGCAGCCGTCGGCCAAGGGCGACAAGGCGGTGCGGGCCTTCCTGGGCGAGCAGATGCAGAACGCCAACTGGCTGGTCAAGGCGCTCGACCAGCGGGCCACGACCATCATCAAGGTGGCCGCCGAGATCATCCGCCAGCAGGACGCCTTTCTGGAACTCGGCCTGCCCGGTCTGCGGCCGCTCATCCTGCGCGACGTGGCCAACGCCATCGGGATGCACGAAAGCACCGTCAGCCGTGTGACCAGCAACAAGTACATCGCCACGCCGCGCGGGCTGTTCGAGTTGAAATACTTTTTCACCCAGGCGATCAACAGCAGCGCCGGCGGCGAGGCCCATTCGGCCGAGGCGGTGCGCGCGCGCATCAAGGCGCTGATCGACGCCGAGCCGCCCAAGGGCGTGCTGTCGGACGACCGCATCGTCGCCATCCTGCGCGCCGAGGGCGTCGACATCGCCCGGCGCACCGTCGCCAAGTACCGCGAAGGGATGCGCATCCCGTCGTCGGTGCAGCGTCGGCGGGAAAAGGCGGCGCTGGCGAGCGGGTGATCTGGTGACCTACTCCGCCGCCGTGGGCTGTGCGGCGGCGCCCGCCTCCAGGCCGCATGACGCCGCCTCCCGCCGCTCGGCCAGGGCGCGGCGGATGATCTGCACCGACGACGTCAGGAACAGCCCGGCCAGCACCGACGCCACCACCAGGTCCGGCCAGTGCGTGCCGGTGTAGGCCACAAGGCCGCCGGCCGCGATCACGCCCAGGTTGCCGATGGCGTCATTGCGACTGCACAACCAGACCGAACGCACGTTGGCGTCGCCCTCGCGGAACCGGATCAGCAGCAGCACAGAGGCCACGTTGGCGGCGAAGGCCAGCACGCCGATGGTACTCATGACCGCCGCGTCGGGCTGCGCCAGCACGAACACCCGGTACAGGCTGGCCCCCAGGATCACGGCGGCCATCACGGCGAGGCTCAAACCCTTCAGCAACGCCGCCGTCGCCCGCGTGCGCAGCGACATCCCGATCACCGCCAGCGACAGGCCATAGGTGACGCTGTCGCCCAGGAAATCGAGCGCGTCGGCCTTCAGGGCCATGGACTGGGCCCAGATGCCGCTCGTCATCTCGACGCCGAACATCGTCGCGTTGATGGCGATCACCGCCAACAGCACCCGCCGATAGGCGCGCGAAACGCCCTCGAACCGTGTTTTTTGGGAACAGTCGCAGCCGGCCATCGGATCTCTCTTTTGCGCTCTTGAAACTCACTCGCGGATCCACACGATGGATCCTCGAGTCACTCGAGCTTCAAGGGAAAAGTGGCCCCATGAACATCGGCACCGTGGCCCGCTTGACGGGCACCAAGGTCGACACGGTGCGCTACTACGAGCGCATCGGCCTGCTGCCGACGCCGGCGCGGACCGGCGGCAACCAGCGCGTCTACGACCGGGAGCACCTGCGCCGGCTCGCGTTCGTGCGCGGCGCGCGGCGGCTGGGCTTCACGCTGGACGAGGTGCGGGAGTTGATCGCGCTGGGCGGCGAGGCCGACCGGCCATGCACCGACATCCACGCGGTGGCCACGCGCCACCTGCTGGCGGTGGACGAGAAGATCGCCCACCTGCACCGGCTGCGCGACGAGTTAGCCCAGTTGATGGAACAGTGCGAGGGCGGAGTGGTGGAACGCTGTGGCGTATTGGAATCCCTACCCCAGGCCACCGTGGCCGAGGCCGGGCCGGATCAGGGGCAGCCGCCGTAGCGCCCCTGCAGCTTCTCGCCGGAGACCACGCGCACCTGTTCGACCGTGGTGTTGGTCTCCCGCGCCAGCCGCTCGTAGGTCGCCAGCCGCTCCTGGTTGATCGTGTTCACCTTTTGGTTGACAGACGGGTCGGAGCTGAGGGCGCGCAAGAGGCCGTCCGGCCGCTCGCACACCGCGTTGCTGGCCCGTAGCTGGTCCAGGCTCTGCGCCGCCGCCGGCGCGGCGGCCAGCGTGCCCGCCACCAGCACCACGCCGGCCCACTCGACAAGAGACCGCGCGCTGTGCCGTGTCATGGTGACCAGGCGGTGCATCATGGGTCGCCTCCCTCTCACGTCCCTCTGTTGGGCACCCCACTCTCGGGCGCGATCGTCCCGATCAGAAGATGTCCGGGTTCTTGCTCAGCACGTCCTCGACGCCCTTTTCCAGGCGCACACGGACGTCCTGTTCGATTTTGACGTTCAGGTTGATGACGATGGGCTTGTCCGGTGCCTCGACCTTTACGCTCGGCTGGCAGGCCGTCACAGCCAATGCAAGTAGAGCGCCCGCCCCCGCCGTCACGACGCCAGATCGGGTGGAGCGGTTGCCGGACCGGCCAAACAATCCGCTCGCGACCCGTCGGAACGCTGCCATTTCGTGCCTCATGCCGTGCTTGACCCGTGCAATGCCTGTCGCGGGGCGCCGTCCGGGGACTGTCGCCCACATGCTGACGCCATTCAAGACGCCGAATGTGGCAGCGCCGGGGCGGGGCATCGACTGTGGCTGCGGCCGATCGTAACGTCCGGTTAAGTGGGCGCCGCTACACTGCCGAGACCTGGGACGTGGGTCCGAAAGGGTTTGCAAGGTCAAGGGGATGTCCGATGAGCCGCGATTTGTTCGATGAGGCCTATTACCTGGAGCAGAACGAGGATGTGGCGGCATCGGGTTGGGATCCCTACGAACACTTCATGACCTACGGATGGAATGAAGGCCGCAAGCCGAACCCCTTTTTTGATCCCGCGTATTACCTGGACAAGAACCAGGACGTTGAAGAGGCCGGCGTCAATCCCCTGACTCACTTCGCCATGTACGGCGTCAACGAGCTGCGCAACCCCAGCCCGTTTTTCAACACGCGCACCTATCTCGTGAACAGCACCGATCTGGCCGGGACCGGCATCAACCCGCTCAAGCATTTCCTTGAGTACGGCTATGCCGAGGGACGGGTGGCGAGCCCGCTGTTCGACGCGGCATACTATCTCGCCACCTACAGCGACGTGGCGGCGGCCGGCGTCAATCCGTACCAGCATTTCATCGAAAACGGGCAGTATGAGCTGCGCAATCCCAGCGCCTCTTTCAGTTCAAGCGGGTATGCCACCGCCAACCCGGAGGCGATCGTCAGCGGCTATTCGCCCTTCGAGCACTACCTGCAGATCGGCGAGGACGCGGGCCTGACGGCACCACCGGCCGAAAACGGCGGCACCGGGCAAGGCGGCACCAGCGGGGACGACAGCCTGCAAGGCACCGCCGAGGCCGATACGCTGAGCGGCGGTGCCGGCAACGACGATCTGATCGGCCAGGAGGGCGACGACTCCCTGGATGGCGGCACGGACAACGACTCCCTCGACGGCGGCGCCGGCAACGACACGCTGGTGGGGGGCGATGGGGACGACGTCCTGCTGGGCGGCGAGGGTGACGACGTGGTGACCGGCGGCGACGGCGCCGACCAGATCGAGGGCGGCGCCGGCAACGACAGCCTCGACGGCGGCGCCGGCGTGGACGAGGTGGACGGCGGCGCCGGAGACGACACGCTGGTCGGTGGCGAGGGCAACGACACCCTGGTCGGCGGCGCCGGCAACGACCGGATGGAGGGCGGCGAAGGCGCCGACTCCCTGATCGGCGCGGACGGCGCGGACACGATGCTCGGCGGCGCCGGCGCCGATGCCCTGGACGGTCAGGGCGGCGACGATTCCCTGTCCGGCAACACCGGCGCCGATTCTCTGACCGGCGGCACTGGCAATGACAGCCTTTACGGCGGCGCGGACAACGACACCCTGGAGGGCGACGCCGGCGACGACGTCCTATCGGGCGCGGAAGGGGCCGACAGCCTGAGCGGCGGCGCGGGCAACGATACCCTGGACGGCGGGTTCGACGACGATGTCATCGCCGGCGGGGCCGGCAACGATTCCCTGAGCGGCGGCCTGGGCAACGATGTGTTCGCCTTCAGCGAATACGGCGACGCAGACACGATCACCGACTTCGGCAACGGAACTGATTTGGTCAGGCTGGACGCGGCAACGTTCGCCAGCCTGACCGGCACCTTCACCAACGACTTCGCCTCTGTCGCCGACCAGACGGCGAGAGACGCGGTCGACACGGCGGGAACCGCGAAATACCTCATCTACCAGGAAGACGAGGGCGAACTGTATTACAACGCGGATGACGCTGTCGCGGACCTGTCCCTGATCGGCACGTTCAACACCGCCCTGACCAGCGACGATTTCGAACTGGTGTGAGCGCGATGGCGGCCGAACCCCAACCACGGCGCGCGCGTCGCCGTGCGGCCCCGCATCCGCGTCCGGCCTTCAGCCGGGCCTCAGGTGCGGGGCGGCCGCGCGTCCTCGATGACATCCAGGTTCACCGCGTGGGCGTTCAGGACCTGCTTGCCGGTGTTCTCGAAGTTCACCGTCACGCGCGGGCCGACCACCGACTGGACCTGCCCCCGGCCCCAGTCCGGCTGAGCCGGCAGGCGGACCCAGGCCCCCGGAGTGACGATATCGCAATCGAGCATCATCGTGTCTGGGGCCATGGTAAGGTCTCCTTTGGTGGTGCGACACCTCCGGCCTGGCGGCGATCCCGCCGAGGGTGGTCCAAGCCGGCGCGAAAAACGTCTCCCTTTTGTCACATAGCGCACACAGCCCGGCAATACCACCCCACAAAAGTCAGGTATACCAAGCCGCTCCCTTATTCCCCCGCCACGCCGCCGCCGGCCCGTTAATCCAAGGGTCTTCGACCACGGTCTTCGAAAGGTCAGAACCATCATGCCCGATCGCGATGCCGTGCTGCTGGCCCAGGCCCTGTGTTCCCGGTTGTGCCACGACCTGGCCGGGCCGCTGGGGGCCATCGGCTCCGGGGCGGAATTGCTGGAGGAGGACGCCGGGGAAACGGACGGAGAGATCATCGACCTGCTCAGCCGCAGCGCGGCCGCCGCATCGGGCCGCTTGCGGGTGTGCCGCGCCCTGCTGGGACAGCCGACGAGTCGCAGCCACGATCCCACCGAGGCTCGCGGCGTCCTTACCGAGCATCTGGCGATGGGAAGCGGTTCGCACGCGCCCGAGCTGTCCTGGCGCGTCAGCGCGAGCGGTCCGGATGAGCGGGTCCGGCCGATGGTTCAGGTGCTGCTGACCCTGACCGTCGTGGCCCTGGAAGCCATGCCCCGGCACGACCGGATCGCCGTGAACGGCACCCTGCCGGGCACCTGCGACATTCAGGTCTCCGGCGCCGCGCCGGTGCGCCAGCCGCCGTTGGAGGCCCTGGCGGCGGGCCTGGACAATCGTGCATTGATTTCTGACCCGCGCAACATCATGGGGTATTATGCCGGATTGCTGGCTCACGACCTGGGCGCGAGGGTCCGGGTTGAGTCGCTACCGGGGACACTCCATGTATCCCTCCACACACCATAGTCTTCCGAGCATGGCGTCGGGCGGGTTCCCCGTGCTGGCGCGTTCAGGTCTTTTTGGCGAAAAGGAATACGTCTGCTGCCCAACGGATATACACACTGGCGCCTGTTTCCCGCTCTGTCTTCATGCTATACAAGCGGGGTCAAGACTTCGCGCATGAATGCGGAGTGGGGGTGTGTCGCCGTGATCCGGGTTGGCAGGCGAGCGCCGGCACAGCAGGGGAGAAGCCACCATGGATGATCTGCTCAGTGAATTCCTGACCGAAACGTCGGAAAGCCTGGCCACGCTGGACGTTGAATTGGTCCATCTGGAGCAGAACCCGAACGATCGCGACATTCTGTCCAACATCTTCCGGCTGGTGCACACCATCAAGGGGACTTGCGGGTTCCTCGGTCTGCCGCGTCTGGAAACCCTGGCCCATTCGGGCGAGAACGTGCTGGGCAAGTTCCGCGACGGTGAACTGGAGGTCACCCCCGAGGCGGTGACGGTGATCCTGCACACCATCGACCGCATCAAGGACATCCTGACGCACCTGGAGCAGACCGAAAGCGAACCCCCGGGCGAGGATCAGGACCTGAAATCGAAGCTCGCCGCGCTGGCCGAGGGCAAGTCCGCCGCCGAGGCGGACCCGGCGCCCGCCGAGGCGCCCGCCGCGCCCGAGCCGGCCGAGGCGGCCTCCACCGGGTCCGGACCGCACCTGGACGCCAACGGGTTCCCGGTCGCCGCCGAACTGCTGGCCGAGGTCGAGGAGGCCATCAGCCAGGGCAAGCGCGCGGCAACCGAGGCGGAACTGGCCGCCGAACTGGCCGCCGAGGCCGAACGCGAACGCGCCGCCGAGGCCGCCAAGGCGAGCATCCCCGCCGACGAGGAGCGCAAGGCCGCCGAGGCGGCCTCGGCCCAAAGTGGAAAGCCGAAGGCCGAGTCGAAAGCCTCCGTCCCGGCGCCCACCGCACAGCCGGACGGTGACGGCGCGCGCAAGGAATCGGTCGCGGCGCAAAGCATCCGCGTCAACGTCGAGTTGCTGGAAAAGCTGATGACCCTGGTCTCGGAGCTGGTGCTGACCCGCAACCAGTTGCTCCAGATGGTCCGTGGCAGCGACGACTCGGAATTCGCGGCCCCCCTGCAACGCCTGTCGCACATCACATCCGACCTTCAGGAAGGGGTGATGAAGACCCGGATGCAGCCGATCGGCAATGCCTGGGCCAAGCTGCCGCGCATCGTGCGCGATCTGGCCCAGGAAATGGGCAAGAAGATCGACCTGCAGATGTACGGCGCCGACACCGAGCTCGACCGCCAGGTGCTGGAGTTGATCAAGGACCCGCTGACCCACATGGTCCGCAACTCCGGCGACCACGGTCTGGAGAACGCCGACGAACGCCTGTCCGTGGGCAAGCCGGAGGTGGGCGTCATCAAGCTGAACGCCTATCACGAGGGCGGTCACATCATCATTGAAATCTCGGATGACGGGCGCGGCCTGAACATCAAGAAGATCAAGGACAAGGCCATCGCCAACGGCCTGGCCAGCGAGGCCGAGGTCGAGGCCATGAGCGATCAGCAGATCGCCCAGTTCATCTTCCGCGCCGGCCTGTCCACCGCCGAGAAGGTCACCAGCGTCTCCGGGCGCGGCGTCGGCATGGACGTGGTGCGCACCAACATCGAGCAGATCGGCGGCACCGTCGAACTGAAGACCTGGCCGGGCAAGGGATCGACCTTCATCATCAAGATCCCGCTGACGCTGGCCATCGTCTCCGGCCTGATCGTCGAAAGCGCCGGCGAACGCTTCGCCATCCCGCAGATCTCGGTGCTCGAACTGGTGCGCGTCACCGAGAAGTCCGACACGCGCATCGAACGCATCAACCGCGCCCCGGTGCTGCGGCTGCGGGATCGCCTGTTGCCGCTGGTGTCCCTCGCCGTGCTGCTGCGCCTGGACGAGGAACGCGACAGCCTGGAGGAAGAGGTCAAGGGCCAGGAGGAGACCTTCATCGTCGTCACCCAGGTCGGCACCTACAGCTTCGGCATCATCGTCGACCGCGTGTTCGACACCGAGGAAATCGTCGTCAAGCCGGTGGCGCCGATCCTGCGTCACATCAGCATGTTCTCCGGCAACACCATCCTCGGCGATGGCAGCGTCATCATGATCCTGGACCCCAACGGCATCGCCGGCGCGACGGGCGAGAGCACCATCGGCAGCGGCGCCGCCGCCGAGTCCGTGGCCGCGCGCGAGGGCCGGGGCGCCGAGGACACCACATCGCTGCTGATCTTCCGCGCCGGCTCGAACGAGCGCAAGGCGGTGCCGCTGGGGCTGGTGGCGCGTCTTGAGGAGATCGAGGTCGAGAAGGTCGAGTACAGCTACGGCAAGCCGCTGGTGCAGTATCGCGGCGAACTGATGCCGCTGATCGGTGTCGACGGCATGATGGGCATGAAGACCGAGGGCCGCCAGCCGGTGCTGGTGTTCTCCGACCGCGAGCGGTCCATGGGCCTGATGGTCGACGAGATCGTCGACATCGTCGAGGAACATCTCAAGGTCGAACTGAAGGCCGAGCAGATGGGCGTCATCGGCACGGCCGTCCTCAACGGCAAGTCCACCGACATCATCGACACCGGCTATTACCTCACCCAGGCGTTCGGCGACTGGTTCGGCAGCATCGAAAGCAGCACCGGGCGCCGGCCGACGAGTGGGCGTGCCCTGCTGCTGGTGGACGACAGCGCCTTCTTCCGCAACCTGCTGACACCGCTGCTGTCGGCCGCCGGGTTCAACGTCACCGCCGTGGCCAGCGCGCCGGAGGCGCTGGACCTGCGCGAGCGCGGTGCGCGCTTCGATGCCATCATCAGCGACATCGAAATGCCGGAGATGGACGGCTTCGAGTTCGCCGTGGCCGTGCGACAGACGCCCGACTGGGCGGCCACGCCGCTGGTGGCGCTGTCCTCGCACGCCACCGAGAGCGATCTGGAAAAGGGGCGCGAGGCCGGCTTCGACGACTACGTGGCCAAGTTCGACCGCGACGCGCTGCTGGTCTCGCTGCAACAGCTCATCACCGAGCACCAGATGCGCTCGCCCGAGGAGGCGTGACGGGGCGGGCGAGGGATCAATCGACCCTAAAGCCACCGGACCATCACGTAGGCGTCCACGAAACCATGGGTCGGGTGGTCGAAGGCGCCGGGCAGGGTGCCGGCGATGGCGAACCCCAGGCGTTGCCACAGGGCGATGGCGCGGGCGTTGGTGCTGACCACGCAGTTGAACTGCATGGCCAGGAAGCCGCGCGCCTTGGCGTGGACCAGCGAGTGCTCGGCCATGGCGCGGGCGATGCCCCGGCCGGTGGCGTCGGCCCGCGTCATGTAGCCGCAGTTGGCGACGTGCGATCCGCCGCCCTGCTGGTTCGGCCGCATGTAGTAGGTCCCGAGGATGCCGTCGTCGGTCTCGGCGACGAAAGCTTCGTGCGCCGGGCCGCGCCAATAGGCCAGCGCCGCGTCCCGGGTCATGTCGCGGGGCAGGGCATAGGTCTCGCCCGCGCGGATCGTCGGACCGATGATGCGCCAGATCGCCTCGTCGTCCTCTGGTCGGGCGGGTCGGATGATCATGGCTTGTCCTTGGGTGAACGGGGCGGGGCGTCGGCCACCGGCGCCCACAGCACGTCCTCGATCCGCCGCGCGCCGGCGCACAGCATGACCAGCCGGTCGATCCCCAGGGCGATGCCGGCGCAGTCGGGCAGACCGTGCTCCAACGCGGCCAGAAAATCCTCGTCGATGGGGTAGCGTTCGCCGTACAGCCGCTCCTTCAGGTCCATGTCGGCCTCGAAGCGGGCGCGCTGCTCGGCGGCGTCGGTCAGTTCGCCGAACGCGTTGGCCAACTCCAAACCGCACACATAGACCTCGAAGCGTTCGGCAAGGCGTGGATCGGCGGCCTTGGGCCGCGACAGCGCGGCCATGCAGACGGGATAGTCAAAGAGGATACACGGCGTGCCGATCCCCAGGCGGGACTCCACGTACGCCAGGAAGATGCGAAAGAACACATCGTCGAAGCGGTCGCCCTTGCCCACCGTCAGCCCTAGCCGCCGTGCCTCCGCCACCAGGGGTCCTGGGTCGGGGTCCTTGGTTGGCTCTGGCGGCAGGCAGGCCATCAGGTCCACGCCGGCGTACTCGGCCAGGGCCTCGGCCACCGACAGGCGGCGCCACGGCCGCGTCGCGTCCGCCTGGTGGCCGCGCCAGCGTAGCGGCGCACCCCCGACCGCCCACTGGCAGGCGGCGACATAGGCCTCGGTCTCGTCCATCAGGTCGGTGTACGTCGCCCCCGCCCGGTACCACTCCAGCATGGTGAATTCGGGATGGTGCGTCGTCGAACGCTCGCCGTCCCGGTACACCCGCGCCATCTGGAAAATCCGCTCCAGCCCGCCGGCCAGCAGCTTCTTCATGGCGAACTCGGGCGACGTGTGCAGGGACAGCGGCAGCGGCGGGCGCCCGTCGGGCGGCGTCCATCGGGTGGCGAAGGCCTTCAGGTGCGGCTCCAGGCCCGGTGAGATTTGCAGCGCCGGGGTCTCCACCTCCAGATAGCCCTGCCCGGCGAAGAACGCCCGCGTCGCGCCCAGCACGGCGGCGCGCGCGGCCAGGGCCGGGCGCCGCTCGGCCACGGCGTCGGGGTGCCACCAGGGCCGGCCGGGACGCGGGTCAGTCATCGGAAATCCAGTGTTTTCAGTGGGGTGCGTGGTCGCCCCCAACCGGTTGCCTGGATCGGGGCAACCTGCTAGGGTCCGCCCGCATTCAAGGGAATGAACGCATGAAAATCAATGCCAACACCATCCGGCCGGGCATGGTCCTGGACCACCAGGGCCGCACGTGGTCCGTGCTCAAGATCCAGCTCATCCAGCCCGGCAAGGGCGGCGCCTTCATCCAGGTGGAGATGCGCGACATCCAGACCGGTAACAAGACCAACGAACGCTGGCGCACCGCCGACACGGTCGAGCGCCTGGACGTGCGCGAACGCGACTGCCAGTTCCTGTTCAAGGACGAGACCGGCTGCCACTTCATGGACGACGAGACCTTCGACCAGTTCCAGCTGCCGGAAGAGGCCATGGGCGAGCAGGCCCCGTTCCTGCAGGACGGCATGAAGGTTCAGGTCAGCTTCATCGAGGGCACCCCCATCTCGGTGCAACTGCCGCAGCAGGTCACCCTGGAGGTGGTCGAGGCCGACCCGGTGGTGAAGGGCCAGACGGCGGCCGCCTCCTATAAGCCCGGCATCCTGGAGAACGGCGTGCGCGTCATGATCCCGCCGTTCGTCGAGGCCGGCACCCGCATCGTCGTCAACACCGAGGACAGCACCTACGTCGAACGGGCGAAGGACTAGCTGCCGATGGCCTTCCGCTCGGCCAACATCAACGTCATGGTCGGCGCCGCGCAAAAGGCGGCGCGCGGCTTGGTGCGCGACTTCGGCGAGGTCGAGCAGCTTCAGGTCTCGGTCAAGGGGCCGAGCGACTTCGTCTCCACCGCCGATACGAAGGCCGAACGCACCATCAAGGCCGAGCTGAAGAAGGCGCGCCCCGACTACGGGTTCCTGATGGAGGAAAGTGCGCCGGAGGACGGCCGCGATCCACGTCACCGCTGGATCGTCGATCCCCTGGACGGCACCACCAACTTCCTGCACGGCATCCCGCACTTCGCCATCTCCATCGCCCTGGAGCGGGACCGCGAGATCATCGCCGGTGTGGTGCTCAACCCGATCACCGACGAGCTGTACTGGGCCGAAAAGGGCCAGGGCGCGTTCATGAACGACCGCCGGCTGCGTGTGGCGGCGCGGCGCGACGTGGGTATCTCGCTGTTCGCCACCGGCATCCCGTTCCGGGGCAAGCCCGGCCACGCGGCGTTCCTGGAACAGATGGGCCGTGTCATGGCCGTCTCCGCCGGCATCCGCCGCATGGGCGTGGCCTCGCTGGACCTCGCCTTCACCGCCGCCGGGCGTTTTGACGGCTTCTGGGAGAGCGACCTGCAGCCGTGGGACGTCGCCGCCGGGGTGATCCTGGTGCGCGAGGCGGGCGGCTTCGTCACCGAACTCGGTGGAGGCCCCGACCCGGTGCATTCGGGCACCATCCTGGCCGCCAACCAGACCCTGCACGCGGCGCTGAAGGACCTGGTGGCCACGCCGGCGGCGGCGTAATCCAACGAATCCAATTCGACCCACGACGGGCGGCCCCGACCGGCGACGTTGATAGAGCGCGCGCGGTCATGCCATGGTCGGTTCGACGAACAGGATTGGGCCGCCATGCTCCGCAGACTCTACGTCCACAATTACCGCTGCCTTGAAAACTTCGAGCTGAAGCTCGAGGACATGCATTCCGTGCTGCTTATTGGCCGGAACGGCTCTGGCAAGACGACGGTGGGGGCCGCCCTCGAAGTCTTGCAGATGATCGCCAGGGGGTCAAACCGGGTCGGCGGCCTTATCCGCCCGTCAGACCTGTCGATGGGCCGGTCACAGGTGCCCATGCGGTTTGAACTCGAGGTGGACTTGGAGGGCGCCGTCTTTTCCTACACGCTGGCCCTTGAGTTCCCGGAAGGATTTCGGGAGCTGCGCGTTCTTGAAGAATGGCTGACGGTCGACGGGACCGATGTGTTTTCGCGCGAGGCGGCGCGCGTCACCGTGGAGCGGCCGGGGTGGGACTCGTCGTCCAGTTTCGGGATCGACTGGCATCTGGTCGCCCTGCCCATCGTTCAGCTTCCCTCGCGGAACGATGAGGTCCGGCGGTTCTCGGAATGGCTTGCCAATGCCTTGATTTTGCAGCCAATCCCGCAAGGGATGAAGGGCGA